>OHBY01000558.1_pt1 | contig 18285 bp, 15 predicted proteins | sample 1577531 | NCBI WGS metagenome assembly OHBY01 (sample SAMEA3879564, study PRJEB24766) | human gut metagenome | biome: human-associated habitat; feature: feces | place: USA | collected 1985/1987 | reverse complement strand
AAGGAGCTTCTTAAAGAGGTTGTAGCAATAATTAACAAAAGAACAGCAATTCCTTGTACTTCCTGTGGATATTGTATGGAGGTATGTCCTAAGAATATTAATATTCCAGGACTGTTTGCACTTTATAATAATTATTGCATTAATGACAATTTTTCCAATATGTATTATCAGAGGCTTATATATAATAAGGGAAAGGCTTCAGACTGCATTAAATGTCACAGATGTGAGAAGAATTGTCCACAGCACATACATATACCGGACAATCTTGAGCTTATAGCAAAACTAGCCAAATAAAGCTTATATTGTAAGCTTATATTGTAAGCTTATATGTTAAAAGGTGTTCACCAATTAAGATTATTGTGTTATAATCCAATCTTGATATTATTTAGAAAATGTGTATACTACACGGAAATGAGGGCAAATATGAGTATGAATATAGTATGTTTAGATCTTGAAGGAGTATTAGTTCCAGAAATCTGGATTGCATTTGCAAAGGAAAGCGGTATTCCAGAGCTTACAAGAACAACAAGAGACGAACCAGATTATGATAAGCTTATGAACTGGAGACTTGGTATTCTTAAGGAGCATGGTCTTGGACTTAAAGAAATTCAGGATACTATTGCTAAGATTGACCCAATTCCGGGAGCAAAGGAATTCCTTGATGAATTAAGAAGTATAACACAGGTTATCATTATTTCAGATACATTTACACAGTTTGCTACTCCGCTTATGAAGAAGCTGGGCTGGCCAACTATTTTCTGTAATTCACTTGAGGTCGCTGACAATGGTGAGATTACAGGTTTCAAGATGCGTTGTGAGCAGTCAAAGCTTACAACAGTTAAGGCTTTACAGTCTATTGGTTATGATACTATTGCATCAGGAGACAGCCACAATGACTTAGGAATGATTAAGGCAAGCAAGGCAGGCTTCCTCTTTAAGAGTACAGAGCAGATTAAGGCTGATAATCCTGAATTAGAGGCATTTGATACATATGATGAGCTTTTAGCTGCTATTAAGAAGGCACTTTAAGATGCATCAAAGGTAAAAGGGGTTACTATGTTATTAGAAGAGATACTCAAGCAGGAACAGGAAAGATTCATTAAAGAGAATCTCCTTTCTGATGAAATGATTGAGTTATTAAAAGAAAATATTATGCCGTTTAACACACTGATGGCTTATTACAGATGCGCCATTATGGAGGTTGAGACTAAGTTCAAGGTGCTTAATGAGGAGTTCTCATTACAGTATGACAGAAATCCTATTGAGAGTATCAAGAGCAGAATTAAGTCTATGGATGGCATATTTAAGAAGGCGAAGAAGAAAAATATTCCTATAACAATGGAAGGCATTGAGGAAGGTATAAGAGATATTGCGGGGGTAAGAGTAATATGCTCTTTCCCGGAAGATATCTATATGCTTGCCGACTGCCTGTTAAAGCAGGACGATGTAGTGCTTGTCGAGAGAAAGGATTATATCAAGAATCCTAAGCCAAGCGGTTACAGAAGTCTTCACCTTATAATTGAGATACCGATATTCCTTCAGAATGAAAAGAAGATGATGAAGGTTGAGGTTCAGTTCCGTACAATTGCCATGGATTTCTGGGCGAGCGTGGAGCATAAGGTTCGTTATAAGAAGAATATTCCAGATTCTGAAGCAGAACAGCTGGCTGCAGAATTGTCTTCATGTGCAGATCAGATTGCTGCAATGGATAACAAGATGGAAGAGATTCGCCGCAGAATTGCAGAAGCGGAGGAAAGAGAAGCTGAAAATAGTCCGGCTAAGCAGCCTCAGACGATAGGTGGGGTGATGCTTAAGAAGAGGCTGGAATCGGGGAGGTTTCCCTTTAAGAAGTAGGTAAGAAATGGCTCCCCGGAGAGGGGGCTGGGGATGGCTGTATGGTTTAATTGAAAACGCGCTCCCGCTCGGGCGAAGACGCAGCGGGTACTAAGTTTGTGGGGATTTGCCGCCTTGCGGCGGCTCTCCCCACGCACTAAGTACCGGCGTCTTCACACGGTTTCCAATTAAACCACACAACCACACCCAGCCCACCACCCCGGGGAGTTTTTACCTGTCAGCGTTGGTCGCTTTGGCTCCCTCGCTTTTGTGGTGGGGGGGGGGGGGGAGAGATGCGTGGTTCAGCGTTGGTCGCATTGCTCCCTTGCTGGTGTGGTGGCGGGATTGAGCTATGGTCGTGTAGAGCAACTGTGTTTGTGATGGGGAGGATGTGACTGGGTTGGATAAAGGACTTTCTTGAAGGTTCAAGTGGAGTTTAGAGGCTGTAGGATTTTATAAAATGTGTAGCAATTTTCGCACACGATGTGAGAAAAAGGCGCATTCGAGCCATGGATGGCGAGTATGCGCCGGTTGCGGACGGTGACTGTAACGCGGATAAAATCCGTACAGCGTCTTAATGACACGTTCCACCTTTAAGAAAGTCCTTTATCCAACCCAGTCACACCTTGCTGGACATAAAAGAAGGAGGACATTATGAAGGTTATATCTATTGTTGATGATGATTATGGAATTATGTTTAATAACAGACGAGTTTCTAAGGACAGTGTTCTTAATGAGCATATTATTAAGATGCTTGATGGCGGGAAGTTATGGCTTTCTTTATATAGCAAGCAGCTTTTTTGTGATTATGAGAATCTTGAGGTTAATCAGGAGTTTGGTTTTGCCGGAAGGGATGATTTCTGTTTTGTTGAGGACTCTGAGATTGTTTCTTATGAGGATATGGTGGATGAGGTTTATCTGTATAAGTGGAACAGGAAGTATCCTTCTGATGTGAAGTTTCCTAAGGACATGCTTAATGAGTTTAAGCTGGAGGGTTCTACTGATTTTGAGGGTAATTCTCATGAGAAAATTACTGAAGAAAGATATGTAAGAAAGAAATAAGGAAAAATACATGCGTAATATAAGGTTAGAAGTGCTAAGGAGAGTAACCGCATTTTTACTGGTGTTCTTTATTGCAGGAAGCGGATTTGGGTTAAGCGGATGCTCTTCTAAGAAGGATAATCAGGCTGGTACTGTGGGGAGTGCTGAGGTTCAGAGTACGGCTGTTGCAGATGATATGGCATCTTTAGTATATCAGGGTGAACCGTATGTTGTAATTAATGATAATAACCCAGCGTTTAATGATGCTGACTTCACGACTATATCATTTGAGAGTTACGGAGAACTGGATGAACTTGGAAGATGTACGACTGCATTTGCTAATATAGGTAAAGACATTATGCCTACTGAGAAACGTGGTGCAATTGGTGAAGTAAAACCTACGGGATGGCAGACAGCAAAATACGATAGTGTTGATGGCAAATATCTGTATAACAGATGTCATCTGATTGGATATCAGCTTACCGGTGAGAATGCTAACGCAAAGAATCTGATTACAGGAACAAGATATCTTAATGTTGATGGTATGCTGCCTTTTGAAAATATGGTGGCGGATTACATAAAGGAAACTAATAATCATGTTCTGTACCGCGTAACACCTGTATTTTCTGGCGATAATCTTGTTGCCAGCGGTGTGCAGATGGAGGCTGAGTCAGTTGAGGATAATGGCGATGGAATTCTTTTCAATGTGTATTGTTTTAATGCACAGCCGGGAATTGCTATTGATTATGCAACAGGTGACAGCCATCAGGACGATTCAATAGTTGCAGATGCTTCAAAGTCAACAACTGCGGCAGAAGCAAATGTGCAGACATATGTACTTAATACAAATACTAAGAAGTTCCACAAAGAATCCTGCAACAGTGCAAAGAGCATGGATGCTTCCAATAAAAAGATTTATACAGGAAGCAGGCAGGATATTATTGATATGGGGTATGAGTCTTGTGGTGTGTGCAAGCCGTAAAATAGTTATTTGAATTGAATTAAATTTAATAATATGGTAAGATTTTGACAGAGAAACCGGATAATATAATAGTTAGCTTGTTTATACATGGAAAGGAATTTTTATGAGAAAAATCAAACTAATACTGTTATTTTGCGCTGTTTTTCTGTCAATTTTGTTATTAACAGGTGATAAAGACAGGATACAGGCAGATGATGATGACAGTAATTTTACTAATTTAGTGGTATTTGCCAGATTTGCAGGTGAAACCGAATTTATAAATGATGTATATGAAGGCAGTTCTGTCAGAAAAATAACAGATAATTCATATAATGCAGGTTCATATAGTGTAGGCGATTATTACAGATGTGTATCAGATAACAAATTAAGAATGAGAAGTGTATATTTATATGATAATGGCGGCTCAATTGTACTTTCACATCCTCGTGGGTATTATGCAGAGTACAGCGATATTAATACTATTGGTTATAAAGATGCTTCGGAGCGTGCAAACAGAATGTATGAGCTTAGGCAGGAGTGGTCAGAAGCTGTTAATAATGCCATATCATCGGGTAATAAAATTTCTGATTATAATGATACTGTATACTATGATTATGGTGTGCTTGATAAAGATAACAATGGAACAATTGATTCAATTACAATTATTTATAAGAATAATGAGTCAGGTAATATATCAGTAAGCTGGTCTTCACCATTGTGGAATTATACAGATTATGTTAATAATATTTCTGTTAATACCGGCAAAAAAACTATTAATAGTTACAAATATGTCCAGATAACCAATTCGTATTGTAAGCCTGATGGTGATACTAACGGATATTTATTTAAGGATGGGGATGACCGGGTATTTGTATCAATTGCAACAGCAGTACATGAAATGGGACATATTATGGGGCTGAAGGATTTATATAACTCAAAGAATGCGTCACCGGTGTATTTCATGTCAGTTATGGCAAAGCATATATCTCCAGTTCCACAGTTTATGTCTCTTAAGGAGAAAGAAGTATTAGGCTGGGCTGATGAGAATGATATTAAGACGATTTTGTCCGAAGGAGAATATAGTCTTAAAGCATTAGGAACTTCAGGTACGGATAATATTACAGGATATAAGATGGATATTCCGGAAAAGGGTAAGACATTGTATCTTGAGTACAGAAACTTTGAGGATAATGGTAACAAATATGATTCTCAATATAAGCAGATGTTCAAGATTAATGGAAACAGAGTGGATAAAATTCCATTAAAATCTGGGCTGGTATGTTATCTTATAGACAGTGACACTAAGTTTCCAAGTAATATGTATTTTTCATCACCTAAATGGAATTATGAAGTTATTGGTGGACAGTATAACACAAAGGCAGATGCAGCATTAGGAATAGGTGAAGATATATGGATTTACGGAGATATTTATATCAGTGTCAATTCAATCGAGAATAATATACTCACATTTGAAATAAAGGGTGGCATTCCAGAGCATATTCATAGTGGTGGAGTGGCAACATGCGTCAATCGTGCAGTGTGTGAAGTATGTCATGAGGAATATGGTGAATTGAATAAGGATAATCATAAGTTACAGCATGTAGAAGCTAAAGCAGCTACAGTGACTCAGGAAGGTAATATTGAATATTATTACTGCTCTTTATGTTTAAAATACTTTGCAGATTCAAATGCATCAAAGCAGATAGACAAAGATAGTGTTGTTACATCGAAACTGGCACCAGAAATAATTGCTGGTGATAAATGTATAATTGATAAGAATTCCGATAAGGCAATTACATTTAAGTCTAATGCAGCATTTTCAGATTTTGTAAAAGTAGAACTTGATGGCAGAGAGCTTGTAAAAGACAAAGATTATACGGTAAAAGCAGGAAGTATTATTGTAACACTTAATCCAGATTTAATAAAAAAATTATCGACGGGAGAGCATGTTATAGGTATTGCTTCATCGAGTGGAACAGCGAGTGCACATTTTACTGTTAAAGAACCGGAGACAGAGAGCATTAAAGAATCCGAAACAGTGATGGAAAGTACTAAAGGAACAGAACTGGAGACAGAGAGTATTAAAGAATCTGAAACAGAGACCATCAGTCAGATAGAATCAGAAACAACAAGCCAGTATACATTTGATGAAAATGAAACAAATGCATCATCAATTAACACTGGGGACAGAAATCATGGGAAATTATGGCTTGTAATAGCAATTATTGCGTTAGCTGGATGTATTGCAGCAACAGTTATGTATGTTGTTTCAAAGCGAAAGTAATAAAAACTGAATAGCAACTGATAATACAAAACAGGAGTAGGTCAATAGCTTAACTCCTGTTTTGTGTTATGAAATATAGTTGTTATTCAGTAAATGTTCCAACCAATTTAACAAGCATTGCAACGGTCATATCCATGCCTTCAACAGTAATATGTTCATAAGGACCGTGGTATGCGTGTCCGCCAGTTCCAAGGTTAGGGCATGGAAGACCTTTGAAGCTTAACTGACAGCCGTCTGTTCCCCCTCGGATAGGAAGAATAAGCGGTACTATATCAGCCAGTTCACAGGCTTTCTTTGCATTTTCAATAAGATTCATGCAGCCCGCAATGATTTCGGACATATTCTTATACTGGTCTTTAATGGTGAGTGTGACAGTTCCTTCACCCCACTTTTCATTCATATTCTTTTCGATTAATCGCAGAGTATTTTTCTTTGCTTCAAATAAATTCTTATCATGGTCTCTTACTATATAATTAAGCGAAGCCTCACTGACATCGCCAGACATGCTGACAAGATGGTAGAAGCCCTCGTAATCTTCTGTGCCGCGAGGGGTTTCCATAGCAGGAAGTGCATTGTTAATCTCCATTGCAACAAGACTGGCATTAATCATGGTGTCTTTGGCAGAACCTGGGTGTACATTGAAGCCTTTTATATGAAAATCCGCTTTGCATGCGTTAAAGTTTTCGTACTGAATCTCGCCTTCTGTGTCGCCGTCAATTGTGTAGGCGTATTTGGCACCGAACTGTTCTATGTTAAAATGTTCAGCTCCCATGCCGATTTCTTCATCAGGTGTGAATGCAATACATATTGTTCCATGAGGTATATTGCCTTTCTGCAAATGTTCTATCATAGTCAGGATTTCAGCAATACCTGCTTTGTCATCAGCACCAAGTATAGTGCTTCCGTCTGATGTGATAAGTGTGCGTTCCTTAAGAGTGCCAAGATGAGGAAACTCATGCACAGACAGGGTTATTCCCGCAGGAAGTTTGAGTGATACACCATTAAAGTTTTCTGTTATTACGGGTGTAATATCGTGATTGCAATAATCGGACACGGTATCCATATGTGCAATAAATCCAATAGCAGGCACATTTTCATAACCTTTGGTTGCCGGAAGTTTACCATACAGGTAACACATATCGTCAAGTACAATGTCCGATAAGTTCAATCCTTCCATCTCATTTTTAAGAAATCTGGCTAACTCAAACTGGCATGCAGATGAGGGCGTGTTCTCGCTGGTTTCATCACTTGGTGTACGGAAAGTGACATATTTTAATAATCTTTCATATGCTTTCATGGTAATTCTCCAATCTGTGGATTGATATTCATATATTAACATATTCTGGTGGAAATATACGGATTATGCGAAAAAAATAAAAGATTATCAATATATAAAATAAACTCCATTGAATGGGACGGAGAAGAATATAAGGAAAATGGTATACTTTGCAGAAATGCAGTTGCAAAAGGTAATAAGGTGGTAAATGATTATACATCTTTGTATGGAGGAGATGCATATCTTCCTGCCAATAATCTGGCTTATAAATATGTTGCTTAATTAATAATCATCCAGCAGCGGTTACATTTGGAGCATTAACAGTTCTGATAGTAATTTCCTGCGTGGTAGTATTTCTTGTATTCTTAAAAAGAAGACAGATGAATAAATACGAAAAGTATTAACATACAGACACCAGCACGTTAAGGTTAAATGTGCTGGTGTTTTCTATATCATATGTATTTATCATTCTTTGATGAGATGTTTACCAGTCCAAAAGACAGTGCAAAAAGTATAATAACGAAGGCCACGAAATATAGACCTCCCATTGTATTTTCCATGGAAGCTATAAAATCATATGAGCCATGTAATAGAACTGGTAACACAACACTGAATATTCTGAATATCTTGGAGCTAAACATTTTTCCACGATTATACTGTTTTCTTGCGAGACCATAGAATACACCCATAAATACACCAAAACAGGCATGTCCTGGAATTGCTGTAATTGCTCTTACAATAGCAGTTGAAAAACCATATGATAAAACATAGTTGATATTTTCCCAAAGGGCAAATCCGAGAGAAACAAATACTGCATATACAACACCGTCATACTGACAGTTAAATTCTGGATTATTCCATGTCCGTTTTTTTAAGAAGAAATACTTTGAGCTTTCTTCGGCTATGGCAACAATAACAAAATAAAGAATTATCTGATACAGCAATTTATTTCCGGGAACAAAGCATGATAAAATCCATTCCCCTATTTTTTCCTCAATTAGGGCAATAATGGTGGATAGAATTCCCGCAATAACTAGCTGTCTTAAAAGGTAGCCGCTTTCCTTTTCCATTCTGTCTGCTCTGTATACTTTAATCATAAGGAATACCGCAGGGATAACTGCCGCTAATATTAATATCCAGTTATACATCATTATGGGTTCCAATATAAAATAAAACATATATCTGCTTGCTCCTTATTGTGCTTTTTATTTCTATTTTATAATTATATATCTCATATATTCTGATAACAAGCTGCTTTATAATATATTAATAAATGGAAGTGCGAAATCATTGCAGTCGGTTAGATGCTATGAAAAATAACAAATCTTGCTGTCAAGTCATCAAAGAGTTATAATATATTCAGTTTATATGCGTGAAAAACAGAAATATATTTCTTGCTGATGGCAAAAGTATGATTAAAAGGTAAAGAAAGAATAAGATGGGTTCAAGGAGAAGCTACATGAATGGTGACTGTGATGTGATAAACAGATTATTGAATGAAACAATGCATATGGATTTTCCATTTCTTGCAGGTGAAGATAAGAAGAAAAGAATTGTTGAAGATAAGAAGATATATATAGAAGATACAATAAAAGAAGCGTTTGCGGAAATGTATCCTGAAAAGTTGGAATTAAATAAGTTGTGGAATGAGGCCTTAGATTATGCAGGCAGCAAATTTGATAGTCTTCCAGTTTCAAAAAGGCTGAATGGGTTTTATTTGCAGGAGCTTATGCACAGATATGTTGAATTATTAGGAAATGTAGTGACAGAGAATAAGGAGAATTAGTTTTATGGGGGAACATGAAGAAAAGATTGAGATAATGAGAAAGTATTTGGCAGATATGACGGCTGCTGGAAATTATCATGTCAAAGGAAATATTCCTATTAAGAAAATTGATAATGCATTACAAACATTTGCACAGGGGATGGATAGAACTACAATGCTAGGTTTTCTTGATACAACTGTATTTGGAAGTGGTAAAAATGGTTATATTTTTACTGATGATAAGATGTATTATGTGGAAACAATGGAGAAGCCTAAAAAGCTTTGGTATGATGATATAAAACAATTGAGGATATTGAAGAGTAGCAAAAAAGATTGTAATCGTGAATTGGCAATAGATTTTTTAGACGGAAGCACATTTTATATAGAAGGTTCTTTTATAAACAAGACTCCATTAAAAAATTTCCTTAATGAAATGAAAAACTTTGAGGCTAACAAAAAGGCGGAGAAGAAGAAAATTGAAAATGAAAAGAAGAATAATTTCGGAGCTGAATCAGCAGGTCGAGGGATAGGAGCATTTAGGACTGTTAATAATCAGTTTGAAGAAGAGAAATTTCATTCAAGACAGGGACATGGTTTTGCCGCGGAAAGAGCTAATAACCTATTTGATAAACTGACAGGACATGATGCAAAGATTGTTGGAGATGATAACGCTAAAAATGGTGCTGACAGAGTTGTAGATGGTGTATATATACAGTCAAAGTATTGTGCGACAGGAAACAGATGTATAAATGAGTGCTTTGAAAATGATGGAAAAGGTACATTTAGATATATGACGGATGGAAAACCAATGAAGATAGAAGTTCCGTCTGATAAGTATGATGAAGCTGTAAGGGCAATGGAAGAGAAAATTAAAAACGGACAGGTAAAGGGTGTGTCTGATCCTAATGAAGCAAAGAATATTGTTAAGAAAGGACACTTTACATATGCACAGGCTAAAAATATTGCCAAAGCGGGTACTGTTGAATCTCTTACATATGATGCGGTAAACGGAACAATAATAGCATCATCTGCATTTGGTGTTACTGCAATGATAACATTTGCAACATCAATGTGGAATGGAGAAGATTTTGAAGATGCTATAAAGATTGCGACATATTCAGGTCTTAAAGTAGGTGGAACAGCATTTATTACTTCGATACTTGCAGCTCAATTATCAAAAGCCGGGCTTAATAGTGCGCTTGTTGGAAGTTCCGAAGCTATAGTTGCTATGATGGGACCGAAAGCATCTGCAGTTTTAATTAATGCATTTCGTGTAGGTTCAAAGCCTATTTATGGCGCAGCGGCAATGAAAGCAGCAGCCAAGCTTTTAAGGAGCAATACAATTACAGCAGGCATCACATTTGTTGTACTGTCTTCCTTTGATGTTGCCAACATATTCAGAGGGAGAATATCAGGAAAACAGTTGTTTAAAAATATGGCAAATACAGCTGCAACGGTAGGGGCTGGAACAGGAGGCTGGGTTGCCGGCGCAGCAATCGGTTCCGCAATTCCAGGAATAGGTACAATTGTGGGTGGCTTAGTTGGTTCTATGGTTGCTGGTTCTGCAGCAGGTAAAGTAACAAATGCTGTGGTTGGAAGCTTTATTGAAGACGATGCAGATGAAATGGTGGAAATAATTCAGGATGTGTTTACTGAAATGGCATCAGAATATCTTCTTAGCAATAAGGAAGCAGAAAAGTCCGTAGACAGATTAAAGGATAAATTAGATGGAAAAACTCTTAAAGATATGTTTGCAAGTAATGATAGGAAGAAATTTGCAAGAAATCTTTTGATTCCAATAATTGAGAATCAGATCTCTAAGCGGGAAGTGATACATAAATTAACTGAAGAGCAAATGCTTTATGGAATAAGGGAGGTTCTTGAAGATATCAGTGATATGGAAGAAAGCTATGCTTAAACTAAAAAGATATACATCGTGCAGCATAAATAACATTAGATAAAATACAGGTATTGACTTAAGTTCTTACCCATTATAATGTAATATTAGAAATTTTTGACAAATGGAGTGTTCCAGATGTTTTGACCACATGTTGGTGATTGTATGTCTGGATATATACATATTTTAGGACCAGCATTTTGCTGGTCTTTTTTATTAAATTGCTGGAGGTTGTGTATGAAAAGAGTAAAAACATTAATGCAGGTGAAATATCAGAACTGCCTGATGAAGAATATGTGTTACCATATGGAATTTCTAATGAGGACTAGTAATTAATATGCAAGAAGATTCCCGCATTCTAAAAAATTCTGTCAAGTCCAAGCATACTATAACTCCAAACTATCCGCGTTAAGCAAAAAATACTTCATTCCCATGATTACAAAGCCTTCTTCATTTCTCCAAGGTTTTTTTGTTCCGTTTACTATCACAATCTTTTTAAATGAATCTGGAATATTTCTAAATGAATTAAGTTCCTGCTTCTGCTTTTCCTCTGAAGTCATATCGTAAGCCACCTGAATATAATATCTCTGACTACCCTGATTGACCACAAAATCAACTTCAAACTGCTTTCGAGTTGTTTTTCCTTCATCATTTTTCGTATATACGTCTACAATACCAACATCTACATTATAGCCTCTGATAAGTAGCTCATTGTAAACAATATTTTCCATGATATGAGTAGGTTCCTGCTGTCTAAAATTCAATCTGGCATTTCTAAGTCCCACATCTGTAAAATAGTATTTCAGATTTGCCCCTACATATTTTCTGCCTTTAATATCATATCTGTCAGCTTTAGAAATCAAAAATGCCTCCACAAGATAATCTATATGGTTGGATATGGTCTTATTGCTGTAATTTATACCACGCTCACTTTTATAAGTATTTGATATTTTTGTTGGATTAGTAGGAGCCCCTATCGAAGAAGCGAGAATATCTACTAATGTATCAATCTCATCAACATTTCGAAGCTTGTTTCTTTCTACAACATCCTTAATATAAACATTTGTGAAAATGTTTTTTAGATACTCAGCCTTTTGGCGTTCCATAGAGAACTGTACCACCTGTGGTAAACCACCATATATCATATATTCTTCCCAAGTATCATCATAATCTCCACCGAAAGCTGCATAGAACTCTGCAAAAGACAACGGATATATTCTTATCTCGTCTCCTCTGCCTCTAAATTCAGTTACAATATCACTGGATAGAAACTTAGAATTACTGCCAGTCACATATATATCAATATTGCTGATACGAAGCAGGCTGTTCAGAACTTCCTCAAATCGTGGCATAAACTGTACTTCGTCTAAAAGTAGATAATACTTCTGGCCATCTTTAATATATTGGTAACACTTCTTTGGATCTCTCAACTCCTCATTTTCAATGCCATCTAAAGCAATCTCAATGATATGGTCATTATCTATGCCACTTTCCGATAAATATTTCTTAAACAATACAAATAGCAAGAATGATTTTCCCATATGAATTTGCGGCGTATGGGACAGGAGCTATTATTCAATCAGACATACGACCTATGGCATTAGTCATGCATCTTGATATTTGCAAAGAACATATGTAATATAGGTGGGGGAAAAGTTTCCCCTGCTTATATATTGAGTTTTTATATAAAAGAGGAGGCTTTTGCTTAAAAGAATGTTATGCCTGGTGGATGAATGATAATTGCAAAAGATGTATATAATGCGTTGGGCGTATCATAACAATAGGAGATGATTTTTATGCATATTAGCATACTTCTTATGGAACAGATAGTAGAGCTATTCATTATGATTCTTATGGGCTTTATTATTGTAAAAGCAGGTATCGTAAAAGATGAGGACAGTAAAGTTTTATCCAAAATTGTTTTATACCTGATTATACCATGTGTCATTATAAAGGCTTTTCAGGTGGATTATACATCAAAGACAGTAAATGGGTTGTTGCTTGCTTTGGCGGCATCAGTGACATTACAGATTGTATTGCTTGGAGTTATATCAGTTATGGGGAGATTGTTTCACCTGAATGAGGTGGAGATAGCATCTGTTTATTATTCAAATTCAGGTAATCTTATTGTTCCAATTGTGACATTTATTCTAGGTCAGGAGTGGGTGCTTTACGGATGTGTTTTCATGAGTGTGCAGCTTATCTTTTTGTGGACTCACTGTAAAAAAATAATCAGCCGTGAAAGTTCATATGACTGGAAGAAGATTGTGTTAAATATAAATATGATCTCGATTGTGGTTGGTGTAATACTTTTCTTTACAAGAATCAGACTGCCTTTAATAATTAATGATACGATAGGCTCTGTTGGCAATATGATAGGACCTGCCAGCATGATAGTTACAGGAATGCTTTTTGCAGGGATGGATTTAAAGAAAATTTTTGCTAACAGAAGGCTGTATTTTGTTTCTTTGTTGAGAATGGTTGTTGTACCGCTTATAGCACTTCTTTTGATAAAATTAAGCCATCTTGCTGGTATTTCTCAGGATGCACCTAAAATTATGCTTATTGTTTTCTTGGCAGTTATTACACCTTCAGCATCAACAGTTACGCAGATGTGTCAGGTATATGGCAATGATTCAAAATATGCCAGTGCCATAAATGTGATTACAACGCTTAGTGCTATAGTAACCATGCCGGTAATGGTATTTTTGTTTGAAAATGTAATATTATAAATAATTGATTTTTTTAAGGGGCTGTCAAGTGACAGCCCCTTAGTGATTAATATTATTCTGCCTCTGCAGCCGTTACAGCTTCTGTTGCATCAGCATTTTTTCTAACAAATATTGCCCTGAATATAAGCCTTACAAATGGTCCGCAATAGAACATCTGATAGCAGATTGCCATAGGGAAATTCATTGCCCATGTCTTAACCCACATGCCAAAGGATGGTTCTTTGAAAAGAAATGTTGCAACGAGACTCATAATCGGACACATAATGCAGCATATGCATATTGATATTGCATATGTGATGAACTGAGGTCTGTCTGTAGGACGCATAACTGTGAAAGCAAGCATTTTAGCAATCTTTCCTACAACGAAGAATTCGAGTACGAATGCAATAGGAACCATGATTGGCAATTCATGTGTTGCAGCTAAGAAAGTAGTACCATTTACAGTACCTGTGTTGAGGGCAACATTATATACGACCATTCCATAGACCATAATTGTTGCCATAATAATTGTGAAAACAACATCCTGAAACTTGTTTTTTGGCATAAAAAAATCCTCCTTAAATAATAACATAAGCAAAACATGTGTTGTTCGTTATCATCCGGGGGATGTGTCGTTTCCAATATAACCATATTTAATTGTGCCGTGGTATAGTATCATAAAATTAATAAATATGTCAAGTACTTGATTTTTTAAAAATCGGGTGTATACTATAAACAATTTAATACATATGGAACTTCAGGGCAGGGTGTGATTCCCTACCGGTGGTAAAGCCCACGAGCCGAGGCGTAAGCCAGAGCATGATTCGGTGTAATTCCGAAGCCGACAGTAAAGTCTGGATGGAAGAAGTGATATTAAAGTTAGTTATTCATAATGTAATCATAGTAGAATGAATGGCTGGCTTGAATGTGGATACTGGCTCTGAGATGAATTATTATCTCAGAGTTTTTTTGATTGTCAGAGTAAGAATTTGATTATAGAAATTCGATATTTTGGCGTAAGGCTTCTGGAGTGGTGAAATGAAACTGCTTTGGAAGCCTTTTTTATGTCTGGGCTGGATTTTGGTCGTGCTAGGATGTCTGTATTGTTGAGGCGGAGTCTGGTCTGAAATGTTGGAACTGGCAATTGTGGCGACAGCATATTACGGCTATTCAATTCTGAGCAATCTGGCGACATATTATAGCAATTCAGAGCAGCAGGGCAGCAGGTAAATTTGGTAAAAACCTATAAATGTAAGTTTTTTGTGGCTTTAGTAGGTTTATTTTAGCTAAAAACTGAAGAAAACTTAAGCAATTACCTACTAAACATGTCATAAACAATAAATTTATAGGTTTTTGAGGAATGAAAATACGTTTAATATTATAGACAAGATGAAAAAAGACCTACTAAACCATTGAAAATGCGACTACTTATAGGTATCACGACTTTGAGCCGGTAAAATCAGGGAAGCAACAAGCACATTAAGAATGAAATTAAGATGCAGCAGACAAGGCAAATAGGGATAGAGGAAATCAGTACAGAAAAAAGCAGGATAGAGAAAATCAGGACAGGAAGGAACAGAAAGAAGGTGTAGATATGCAGCAGGAAATAAATAACAATTTTTCAAAAGAAGATGAATTCTACATGAAGCGGGCGATTGAACTGGCAAAGAAAGGAACAGGCTGGGTTAATCCTAATCCGCTGGTTGGAGCTGTTATTGTAAAGGATGACAGAATCATAGGTGAAGGCTGGCATAGGAAATATGGTGAGCTTCATGCAGAAAGAGACGCACTTTCAAGATGTATGGAGGATACTAGTGGAGCAACCATATATGTGACACTTGAGCCGTGCTGTCATCATGGGAAACAGCCGCCTTGCACTGAAGCACTTGTGCAGGCAGGAATAAGCAGGGTTGTGATAGGTTCGATGGATTCTAATCCCCTGGTAAGTGGAAAAGGTGTTAAATATCTGGAAGAACATGGGATTAAAGTTGAAGGCTGTGTATGCAATGAAGAATGTCTGGCGATAAATTATGTATTCTTTCATTACATAAGGAACAAAGAGCCATATGTTGTGATGAAAACGGCACAGACACTTGATGGGAAAATTGCCACATATAAGGGACTTTCCAAGTGGATTACAGGTGAGCAGGCAAGAGAAAATGTGCATGCAGACCGTCACAGATATGCGGCAATTATGGTTGGGGTCGGCACTGTGATTGCTGATAATCCAATGCTTGACTGTAGAAGTACAGCCATAAGCAACCCACACAATCCTGTGCGAATCATATGCGACAGCAGATTGAGAATTCCGCTGGACAGTAGAATTGTAAAAAGTGCAGGGCAGATACCAACAATAATTGCTACATGTAGTACCGACAGCGACAGGAAATCTTTATATGAAAATGCAGGCTGTGAAGTGGTAGTTACAAAGGAATATGATGAGCATGTTGACCTTAAAGAGCTTATGCACATACTTGGAGAAAAAGGTATCGACAGCATAATTCTTGAGGGAGGCGGAACACTTAACTTCTCGGCATTGCAGGCTGGAATTGTGAACCGGGTTCAGACTTACATTGCACCTAAGATATTTGGTGGGGCAGACAGTAAGACAGCCGTTGAAGGTCAGGGTGTTGCAAATGTAGATGAAGCATATCAGTTGAGAAACAAGACCGTTCGTCTTCTTGGTGACGATATTCTGATTGAAGGAGAGTTGTAATGTTTACAGGAATTATTGAAGAAATCGGACATGTAAATAATGTAAAAAAAGGAACGGTGTCAGCAATTCTTACAATACAGGCAGAAAAAGTCCTTGAGGGAACACATATAGGAGACAGCATTGCTGTCAATGGTGTGTGCCTTACAGTGACAGGGATATATGATAATACATTTACTGCTGATGTAATGCATGAGACGCTGAACCGCTCATCACTTGGCAAGCTGGTGAGTGGAAGTGCTGTTAATCTTGAAAGGGCAATGGCGGCTGATGGAAGGTTCGGAGGACATATAGTTTCAGGACATATTGATGGAACAGGAAAAGTTGCAGCGATAACCAAGGATGATAACGCGATATGGTATCAGATTAAGACAGACAGCGGAATATTAAAATATATCGTTGAAAAAGGTTCGGTTGCCATAGATGGAATAAGTCTTACGGTTGCCAAGACGGACAGCCAGAGTTTTTCAGTATCAATAATACCGCACACGGCGGGTGCGACAACGCTGTCACTTAGGAAAGTCGGAGATGTAGTTAATCTTGAAAATGATATTGTTGGTAAGTACATAGAGAAATTCATCACATTTGAAAAAGAAAAGCCGAAAAGCGGGATAACGAAAGAGTTCCTGCTAAAGAATGGATTCTAGAATAACTATTAAATAGAAAGGATGGGCAAAGGAAATGTTCGAGTATAACACAGTTGAAGAGGCGGTTAAGGATTTACAGGATGGAAAGCTGATACTTGTCTCAGATGATGAAAGCAGAGAGAATGAGGGCGACCTGATATGTGCCGCTGAATTTGCAACTACTGAAAATGTGAATTTCATGGCGACATATGGAAAAGGACTTATATGCATGCCTATGAGTGGAGATTTGTGCAGGAAGCTGGGACTTACACAGATGGTTGCTGACAATACTGATAACCATGAAACTGCATTTACAGTGTCAATAGACCATGTTAAGACGACAACAGGAATATCGGCAGAGGAGAGAGGCTTTACTGCAAGAGCATGTGTGTCAGATGAAGCAAAGCCTGAGGATTTCAGAAGACCAGGACATATGTTTCCACTACGTTCAAAACCTAATGGAGTTCTTGAAAGAAACGGACATACAGAGGCAACAGTAGACCTTATGAGAATAGCAGGACTTAAGGAGTGTGGTCTGTGCTGTGAGATAATGAAAGAGGACGGAACAATGATGAGAAAAGAAGACCTCATAGAAATGTCCGAAAAATTCAATCTCAAATTCATAACAATTAAGGCAATTCAGGAATACAGAAAGAGACATGACAACCTGGTTGAGTGCGTGGCAGTTACAAGAATGCCTACAAAATACGGGGAATTCACAGCACACTGCTATGTTAATAAGTTAAATGGCGAGCATCATGTTGCATTGGTAAAGGGTGATATTGGTGATGGCAGCAATCTTTTGTGCAGGGTACATTCAGAGTGCCTGACAGGTGATGCATTTGGCTCGCTTAGATGTGACTGTGGTCTGCAGCTTCAGACAGCGATGCGTCAGGTAGAAGCAGAAGGCAGAGGAATCATTCTTTACATGAGGCAGGAAGGCAGAGGAATCGGGCTGCTCAATAAGATCAAGGCATATGCACTGCAGGAGCAGGGATATGATACGGTAGAGGCCAATGTAAAGTTGGGATTTGCACCGGATCTCAGAGAGTACTGGATCGGAGCGCAGATATTATCGGATCTCGGAGTGAAGTCATTGAGACTTCTGACCAATAATCCGGACAAAGTCTATGGACTTGGTGGGTTTGGACTGAAGATCAATGAAAGAGTACCGCTGG
>OHBY01000556.1_pt1 | contig 18410 bp, 13 predicted proteins | sample 1577531 | NCBI WGS metagenome assembly OHBY01 (sample SAMEA3879564, study PRJEB24766) | human gut metagenome | biome: human-associated habitat; feature: feces | place: USA | collected 1985/1987 | reverse complement strand
GGTAGAAAAATGACTGGTTTTGCTATCATTAGTGGTATTTTTGCAAGTGACGATATTGAAGCGCAGACAAAGTTACTGCTTCAAAAAGCAAACCAGCTTGTGACAGATCATAATCTTTGTAACGAGTAGTTATAAAGATTATAGATATATTTACAGCGGCAGATTGGGGGCACCACCTTAGGTCGCTATACAAAATTAATGCAAAGGAGACAAATGTATGAACACAGCATTAACAATCGCTGGAAGTGATTCCAGTGGAGGCGCCGGCATCCAGGCAGATATTAAGACGATGACAGCAAATGGCGTATATGCCATGAGTGCCATCACGGCTTTGACTGCCCAGAATACGACCGGCGTAACAGATATTATGGAAGTAACTCCAAAATTTTTGGCAGAGCAGCTGGATAGTATTTTTACGGATATTTATCCGGATGCGGTGAAAATCGGTATGACATCATCGGTAGATACGATTGAGGCGATTGCCGCAGGTCTTGTAAAATATAAGGCAAAAAACATAGTTCTGGACCCGGTGATGGTCGCTACAAGCGGAAGCAGGCTGCTTGAGGAAAATGCAGCAAACACTCTGATGGAGAAGCTGTTTCCACTGGCTGACATCATCACGCCAAATATCCCTGAGCTTGAGGTGATATCAGGCAGACAGATTGAAAGCACAGATGACATCATAGAGGCATCAAAGGCTGTTTATGATAAATACGGCTGTCCGGTTTTAAGCAAGGGAGGTCATTTCACAGACACAGCATGTGTGTGTGACTATTTGTGGGATGGAAAGCAAATCATCACATTTGAGACCAAAAGAGTGGATAATCCAAACTCACACGGCACAGGCTGCACGCTTTCATCAGCGATAGCCAGCGGTCTGGCAAAGGGTCAGTCGCTCGAGCAGGCTGTGGATAACGGCAAGAGATATGTCACAGCATGTTTAAAAGCCATGCTTGATCTGGGACACGGCAGTGGACCTATGAATCATGGAGCGTTAATCTTGAAATAATTACTAATTAATAATACAAATAACAATAAGAACAGGAGAGTACAATGAGTAATTACACAACACAGATGGATGCCGCAAGAAAGGGCATCGTAACACCTGAAATTGAAAAGGTAGCAAAGAAAGAGAAGATGGATGTAGACAAGCTGATGGAGCTTGTTGCAAGCGGAAAGGTAGCTATTCCTGCTAACAAGCATCACAAGTCACTTGATGCAGAGGGCGTTGGAAGCATGCTTCGCACAAAAATCAATGTAAACCTCGGTGTGTCAAGAGACTGCAAGGACTATGATGTGGAGATGCAGAAGGTCATGAGCGCTGTAAAGCTTGGAGCAGAGGCTATCATGGATCTTTCAAGCCATGGCAACACACAGCCATTCAGACAGAAGCTTACAAGCGAATGTCCTGCAATGATAGGAACAGTGCCTGTTTATGACAGTGTTATCCACTATCAGCGTGATCTTGCAACACTTACAGCACAGGATTTTGTCGATGTAGTCAGACTCCATGCAGAGGATGGAGTGGACTTTGTCACACTTCACTGTGGAATCACAAGAAAAACGATAGACCAGATTAAAAAGCACAAGCGTAAGATGAATATCGTAAGCCGTGGAGGCAGCCTTGTATTTGCATGGATGTGCATGACAGGAGAGGAAAATCCTTTCTACGAGCACTATGATGAGATACTTGAAATCTGTGAGGAGCACGATGTGACAATCTCGCTTGGAGATGCCTGCAGACCGGGATGCCTGGCAGATGCAACAGATGTATGCCAGATAGAGGAGCTTGTAAGACTTGGAGAGCTCACAAAGCGTGCATGGGATCACAACGTACAGGTCATGGTAGAGGGACCGGGACATGTGCCGCTTGATCAGGTAGCAGCAAACATGAAGGTACAGCAGTCAATCTGTATGGGAGCACCATTCTATGTACTTGGACCTCTCGTAACAGATATCGCACCGGGCTATGACCACATCACAGCAGCAATCGGTGGAGCAGTGGCAGCAATGAACGGCGCAGCTTTCCTTTGCTACGTGACACCTGCGGAGCATCTTGCTCTTCCAAATGTGGAGGATACAAAGCAGGGAATTATTGCGTCAAAGATTGCGGCTCATGCAGCTGATATTGCGAAGGGAATACCGGGAGCCAGAGATATAGATGATAAGATGGCAGATGCCAGACGTGTGCTCGACTGGGATGCACAGTTTGCATGTGCGCTTGATCCGGAGACAGCTAAGGCTATCAGGGATGACCGTCTGCCTGAGGATGACCACAGCGAGGCATGCAGTATGTGCGGTAAGTTCTGTGCTGTGCGAAGCATGAACAAGGCACTTGCAGGAGAGTATATTGATATACTATAACTTTTTAGTACAGAAACGACTCGCAACTGTGAAGGTACTGAACAGTTACGATATACTTTAAGGTGAGGTAATAATGGAAAGTAAAAAGAACACTAAAAAAAGAACTCTTTCAATCAGAAAGATTGCCATGGCAGGAGTGCTTGTGGCAGTTGCCGTAGCAGGAAGCTTAATAAGCTTCCCTGTTGCCGGCAGCAAATGTGCACCTGTACAGCACATGGTAAATATATGCGCAGCAGTATTTTTAGGACCTGCATGGGGTGTCGGTGTGGCATTTTGTGCGAGTATTATCAGAAACCTGACAGGACTGGGAAGTCTCATGGCATTCCCAGGAAGCATGGTAGGTGCTCTGTGCTGTGGACTGATGTACAGATTCAGCAAAAAAATCATACCGACATGTATTGCAGAGGCGCTTGGCACAGGCATACTCGGAGGCCTGGCAGCGTATCCTCTTGCAAAATACGTGATGCTTATTCAGCCGGAAGGCATGTTTATATACATAGTGCCATTCCTTATCTCTACAGTGGCCGGAAGCATAGTGGCAGCAATTGTCATGCTGATTTTAAAGAAAAATGGCGCACTGACAGTATTTAAGGAAAATCTTGAGTAATATCCAGGACTATGGCTTTATAAGAAGCTTCATAAGCTCATCCTGACAGATAGACCTAGAGTAGTGATAGCCCTGAAAGCAGGTGACGTCGAACTGCCTGAGATAGCTCTCAAGGTTATCATTTTCTATGCCTTCAATACATATCTTTAAGTCTGCGGCATTGGCAAAATTAATCATTCCGATTACAAGTGCCTGCTTCTTTTTCTCCTCGAGAATGTCTTTAACAAAGAACATATCTATCTTGACACCCTCTACAGGAAGCTCAAGCATCATCTGAGATGAAGAGCTTCCTGTGCCATAGTCATCCATAGTGATGTGGATTCCGGCTTCCCTGAATGCAGTGACGGTTTTCTTTATCATAGATATAGGCAGATCTCTGCATCGCTCTGTAATCTCTATCCACAGCTGTGAAGGTGGAAAATCATACTCTTTAAGAATTGCCAGAGTATCTTCCACAAAACATTCCTTTTCAAGCTGCTCTGAGGATGCATTTACATTGATGAAAAAGCCCGGTTTTATCTTTGCAAATTCACTGGCTGCGCTTATTGCAGTTCTCATGATATAATTTCCTAGCTCATACATAGCCGGGGTATCCTCAAGCCAGTCGATAAACAGTCCGGGTGGCACCGTGCCAAAAGGCTCCTTTTTCCAGCGCACCAGAGCCTCAGCACCCATTATTTCACCATTGCAAGCCTTTACAATGGGCTGAAACTCTACAAAAAAGCCATCACAGCCATTGATAACCGACTGATGAATGATTTTCATGATATCTATATGCGAGCTGCCATTGAACCTGACCATATCATTGAAAAATAACAAATCAGGGCTGTGAAGCTCCTTCGCGCGGTCTAGAGTGTACTCCACCTTGCTGATGACAGTTGAGGTATCACCATCATAATCCTTGAGAATCAGACACGCAGCATATATATCAAACTCAAATTTAAAGCATTTAAAGAAATACATGGACTTTATTGTATCGGCAATTTTCTGATAGAAGGACTCGGCCAAGGCACGGTCTGCTTCCTTTACCACAAATACAAACTTGCAATTATTCATATAGTAGGTAGCGGTGCTGCCATCCATCATGTAGATGAACTTGAGCGCAAGCTCACGCTGGATTGCAGTGTTGAAATTGGAACCATAAAGTATATTGAACTCATCTATATGACCTATCTCCACCTCGATTATGGCTACAGACCTGTTTTCCATGATATAGCCGTTGATGTCTCTTTCAAACTTTGACTGACCATAAAGATATGTATATGGGTCGATATCCGGAAGGGTATTTTCGTTTCTGAGCACGAGGACATGGTAGCGGTGTCCGTCATCACCGGTAAAAATATCAGAATAAAATCCCATCATATATTCTTTGGTATGCTTTCCCATGCGGACATAAAATATATCATCCGGTTTTTCACCATTTAAGCGATAGCGGATTTCCTGCTTATATTCCGGCAGGTCAACGTCGTTGACACAAGAGCTCAGCTGTTCAAAGAAGCAGGTATGCTCGCCGGCTTCAAAGCCGAAAAAATCAGCTGTCTTGTCCGGTACGTAAGATAAGTCATTATCCAGGTCGGTGATGATAGGATATATCCCGTCTGACAATTCTGAAATTTTATCAATAAATTCCTTGTATATCGTGTTTTCTATCATAAATTAAAACTCCATATGTGTATAATGCACAAAATTCTTTTATTATTATAGCATATGTATGCATTATATACAATAAGTTAGTTGGACTCTAAAAATGATATTTAGGTATGAATCATTAATATAAATTAATGATTTTAGTGTGTCATTTATATATTTGAAGGTATACTGATGACTGAAATATACCATCAGCTGCTTCAAATGCAACGTCACCATCATATTTACCGGCAACAGAGCGGATGGATGACAGACCTATACCATAGTCGTCCCTCTTAGAAGAACGGTATTTTCCGTTTTGGATGGTAACATGTCCGTCAAAGCTGTTGTCCATAGTAATAATAAGTGTCTTATAGTGTACGTGGGCATGCAGTCGGATAAAGTGCGATGATTTCTCGTTCAAAGAATCAGAAGTATCCATGCGTCTGCAGGCTTCTATAGCGTTTTCTATCAGATTTCCAAATACCAGGCACAGGTCATTGTCCAAGGCCGCATCATCGGTTTCCGGAACAATAAGCTTTGTCTCAAGAGCGATATTTTCATTTCTGCATATGGCACTATAGTATGACAGAATGGAATTGACTACCCTGTTTTCGCAATAGCTTGCAGGCGCAGATGGTATGCTGTGGATCAGGGAATCCAGGTATTCATTCAGCTGTTTATTTTCAGTGTTTGCGAGGCCTTTTATTGCAACCAGCTGGTGACGCAGATCGTGGCGCTGCTTCTTAAAAAGCTGTTCGTTTGTTGTGATGAGCGAATTATATTTCTTCTGCTCCAACAGGGAATGCTCAAGGAGATTCATATCAAATATGAGCCTTTCATTCTCACGTTTTATACTGAGCATATCGCTTATATTAAGCCCCATTACAATTCCCATGATTATAATGAAAAGCAGAGTTCCAATCTGGTACAGCAATGACAATGAGGCCACAAATTTTAAATGATAATTGATTATCTCGGCACATGAAGCAAGTGCCAGTATGAATACCGGAACCATCAGCCGTTTTGCCCTGCTGTTTTGGCTGCGAACAGCCTCAAGGATGATGTATGCAGTCAGGAAGCAAAGTATGAGAGGCAGAATGACATGGAACACGTACATGCTCTGGGATAGTGCAACCGTACCGCTAAGCTGTAAGACACAAGCAACAAGGTCAAGCACGGTGAGGAGCTTCGCGATAACTATAATTGGCTTGTCATTCTTAAAACCAACTGCAAGCCTGCAGAAATACAGCAGCGGAATCATCTGCGAGAAAAGCCCTATAAAAGCACACAGATACAGCAGTGTAGGGTTTTTGACTATGACACCTGTATAGTTGCACTCGCCGATAGACCACATGCCGGCCATGAGTGAGAAGAATCCAAAATGAAATATCATCTTGCAAACCTCTTTATCGTAGTATAAAAGCATCAGCGAGATAAATATAAACAAAACACCTGCGGCAAGCTCAAGCAGTGCTATAAAGAATGACCATTTATTCAGCTTTAACAGAGTGAAAAATAAGGATTTGTATGCTCCGTAGATAGGAGAATATACCGTAAGCGAGCTTCTGGTAACTGGAGACAGATACTCTATGCGAAGCTCTGTATCACCCGAATGACCGTCAGTGCCTATCAGGTACCCCTCGGTTGCGGGATCCTTCATATAGGATGGATAGTTTTCGGTCCTGCCAAACTCATATATGAGTTCATCGTCCAGATAGACCTTCGCAGGGGAATAGACAGTTTTTATGTAGATTGGATCATCCTTGTTCAGGTCGATATGTGTGGTGACGGTGACATGTGTGCGCGGCGAAAGGTGCTTAAAGGTATGTGGAAATGTGATTTCTTCTTTATCTGAATCCGAGCCATCCACTACAGCATAGGCAGAACTTACGATAGTGGCTTCAGGATAGCTCGCCTGGCTCATAATCATGTTTTTTGAGGAAAGAAGCAGTATGCAAATCAGTGTAAGCAGTATAATTGTCAGATAGGGAATATTTCGTATAGCGCTAATTTTTTTCATAATCCGGGCTCCTTGCAGTGTATTACTTTTGACAGTCTAGCTCATATCAAATCAATAGGAAAGTGCCTTATTTAAGCCCTCTGGTGTGATCAAAGTAGTATCTCTCCAGAGCCTTTTTGGCTTTGCCGGAGAGCTCTCTCTTGATAGGGATATTTGTGTCATCGGCCATCACGAAGCATTTGAGTGAAGTATCAATGCGTGTGACATACGACAGGTTTACCGCGTAGCTTTTGTGCGGCAGAAAAAACAGCTCAGCGGGCAGCTGATCTGAAAGCTCTGAAAGCTTCTCATAGCAGCTGATTTCCTCATTTTCTTTTAAATGTATGAAAATCTGCCTGGCTCTCTGCTCTATGTACATGATATCAGAAAGGGCAAGCCTCTCCATACTCTTGTTTCTCTTCACATAAAGAGATGGGGCATCGGATTTCTTCAGCATGGCAAGGTGAAGAATGTTACTTAGCTCAGCTGCCGAAACCGGCTTTTCGATATAGCCGATGGCAGACAGCCTGTAGCTTTCCAAGGCATGCTCCGTGCTTGTTGTGATGAAAGCAACCGGGATATCGGCATCTGTCTCACGGATTATGGAGACAGCCTCGATGCCGGTCATGGAATCTTTCATGTATATATCCATGAGCAGCAGGTCATACTTTCCGTACTCATATGAGGCAAGAAAAGAATCTGCATCAGTAAAGACAGTGTATGTATTTTGGATATCGCTGTGGTTGAGAATATCACAAAGCAGCAAGGTCTCTGCAGCTTCGTCCTCGCATACAGCTATATTAAGTGTTTGTGGCATGTTTATTCCTCTGTAGAATGTGAATGATTATAAATAATCATAATATAATATGAAATAAATATCAAATAAATATTGCTATTAAATATCCGAAATGCTAATATAATTATCAGCAGTTAATTAATTATTTTAAGGAGGTTTCAGTTATGAAATACTGTACAAATTGTGGCAGGCAGTTAGCTGATGATGAGGTATGCACATGTCGTCAGCAGGCACAGCCACAGGCACCAAATCAGACACAGGACAACAATGCACAGGCAGATAATGCAGCACAGCAGGGACAGTTTAACGGACAGCCGCAGGGCAGCGCACAGGGACAGTTCAACGGACAGCCACAGGGACAGTTCAATGGACAGCCACAGGGCAGCGCACAGTCGCAGGCGTTTGATAACTTCACACAGCAGGTGAGTGCAGCAGGACAGCAGCTGCAGAATGACAAGAATGTGGCATCTATCATCACATTCTACAAGGGTCTTGTTAAGAAGCCGGCACAGGCTGCAGCAGACTTTGTAAAGAATGCAAATATGGCATCAGGCTTTATATTTATTGGCTTATTTGCCATAGTAGAAGTAGTGCTGTCTGTAGTATATCTGTTATCAAGTGTAATTGGCAGCATAGGCGGCTTTGGATTCTCATTTTACCCGGCGAGCTTCTTTGAGGGAATCTTCTCAGGAATCGTAGGAGAGGCAGTGAGAGTACTCATCCTGGCAGCAGTTATTCTGGTTGTATTAAACGCAGTGCAGAAGGATAAAAAGGTGACATTTGCACAGACACTTTCAGCAGCATGTCTGTATGATGCAGTATACCTTCCGATTATCCTTGTGGCAGCAATCATCGACATAATCCCATTCCAGTTCTTTGGCAATGTGAGCGGCTGGCTGCATACATTTGCGGGAGTAGTAGGATATGTAAGCATATTCTTTGGAGTAAGGGCAATAGAAGAGGATGACAATAAGCTTCCACTCGTGTGTGGACTGGCATTCCTTGCAACAGCCATTGGTTCAACAATTGTAAATGCTATTTTCTAATTTAATATTTGATTTAACATATCTGATTTAATATATCAGAAATAACCGGATCCTGTGAGATTTTCTTGCAGGATCTTTTTTTATTTCTTGCTTCGAATAGCTGATTTTTGCATAATAGAGGATAAATATATCATGGAGGCATAAAGAAGACGATTGATAGCAGAAATAGCTATCATATATCTTACGATTTGTCAAGTACGAGTTTTGACACTTTTTGTGTAAATTGTCGTTGTTATTGCCATGCGCGGAATTGATGTATAATGATAATTAGATTAATTTGTTTAGTTAAAAACTAGCTGAATATATGAGTCAATGATAATATGAATTCTATAATAAGCAGGTTTATAAAACTCGGGAAGAGAGGCACCTATGACGCATAAAATCAAGGTACAGATGTTTGGCAATTTCAGAATGGACTATAACGGAGCACCATTTGTGGCGGAAAAAATGCATAAGGAAAGCCAGTTCAACCGCATGATGCAGGCTTTGATACACTATTCTGACTGCGGAATAGCAAAGGATAAGCTCGAGGAAATAGTAATCGGTGAGCGTGACATAGATGCACCTCACACGGCACTAAGAGTTATTGTATACAAGACAAAGCAAAAGCTCGCACAGCTTGGACTGCCGGGAAAGAACCTCGTATATTTGGAGGGAGGCATATATTACTGGACTCCGGATATAGAGATAGAAGAGGATGCAGCAGAGTTTGAGAAGCTCTATAACGAGGCCTGTGCACTGGAAAAGCAGATGCCACATGAACCGGAGAGTGCAGAGACAGTGTGTGATGAGCGGATAAAGGAAATAGAAGACAATATGCTTGAGCTGTACATAAAAGCACTATATCTGTATAAGGGAGAGTTTTTGGCGGCATATACAGGCGAGACGTGGATAGCACAGGAGGCCAGACGCTATCACATTATGTTTGAGAAAATCATAAATGAAGCTGCGTATATACTGCGAAAGAGAAAACAATTCAAGGGACTGGAGAAGCTCGGAGTATATGCGGCAAAGGTCGACCCATTCAATGAGTGGGAGGAGCTCATCATGGAGGCGATGGTAGAGACCAGGCGCTATGATGAGGCGGAAGAGCTATACACGGATGTCGTGGACTATTATCTCAGGGAGTGCGGTATTTATCCATCTTCAAGACTCTTGGAAATCCTTGAGAAATACAGTAATCAGATGAATCATGCACATGAGATACTGGAAAACATCCAGGAGGGCATGAACGAGCAGGAGGAAACAGAAAGAGGTGGATATTTCTGCAGCTATCCGGTATTCAGAGGAATATACCAGGCGTCCATCCGTATTATGAAGCGCACAAGGGTACCTGTATATCTCATGCTCTGTACTCTGGAGGACGAGGAAGGCAGACAGGTACAGAGCGAGACAAAGATGAACAAGTATTCAAGGCAGCTTAAGAAGTGCGTTGGTGAATCAATCCGCTACAGTGACATATATACCTCGTATGGAAAGGTGCAGTTTCTTATCATGCTCATCGGAATCAAGCGTGAGGACTGCGAGATAGTGAAAAAGAGAATCAACCGCCAGTTCGCAAAGAAAAATCCGAGAGCCGCAGAGAAATGTCATGTGAACAGTATAGTTTGTGAGTTGTAAAGGAAATAGTACAAATAGGTTGGAAAAGCTACAAGGTGATTTTACACGATTAGAGGAAGTACTAATTTGATTATTTTATATATTATGGAGAAAATGTTATGAATGGTAAAGACAAGATATCAGTAATTATTCCATGCTACAATGTACAAAAATACATTATGAGATGCTTTGATTCAATTTACAGCCAGACATATGGCTTTGAAAATCTCGAAGTGATACTCATAGATGATTTATCAACAGACAATACATGGTCTATATTAGAATCCTTACAAAGACAATACCCGGAGAATGTTATATCTCTTAAAATACAGAAAAAAGGAAAGTGTGGCGGTGCACGTAATCTGGGAATGGATATCTGCACCGGCAAATATATCACATTTGTGGATGCGGACGATTATGTGCATCCGGATATGCTCAGGGTGCTGTATGACAGAATGACAGAGGACGATTATGATGTGGCACAGTGTGGTGTATCGTGCTTTAAAGCAGATAAGCCAAATGTATTAGAAGTAAATGATTTTGAAATTCAAAGGCTTGATTTGGATAATGTTGATAATAGGAAAAATCTCATTATAGGTCTGACCGGATTTACTAATGTAACAGCATGGGCAAAGCTATACTCAACCAAATTTATAATAGAACATAATCTAAGATTTATAGAAGATGTATATTATGAGGATACACATTTTTCTATGCTTTGTGTGTTACTTGCAAAGAAATATTGTAAGGTGCAATCGGCATTATACTATTACTTTGAGAATACAGAGGGCATTATACGTTCTGAAATTAGCAATGCAAAGATCCGGGATGCTAAGATTATTATGGATCATATAAGGCAGGCTATTCAAAGTAGAAAAGCAGAACTGGGAAATGTAATTGAGCAGTGTTATTGTGAAATCCAGACATTTTTGTTATGGCACCAATATATTGAGCCATATAGTAGAATAGAAACCTTTATGAATAGGGAACTGGATATTTGCAAAGAAGAGTTTTTAAAGAGTGAACCGGATATATTTAATAATCCATATGTGAAGTTTTTTTCAGATGATGTGGTATTGAAAAGAATGTCAAGGCTGAGAGTAACTGCGAAAAAAATGAATAATGTATGCTTTTTAGATAATGCAATACATATCTGTCTTGGTATACATGATAAGGATGGAAATTACAGTGTCTGGGCTGGAACAACGATGCAATCCATTGTTGAAAACACAAAAGCGCCAATAGTTTTTCATATATTACATGATGACACATTGAACGAAATAAATAAAAATAAGCTGAGTTTTATTGCCGATAATAGTGGAAATGATATAGAATTTCATCATTTTAATTCGGACGTTTTTGGCACGTTTGCTGATTCAATGAATAGATTTGCAATTGGAACAATGTTCAGAATTATGTTGCCCGATATTATGCCGGATTTAAAAAAAATAATATATTTGGACTCTGATTTATTTGTAAATACAGATATTGAAGAATTATGGAACCTAAATATAGATAATTACTGTCTGGCGGCTGCTCAGGATTGTTCGACAATAAGAAATTGGGGAACTCCATACGCTGTAGCAGCAGGGCAGACAAGTCGTGACAGATATTTTAATGCGGGTGTTCTTTGCATGAATCTTGACAATATCAGGAAAAATGGAAGCCTGTTTCAACAGGTTATAGATTATCTGAACGATAATCCACGGACATGGCTTCCTGACCAGGATGCTTTAAATGCCATATTCAGCGGAAAAACCTTATTGATAGATGAAAAATGGAATTATTTTATTGATGAGGCAAGAAAAAATAATGAGAAAGCAGAGAAAAAAATATATCATTATGCTGCAACCCTGTTGATGCTGCATACAAATAATGAAATTGACAGAGCCTACTATTTCACAATACTGAGAACCCCATGGGGAGAGCAGATGGAGGATGGCTTATTGTGTAATTCTATGGGTAGAATTGTGGATAGAACAGGTATGCTGGAGAAGCTGCTAAAAAAAGTTACTCAAAACAATATACGACTCGTATTCTATGGCGGAGAGAACAGCTCAATAAGGAATGCAATGAGGCTATTAAACAGAAATTTCGATAGCTGTGAATGGCATGAGCATTTAAAGGAGAATGAGATTATCTGTGATGATAATACTGTCTATATAGTCTCAGCAGAAGCGGACGATGGCAATGGACTGGAAATACTGGCAAATGCCGGATTAGAAAATGGTGAGAATTATTTTATAACACAGAGGTTTTTACATTATACAGAGGGTGGGTTTGCCCTATGATTTTTATTACTGATGAATTAGGTAAGTTTGAGAAAAATATAATAGAGCTGGCAGAAAATGTGGGATTTAAAGAATGCAAAACAATAGAAGCCATAGATTTGTTTTGTGGCATATCTGAAAGAAACGATGTGCTTAAGGAAAAAGACAGGTATTATGCATTCATAGATATCCCTCAATATTGGAGTGTTCGTGCAGATGGTCTAAATGGTGCTATATATGATAATAAAACCAAAAAGGCAAACATCTATTTTAAGAATCCGATAGAGAAAAGAATGGTCAGCAGAGTCGAGTGGATTGACAGGAATAATACAGTATATAAAGTAGATTATTACAACAAATACGGATATATGTATTGTTCGGAGAATGTGAGTGGCGGCAATGTTACAGTCAGGGAATTCTATGATAGAAATGGTGACATTAAAGTATTAGAACAGACAGGTCCAAAGACATATACCACGTTTGGCACCCGCATTAGTCCGAAGAGCTATAGAGGCTTTGCTGATTATTTGGAAGCTTATCTTAAATATAATAAAATTTATGATGAAAATATATGGCTGACAAGTGATGAGATATTAAATAAATTTGCCTGGGATTATGGAAATTTTAAAATATCATACCTGCCACAAAATAGATTAAACTCAGATTTGACAGTAATAACTCAGACTAACACAGCGTTTCGAATACTGTGCAGTGAAGAGCAGCAGGTCAATTGGTATAAAGAAAATTCAAATTATAAATGCGACAGATTATATTCATATCTTGAGAATAATAAATCAAAATTTGGGAGAAAAGAAGCATTTATTATTACAGAATCGGATCAGCTTGAGTATATTGAACAGCTTATAAATGACTTTCCGGAAATAACTTTTCATATAGCTGCCAGTACCATTATGTCAGATAAATTAACGAGACTGGATATAAATAATAATGTTGAGTTATATCCATGTATTACGGAACAAAAGAGAAAAGAACTGTTTGAAAGATGCGATATTTATTTGGATATTAATCATTACAGAGAGCTATACAATGCAGTAAACGAGGCAATGGTTAATAATATGATAATACTAGCGTTTGACAATACAGCGCATTCAAAAGAATTATATCCAATGGGAAATATTTTTGAAAGCAGCAACTATGTGAAGATGAAAGAAACTCTAAAAAATATAATAACTAGTCAGACGATATTCAATGAATATATAGACAGGCAAAAGAAGCAATTAAAACAATTAGCTGCAAAAGTAGTTATGGGTGATACAGATGAGAGTATTTGATTTTACATTACTTAGTGGATATGAATTTTCCGGAGTCGATGTTGCTCAGGGATTTAGAGCAAGATTGTTTGCAAAAAACAATGTAAACGCTAAATTTATTTTTACAGAGCTGCCGACAATTAGGGATATGGAACTGTATGGTTCGCAAAAAATAAAACGTGGTCAGATTATGTCTGCACATCTTTTTATGACCGGAAGATTAGATATGAGTTTGTCTGTGAAAAAAGAAGCTCTTTTAGAAAATGAAAAAGAAAACTATGAGTATGACAATATAGATGAGGATGGAAAGGTGATTCGTCTATATAATTCCGGTGAAAAATCAGTTGAAATATTATGCGATGAAGATGGATTTGTTATAAATGAAAGTCTCTTTAAAAACGGAAAAAAGTATTTAGAAAATTATTATACAGACAGTTTGTCATATACAGAGCTGTATAATTGGGATAATGATTCGAACGATGGCTTAAATCTAGGAAGGAGAATTTTTTGGAACAAACAAGGACAGATGGTTTATGAACAATGTATCTATAAAGATAATGTTGAATATCTGTTTAAAAATGGTGAAGTTATAGACAATGTAGAGTTTCTAGAAAGATTTGTAAAGACACTTAATCTTTGTGAGAATGATATATGTATAATGGATAGAGCGGGATATCTTGATTATATACAGCCTCTTTTTGAAAATAAAGGCAAATCAAAGCTGATAGCTGTATTACATTCAGATCATTTTTACAAAATATATGAGGATGAAAGCTCATTATACATGAACTATGAGTATTATTATTGGTTCAAATATTCAGAGGCAATAGATTATTTTGTTGTTGGTACGGATGAACATAAAAGAAGTCTGGAAGCATTTTTAAAAGAGTATGATTGTTTTGTTCCGCATATTGCAGCTATTCCACCGGGCGCCATACCAGAAGGCAAACTTAAAAGTAAAAATAATCGTTGGCAAGGCAGTATAATATCTGCTTCAAGACTTAGTCCAAGGAAAGGTATTGATATTCTTATTAAAAGTGTGATAAAAGCTCATGAGATAAATCAGACAATTAATCTGGATATATACGGAAGTGGCAATGATGAGTATACTTCATATTTACAAAATATAGTTAAAGATGCTGGTGCTGATGATTATATTCACTTTAAAGGGCGCTGTAATCTTGAAAAGATTTATCCACACTATGAATTGTTTGCATCCTTTTCTTTGTGGGAAACATTTGGACTTTCACTCATGGAGGCTGTTGGAGACGGACTAGCCATGGTTGGACTGGATGTAAGATATGGGAACAGGCTTTTTATACATCCGGATGAAAATGGCTATCTGGTGGATTTTGATATTGAAACAGACTATCAAAATAAAGATAAGCTCTGTGAAAGAACTGCAGCAGCAATAGTTAAAATATTTGAGGATGATGACAGATTGAAGAAATTCCATGAAAATTCTTATATGATTGCTGAAGAATATAAGGAGCATGTAATAGAATCAAAATGGATGCAGCTTATAAAAAATATACCATAGCTCAATCCGTCAAACTTAATTTTATAGAGAAATGCAGTAACATGAAGGTAAAACATCCTAAGGATTATTGGCTTGAGTATGAGAGAAAAATGTTGGAAAACATCAATGAAACAACAGGCTTGTAGACAGGAGTATCAATGAAAACACACATTACTACATTAAACAACATGGCAGGAACTGCCAGTCTGGCACATAGAAGAGTATTAAAGGTGGCGCAGAGTATTGGCTGTCATGAAATGGGCTTGTCTTTTTATCCTTTAAAGCCAGACTATGCAAAGGAGATAGACAAACGTCTTGATGGGATAATAGCGCCTCTTAACTATGGTGATATTGTGATTTTTCAGTATCCAAGCTGGATTGGGGTGAATTATGATGAGAGCTTTGTAAACAAGATAAAGTCGTACCGGGATACAAAGCTGATAATTTTTGTTCAGGATATACAAAAGCTCATGTTTGATTCTGAGCAGGCAATTCTTGATATGGAAATTAAAACTCTCAATAAGGCGGATTTACTTATTTTGCCATCAAAGAAGATGCATCGCTATCTGAAAGAAAATGGGCTTGATGAGAAGCCTGTTATCTATCAGACTATCTGGGATATGCCATCAGACATTTGTTTTGTGGATCATGCTGTAACGAGATGCTTTCACTTTGCCGGGAACTATAATCGTTTTCCGTTTCTGGCAGAGTACCATGGCAAGACACCGATTTATCAATATGATGCAAATAAGCCGGACAGAGAAAATGATGACAGCTTTTGCTGGAGAGGGTATTTTGAGCAGGAAAAGCTAATGCATGAGCTTTCCAAAGGTGGCTTTGGGCTTGTTTGGAGTGATGACGAATATTTTGACAGATATTATTCGATGAATCAGCCGTACAAGCTCGGTACAAATCTGGCAGCAGGGATACCAGTTATAGTAAAAAGAGGCTGTGTTCATGATAAATTTGTCGAAAGAAACGGTCTGGGATATGCAGTCGATACGTTGGATGAAGCTGATAAACTGGTTCAGAGTATTACGGATGCAGAGTATATAAAGCTTTACCATAATGTGAAGAATATTCAAAAGCTGATATTAGATGGCGCATATACAAGAAAAACACTTCAGGATGCAATAATTGAGGTTTTGGAAAATGCCTGTACACTGGTTGAAAACAGATATCAAGATCATATATAGATTTAGCAGACAAATCAACAGTGACAGGATATAGTATTTGACCATGATCAGGTGTATGAATCACAGATAGTTGCTACAGTGGAATAATGGGGAAGAGATTATGAGCGTACATATTACAAAAACTTATAACATAGGCGGATTGATTGGTCTCCGTCAAAATGCAGTGAAAAACGCTGGTGAAACACTTGGCTTTAAAGAAATGAGTTTATTTAAATTTCCTGATGCATATGATAGTGATGATGAGCTTCATGTTAGGATGGATGGCATAATCGCATCACTTTGTCCGGAGGATATAGTGATTTTTCAGCATCCAAGCGGAGAGAGTCCCAGATACGATGGATTTTTATTTGAGCATTTAAGAAGATATCATGGAACAAAAATTGTTGCGTTTATACAGGAAATAGCATTCGATAGAGATGACAGTGAGTATTCTTTGAGTGATGAAATCACGCTGCTTAACAGGGCTGATATGTTTATTTTTGCCTCAGCTGCGCTGCGGGATTACTATATCGCAAATGGATTAAAAGAAAAACCTTATCTGATTCAGAATATACCGGATTATATGACAGACATTTGCGCAAATGAGCATAAAAATAAAAAACTATATATCATGGCGGAAACGAGTCAAAATGAATATCCATTGAACAATTTGAATATAGAGGTGGTGCAATATGATGAGTACCGTGCCATGGAATCTATACTCAGGTTGTCAGACGGAGGCTTTGGATTGATTTGGGATGCGGATGAGCAGGCGCTTGGACTTTATATGGCTGCCGGAATCCCAGTGATAGTTAAAAAGGGGTTGAGCTGTGAAAAGTATGTGACAGATAATGAAATAGGAGCAGCAGCGACAGATTTTGAAGATGTATACCGGATAGCTGTATCAGAATCGGAAGATAAATTGAGTCAATACTACGCAAATGTCAAAAAACTGCAAAATTTGTTCATAAATGGAATATATACCAGAAAATTATTGCTGGATACCTTGATTATGTGTGGAGAAAGGCTATAATTTGGCGGTATATAAATGTTTTTATACGATTTTAGATACACCTAGGAGTTTATATTTATAGTGTTAAAGAGGAAAACTATAGTTATGTCCGGATGAAAGAGGATTAGGAAACAGATAATCAAGTATCCGGATTCATGTGAATAAGGAGAGACTATATGAATAAGAAGAAGGTTGACAGTATTTTAAAAGGTATAACCGCAGCAGGAATTGCCATGGGTGGAGTCAGCTCTATCCAGGGTGCTGATATGGTTATGGCTGCAATTAATGAATCGGCAGCAGATTCCAATTCATTAGTTGACGCAGGCTCTTTGTCTGAGAGCGAACGTACAGAGTATAGCGAGAGTACAACACAGAGCATGAGTGAAAGCGCTTCAGAGAGCACTAGCGAGAGCGTGAGTGTAAGTGAAAGTTCAAGCGCCAGCGAAAGTGCGAAGCAGAGTGATGCAGAACAGCAGAGTGGTGATAATGTTGTAGCGGCTGCATACACAGATGATGCAGAACAGGATATGGCTGTTTATGCTCGAATGAGTGGAATGCCACAGCTTGCAAGTAATGATACAAATAGAGATGATTGTGTATCAGATCAGGTACATCATGTGACTAAGATTACGGCAAGTAATTTTAAAGATTTAGCTGGATCTGATATTCAATCTAAAGGTGATATATGGGCGTGGTTTTGGGAGAATGGATCATGCCAGTATAGAGTAGCTAATTCATATACAGGTAAGTATGAATATTTTAATGATTTTGATTCTGTTACATTTAATTGGACAACAGGGCGGGGACATAATAAGCAAAGTTATTCTAAAACAGGCGAATTGTATATATGTGACGGAAATGCGTTTGTATTAAAAGTGTCTGATAATGAATGGGTAGAATTTAGAAGTAGTAGTACAGGTGGAGTACATACGTATAAATACGCATATAAGCATGGGGATTCCATTGATTTATTGGATAGTGCAGATCCAAACTATGAGAAGAGTGAATCAGTAAGAATATCAGAGAGTTTGAGTGTTGAAGCAAGCACTAGCGCGTCAACAAGTGCAAGTACATCGGCAAGTACAAGTGCATCAACCAGCGCAAGTATCTCAGCAAGTACGAG
>OHBY01000542.1_pt1 | contig 18896 bp, 13 predicted proteins | sample 1577531 | NCBI WGS metagenome assembly OHBY01 (sample SAMEA3879564, study PRJEB24766) | human gut metagenome | biome: human-associated habitat; feature: feces | place: USA | collected 1985/1987 | reverse complement strand
TAGCCCGGTGGTTAATTACCGTTGAGTACAAACCCCATTCAAAAGGATTTTACCACGCTTATTCCCTAAAGTCACTAACTCGTTTGCGTGACAGGCTAATTCGTCAGCGTTCTTTTTATCTTGTTAAGATAACTAATGTTTTAGACCATACCTTTCCGGAATTTAAACCATTCTTCAATGAACGGCTTTCTAAAACAGCTTTGTATCTTCTTGAAAACTACGGCTCCGCTGAAAAAATGGCTCGTATGAACTCTGCTTCCTACGATAAACTCCGCTGTATTTCCAGAGGTAAGTTTTCTATCCAGCAGTTCCTTCGTCTTAAAGAGCTTGCTGCTAACACTGTCGGTGTCAATAATTCTATATTCGATTTAGAATTAAACACTTTATTGACACTATACAAATCTCTTTCCGATGAAATAAACACTTTGGAAACTGAGATTATTAAACTTATCGAAGAAGTACATCCTCACTATATGTCTATCCCTGGTATTGGTCCCATTTCATCCGCTGTTATTTACGCTGAATACGGTGATATATCCAACTTTTCCAATCCCGGTCAGATGCTTGCATTTGCCGGAATTGAACCCGGAATAAACGATTCTGGAACAGAATCCCACGGTGGACGAATGGTAAAACACGGTTCTTCACAACTCCGTTACGTTCTTCTTAACGCCTGCTTACCCTTAATACGTTTTGACTTAACCTTTGCAACTTATTATGAAAAGAAACGTGCAGAAGGCAAGAAACACAGGGTAGCGATTACTCACGTAGCAAAGAAACTGATTAGAGTCATCTATGCATTGGAGAGGCAGGATGTAGACTTTAACGCTCAGAAACTACGCTAATATCTACCTTACATATATTTATCTGTTCCATCTGAAATACGATATTTTCAGATGGTCTGTTAAAATTACCCATTTTTAGGTCACAAATGTTTTTCAAAAAACACTTGACTATTTATAGTTTGTCACCTCATAATAATCAGAGTAAAATGCCAGCATCTAGCAAACATAAGTATAGTAAAATACTAGCATTTCCTGATACTTATTATGAGTTGGTAATTAACTTGTTGCAATCCGTCGAATTATTTTGCGCTTACTATTCAACTATGAAGCGTTTACTTTTGACAAACTATTTTTTATCTGAAAGTGATATTAAAAAAATGCTAAGTCATCGGTTTTAAACCGGTGGCTTAGCACCATTTTTGCATTTCAACTCTCAAAGTCAGGTACTCGATTGTTATTTTCACTCATAATTAGCGTTTATCAATATTTCTGTGTCATATTTCACAAATTTCGACATTTTTTATAAACATACTGTTAAATTATGGAGATTCATTATACATTATTTCAGTTTTGTTGCAGGGATGTTACAACAATATATATCAGGTATCATCCTTATATCTTGTTTTAAAGCTTTGTTGATTTCCATTTTCTCTTATCCTATCGAGCCATTCATACACATACTGTTTATTATAATTTTTTTTCTCCAGTGAGCGACCTATTAACGCATATTCATTTTCCAGTGATGTGTCAAATAGCCCCTTATCATCAGTATTTATAGATGCATGTATCTGCGGACACTTATCCAACAATTCTTCATTCCAGGTTAATCCCATATTATAAAATTTAGTAATAGGATGTTCTTCATATGTATCAAGTGTACTTATTTTAAAATTAGAACTTGGATTTGTTTCAATACATATTCCATATTTTGCAACTTTGCGCTGCATAGCTTGCTGAATTTTTTTCATACATGTTATATACATCGCATTCACTTTTTTATGTAATGTTTTTTCTCCATTTATCCTCACCTGTGTTGAATAATGGTATAAGTACACCAATTTGGATATCGTCATGTTATCTCTTATGATATTTCCTTCCTGTATCTCCATATTCACATAATACCATTTAAATATTACCGGCGATACATATTTTCCCGTAATATATACGCTTGGATCATCACCTCGAAGTTTCCAGCTTTCATAATATAAATTAATTGAACGTTCAATCCCCCTTGTATACGGCACATTCTCGAACATATTGGCGTACATTTTATCAAATTCCGATTCCAGATAGCCTTTAACAGCCTCACAGTCTGCAATTTCAAATTCAACAAGTTTATTGTATATCCAGGCTACATTATCCAAATATTCCTGATACGACAGCCACACTTCATTATTTTTTTTCTGATACCAATCTTCTATATCAATCCCCAGCACTGTAGCATGTCCCAATCTATCACCATTTCCCATATTCAGAAATAATATAGCCTCATCAATCGCCCTAAGTCCATCTGCTACATCTTTCCACTCTTCTCCCACATGATACGTCATCCTAAGCTGCTGCATACTGCTAATATGCTGGCGAAGCTTCCGATATACTGTTCCAAACACTTCCGGCCTACATATTAATTCATTTGAGCATGCATCAATTCCAAGTACTCTACCAGCTTGTTCCGGATACAATTCTCTAAATGAAATTATTTCTTCTGATACTTCTTCTAATATTTCTCTATACTGGGAATGACGACACTCTATAAATGGAAGTCTATACTTTATATCAGTCTTTTTATACCCTTTCTTCGGAAAATGAAACACATAATATGTATCAGCACATATACTATCGCCTAGATATTCCTTTATGCATTCATCACACGTCTCTATATATTCCATATTCTGTCCTGCAGTTTTCTTAGGCGTTATTCTAATCTCTAATGAACGTAAATTCCTTGTATAAAAACTTTCACCCACAGCATGTTTTATCATATTCAAAACATCAGCTTGTTTATTAAAAAATTCATTTTTTCTTTTACTGTAATATGAGAAATTGTCAAATCCCACCTTTTGATTTACCTGAATCAATTCAAATCTAAATTGCGCTTTTATTACCAGATATGTATAAAACCAATTCATCAGCCTATCCGGTATCTTTACACCATTAATGCAACCTCTAAGCATCCTGTACATCAAATAACGTTCACCTGCAAATGACGAATTTATATCATTATTTATCAGTCCTATGCAGGCATAATCATCAATAAATGTCCCATTTGGCAAAATAGCATTCAGCTTTTTTCCATCAATTCTCATCTCCAGTTCTTTATAATAAAAGAATCCATCCTTCTCATTATCTAACACTTTTTGAATTTCCTGACAATGGTCTAATAAGCTTTCTATGTTTGTTCCCTGCTCTAATTTTCGTATATATAAATTAAGGTAATATCTTATTATTGCTGCTTGAAACCTCATTCTAATAAAAGATTTTTTCTCTTCCACACCCGAATATCTTTTTTCAGCTGACATATAATGTTTATCCATTTTCATCAATGCATTTACATATTCCTCATCCTCAAAATCATTCATCAGTTTAATCCATATAAGCTTAAATGTAGGTGATGAGCCAAACAAATGGTAATGATTATCCGAAAGTCCTCTTTCCATTACCTTATTTAATTGCATATTATCATGCCCTATAACCGGATTCCAAGCAAAATTATTCCATTCTCTTCCATCAAGCTTCGACTTTTGTGCCAAAAATGCACATACCATCAAATCTTCCCCTACGTTTTCCACCAATTTATGCCATTCAAGTATACTATCATATCTACACACCGGTAAATTATCTCTAATTATTAGATATTTTGATGCTACACTTAATAACGCATTGAATACATTCAATCCATTTTCGGCAGAATATTCATCATATAAATTATCCAGATAATTGTATGCATATTTTGCTTCTGATTCTGTCATCTCTACAATGTCATGCCTAACAATTTCTTCAAACAACGTGGAATCATACCTTTTATAAAATTCATCATTCTTTAAAATAATATTTGGAAGAGTTCTTCTAAAAAATAATATTACTCTGTAATCTGAGAATTCCATTTATTCCTCCGTATTTTGTATTGGTGCAACTCCAGCATCTCCACCCGGAGTCAGTGTCATGTTATTAATCAAGATTTCTTCAAGGTTATTTATTGCTTTGACCATATCAAGATTTTTTACATCCAACACTGCCTTTACAAACGGACATGCTAAGTACTTATCCCTAAATTTTGGATTTTCTATCCCTAAATCCAAATATTTCTTATCTTCATTCTCAAGAAGCTCTGCTATTTTTCCATAAAACCTTCTCATAGCAGTACTCAAATCCGGTGCAGGGTTCGACGTATTTTTAAATTCATTTCTAACACGCTTAAGCACATTATATGATAAATCCAGATCATAAAATGGGAAATATAAATCTTTATTTTTTTTATTCACATATCTAAAAGGTAGTTTTTCCTTTATAAATCCTTCTATATCTATGTTTTTAATGTCTATGCTATTAAAATTCACATGTTTCAATATTTCAATCAATACTTCCTTGATATTATTTATCAATGCTTCCTGGCATTCTTTATACTCAATTGCTTTTACTGCAAAAGACATCATATCTAAATTCACACTATAATCACTACTTACGCCAATATACAAACCGTTTGTGTCATCTTTTACTGAAAATTTTATCCTCTTAATCTCACCATTAACAATCTTCGAAAAGCACATATCAATCAATGCCATAGTCTGAATAATGTGTGATTCAGATATATGTTTTTTTAATTCTATGCTGCTATAATGCTTCTCTTTTAACAATAAATCCGGTATGACTATTTTCAAGTCACGCAAAGATACACTATTATCAAAACCATAGTTTGTCATCTTTATATTATTCACTGTATCTTTTGTAGTAGTCTTTGATAGATTCACAGTCAAAGGTATAAATGGAGTTTTTGGAAAAGCATCATTGAGCCATGCACTTCCAAATCCATCCCCAATAAAGCTTAACAGCTGCTTTTTGTAATCCACCTTTTCTTTTGTAAATGTTTTTTTGCTATTATTGGCGTCATATTTAAAATGTATGTATGCGTTGGTCATATCAGTTGTAAACATTGCCAAAACACACCATATATAAGGTTTATCATCAAAACAATCTCTGTCCGGTATTCTACCCCAGGCGTAAATCTGTTCCAAAAGCTCCCCATAACTATACTCCGGTCCCTTTAACGCATTAATCCTCTTATTAATTAGATGGGTTTTCTTACTATTTGAAGGCTCATCTATATTTCCAAAAATTATATTTCCACTCTCATCAATATATGAATTCACGAAATATTTAGCTCTTCTTTCCACATCACGTGATTGCAATTTTCTAAACGCAACCATTTGCTCTGCTGAAAGAAGATTCTGAGCCATCCGCTCAACTATATCTTTAGAAAAAAGTTTGTAATTTGCATCATATATTTTTAGTGCATCTTCCGGATCAATATCCAGTCGTTTTATCTCAATATCATCCAATGAATCCAAAAATTCTGTATAAACAACAAATTCTCTTATTGTCTCCGGTTCGACAAAATGTTTCTTCATACCATCAAGATCATAGTATATATTTAGTTTTTTTACTATTTTTTCAACAATGTACCCCTTTATTAATTTTTCATCGTCATGTTCATTTTCTTTTACGTACGTCTCTTTCAAAATTGCACCCAGATCCGGAAGATAAATCCTCTGCGATATATGAAAAATCTTTGTCATAACATCTTTAGTCAGATTTTTAATATACTGTTGATTATACTTTTCACTAGTAATTCTGTCCTTTCCCCCAAGGCAATTCCAAAAATGTTTTTCACATACCATTCTCATCTGATCATAATCCATTGATACAAGAATTATAATTCTGCTATATGCAAAATACTTCTGTATTTGTTCCAACATTTTATATCCGAGTCCAATATTCAAATCAATATCATCAATCGTTATAACTATATACTCGTAATCCCACTTTCGACTGCCCAGATACACTTCTATCAATTCTATTATTTTTTTCTGTATTTCATTATTGTCAGACGCAAAGCTCATCATATTTGCAACAGAAAAAGATGTACCCCTATTGGCTTTATCACCAATGTTGCTATAATACCGTTTCATAATATCTGTGTACATTCCAGCATAGGAATTATTCTCTGAACATAAATCTATATATCCTTCCTTTGTTTGCTTATCAAAATATCTGTATAAATTTGCAATTATTTGTTCAAATAAATCGCCACTTTCGTCAAAAAGTGATGCATCTATAGGCTGTAAAATATGAAATTTAAACGAGCTATTCTTTAGCTGATCATATATCTCTCTATTTTCAGTCTGTTTAATCCACCATCTACTTTCTTCTTTTGCATCCAACGAATCCAAAATTCTGCAAAATTCGTCCATTGCTGTCGTTTTACCGGAACCACGTTTTCCAATAAATGATAAAATATTATTTTGTTCATCCGTTATGATTCTTTTAGGCTTCTTTCTGTTTTGTTCGGTGTCCTCTTCATATGCCTTTGTAAATATATTTTTAAGCCCCACTTTATATCCATCTAAATATAATGGATGCCATATCTCATGTTCACCCTTTTTCCAATCTCTTTGCTCATCTTGTACAATCAACAGTTCTCTTTTGTTATTCATTTTTACTACCTTCCCTTCTTAAAAAGAAATGCGTAAAATATCATTAAATATCTTACGCACTCTATCATTCTGCAGTATTTAAAATTTTTGTGGCAATATCATCTAATCCCATATTATGATATGCGGTTCCTAGATATTGATCAATATTATCTTCAGCCATTCTATTCAGCTCAATATTTATAATCTCTTCTACATTCCATTCAGTATTTCCATATACTTCATAGTAAAATCTATTAAAGCCATCCTTATCATCAATGTCATCTTTTATACGTTGTTTAAGTTTCTTTGCATTTCCAGCATATTCTACTGCACTAAAATAATCATTGTTACGAATACTCAGATACGACAAATGAGCATTGACTTTAAATAAATATTCCTGTTCTAATGGATCCATATAGTCGGTTCTATTGCCAAGCTTACACAAACATTCTTCAAAATATTCTATTGCCTCATTATAAACTTCCATCTTCATATATTGTTGTGCTACTTTATATATATTACGGTATTTCGGCATTATGTTATATGCATTTTCATACGCATCATTCATCAACCAACGCAGATTCTCCTCTCCCTCACAAGCCTTACCTATCTTATAAAGTACACTTGACACGTACGGTTCCTCGCCTATCCTGTCTTTTGCCTCAATAAAAGCATTTACTGCATTCATCTTATTACGACTAGAATTCTCAAATATCAATCCGAGCAACATATAGATATTGTTCTCACCAGGAAACTCGTCAGCAAATTGCGAACACATACTGCCAAGTTCATTCTCAGTATAATATAATGGCTTTTTACACAAAAAACACGCTAAATTCGCCTTTTGTCGGCAATATAGTCGTGCATAGTTAAATTCATATAGGATATTAGTGTCTGAATATTTTTTATATAATGCATCTAGCTTATTGGCAGCCTCTTTAAAATGTTTACCTGCCATATATGTGACTGTCGAATTAATGCTAAAATATTGAAGTGTAACAGCCGCCTGAAATAAATTATAATTTTCAAATACTTTTTTTAAATAATTCAATCCATATTTATATTCATATTCATTTCCTTTAAATTTACATAATACACCTAATATACCATCATAACTTTCTGTTTTTTCATCATTATCCAAATCAAATTCTATGTCATAAATGTATTCATCTAATTCGTATGAATCATTGTCTTCTTTTAAATATTCACAAACAAAATAACCAATAAATCGTAAAAATTCCGCATACCATTGAAATTTATATCGGTTTGCGTTCGAATATCTTATTAAAACGGATGTATTATTTCCCATTCGACCCAATCCTCATAATGCAATATATAAACATAATATATTTTGTATTATATCATTTGATTTTTCATTTTACAATATATATTATGTCGTTTTTTCCATAAAATGCTTAAAATCATATGTTTTTTACGCAAATTTACTAATACCTTTAAAATAATCCATTAATATCCTCTCATTTTTTTTCATATTATCTGAAAATATTAATTGATTATTATCCCATATTCTTATTACGCTTCTAATAAATATATGCTTTTTATCACTATTTTTTCTATATTGCTTAATACCATACTGATATTTAATGATTTCGGACTCCATTTCATGAACCAACAAGGAATGTCTAGCCCATGTCTCTTGATATCTCATTATATCCATCCATTTTGATACAAGTCCAGCTATAACAACTATAATAAATAAAACAACCGACTCTGCCCATATACAATCCGACTTTTTCCATTTATTTTTTATTCCTATATACAACAATACCACCAAAGCTAATATGCCTATAAAAATTACTCCAATAAATATGAATTTCCCTATAAAATTCAATTTACGATTTTTTTCCTTCTTACCTTTTGTTTTATAGTATATAGCTAAAAACAATTCTTTGAACAATACTTCTTGATCACTTTTCCATTCAAGTGCCCAATCTTGTATTAATTCTTCTATTATTTGCTTCTCATCCATAGTATATCCTTAATTTTTAAATTTTATTCTATAATTTTCTTTAGTTCCCGCCCCTGTTTTATACTCCCTTCATTTCACACCATCCTGAATTTTATTTTTATTATACACACCTTCAATATTATTAAATTACAACCCCAAGTTCACCCAAGACCTTATAAAAGTCATCAAAATTAGTTCCTTTTTTTCCAAGGTTACTCATATTTATTGTAGACTTAACAAATATCTCATATTTACTTTTGTTAATAGAAAAATCATTATTCACTATTGCCGTAGCATGATTAACGGATTTAATTAATTGCTCTATAGATCCTTTTCCCGATTCAACCAACACCTTAAAAACCTTATCATCTGCCTTGAAGGCATCTACGTCCCTATATCCCAATTCTCTTTTTATATACTGTTCAACTTTTTGTCCTTTATATGCGTATGTATGTAAACAAGCAACATATTCAAAATTCGGATAATCAATAATTAGAATATATGGAGTTCTTTTACTGCTATTCTGTTTCTTACAATAATCTATTATCTCTTTTAATGCATCCAGTTCTCCCGGAAAGCTAAGTGCTCTATCCCCATCAATCACAATAAATTTAGCAAGGCAATTTGAATTAGCATCTCCCTTTATTTGATCAAGAAAATTTGCATATCCACCACCTTTCATATTGATAGGACGTATTGCCAAAGACACCTTTTTATTTTTTCTTATGTATTCAAAATAATTGTATTCTGTGTCTCCTTCACAAAAAACCTTAAAAACTTTCTTTACTAATCGTTTCTTTCTACTCACTTGCAGTACCTCCCAATATACCCTTCATATAAAACTCATATATCTTTGTAGTTTCATATCTAACTTCCGGAAAATCTGCTAATGAATATAGTTCTGACTCTAACGTTTCTACATCTTTTGAAACGAAATATATTTGTTCTTTCATGTAGTTTTTCAAATCTAAATGTAAAATATTGTGTGATGTAAAAATAAATTGTCCAAAGTGTTTTTTGCTGTTAACAAATGTGATTACTCTATCCGACAAAATTGGATTTAACACCCTATCCATTTCATCGGCAATTACAATCTTATTTTCATAAATTACTTTATAAATCTGAATAGCCCATGCAAAGAATTCTCTTACACCGCTCGAATCAGCTCCAATCGTTCGCGAAAATGTATCTCCATTTTTCTTTTTTCTATATATAAGGGTCTCCATAAACGGCTTTTCATCATCAATTTTTATGTCACTAATACTGTAATCAACCATTTTAAATATTTCAAAAAACTCGTTCTTATAAAGTATCTCCTTATAATCAGAATTATCCTTTTGAACAGAGAGCACGAAATCATAATTAAGAGGAACCGACTCCGGACAAATATCGTTTTTAACAATACCAATAAATTCAATTGCAAGTTTATTTCCCAATAGAGCCATTTTAGTTGTAAACAATCCTATTGGATTTATATCCTCAATTGTTTCTTCCAACATCTTCTTTATTTCATCACTAATGCCTGGAATTGTGAGTTGGTAAGACATAACTCCGCTTAATTTGCATTCATCTAGTTTACAGTTATCCCTGTCCGACTCACATTCATAATTGTTCTCTGATCTTTTTACATGAAGCACCGGCTTATATGAAACTGTTTTCTTTTCTTTAGCTTCAAGTTTTTCCTCTACAATCCCCATATAATCCACATGCAACAAATACCTAAAAATTCGTCCCCCTTTATTAGTCAATTCTATTTCAAATATCTGATCAGAATCTGACTCCAAAGGACATTTCCCATTAATATTATTATTATTTATTGTATTTTTTGATGCATTTGCACTATCGCTATCAACAAAAAAGTTCTTGAAATAATTTAAGCTTCTAACAAAATTACTTTTTCCACCTGCATTTTCACCAACAATAACTGCATCTTTCAATACTTGATATCCATTTTCAAGCTCTACATAGTTATTGGGAAATCTGCTTTTTACTTTAGAACTTGGAGCCAACATAGTAAATTCCGCCTCTTGTCTAAATGACAGAAAATTATTATATTTATAGCTAATCAGCATGTTATCGCCTCCTATTAAATCAACATTTTGTTTTGTCATACATAATACATAGTATATCACGTCCAATTTCTGTGGTCAAAACATTTTTTTGTTTTATATCAAATTATATATCTTAGAAGTTTTAAACATATTATATGCCATATAATCTCCAATATTCACAATACTATTCAACAAAACCCCATCAGACAGTTTTCTCTATCCAATGTGGTCTTTGCGGCAAGCTTCTCGAATAATAATACTTCTCAGATAATCGTTGTACCCAGTCACAATATAAAGCTCGCCGGCAGCTGTTATATCGCCTAGCATGCTCTGCGATACGCTCCGACATCAGAAAACTTGCACCAGGCTTTAACGGTTCCTCTGCCACCGCCTGTATATCTTCAGCCTGTCCGGCTTGCTTTCCTGTGCCTGTGTGCTCTGCTCTCCGGTTTCTTCCTCCGGCTCATCATCGCCCATATCCAGCGCATTATCGCCTTTTTCGTCCATGCTTCATAAATCGCTTCCTGGCTCATTGATATCTCTGATGTTACCAGCATGTTGTATCCAGCTAGTTCAATTGATTTGTCATAAAAATTTAATGGTGCCTGACCCCACTGTGGTCTTAGAGTTTTGTGAATTTAGTGCCTTAGAAGATCTTAATTTACAGAAAAAATTTCACACTGTCTAACAAAGCAATTTTATAGCAGACTTATTTCGTATACCCTTTTTACTTGGGTGACTGCTTTTGTTCCCAACGCTGACACTGAAAAGGTCATATAAGTATACTCCAATCATGAAACCAACTTACCTTTGTCAGGTTAGACTTATTAAAGAGTATTATTTCTGATTTCTACAAAATTAGAAACTCCTCCAGAAATGTTTGGCATTTCAAGCCATAGCACTCGCTTCCTACCACCTAATATTTTTCGTACAAATCCTTTGTCAACAGTGCCAATGGGCTTTCTCTTATATCAATATTATCTACATCAAATCCATATACCACTTTTTTAATATCTCCCTGTGTCATATTAATTTTATTATGTAAAAATAATGACTCTAATTGTGTCAAAAGAGAGTTGTTAGTGAAGATTTTTTTATATAAAATTGATTTTGCATATTCATTATGCAACTCATATTGAGCATTAAGTTTAAAAAATTCTATTTCTCTATTTGCTTTTTTTCTATCTGCAGATTTTGGAATTATTTTAATTCTAAGTTTCTCTTCCCATCCATACAAACTTGCTGGGGTAACTTTTCCATTTTTATCAACAAGCTCAAATGTAACATTGCTGTCACATTTCATTCTATATGGATATTGAATATCAGCATTAATATCACTTTTAAACAAAGAATTACATATTTTACAAGATGGTACAAAATTGTATAATGACAATGCAAATAGTGTAAAATAATTCTGTGAGTAAAAATGATCAATATCTCCTATTATTTTTCCCATATCAATGTCTAATTTAGTAACATATTGCCTATTGCAATATGGACACACTTTAATTTTTAAATCATCTAAAATCTCAATTCTCTGCTTTCTTTTGATAAATTTATTATAATTAAATACTTTTCTTATTCCAAAATTAATTCTTTTCAGGCGATTTTCAACCACTGTCTGCAAATTTTTGAAAGAACTATCATTATAGTATGCTGGTTTTATTAGAGGAATATAATTTACTATATTTTTTCTGAAATAATTATTACTTAACAATAAGTCAACATATTTCTTTCTATTTGCATTCCTATCACTTTGTTTTTTTTCTCCTAAATGTACTTTCTTTATATTAATAGACGAAAAAAAAGCGAACTGATAATAACTATTTATTGAATCATATTTTTTACATAAATCATCAATTTTTAATGATAGAATATCATAAAAAAAAGCACTATTAAGTTTTTTCCCATTAAAACTTTCAGGAAATACTGCTTTCCAAAATCCTCTGTTTTTATCAACCTCTGTAATCACCTCCCCTCCTATCTCATCAATATACATATTCACATAATCTAATGAATAATCATACATTTTTATCATAGATTCTTGCCTTTCAAATCCCTAATCTTTTCTTCATAATATAAAATTTGCTGATCACGATCACTCAATTCTACAATTTTTTCTTCCAAACTTTCAGCCAAATAATGCTTTAAAACCTTATCACTAACAATTTCTATCTTTTTTTCCAATTTTTTTCTTTGCACTCTATCTCCAATATTAGAAAAATTCTTTATTTCTTCAACTAAGTTGCTGAAATACAGATTGCCGAATTCTCCAAATGGACTAGTCATAAAAAAAGTATCTTTTAAAATATCTGGAATACTACTCAAAAAACCATATGAAGATTCTTCAATATTAATACATCCATTATTTCTATCTAAGCAATGAATATTCGGTATCGGAATATCTGATATTAAGAATGGTGAGTGCGTTGTAATAATAAATTGGTACTTAAATTTTGAACCAGTTGAACCGAACAGTTTAACTAACCAGCTTATCAAACATCTTGACATTTCTGGGTGTAATCCCTTATCAGGCTCATCAAGTAAAATTATATACATCTCGTCTTCTTGATGATTAGATTTCGAATTTAAAATATTAGTAAATAAACCGGAAAAAACATCAAGTATCTTCTTTTCCCCTGCACTAATACCACTATATGTAAATATCAAATATTCTTCAAAGTAGTATAACAGTTCATACAAGCATTTAAGATATTCTTTTTTTATGGTAAATACAGGATCATCATATGCCGTCATTCTATTTCTATCATCAACCATAAAATATTCATCCGGAAGATTTAGAACTAATGTTTCTAATAAATTGAAATCTATTTTTTCATCACTATTTAAATTTTTAATTTCACGCACAATATCATATTTATATTTACGATAAACGTCGGTATCAAATTCTATATATTCGGTTCGTTGTTTACCAAAAAGCTCGCATATCTTATCAACACACTTTTTTCCATCTTCGCATTTTTCTGCAATAGCTAACAAAATTTTAAATATAAATATTTGTTTTCTAATTTCAGGTGTCAACATTTTTGAAGGTTTTACTATTAAATCCACATTCGGGTGTACATAAAAGTTTAAATTATTCAAATTAATCGACTTATTTATATTATTGTCATATTTGAGAAAAAAACATGTCTTATAAATATTTGCCGGACTTGAATACATAGCAATGCGCTCAAAGCAGGTACTATAATCATAATCAAGATCTATCTCTCTTGTTAAAAAACCTTGTTCGTCAATTGGCTTATCGTGAAAATAAATATACTTTATACTTTTTTCTATATCTCCTTCTTCATAACATAATCGATTGAACTTAAACTTTTTTCTCTCAGGAGCATATTGACATATTAGAGAATATGATTCATTTATTAAATCCGGCTTTTTCTCAACAATCTCATTTATTATCGCCTTTCCATTTCCTTCTATAACATAGATATTATCTATTCTATATATCATAAAATAATCCCATTGATATACATATCTTTTACGAAAAGATCTTGTAGTCCCTAACATATCTAACAATGTTGTTTTTCCCATTCCATTTATCCCCACAAGTGCCGATATATTTATAATATTATTTCCATAAAGACTTTCATATAAATTTTCTTTTTTACGAATATCAACAGATTGAACAACATTATATTCATCTATACTTATGTTTACAATATAATTATTTGAAAATTGTATCCCTTGATTTATAAATACCGCCCTATTAGATGTCGAAGCAATCCACATATAAATTAATTCCCTGTCTCTCATATTTTCATTCCTCATATATCTTAAATTATAACCATAAAATATTTTAAATATTTACCCTGAATTATTCACGTAGCAGTATCTGAACTAATAACTGTACCATGAATCCGAAAATTGACCCATGTAGCCTAAACATCGCTCAATCAATCTCCAAAAAGGGTATACAATCCTTGTGGCAGAGTTCTGAGCTGTTTATTAAGCTGTCAAGGTTCGTTAATAGTTGCTATTCAAGCTGTACATTCAGCTTACCGATATTTGAAAGTGTCTCATAGGATTCATTTTTATAAGGGCAGCTGCTACACAGCTTGAATGTGATATATCTTGCTGAATGAACTACTTTTGTAGCAATCTTCAGCAGTTTTAAACGGACGGTATCAATGCGTTATTTTCACATGTTTGCTGATAACGCCAATCGTCTAAACCAATTAAGTATGTTATATGCAAGAGCGTGTAGCTGAAGCCTGTTTGCATTTACGATTCTGGTATGTCTGCTTACGGAAACAAAATCAAAACCTAATTTGCTTTCCTTGATGAAGTTTTCCATCAACCCTCGCTTGCAGTAAAACTTGATAAGATACTCTGGTGAGGAATCATTTCTGCAGCCAATACAGCTATTACAACTATCCATAATGAAAGCCCCAAAATACTCTTAATACGATCTTCATTGCTATATCTACGTTCAATGGCTGATAAATGCTCATTAACACTCTTGTTGGGAGTATCACGCTCCTTAATTACCTCTTTAGTTGGCTCAAACGCCTGCAGTTTAGGATCAATTTCAATAATCTTACGCTCAGTCTTACAGCTTTCATAAATATCATAGTAGTCATTCCTTACAAGTTCTTCCAGACTTGCTTTATCTATAGAATATCTCCTTATTCCATGTTCATTTGCCTCTGCTAAATCACTCTGCTTACCGCACTCATGACATCTGATATCCTGTATATCATAAAATCCATCACACTCTATGACATTCTCTGATGAACATTCATCACAATACACATGCAGTTTTTCATTTATAATTTCCTGCTCCTTTGTTATAATTATACTATATATATGCATATAATACTACTCTTAAAATTAAAATCTTAACAAACCCGAAAAATATTTATATGTAAGCATGTAATAATCCGTACCTTGAAATTTTAAAAATTTTTCAATTTAAAATACTGCCCCCTACTCGTCAGAGTCATTGTTTGAGTTCATGTATGGATTTAAAAATGCAGGAATCTCATCAAAAAAATATATAAATCTAACTCGCGATACTTCGTTTATAAATGGTCTGGCAGAATTGACAAATCTGCCTCTGACAAACTATTTTTTAACTGAAAGCGATATTAAAAAAATGCTAAGTCATCGGTTTTAAACCTGTGACTTAGCACCATTTTTTACTTCAACTCTCAAAGTCAGGTTTTATAATAACACGCTTATCGAGGGTAATCAAATATTAATTTTTTATGGGTGTACTTTATATTTTATGGCTTATGTACTCTTACAACTCCCCTTTTCTTCAATGTTCTTTCGTCCATTCTCATTTTCCAATTTCTGCCTTTAGTTCCAAAGTTTTCTGCAATAAAATCCCTTCTCTTAGCTGTTTTAATACATTGTTGTGATACTCTGTTATTATAGAGTGTATTTGCTCTACCTATGCTACTAGCCAAATTAGAAATTCTCTTATGTGTCACACAGCTAACACCTATTTCTTTTGAAATATCCAGTTTCTTTTTCCCTGAAGCTTTTTGTTTTTGAACTTTTAAATTATCAATTTTGTCTCCCCACTGTTTTTGTATTGTTTTACATTCCACAAAATTATTCTTAATGGCCTGTTGTTCCTGTTTTATTGCATTTCCCAACATATGAGATGAATAGTGTAAACCGATATAAAACGAAAAATCTTTATTAAATTGACTACTTTTCCAGTATAACGTTATCAGCCTTTCCACTTCATCTGCTTTATTATACACATCAGTCATTGCATTATAAGATTCTTGACTTAATTCCAAATTATTTCTATTTATCACAGAATTAATCTCGTCAATTTTTTGAATAATATCATTAAAATAAGGTTTAAAATCTCTTGAACAGTCCGGCAAACATAATCTCTATAATTATGATTGTCTATATGGACTTCCGAAACCTCTTCCGCTTTAACATCTTTTTTTATCCTATAAATATAGTAAATTGCTAAGGCAATCATCGTCATGCCAATTAAAATCCCTATTAATTTCATTAACTATCTCTCCAATATCTTTTTTTGCTGTATGAATTCTTCAAATGGCAAGATTGAATTATCACATTTTTGCCAAAAATCCAACAACTTTAAAGCTGATTCAAGTCCCATTTCAACGTCTGCCATGTTCACACTTTTATCAAATACAGAATTCATTACAATATCCATATAACTTTTGGAAATAGTACACATCATATGTGAAGGATCTTCGCCAGATTCCTTTACAGCATTCAAGTATTTTCTATATGTCTCGCAAGCAGCTTCATTCTGCCTTATAATAGTTGCATACTTCTGATTTATATCCATGAGCTTACTTTGAGCATATTTATCAATCTTATATAAAGCGATTTCCTTATTTGTGCTTAATTCACTCATTCTATACATATGGTCTTTATGTATTTTATCTATATCAGCTTGAAACTTGCGATCGATAAATAATGTCAGAGTTCTGTTCTTTTCCGACTTAAGTTCTAAACCTTTCAGCTCAACATCAGCTCTGCTTTTCACTTCGTATGCATCTGCAACATATTTTAAGGCTTCGATTCTATTATTATCTGTTTTAATAATACCATATGTTTTTATCGTTGCCTGTAGTACCTGTCCTATAGCTCCTGCAAGCGTTCCACTAGAATATGCTTCCACTAATTCAATTAACTTATCAAACTTAGTCTGTGGTTGCTGCGGTGGAAATATTGTTGCATATGCGTCTAACGTTCTCTCCAATCCTAACATACTATTCATCATAAGTTCCTCCATCTCCATATGTAATATCTGTTACAAGTATTATATACCACATCTCCCGCAATATCTTATAGAGATATTATTGCCGAATATTTTGCAATAATTCGTTATATATTCTACTTGCATTTTTATATTTATGCATTATTCTACATTTATTTCCTTTTTACTATATTTTATTCTCCGTTTTTAATATATTTACTTAAACAGATTTTGATGATAGAATATATATTGTATACTTAAAACTAGAGCTATCACACTATAATGGAGAAACATATGAATAACCTTTCAAACACAATAGAGACCATACAAAATAAACTAATTAAAAATATTAGCTTACGACTTATAGAACTTGATATGACTCAACAAACGTTAGCGCAACTTACACACATTGCGCAACCGACTATTTCTAAACTACTTACAGGCAAGTCAGCGTTCTCTCTGGAGCAATTAATTACAATCTCCTCCGCTATAGGAATTAACCTTCTGTCAGTTGTTAATGATTCAGATTTCATAAATATTCCACTCAAACCAAGCTCATCTATTGATTTAATTCCAGAAAGTGACAACCTTGCATTGAACACTACTCGACCTGCTTTCAAAGGATATCTTAATAATACATTTCATATATATTTCCTTTCTACCGTAACCGGTGAAAATCGTATTATAAATGGAAATATCGAATTCTTTGATACCCCAAATAAAAGATGTAAAGTAAAACTAACTATTTCAACAGGTAAAACTAATCTCTTTGGCGAAGAAATCACAAAAGAATATACTGGCAATCTAATTATATCCATCCAACAATCTACCTGCTATTGCATACTATATAATAAAGATATAGCAGAATTAAGTTGCCTCAGTTTCTCACACATGTATCTTTCAAATGAAGATCTGAAATGTCGCATGTGCGTTGCACTAACAACATCAAGTGGTGAAAACCGACGTCCAACAATACAGCGACTTATTATGAGTAAATATTCTTTTGATTTAAATAATAATGAAGATGTTCAATTTTTGACAAGCCAACTCCGACTTAATACAAAGACTATATCAATTGACCGAACTGATCTAGAAGAAATTTTGAAACTTGATGAATACAAAAAATATATAGCCCAACTAGTTCCATCTTCTTATGTCGAATCATGCATTTTAGACGAAAATCAGTTACTCGCTTTAAATATGAAAATGGCGGAGAAAATCCATCTCATCAATATGCTTAGAGATAAATCCAGTGCCCCCAAAAACAATAAAATTGGTACAAATACTGATGAATTCTTATTTGAGTATATTTCTGAACGAGGCAATTGTTTATGATTCCCTTATCTTGTCCATCACTTGACCTCTTGATTGTCCAGCCATAGACCATTATTATACTGTAAGCAGGTAATAATCCGTATCTGTTCATTACCATTCTTTTCTGATACACTCTTCTCATCAAATGAGAGGAAATAATTTTATGAATAATGACAAATCCAAGCTTTGGCTAGAGCGTGTTAATGATTTCAAATCAAGCGAATTGAATTGCAAAAAATTATGCGATGAGCACTAGGTTTCCACATCAACAATGGGATACTGGGCAAGAAAGCTTGACAGAAACGAATAGTGTGTGAAACTTTTTCTGTAAATAGCTAATAACAGCAAGGTCTTCTATGGTAA
>OHBY01000538.1_pt1 | contig 19035 bp, 18 predicted proteins | sample 1577531 | NCBI WGS metagenome assembly OHBY01 (sample SAMEA3879564, study PRJEB24766) | human gut metagenome | biome: human-associated habitat; feature: feces | place: USA | collected 1985/1987 | reverse complement strand
CTCCAGATCCTGATATTTTGCCTCCTCCGGAAACGTATTCGTCTCCAGCCATTCCAAAAGCTCCATATCCATTCCCATTGCCCGGAATGTATACTGCGGAGCATGCACATGCAGATCTGTCAGTCCCGGAATAATCAGACACTCCCCATAATCAGATACCGATACCTGTGCATATTCTGGAGGCACTTTCTCAAAAACCCCCTTGACCAGACCGCTTTCGCTGATCAGATAGTGATCCTTTAAGATCCTTAGTTCATCTTTATTTTTGCTGTATACAACATTCCCTTTTAATATAAAAACAGGTTCATTCATTGACTGACCTCCTACTCTTTCCGCCCGACTACAGACCGGGACTTTCCCATCCCACTCTGCTTATAGTCAGCTGTTTGCGGCAGCTGGTAGATACGTCCAACCAATTATGAACCTATATAAGCACCATTTTATGCAATTCGCACAATTATTGCTTTCACTATGTTAAATTTATATTAACATTCCCTATTTTGAATGTCAACAGCTCTTCCATGAAAAATGAATCCGGTATACGAAGTTACTGTGAACAGTAACGGATACTAAACTCGTTCCAGCATTACTTCAATCCGTCCACCGCAGACCATCCCTTCCTCTTCTGCAGCTTCCCTTGTCATATCCACCATACAAATCTGAAACCGCACTTTTTCTTCCCGCATCATCAGCAGTGCTTTTGTGATCACATCACTTTCCGCGCATCCGCCTCCGATCGTGTCGATCAGTGTTCCATCCTCCAGGATCAGCATTTTTGTTCCCACGCCTCTCGGTGCAGATCCTTTTCTGGAAATGATCGTTGCAAGTACTTTTTTCTGCTTTTTACAGTTCTCATCACACAGCGCCTCCAACAATTCTTTGGAATATCCGCATCCTTCTGCTTTTTCATGTTTCACCTGAATGATTTCTGCCATAACAGACACCGCAATTTCTTCCGGTGTCTCAGCGCCGATCTTCAGACCAATCGGTGTGTACACCTCATCCAGCTTCTCACGTTCATGTCCCTGCTCAAAAAGCTCTTCTTTGACGATCGCCACTCTGCGGCGGCTGCCCATCATTCCAATATAAGCATTTGGCTTCTCTACGATTGCTCCCAGACACACTTCATCATACCGGTGTCCTCTTGTCAAAATAATAAAATATGTATCTTCTCCTCCTGATATGCTTTCAAGTCCATGCTCAAAAGAATCGCAGATCACCACATCCGCGCCTGCCACTCTTGCATTGTCCGCAAATTTGGGACGATCCTCAAGAACCGTCACCTGAAATCCCAGCATTTTCCCCATCCGGATCATAGGTATGGACACATGACCGCCTCCGCAGATCACCAGCCTGGGCTGAGAACCTGCACGCTCACAAAACACTGCATGTCCCTCATATTGCTCCACCGGCTCTGTCACAAGTAATTTCTTTCCTGCCGATTCTCCCTCTAATACTGTCATAACAACACAGGAACCACTCTGCATTTTTTCTGCGAGAGAATTATAAAATTCACTCATCCTTTCACGCTCCTTTTTCATTACCCTTTCCCGAACCCGCAATTTGGAAACGTACACACCTCGCAGGACAGACACAGTCCTCCTTCTCCGAGTCTGTAAAAATCCTGATCCTGCAGCCGTTCTCCTGCCACCAGTCTTGGCAGTACCAGATCGAAGATTGTACGCCTTGCATACATCACGCAGCCCGGCAGGCCCATGATCGGAATCTCACCTTTATAGGCCAGCATAAACATCGCACCAGGCAAAACCGGGGCGCCATATGTGATCACTTCATCGGAAGCATTGCGGATTGCCAGCGGTGTCTTATCATCCGGATCGACACTCATTCCTCCGGTACACACAACCATCTGCGCACCTTTTTTGATCCAGTCATTGACTGCCTCTGTCACCATATCCGGTTCATCATTGCAGATTGTATTTCCAAGCACTTCTACTCCATATTCTTCCAGCTTCTGCCGGACCACCGGAGTAAATTTATCCTGAATCCTTCCGTGATATACTTCACTTCCGGTTGTCACGATCGCTGCTTTTTTCTTCTGAAACGGAAGGAGCGCAAAAACAGGAGTCTCTCCTGCTATCTCCTTTACCTGTTTCATTTTTTCTTCTTCGATCACCAGAGGGATCACACGCATTCCTGCGATCTTATCGCCATTTTTCACCGGAAAATTTCCGTGTCGGGAAGAAATACACATCTGTCCCATGGCATTGATCCTACACAGTTTCTCCTTGTCCACTTTCAGAACCCCGTCACACTGTGCCGTCAGCTCGATTTTTCCTTCTTTTGGCTTTGACGCATCCATCTGTGCATTCTGGCACACGCTGCGCAGGATCTCTGCCGCCTCATCTTCATGAAGCATCCCTTCTTGTTTTTCCCACACATACAGATGCTCTTTTCCAACGGAAAGGAGAACCGGAATATCCTCCCTTGTCACTACATGTCCTTTTCTAAAAACCGCATCTTTTACTACCCCCGGGATGATCTGCGTAATATCATGGCAAAGCATACAGCCCACTGCATCCTCGGTCTTGATCAGTTTCATACTTCTAAACACCTCTCTTTTCAATGCTTATAAGGAAATTTTCTCCAGATCACGCATCCACACTTGGGCACACGCATCGCTTGGCATTCTCCAGTCTCCTCTTGGTGAGAGTGCCACTGTCCCGATCTTCGGTCCGTCCGGCAGACAGGAGCGCTTAAACTGTTGGTTGAAAAATCGTCTGCAGAATGTTGTCAGCCATTTTAAAATTGTTTCTTTCTCATATACCCCTTCAAATGTCTGCACTGCAAGCCGATAGATCTTACCCGGCTCATATCCGAACCGCAGCATGAAATACAGATAAAAATCATGCAGCTCATATGGTCCCACCAGATCCTCAGTCTTTTGTGCGATATCCCCGTCTTTTGGAGGAAGCAGTTCAGGGCTGACCGGCGTATCCAGTACATCATAAAGGACTTCCTGCAATTTTGGATCCGCAGTCACGTCTGCCGCATATTTGACAAGATGACGCACCAGCGTCTTCGGTACAGAAGCATTCACTCCGTACATCGACATATGATCTCCATTGTAGGTTGCCCATCCAAGCGCCAGTTCTGACATATCTCCGGTTCCGATGACCATTCCGTTTGTCGCATTTGCAATATCCATCAATACCTGCGTACGCTCTCTCGCCTGCGCATTCTCATACGTTACACTGTGGTCTTTCGGATCATGTCCGATATCCTGAAAATGAAGACTTACGGAATCTGCAATTTTCACTTCCCGCAGCGTCGCTCCGAGCTGTTCTGCCATTTTGCAGGCATTCCGATACGTTCTGTCCGTTGTTCCAAAGCAAGGCATGGTGATCGCAAGAATCTCTTTTTTATCTTTTCCGATCATGTCAAACGCTTTTGCTGTCACAATCAATGCCAATGTGGAATCCAATCCCCCCGAAATACCAACTACCGCCGTGTTTGCGTGGGTATGGAGCAGACGTTTTTTGAGCCCCATTGCCTGGATTGTCAAAATCTCTTCGCATCGCAGAGCACGTTCTTTTTCATCCTGCGGCACGAACGGCTTTTTCGGAAACTCTCTTGTCAGTTTTGTCTCGCACACATCCAGAGGAAATGAGATTCTTGGCAGCACTTTCTCTTTTTCCATCGTAAATGTCGTGTTTTTCCGACGCTCACCGACAATCCTTTTGATATCCAGTTCTGTATAAATGATCTGATTTTCAAATCGCTTTGACTCTGCCAGGATACTGCCGTTTTCTGCGATCAGATTGTGTCCTCCAAATACAAGATCCGTCGTGGATTCCCCTTCGCCTGCATTTGCATAAATATATCCCGCGATCAGTCTCGCTGACTGTCCTTTGATAAGATCCCGTCTGTAGCTGTCTTTCCCGATCGTCTCATCACTTGCCGAACAGTTAACGATCACGGTTGCACCTTCCATTGCCGCACGGATGCTCGGCGGAATCGGCGACCACACATCCTCACAGATTTCCGCCGATACGATCAGCTCTTCCATAGAGGATGCCTGAAACAAAAGCCCCGGACCAAACGGCACTTTTTTACCGTTAAACAGGATTTCTCCCGGCACATCCGGTCCTGCCGTAAACTGACGCATCTCATAGAACTCACCATAGTTCGGAAGAAATGTCTTTGTCGTCAGTCCCAGGATTTCTCCCCTGCAAAGAGCTGCTGCCACATTGTAGAGCTTTGCATCCACCACAAGCGGCACGCCCACAAACACAAGCATGTCCTTCTCTCTTGTAAACTCTGTGATTTCAAGCAGTGCCTGTTTTGCTGCCTGCAAAAGTACATCCTGTGTAAACAGATCCCCGCATGTATATCCTGTGACACACAATTCTGGAAATACCACGATCTTTGCCTGATTGTTCTGTGCTTCTTCAATGGCACTGCATATCTGTTTTGTATTAAACGGCACGTCCGCCACCCGGATATCCGGTGTGGCAGCTGCCACTTTGATAAATCCCTGTTTCATTCTACTGCCTCACTTTCCCTATTTGGACACATCACTTCTATCTGCTTTTTTTCAAAAGTTCCTTCAGCTCGTCTACAGAAAATGTATAGGCGGTATTACAGAAATGACATTTTACTTCGATATCCTTTCCATCGTCGATCATCTCCTGAATCTCTTTTTTCCCGACACTGATGATTGCTTTTTCAATCCGTTCTTTAGAACAGTTGCAGTCAAATTTTGCAGGAAGTGTATCTGTGATCTCTACATCCAATCCCTCCAGAACGTGGTTCAGCATTTCTTCCGGTGTATGGCCATTGTCGAGCATTGCTGTCACAGACTGAATATTCTTGATGTTTTCTTCCAGCTTGCTGAGCACTTCCTCCTCAATAAACGGCATCACCTGTACGATAAATCCACCTGCGCATCGCACGGTATTGTCCTTTTCCATCAGCACACCCAGACCCACAGAAGACGGCACCTGCTCAGAGGTTGCAAAATAATAGGTCAGATCTTCTGCGATCTCTCCTGTCTGCAAAATCGTCTGTCCGGAATATGGTTCTTTGAGTCCCATATCCTTGATCACATTTAAAAATCCTGGTCCAAGCGCACCGCCTACATCCAGTTTTCCGTTCTTCGGCGGAAGCATCACATCCGGGTTGTGTACATATCCTTTCACTTCCCCCTTACTGTCTGCTGTCACTGTCATCCCTCCGATCGGACCTCCGCACTGCACCTGCAGCGTCAAAACATCCGTCGGATTCTTCATCATACTTCCCATCATCGCACCTGCTGTAAGAAGTCGTCCAAGTGCTGCTGTCGCAACCGGACTTGTATTATGCCTTGTTCTTGCCTCTTCCACAAGCTCTGTTGTTGATGCCGCAAACGCACGGATCTGCGCATTCGCTGCTGTTGCTCTTACAATATAATCTTTCATCTTATCTCTCCTGTTTCTTCTATTATAATGATTCTATTCTGCTTTTTTCACAGGTACCTTTCCCTGCTCTCTGGCGATCACGTAGATTCGTTCACTGTTCTTAGAAGGCGGTTCTTTTGTAAACGCTTCATATGCAGTCACAAACTGCAGTCCGGATTCTTCCACGATCCTTGTGATCTCTTCTAACGTATATGCTCTCTGGAAATGTGTCTCCCGGAATCTGCGATAGAGATCACCCTCTGTCTCACTTTCCGCATCTTCTCTGATGAACAGATTCAGTTCGTATTCATTGATCCGCTCTTCCTCATAATAATAATTATCCCAGATAAAACTGCAGTCCTCTCTGGATTCTGCAATGGTCTGATCCCCCAGAACCTCCCGGTACTTATATTCTGTATTAAAATCAAAAATAAAAATTCCGCCCGGATCCAGATAATTATTCACCCAGCGAAATACCTGCTTCAATTCTTCCGGCTCTGTAATGTAATTCAGAGAATCACAGATACTAAATACCGCACCCACAGTACCATACAGTTCAAACTCCCGCATATCCTGAAGAAGATATAAAATCTCATGTCCTGACTTGATCTGCTTTTCTCTGGCGATCTCCAGCATTTCCTCGGAATTGTCCACTCCGATCATATCGTAGCCATCTGCTGCAAGAAGTTCCGTCATGGTTCCTGTTCCACATCCCAGATCAAGCACCAGACCGTCCTGCACGCCATACTCTTTTAACAATTCCTCCAGATAGCTTTTCCATTCTTCATATGGAATATTATCCATAAAGGTATCATACACTGCCGCAAAACTTGTATATGCATCCATTTTTCTGCTCCTTTGCTGATTCCTGTTGTTTCATTTTAGCATAACAAGGTGAAACTGTAAATCAATAACCCCTGTTTCCGTTACTGTTCGCAAATGTTCTGTTCCTGTTCACAGTAACAATATTCTTGACATCCTGTCTTTTTTTGAGATAGAATAAAAGCGAAAATTTGCTGCACACACCGTCATTGCTACAACAATGACGCTTTTTCTTTTGCAGATATTTTTAATACACGACAAAAGGTGGTGAGGTTATGGACGCTGGAGCCAGTCATCCTTCGGGATTTTTCAGAAAATTAAATAGAAAAAGGAGAGTAATGAACTATGAACAAAGAAATTTTTGTAAAACTCCTTGCGCAGCGCCAGTTCAAAGCTGTCAGAAGCATTCTGGATGTGATGAACGAAGTGGATATAGCCTCACTTCTTTCCGATCTGGAAGACAAAGAACTTGCACTTGCTTTTCGTCTCATTCCAAAGGATAAAGCCGCAGAAGTATTTGCCAATATGAATAATTCCATGCAGACTTATCTGGTAGAGATGTTTTCCGAAAAGGAGTTAAAAGAACTGCTCGATGACCTTTACATGGATGATACAGTGGATCTGCTGGAGGAACTTCCAGCTAATCTTGTCAATCGTATTCTGGACACTGTCAATCAATCTGACCGGAATCTGATCAATCAGCTTCTCAATTATCCGGATGACAGTGCAGGAAGTATTATGACGACTGAATACGTCGATATCCGGGAGACAATGACCGTTGCCCAGACCATGGCACATATCAAAGAGACCGGAATCCACAAGGAGACGATCTATACCTGCTATGTCACCGATCAGCGCAGACTGCTTGGAATCGTCAGTGCAAAAGACCTGATGACGACAGCTGATGACATTCTGATCCGGGATCTGATGCAGACAGAGATCATCTCCGTCACAACGCACACTGATAAAGAAGAAGTCGCACAACTGTTCACTAAATACGATTTTCTTGCCATTCCTGTTCTGGATCAGGATGAACGAATGGTTGGTATCGTCACATTCGATGATGCCATGGATGTTATGGTAGATGAAGCGACTGAAGACATTACCAAAATGGCTGCCATGAGCCCGAGTGAAACGACTTATTTTGATACTTCTGTTGCTGCGCATGCCAAACATCGGATCGCCTGGCTTTTGATCCTGATGTTTTCCTCTACCATCACCGGAAGTATCATTACCAAATATAAAAATGCATTTGCCGCAATCCCGCTCCTTGTATCCTTTATTCCCATGTTGATGGATACCGGCGGAAACTGCGGTTCTCAGAGTTCTACATTGATCATCCGCGGAATTGCACTCGGCGAGATTCGTTTTTCTGATCTGTTCCGGGTCATGTTTAAAGAATTCCGTGTTTCCCTGATCGTAGGTGTAGTACTTGCACTCGCCAATGGACTTCGTATTCTGATCATGTATCGAAATGCCGGACTTGCGCTGGTAATTGGACTTTCTCTTGTAGCTACTGTCATCATCTCGAAACTGATCGGCTGTCTGCTTCCATTGTTTGCAAAAAAACTGCATATGGATCCGGCCATTATGGCATCCCCGCTGATCACAACACTGGTCGATACCTGTTCCATTTTGATCTATTTCAATATTGCGACAAGAATCTTCCAGTTATAAAAATGGAGGACCGTCTCAAACGGTTCCTCCTCTTTTTTATGCTTCTATAATCTCTCCCATACTGATGGTTTTCTTCAACTCATAATTTCCATCCTGAGAATTTTCTAAAATCACGAAATCTGCATCTTTTCCGACTGTGATCTCACCTTTTTGTGTCAGTCCGAATTCTTTTGCCTGGTTTCCGGAACTCATCTGCACTGCCTCTTTTAAAGAAGCATCCGTAAATTTCATGATATTTCGGAACGCATCAATATACGTAAGAACACTTCCTGCAATCGTGCCGTCTTCCAGTCTCGCTGTGCCGTCTTTGACATAAACGGTCTGACCGCCCAACTCACTCTTTCCTTCCGGCATTCCTTTTGCACGCATAGAATCTGTAATCAATTCGATTCCGTCACTGCCTTTTACTTTGTATGCCATGTATACCATCTTTGGTTTAATATGGATTCCGTCACAGATCATCTCAGCTTTCACACCATCTGTCAAAAGTCCATATCCTGTCACACCCGGTTCTCTGTGGTTGAGCCCTCTCTGCGCATTATAAAGATGTGTCACATGACATGCACGACAGCCACAAAGCTGATCATAAGTCGCGTTAGAATGCCCCGCACTTGGCACGATTCCATTGGCAAGACACCAATCCTCAAATTCTGTATCCGCTTCTTCCGGAGCATAATTTTAATCCGGTTTCCGCTCAGTTCATTCCAGTGTTTTAAGACTGCTGCATCCGGCTTCTGGATATAAGATGCATCCTGTGCACCCTTGTAATTCACGGAAATAAACGGTCCTTCCAGATGGATTCCCTGAATGATCGGGTTCTTCTCTGCCGCTGCTTTGATATTCTTCATGGCACTTTCAATATTCTCTGAAGTCTGCGTCATCGTCGTGCAGAAATAAGAAGTAATTCCTTCTTTTGCAGCCATCTGTCTGACCATCCAGTCAATCTCATCTGCCGATGCATCCATGCTGTCCAGACCATATCCTCCATGGCTGTGTACATCAATGAATCCCGGAATCAGATACATTCCTTCCACTTCTACAATCTCATCCTCTTCTCTTGACACAAAATTCTGCATGGAGCCTACCTCGGCGATCGTCTTTTCATATCTTACAAATCCATCCTCAATGACTCCATTCCCCGTATAGATTGTCTTATTTTTTATTACTTTCATCACATTCTTTGCACAGCCGCCCCAGACTGGTCCTGTGCACTCCTTTCTGGTCTTTCTGATGTTTATCATAATACCAGACAGAGATTCTGTCAAAGTAATCTTGCAAGATTTATCATTTTATCATCCGATATTCCATCATCTCATATGCAATATGGCAGCCCTCCTGAATCTCCGGAGGGAGCAGTGCCATTGCCACACACTTTTCTTCTGCATTTTCATCTTCCAGTTTTTGCAGATACGCATACTCTCCGTCTATTCTGATCACTCTGTAATCAATTCTCTCAAACATGTAAATTCTCCTTCCTTTTTTGTTATTGTTCACAGTGACTTTTTTCAAGCATATACAGTCCTGCGGGAACCGCAAAACTGATTCCTGCCAGACAACACAGGCCGACAACCAGCCAGATCAACGGATATTGAAATACAAAATACGAAAGTTTTGTTTCCATATACGTTTTGATCCATTGTAACATGACACTTCCAATTGTCACAAGCAGAACTGTCACCGCACAAAAATAGTATCCGCCTTCCATCATGAAAAGCATACGCTTCTGTCGTTTCGTCATCCCCACACTTTCCATGATCTCCAGCTCCTTTTTTCTGGAAAAGATTCCTGTAACCACGATATTTAAGTAATTCGTCACTCCTGCCATCAGCAGCACAATACTGATACTTCCAAAAATAATCCGATTTCCCTGGATATAATCTTTGTCATTTTCCAGTAATTCCGACTTGCTGATACAGAAGATTCCCGCTTCTCCACTCTGATCCTCTACTCCTGCTGCGGACACGTTTCCCCGCCTTTTGTTTTCTTCCTCCAAAATATTTTGAATTTCTTTCCGAACCTCTGCCTCTTTTTTGTTTTCTACATTCAGTTCCATGTAAAGCGTCTTTTTCTCTGTCGGAATCTTTGCAAAGCCTTTCTCACTGATCAGAAAATAAATACTTCCTCCGCTTCCATGCCACGTCTGACGGATATCTGGAAATCCTTCTGCCCGGTTGTCCAGATATCCGCTCAGACAAAATGCCGGCGACTGTTTTCTCTGCATATTTTCTGCTTCTGTCTGCTCATCCCACTATATTGGTTACCGAAGTTTTAAAGTTCTTCGATAAATTTTTTCAGCTTTTCAAGAATTTTGTTTCTTCTTTTGATTAAAGCCGGATGTGTAATACTTTTGAGCTTTGCTACTGAACGAACAGTTTCATCATTGAAATACAAGCGTTCAATAATATCTCTTTCTTCTGCATTGAGCCTTGTTATAGCACTTCTTACTGCTTCAATCATCATCTGTGTTTCAACAATCTTTTCTACATCAACACTTTCATCAACAATATTATCTGGAGGCATTCTGGAATTGGCTGGATCAACAGCGCCCAAACAAGGGAACCCGTTTGGCGAAAGCGGTGAACTTCCATGGCTAATAATAAGTCTCTATTTTTCAATAACTATTGCAAAATTATATCTTGTTTAAGAAAATATTTTAATTTTAAAGATAAAAAATTCTTCATCCTGCAATGCTTTATATTCTATATTGTAATTATTCAGAATATTACTTACAATATATAAGCCTAATCCATTACTATTTTCCTTATTTAAATCAAATTTAACATCAAATATTTTATCCATATTCGAAATTTTATTGTTACCGTATGAATTCTCTATATATAACCAATCATTAACTATCCCAATATTAATTACCCCATTTACATCAGTATATTTTACCGCATTACTAATCAAATTAGATAGAATAATCTTTAAAGCTGTTTTTCCTATATAAACATTCTCATCTAATATATAATTATTGACAGTTATTTTCTTTTGATTTACTAATATTTCATACTTTTTTAATATGTCTTCTAATGTATCATTTATTTTCAAATATTCTTCATCATTATTCAAATTTTCTATAGAATGAACTGATAATATTTGAGAAATATTTTTTGTTAAACTATCAACGATTTCAATACATTCATTAATATAAATATCTCTTTCTTTATATTTTCCAATATTGTATTTCATGTTTTCCAGTATTATTTTAAGACTAGCAAGAGGAGTTTTAAGTTCATGGGATGCACCTTTAAAAAAGTCATATTTTAACTTTTCTAATTTTAAAATTTCTTTATTTTTAAATTCCAAATCGTCAATTGTTCTTAATAAAGTAGAATACAAATCATTAATTTGTTGTTTTAATTCTCCAACCTCATCATTAGAGCTAACTTTTAAACGCGTTTTTTTATCCAGTTTCATCATTTTATCAGTAACAATTTTTATTTCTTGTAAATTATTTTTTATTGATTTTGCATAAATTAAAGAAATAATAGCAGAAAATAAAATTGATATTAATAAAGAATATGGTAAAAATTTAAGGCTTAAATCTTTCGCATCTTTTTGCATATCAGCTGTAGAAACAAATTGTAGATTTATTTTTTTACCATCATTAAGCTTGATTTCTCTTTCTTCAATTATCAGAGAATTACTATCACTTTCTAAATTAACATTTATATTATCTTTGATTTGTATTTCATTCTTATTGTTTTCTTCTTTTATAAATGCTTTTATTTCACTACTCTTAGAATAAAGCTCCAAAGTTTGTTCTATATATTTTATTTCTTTTCCATTCATATTACTAGAAATTTCATTTGCAATATTATAAATCTTTTCTTTTCTCGTCTCCAAATATGTTTTAGGAAAGATAAAAAAAACTAATGAATGAACTAATATAATTATTATTCCAAGAACAGAAAATATTTGTATGAACATTTTGGGAAATATCTTTAATTTTTTCATTTTCTCTCCAATTTATATCCTACATTTCTTATAGTAGTTATACAGTCTAATTGTAATTTTTTTCTAAGTTCTTTTATATATACATCTATTACTCGATCATAAGGAGTTTCTTCGCTATCTTTCCATACATAATCAATAATTTGCATTCTTGTTAACACTTGTCCATTATTATCCAATAAACATTTTAATACTTCTAGTTCTTTTGCATTTACATCTATTTCTTCACCATTTATTTTAGCTGTATAGCTATTAAAATTAACCGATAGATCCTTATATTCAAACTTCTCTAAATGTCCATAATTCTTCTTAATTAAAGAATCTATTCTAGCCTTTAAGACCGGCAATGAAAATGGCTTTTCTATATATCCATCTGCCAGATTAGTAAACGCATCAATTTTATATTCTTCATCACTAAATGCAGTCAGGATTAGAATTGGTAAATTGCTTTTCTTTCTAATTTCTTTCAACACTTCTAAACCATTTATAAAAGGTATCTGAATGTCTAAGATAACCAAATTTATATCGCTATTAAATTTTGACAAGGCTTCTCTTCCATCTTTAGCTTGAATAACAGTATATCCAAATTCTGAAAGATATTCACTTATTCCCTCTCTTATCATATTATCATCTTCAACAGTTAATATTTTCATATATACCTCCACTTAAGCCTATATTTTTATATTATACAGCATATTATTTGATATTTAAAAGCAAAAAAATTTTTGGTGCTTTTCAGCACCAAAAATTTTATTTATTGTCAATTAATAATTCTTTTGGATTCCTTCTTAATATATTAAATGAAGAAATAATCAAAGATACAAGAAGTACTAAACTCATAAATATAACTACATAAATTATGAATTTAGGTAATACATTTATATCTAAACTTGATAATGTCTTGTTAAATCCTTCAGCTTCTGCCCCACCACCTAATTGGCTAGATGCAGATTGTCTAGCTATTTGTTTAGCTATATCACCAGTAACCTTATTCAATATATTATTCCCAAGCTTATCAGCTGTATATTGAGCTAAGAAATAAGAACCAACGAATGCGGGGATTGATATAAATACCATCTCAATTAGGAATTGACCAAAAATTTCTAATTTTGATATACCTAATGATAGTAATACTGCTATTTCCTTCTTTCTGGCATTCATCCATAATAATAATAATAATGAAACTACAACTCCTGCAAATATTAATGAGCCAACAAATAATTTATTTGAAATTGAGTAGATACCTGATATAGATTGTTGTAATGCAGGATAATTTGATGAACTTTTAATCAAATTATATTCTCTCCAATTTATATCTAATTTCCCAAGATCTTTTATTACACTATCAAGATTCTTATCACCTTTTACAAAGAATGTTGCATCCTGGTATACAGCTGTATCTTCTGTATTACCATAAACTTTAGCAGCTGTATGAACATCAGTGATTAATGTATTTTCGTATAGTTCTTGTGCTGCACTTACTCCACCGCTATTATGCCCATCGAATAGACCTTTAATTTCTACTTCTACTGTTTCATCTGCACCTTTCTCATTATCAGCATCAAATAAATTAGATTTTATTTTTATCTTATCTCCAACTTTAAGATTATTTTTTTCAGCTAAATCTTTATGCATTAAGATTTTATTTTTATCTTCATTTTCTAAATGCTTTCCTTCTACTAATTTATATGCTCCTGATACAAATTTTGTTTCTTTTGATGAGTCGTTAACTCCGGTTAACATCACTGTTCTTTTAAAATTCTTCGCTCTTTTAGGCGATTGATTCGCAAGAGTCTCTTTAGTTTCAATAATATCATAATCAACTAAATCTGCAACACTGTTTATTCTTTTTACATAGGAGTCTATACTATCTGTTTGAGCTATCTTCTTAATATCTTCACCTTTTACATTTCCTCCACCTCTAGGTGTTCCTGGATTTACTTGTCTATTTATCTCCATAGAAAAACTATTTGTTATATTAGCAAATGTTTCTTTTGAAGCTCTGTCCGTAGCATCTTTAATAGATAAACTTATAAGACTTAAAGTTGACATAGCCAAAATAACTAACATAATAATTATTGATTTTAAGCTTTTTCTAGTTACATAAGCAAATGCATTTTTTATCATTATTCAACCTCCAAATTCATTTTATTTACTTTTTTCAACTTTTTACCACTTAGTTCTAAAATGATATCCGCAGAATCTGCTACTTCCTTACTATGTGTTACAACTATTACACATTTATTTCTATCTTTAGCTAATGTCTTTAATATATTAATTATTTCTCCGGCAGTAACACTATCCAGATTACCAGTAGGCTCATCAGCCAGTATTATTGGAGCATCTGATACCAATGCTCTGGCAATAGCTACTCTTTGCTGCTGTCCACCAGATAATTTCATAACATTTCTTTTTATTTGTTTTTTATCTAAGCCTAGTTCAAACAAGATACTTTCATCTGCTGATTTATTCACTAATCTAATATTTTCAATCGGCGATAAATAATCTATTAAATTATAGTTTTGAAATACTAAAGATATATTATTTTTTCTATGATTACTATATCCTTTCTTTTGTATATCTTCATTCTTAAACAATATTTGTCCTGTTTGAGGTTTATCGAGTCCAGCAAGTAAGGAAAGAAGTGTAGATTTTCCTGCTCCTGACTTTCCTACTATCGCATAAAACTTCCCAAGTTCAAATTTTTGATTTACTCCTGACAAAACTTTTTCTTTAGAATTGGCATAACTATATGATACATTCTTTATTTCTAATATTTCCATCATTTTCTCCTAACTTATTTTTGATAATATTTCTTTAGGCTTCTTGATTAATATTAATGAAGAAGCAAATACAACTGATAAAACAATAATACTTATTAATATTAAATAACTTTGTCCAAGTGTTGTTATATTTAACATAAAACTACTATTATTTATTAAACTTCCTCCGGAAATCATTGAGTCCTCTGAGTTAATGAATCCATCTACAATTACTTTTAGTAATACATTTCCTAAAAATAAGGAAGATATTATACTTGGTATCGATATGAATATTAACTCGAATATAAATTGCATTATAATTTGTATCTTAGATGTTCCAATAGATAAAAATATACCTATTTCATAAATTCTTTCTCTTAACCATAGAATCAAGATTAATGAAAGAACAACCATCCCACCTAACATAATAGAATAAGTCATTATTTTTATTATATGTTTTATTCCACTCACTGACTCTAAAGACTCTTCAAACGCATTAGAATCTTTTTCAACAAAATACTTTGACTCATCAATTTTAAGCTCTTTCAATTTGTTTAAGGCTAAGTCTGTAGATTCTGCACTACCAGAATACATTAAAATTTTATTTGCGATTTTATTATTTTCTGATTTATTTAATATCTCTTGGCTTGTTGAATAATCTACAAACACCATATTTTCACTAAAATCAGAAGATAATCCTGTATATGTTTCCTGTTTTTTACCAGAAAAGATCCCTATAATTTTAAATTTATGACTTTTTATTTTTCCACTTTTTTCAATATCTAGTAATTCAAGATCAACTTCATCACCTAATTTTAGATTGTTTTGTTTAGCAAATTCTTCATGAACAATAATTGAATCCTTATCATTTTCTCCTATATTTTTACCTTCTTTAATTGTAAATACTCCACTACTAAATAAAATATTTCTTTTAGTATTATTTGTAGCTTCGAGTGAAACAACATTCTTAAATTCGTCAGATAAATCTTCTCTATTTATTCTTTGTTCTCCGCTAACTACTTTAGCATCTTTTAGCTTTGCTAATCCATCATATTGCATTATTATTTCTTCAATTTCTTTTAATTTTTCAATATCTTTAAATTGATTAACATTAAAATATTTACCATCTTTTTTTGTTATTGATATTGAAGAATTAGAACTTTCATATAAAGCCTTTTCTATTTCATTGCTTGATTTCATTATTGTTAAACAAGAATACAAGCAAGAAAGAACTATAGTTAATATGATAAAAATTATTAAAGTTCTATTTCTCTTTCTTGTAATATATGCTATAGCATTTTTTATCACTTTCCTAACTACTCCTTTCTATTTTCTTACTCCATAACTAATTGCATCCACTGGACAAGCATTTTTACATCGTCCACATCTGATACACTCCAGATGATTGCAATTCTCAACTGGATCTATATTCATTTGGCAAACTTTTTTACATTTTCCACAATTAATACACTTATCCGTATCCAATCTATATCTAAATATTGAAATAGGGTTAAAAATTGAGTAAATAGCTCCAAGTGGACATATATATTTACAAAAAGGTCTATATATAATTATAGAAAGTAACAAAGTAACTATTAGAATGATTCCTTTCCAATAATACAAGAAACCTATCGCATTTCTCATACTTTTATTTAATAAAACAAGTGGTAATCCTCCTTCCAGCATACCAATCGGACAAATAAGTTTACAAAAATACGGAGAACCCTGACCTAAAATATCAACCAAAAATAAAGGTAATATTATTACAAATACAAGTAATATTATGTATTTCAATTTTCTCAAATGTTTATCAAACTTAAATGTTTCAACTTTTTTAAAAAAGGGAATCTTATGTAGCAAATCTTGAATCAATCCAAATGGACACAGCCATCCACAAACAAATCTTCCCACCAATGCTCCTATAAAAAACAAAATCCCAACTATATAATAACTAATCTTATATTTTGAATTTCCAATCACTGCCTGTAGTGATCCTATTGGACAAGAACCTTTTGCTCCCGGGCATGAATAACAATTCATACCTGGAACACAAATTTTCTTTAAATTCCCACCGTAGATTTTACCAGTCTTAAACCCTTCAAAGTAGGAATTAGTAATTAAAAACCAAACGGATTGAAATAAATGCCTAAAACGATCTCTTATTTTATATTTATCTTTTTTTGTACTACCATTTATAATATTTTTAATTCTATCCAATTCCAATACACTCCATACAAATTCTTATCGCCTTATCCAAGACAACTTTAGTTTCTCCATTACTATGACCATAGTAAATCATCGCCATACTAATAAAGATAATTAATAAAGACAAGGCACGGCTTTTTAAAAATTTATTAACCATATACCAATCACCGCTTTACTTTTATTTATTTTTTATTTTTTCCAATTCTTTTTCAATTACCTGCTTCCATTCCTTTGCACTCTTTGCCCCAGAATAAGTATCACCTACAATATTTCCATTACTATCAACAAAGAAAGTCTCTGGCATAGCCTGTATACCATTCAATCTACCATTAAAGTTTGTCTTATCTGGCATTAAGAAAGGATATGAAGCCTTTGTCTTTTCATGTATTAACTTTGACTTTTCAATTGCTTCCTTGTTTTCACCGGTATCATCAACAGTATCTGTAACAACTCCAACGATATTTACACCCTTGCTTTTCATTTCATTCTGAACCTCAACCAAATCAGGAATTTCCTTTACACAAGCTGTACACCAAGTTGCAAATACATTTACCATAGTAAGATCATACTTCTCAAAATCTTTACTTGTAAAATCCTTGCCATTTATGTCCTTTGTTGATAGTTTACGTAAATCTTTAACCGATTCTTTGTTAAATGCTTCTGTATTTTCTAAATCAGTTTTTTCTGATAGCACAAAACCATTTTCAGGACGTTCTTTTTTATCTATAATTTGAATCTCAGTTCTTTTTAATTCATCCAGAAGATTACTTTCAGCTCCGCTATTTGTGCTTAAATAGCAATCGTATTTTCCATCACTTGAAACTCCTATTTTAGTATGAGTATCACATTTTGTAATTTTAGATATTTTTTCTTCTGATGTATTTTTTTCGAATATACCAATAGTCCCAATTCTTTCAAGCTCATTTTGCCAATTTTTATATCCATCGCCCATCTTTTCTATAACTGCATTTTTTTGTTCTTCTGTCATTTTTTCAAATGTCAAAATAGCATACTTTAGTTCTTTATCTATAGGACTTTGATCATCTAACATCGCTATCTTTTTATCATTCATATACTTTTTAAATTTATTTGAAAGTTTAAATTTAAGGCCTAAATATTCATAAACATATTCTTTTTTTGTTTTTAAAGTATAATCTGACGGCTTAAATGTTGCATTTTTATCCTTTTTGTTAGTTGACGTACCCTTCTCTTCAGAACTTATTGATTGTCCTTCTTTAATTTTATTGCTTTCATTACTTTTTTTACACCCAACTGTACTTAAGCTCAAACATAACGTAAGTAATAGGAATGCACCTCTGGCTACTTTTTTTCCATAATTTTATCCTCCTTTATTCCTCTTTTATTTTTTAAACAAAAGCCTTTTATAACTACTTTCAATAATATTATACACACCATTTATGAAACGTTGATGAAATATAATTTTTTATTTTTCCTACACTTTGAATTATACAGGAAGCCAGTCTGTAATTTGGTGGTATCTTTGCCAATCTTGACAGTAATACCCATAATTCTGTTAGCCACGGTCGATACCTCCTTCCGTAAAAATGGGCATAAAAAACAGATTTCTTCAGGCATGAAAAAAGCACCAACCATTTCTGATTGATGCTTTCAAATTATTTTGTTTTTATAAATCTGTTTAATTGCGTATCCACATCTCGTCCACCATACATAACACGGATAATCGTAACCACTTGTGTATCATCATCAGGGATATATAGAACAAGATAATTGTCTACCGGCGCTACGCGCAACCCTCGACTTTTCCATGGTTCCAATTCATATTGTCGATATCTCTTCGGCATATGATCAAGATCCATAATACATGCTTCAAGCCTATCAAGCTGACCACTTACATTTTCTGGTGTCTGCAATTCAAAAGCAATGTATTCGAAGATTCCACGAAGGTCTATCTCGGCCTAATCTGAAATCACGATATAATAAATCATAAATTGTAATCCTTGCGGATATTAGTAAAAACAGATTTTGCTGATCTAGTATGACCAGACTGCATATCTGCATATCCTTTCTCTCATACTGGTTTAAGTATATCAGATTCATTAAAATCTGTCCGAAAAACTGTCTTAATTTATGAGACCATTATAGCTAATAATAAGTCTCTATTTTTCAATAACTATTGCAGAATTATATCTTGTTTAAGAAAATATTTTAATTTTAAAGATAAAAAATTCTTCATC
>OHBY01000536.1_pt1 | contig 19081 bp, 23 predicted proteins | sample 1577531 | NCBI WGS metagenome assembly OHBY01 (sample SAMEA3879564, study PRJEB24766) | human gut metagenome | biome: human-associated habitat; feature: feces | place: USA | collected 1985/1987 | reverse complement strand
TTCTTGTGATTCCCACAAGTTCTTCCACCTGTTTGATTTTCATCGTGCTACCTCTTACTTTCCCGACAGTTCCGGAAATCGTTCAACTCCCTGTCTGTATCTGTTTTATACAGCTTCCATAAGGTGGAAGGTCAAGTGTTTTTTGAAAATTTCTGTTTTTAGTTCATTCACGTATTCTGTCACCTGCTGCGCATCATGAATCACTTCTTATTATAGTAATAATGGATGCAAGCAGAAGAAACATTGGATAAAAAAGCTTCGGTATGATCTGAAAAGCAGAAAGTTCTCCACCCAACTCATTGACTGCAGAAATTGCCACAAGCATCTGTGCACCATATGGAATGATTCCCTGAAAGATACAGGAAAAAGTATCCAGTAAGGAGGCAGTCTTTTGGGGTGTGATTCCATACTCCTGTGCCATCTCTTTGGCGATCGGATTTGCCATGACGATAGCTACCGTATTATTTGCAGTCGCAATATCCATGGTACCGACAAGGAGTCCCATGCCAAGCTGGCCACCCTTCTTTCCGTGGAAAATTTTGTGAATCCAGTTAAGAAGTGCATCAAAACCACCGTATTCACGAATCAGGGCACACATCGCTGCCACCAGAATCGCAACCATACAGGTTTCAAACATTCCTGATACGCCTGATCCCATATTGGCCAGAAGTTCCATCGGAGTGATATGCCCTCCTGCAAGCATGATGATTGCTCCGGAAACAATTCCAGTAAGAAGCACTACAAAAACATTGATTCCGATAATGCCGCCAATCAGCACCAATACATACGGTAACACCTGAAGTAAATGATAATCCTGACTGATATGTCCCTGAATCTCCGTCTGAAACGACAGAACCAGGATTATGACCAGAGTTGCAACAGCCGCCGGAAATGCAATCCAGAAGTTTTCTCTGAACTTATCTTTCATCTCACAGCCCTGTCCATTGCATGCCGCAATCGTCGTATCCGAAATGAAAGAAAGATTATCTCCAAACATTGCTCCACCCATAACCGATGCAACACAAAATGCAAGATGAAAACCTGATGCACTGGAAACAGCTGCCGCGATAGGTACCAGAAGTGTTATCGTTCCAACAGAAGTCCCCATCGCTACAGAGACAAAACAGGCAACCACAAATAAAACTGCTACAGAAAATCTTGCCGGTATCAGTGTCAGCATAAAATATGCTACACTTTCTGCACTATTTCTTCCAACCACACCAACAAAAGACCCTGCTGCCAGGAAGATTAAAAGCATTGTAATGATGTTTTTGTCCCCAACACCATGTGCCATGATTTCCAACTTCCTGTCAAAATTTACTGCTCTGTTCTGCAAACAGGCAACCAGAATCGCAGCCAGAAATGCAACCACGATCGGTACACTATAAAATCCCATCGGAATCTTCATTACATACTCAAACAGAATCCCCAAACCAAGGTATAATACAAGAAATACACCAATTGGCAGGAGCGCAATGGCATTACCTTTTTCTTTTTTCATTATAAAAATCCCTTCTCTGTTTTTTACCCCAAATATATGTCATGCTTCATATTTATTTATGATAACATATATCCCTTATATTATAAACAGAAATCGGATTTCATTACTGTCGCAAAAATAATCACGGTTCCCATTAAAGCCATGAAGATGCCCAATGGGTAAACTGAATGACACTGTAACGATAAGTCAGATTCATACATTTCCTCCTTCATGAAACAATTCCTATAAAGGAAAAAGGACCGGTTTTATAACCAGTCCCCTTCCATGGTATGTAATATGAAAAAAAGTCATATCTTTTTTACAATAACAGGATAATGCATTTTTTATCAAAATTCTATATTATTTGTGTCTGTTTTTATCACAATCGTGCCATTCTTTGCGATACCTCACAGGGCTGGTGTTATAATGTTCCCGGAATATTTTTCCAAAATAGCTGCTTGTCCCCAAACCGCAGTCATGGGCAATCTCTGTAACAGAAGCCTCTGTTTTTACCAGTTTCATACATGCTTTTCGAAGTCTGTATTCTCTCATATATTCCAATGGACTCATATGAAGTTTTTCCTGAAACAATCGAAAACAGGCTCTCTTACTGATATGTGCTTCCTCTGCAAGCTGCTCGACCAGTATCGTCTCCGCGTAATGCTCCTGAATATAGCACATCATTGCTTTCATTTTTTCATCGGTATCTTTGTTTTTATGTATTTCTTCTGTTTCAGAACCTGCAATATCCAAAAGGCCAAGCCATACTTCTGTAAGCAGCTGTCGAAGAGTGATCTCATATCCCCAACTGCCTTCGTCCAGATCAAAACCGGCACATATTTTCTGCAAAAGTGCTGCCTGTCCGGGATTTTCGGGCGAAAGACAGATCATTTCAAGCCCGGATCTATATATTTATCAAACTCCACGCAGGAGCAAATATAGGGAAAATCCATAAAGAAATCCGGGAGTAACTCTTCATTACTTTCCATGATCAACTGAATGCCCTGTATATTTTTCATTTCAGATTCCCCCTCTCCAGTCATTATCTATGCTTTTCCATTCCAGGTTTCTCCCTGTAGTATATCATGTGCCATGTTATTAAGAAACGACTTTATGCCTTTATATCTCTTTTTTTCAGAAACATTCCAGCAAGTAGAAACATTGTTACCAGCCAGAAAATACAGCTGAAAAAGAATAAAATATATCCGCCTCCAGCCAGCACATCATTACTCTTGTTTGCATTCATACCTGCCTGCATCAGTGCATAAGGCCAGAACAGAGAAAGACCTTTGCTCCCTGCCAAAAGACCGATGATACCTCCCACCAGCCCAAGAAAGATCGGGACAGCAAAGCTTCGAATGACCATAGCCAGCACCAGCTGCGCCGCAATGACCGCAAGTGCTCCTAATGCACCACGAATAAGGAAGGCCAGCAGGATCATCGGTGGAAAACCTGGAAGATGTGCGAAGATTTTTCCACAAAACGCATACAGTGCAAATACAAACAGATGTGTCAGAAGAGCCATCTTTGCCACGACAATGAATTTTGCCAGAAAAAAATCTATTGGTCTGACCGGACTTGCCATAATGAGATTCCAGTTATGTCCAAGATGTTCCAGTCTCCACAGATAAGCTGCATAAGCAGCCACCATTGCCGGAAAGAAAAACATCGAATAAAACAATGTATGCTGTGTCCAGAGACTGTACCAGCCATCTTTGAGGATTTCCAGATTCTGCAGATAATTGAAGGTTCCATAGATTGTTGAAATGAGCGGGAGGGCAAAAAACAGCACCCAGATCGGGGACGCATGCAGTTTGCGATTTTCTGCCTGAATACAACGTTTTAGCATCTTCTTACACCTCCTGTTTCTGTACTCTGCACCATGATGCATAAAACAAGATCATAATCAGTATCAGAGTAAAAATAAGCAGTCCCCAATTGTACGGACGAGTCCCGTAAGTAATCGTATGTGTAGTCTGCTCCCAGTTTGCGACCTCGTAAGAACTCAGCGGAATAAAGTATCCCCACGGGACAAAATAACTGACGATCTGTGGCAGAAAGGCAGAAAATAATCCGGTTAAAGATGCTACGATCCCTGCACAGAGTGCCGGAAGTGGATTTTTCGTCAATATCATGATCAAAAAAGCTCCAAAAAAGATCAACAGTTCCACCATAAGTGTGCAGGCGGTCAGATAGAGGAACTGGTTCACAGGAAATTCTTCTGTATAGCCATAGATTTTTCCTGTTAAGTATGTGCCGCCCATTTCCAGAAAAGTAATAAACACAACTTCCATAGTACCAAACAAAGCTTTTCCAAGGAACAGACTCCGACGGCTCTGCAGAGTATAAAGAAGTTTCCAGGTGCTTCCTTTGACTTCCATATCCCATAACCGGCTTGCCAGTACCGCCATTACAATGGGCAGAATCAGCACATTGGCAACCGGAATGCTGTAAAACAATGCGCTGTACGCATTTTCCAGTTCATCCTGACTTGGTGCGGATATGCCGCCGATCCACAGCATTACAAGCAATGGCACCAGCAGGCAGAACAGCAGATCATGTCTGCGGTGAGCTTTTTGTACTTCTATGCGAAAAGCACCTGCCATATCATGTCACCTCCCCGCCGCTCTGTGTCAGACTCAGGAAAATTTCTTCCAGGCTTTTTGTCTCAGAAGTCAGTCCGACAACTCCGACATCATTTTCAGAAAGGATTCTGACCAGTTCTGCCAATTTTTCATCAGAAATCGACGGCAGCTGCAGGATACCAGGATAATGTGTCATTGTCTGTGTCAGAATGCCCTGACGGTTTAGTATATCAATGCCTTTTTTCACATCCAGTAACCGGATCTGGATGCCGCCCTGGCTGTGTTTACGCAGTTCCTGCAGGGAACCTTCGAATATCATTTTTCCATGATCCAGAATTCCAAGCTGCGTGACCATCTGCTCCATTTCACCGAGCAGATGACTGGAGATCAGTACCGTCGCCCCGGTGCTCTCCGGCATAGATGCAATGAGACCGCGCATTTCCTGGATTCCTGCGGGATCGAGACCATTGGTCGGCTCATCCAGAATCAGCAGCCTGGGATTGCCAAGTAATGCCATTGCAATGCCAAGTCTCTGTTTCATGCCAAAAGAGTACTGCCCGACTTTGCGGTTTGCGTCGGCAGTCAGATGCACGATCTCCAGAACACGATCAATGTCTTTGTGGTCGATATCTTTCAAGTCTGCGATGATCTTAAGATTTTCACGTGCTGTCAGATGCAGATAACCTGACGGGGACTCGATCAGGCTTCCTGTCTTTCTCAGCAATGCGATGCGGTTTTCCTCATTCATCGTATGTCCGAGCAGTTTTACACTGCCGCTGGTCGGATGTACCAGACCAAGCAGGATTTTCATACTTGTTGATTTTCCGGCACCATTCGGACCAAGAAAACCGTAGACACAGCCTTGCGGTACTGACAGATTCAGATGATCCACTACGATACGACCGTTGTAGCTTTTGCAGAGGTCGTGAGTTTCGATAACAGAAATCATAATGTTCTCTCCTTTTCCTGTTTATTTTTCTCTTCGACAATTTAAAGCTTACACCGGCTGCCTTAAGCCTCCTCAAATCCTGCCTTAATTTTCGCTTAAGTTTTTGGGATTTTCAGATAGAGTGTTTGAAAGTATGATATAGTAAAACTGAATTCAAGACTGACTGATGATTTGAAAGGATTCTGATTATGAACAGTATTTATGAAGTTCGAATTCTGATCGTAGATGATAATAAAGATCTGCTCCGTCTGCTCTGCGAGCAGTTGTCTGGTGCAGGTTACAGGCATATTCAGACCGCAGCGAACTGTGCTGCGGCAAAAAAATTGTTTGCAGCTGAGATTCCTGAACTGATGATCCTGGATATCAACCTTCCGGACGGTGATGGTTTTTCCCTGTTCCGTGCCCTACATGCCAAAGCAGACGTTCCGGCTCTTTTTCTCTCCGCAAGAGATGCCGATGCGGACCGTTTATTTGGACTCGGACTTGGTGCAGATGATTACCTGACAAAGCCTTTTTTGATGCAGGAACTGCTTCTTCGTGTTCAGCATATCCTGCAGAGAACTTATCGCGCCGAACTCGCCCGCACAAAGTCAAAAGATTTGAACCTTGCAGATCGAAGCGTGGATCTGAACGATGCCCTTGTCACACTTTCAAACAACGAAAATACGATTCCTCTGACAGCTACAGAACTGGCACTGCTTCGCAAACTGGCGGATAACCGTGGGCATATCGTGACCTATGATTCCCTCTGCTCTGCTGTCTGGGGTGCGGATTACTATGGATATGAAAACAGCCTTGGTGTTCATATCCGTCACCTGCGCCAGAAACTGGAACAGGATCCGAACCAGCCGCGATGTCTGCTGACTGTAAGGGGCATTGGGTATAAACTCGTAAAGGAGGAACTGCCGTGAAAACTTTTGCCCGACTGATCTGGCGATATGTACTGACAGCAGTTGGTGTTGTCCTTCTGCTGTTGGTCCTGACAATTTCACTTCTGGGATGGATCAGTTGGCGCGAAGGATATCTCCAGCCGCAGCGTGAATATTCCTATAGCGAAATTGCAGATTCTATGGTTGAATCACAAAATGGAATGATTTTTGGAGCAGAGCATACTCCGGAAGAATGGATGGACGGTTATGCATGGGCTATGATCCTTGACGAAAATGGAAACGTGAAATGGAATTATGATCTGCCGGATGAACTGGATCACCATTATTCCTCCAGCGACATCGCCAGTTTTTCCCGCTGGTATCTGGATGATTATCCGGTATTCTGCTGGTCCGAAGATTATGGTCTGTTTGTGGCTGGTCTTGCCAAGGGAAGTCTCTGGAAATATAATCTTTACAATTCACCAAATGTTCTCCAGGATATCGTGCGCGGTATTCCGATGGTTGTTCTTGGCATGCTGCTGTTGGTTCTGATCTTTTGTTTATGGATTGGCTGGCGCGGAACCAAACGCTTAAGAATTGTAGCGGAAGGGCTGGATGCACTGGCCGACGGACAGACTGTCCAGTTACCGACAGATGGTTTTACCGAAGAACTGGCTCAGAAACTGAATCAGACCAGTTCTCATCTACAGAAACGAAATGAAATGCTCGTGCGGCGGGATGATACGCGAACGCAGTGGATCGCAGGTGTCAGCCATGATGTACGCACACCACTGGCTCTGATCCTTGGATGGGGAGAACAGCTGGAACAGGATTCTTCCCTGCCCGATACAGTACGGCACAAAGCTGCAGGAATTCGTACTCAATGTGAAAAACTCCGCTCTCTTATTGACGACCTGAATCTGACCAGCAAACTGGAATATGGTGCGCAGCCACTCCGAAAAGAAACTTTTACCGCCGGACCGCTGTTCCGTGAACTGGTCGCTCAATTCTACGACAGTCCCCTGGCAGAAAACTGCGAAATTACGCTGAATCAGACAACTGCCGCCGAACACGCACAGATTTCTGTCGACCGTGCCCTGCTCGGACGCCTTCTCGAAAACCTGTTGAACAACAGCGTGCGGCATAATTCTGCGTCTGTCAAAATCTGTATAGAAACTGAAATACGAGAAGATTTCCTGTGCCTGACAGTAACCGACAACGGCAAAGGCTATCCCCCGGAAGTTCTTGCGGCTCTAAATTTACAGGAAACCAATGAAAATACACCGCATATTCTGGGACTGCATGTGGTCGAACAGATTGCCGCGGCGCATGGCGGGAAAAGTATTTTTAAATTAAATTATCCCAGCGGAGCCACGACGTGTGTTTGGCTGCCACTGGGATGATGTCCCATACTTCTACAAGCCCAGAAACCTTACCAAAAATAATTTAAGTACCACTGCCACAGCAAATGCTACAACTACAGCGGTAAACATTCTGACCGCTTTAGGTAAGCCATCAAATCTGGTATTTTTATTTTTTCTTTGAATCTTACTCAGCAGACCTGTCGAATACAGGGCAATCATGATTACCGTGACGTAAACCAGGGTTTCACAATATAAGGAAATTTTTCCAAGTATTATATTTTGGCTAGCAGTTCCTGTAGTATCAATGATAAAATATGCAATTAAGGCAATGACACCTCCGATGCTCAACTTTCTTATTTCTTTAATAATATTCACTTTCTCTGCATCTGCATAATCTGACAATTTCTCTGCTACTTCTTTTACTTCTTCGTCCATCTTCTCACTTTTCCTTTCTCCATTGATAATCTCAGGAATGCTGACATCAAAAAAATCTGCGATTTCAATTAACAGACTGATATCCGGCATATTACTTCCTGTCTCCCAACGAGAAATCGTCCTGCTGGAAACATTTAGTTTCTCTGCCAGATCTTCCTGTGTGATTCGCTGTTCTTTGCGAAGTTCCCTTAAGAAACTTCCGATCTTTTTTTGATCCACATTACTTCCTCCCTTCCTCTACACAGTAAAATATATGGTCTGTAAATAACACGACACAAAGTGAGAAATGCCGTATTTTAAAGACCAGACATATGTGTCTGGTAGAAATTTACCGTCTATCCATAGAAAAAGTGTACTCAATATGTTTTTCTACAGTCTATTCCAAGTATTCCTTAAAAATTGATTCGAGTTCCCTATTCCCTCTCAAAAATTCATACTCTTTCTTGTTTTCAATTTCCGAATACAATTCACGAACAAAATTTTTTCCAAGTCCCGAAAAAGCTTTTCCCTGTGCAGTATCTTCATATCTGTAATACAAGGGAGATTGTGTCATATTCCAAGGTTTCTGTGATTCACCTAATAGGTGCTTAATTAACTGAACACATTTTTCTACATCTTTTCGATATCCGGCGATCAACAGATACGGCACTGTGTTGCCGTAATTCCATAGTCCAAACAGTGATATCATGTGGTCTGTAATTTCCGCAATCCCTTCTGCTTTATCATGGTTTCCGGTTTCTTCTTCCATTTCTATCAGTTTATACAAGTAACTTTGAATATTGATAACTGTCTGTAGCAATTTTCCTTCCAAGAATAACGCAGCAGCATCTGTTCCTTTCTGATATGCTAACACACTTGTTCTCATAATCGTTGCATCGATTACTGTATCAGGAATTTTATTCAAAAAGACATTTGCTTCCTCGTACTTCTCCATTTGGACATATTTTGTTGCAAGCATAAAAACGCTTGAATTCCTCACCCTGTCATCCTGACTATCTACCGTCCGTTCCAACCACTCAATGATCACTGTATTATATTCCGTTCTTTCTTCGTCATTAAGATCTGATAAAGTCAAAGCAGCGTTCAAAACAACGGCAATCTTATAAATCAGCTGATCACAATGAGGATATTCCTGTATTTTACTGACTGCCATCTCGAAGGCCTTTGCAATGCTCTCTAATGAAACTTCCAAAAGTTCATTCACAAATTGTCCAATCTCTTTTTCTGTCAATTCTTCACGAAATGAGAACAGTTTATTCATATCAATTTTTAATAATCGAGCCAGTGCCGGAAGTAATGATATATCCGGATATGTGTTCCCTTTTTCCCATTTATTTACCGCAGGAGTCGAAACGCCCAGGTAATTTGCCACCTGTTCTTGTGTCAATCCCGCAGTTTTTCGATAATTTTTTATTTGATCACCAATTCGCATTGTTCCCGCCTCCTGTTCATATGTTCATTATAGCGTTCCAAATATATGTTTACAATTGAGTCTTTGTTTAATTATCCCTTTGATTTTTTAACTTCTGATTAATGTCTATTTTAAATTGCTATGATACTTTATATAGAAATAAACAATTAATACAAATTTATTTTTTCACTCATGGTAATCACCAGCCTGAATACTTTTGCTCAACAGAAAAACCCCGGAAACCTTGCGGTTCCGGGGTATCTTACGTTTGGACACAATGTACCTTGCGGTACTCTATTTATATAATTAAGATGTTATGCTAAAATTATTCGATGATTGTAGCAACACGTCCTGATCCTACAGTACGTCCACCTTCACGTTTGTGAGGTTCTTAAAATCCCATTATTTTCTGTGATTTTCGTGTCCATATTGTCCTGTATTGTGAATTTTCCAAGCTGTATTTTTATTCTTTTCATTTTTTAGTATCAAAATAGTATCACAAAATAAGTAATACATTCAAAACGAAGGATTGGTCTCCCAATCCCTCGAAATTAGTGGCTGGTCTTACGCTATTAGCTGCCCTTCCATTATCTATGATATGCACTAAATAAAAAAAGTAAACTAAACTAGCTTACTTTTTATGTAGCTGGCTTTACATATATTAAATACAACCCTTCTACGCACTTATTATTCACAGCTGGCTTTACGCTTCTACACTACCCTTCTGTGATTTAAATTTATCATATTTTTCTTGAAAAGTCAATGCTATTTTGTGATCGACATTAAAACATATTATTATACTTTGATTACCTTTTTTCTCGAAATGAAGCTTTGAAGCATCTAACAATTCAGATAATACCTGTACTATATCATTAAAGGTCAGATTTCGAATTTCATCTTTTCCTAACTCTAATTCAATAGAGCCTTTTTCTATTTTTACATTATAATAAACATCATCAAATTTATTGTCAATCCAAAATTGATACATTTTATTTTCAAAAACTTTTTTCTCTGAATAAAATTTCTTATACTCATTCAATCCCTTTTGATTCGACAATTTAAAGTATTCTTCCACCCGCAAAATTACCTTTTCAATTTCCGCCGGTTCCGCACATACTAATTTTTCAGAATTGTAATATCTACTATGTATTTGTTTTTCTGTAACAATATTAATCTTATCAACTCGAGCAATAGAATTAGTTGAAACGACTCTACACCCAAAGCCTTGTCTTTTACATTTTTCCCACCGCTCTTTTGTATACGTCGTTAAGGGTACAACATAATACATTTTTTCTTCTTTTAGCATCCGTACAACCATCGCCGGGTGTACCCCTTTAAATTCGTATTCTTCTGTTCCCCCTAAATCTATTGCATAAATGCATCCATTAATAACCTTCTTCATCCGTATCTCCCTTTATGACTTAATATTTAACAGCTTCTTGAATTCTGTACGTCGTCCAGTATTAGATTGGTTTTTAAAATTAACATTCATATACCACTCACACAATTTATTTTCAACTTCTTTTCCCATATTATCTGGATAATATACAAAATATCCTGTTAAATATGTTATATAATCTATTCTATCTGGTTCTTGCAAATTGTGTTCCTGAATAAACTGAAGTGCTTTATCTAGTGCTTTCAATGTCAATTCAAAGCATCTTTGAATTTCTGAAGGTTTAAGACTACACAACTGGTTCTCTTTTGTATCAGATGGAATAGGAGTATATGCTTCTGTATGTTCCTTACCTGTTATAATTTCATATGCCGAATTTAAAGTAGCAATTGGATAAGAGACCTCTGTTTTTTTAGGGACAAAGAAGTTATAACCATGTTCCAAAAGTCTATCTCTGAAAATATTCGTATATTGCGTATAGATATCAATTCCATGAATTTTCATCTTTGAAAATCTCATTTGTAAAGCACTTACACGACTTCCTGCATTATTTAATACTTCAAACCATTCTATTTGTTCATCTTCTGACAAATCATCTGCTTGATTAATTGTATAATAATAATTTCTAATTTTAGTCCGGCACTGTAATAAAACAGGTAACACATTTTCTTTTCTTAGGTATTTAGAATTCATAACATACGAATAAAACACGCTATCTTCTTTATTGAGCAGCTTTCCAACTGGAATCTGATATCTTTCTATTGCTCCCTCTACCAGAAGAAATCTTCCTTTTATTAAATCCAAAACTATATTTCGAAAATCCTCACTATCCGTATATGCTTTATAGTTCGTTGTCAGTCTTTGCTGTCCATCTACAATTGAAATTTGAGTTCTACTCATATCCTTAACTATTTCTCTCGTTATAAATGATACTTGTGGCACGTAATCCTGCAGATCATTAATCGCATTAACTGAAAGTGGCGAAACCGGAGCTTTTCCTAATAATTGATAATTTAAAAGAGAAATGCATTTATGCAAATTCCAACTCATGTCTCTCTGATATAACGGTAAAGTTATTTGCTGTTTTTCAATTTGCTGACACATACTTAAAACTGTTAATTTATGCGATTTTTCTGTAGGGTTAAATTCTGCAGCCCTAATTAGTTTTTGATTTATATTCATTTTTCACGTCTCCTTTTTTTCATACTATACTCTATTTATTATTTTGTCAAGCGCAGCGTTCATTATTTTTTTACTTTTTCCATATTTTATGCTTATTTTAATTTAGCTGCTCTTTTTTTCCGCTTGTAAATATTTATAAAAACACCGCTTAGCTATATAACTAAGCGGTAAATTCAATATCACTATAATAAAAAAAAGCACCTATCTCTAAAAATGTCAAAATTTTTTTCTCGCAAAACTTTATATATCCCCCGAGAAGTAACCTTTAAGCACCTTTACTGCATTCTCTGCATCATCGGTTTTCACGAATATATCCACACCATATATTCCAAATCCAGGTGCCCCATGCATTGCAACATTCGCACCTGCTTCCTGTGAAAAAGCTGCTATTCTATTTTGCTTTAACATTTCTACGAGTTGTTCTGTCTCTACTATATTCTGTGCATTATAAATTTTTGTCCATTCTGCCTTAGATATGGAAGTTTCCTTTTTCTCCTGAACATTTGACGAATTCTGGTTTCTTTTTCGATTAATAAATGCCAAGAGCCTAAGAACAATAAATGCCACAATAGTAATACCAATCAGAAATCCCAATGCTAATTGTGTTACCTGTGTTTCTGTAGCTCCCATTCTAAATAAACATATGCCATAGATGACTGTAAAAATTCCTGCACATATCACACTGGTGAGAAAATCTCGCCATATAGTAGCACTTTTTGGCAAACATTTATCCCATATTCCATTATACACCATAATAGAGGCGTACAGGATTCCTCCTACCAAAGCAGTTGCTGTCTCTCCTAAAACCAAGCGAATATCCACAGTTAATAACATCTGAATAATAATCGCTAACACGCTAATCACAAACATTGATGCAAATGCAAGATTTCCAGCCTTTAATGCTTTTTGTTTCACCCATCCTTCATACACCACAACTTTGTCCAGTGTTTCTTTCATCTCTTTATTCATAGTCTGGCTCCTTTCTCCATCCAGGAGCTCTCTCATCTCAACATCGTAATATTCAGCAAGTTGAACAAGTATACTGAGATCTGGCATATTTATTCCTGTTTCCCATCTGGAAACTGTTCTTGCAGATACCTCAAACTTCTCGGCAAGCTGCTCTTGCGTAAGATTCTTTTCTTTACGACATTGCTTTAAAAAAGCTCCAATCTTTTTTGTGTCCATGTCTCTACCTCTCTTCCACTTACAGCTTACCAATATGTATCAAAATTACCACGACATAAAACGAGAATCCGCTAATTTTCAACCGGACATCGTATGTCTAAAACAAATAAACGGTATTTTCACCCCAAAAGCATTCTATTCCTCTATAAATTAACCTTCTCTTTTATGTCTATCCATAAGTAGCAGAATAAACATAACAAACCATATCACCCATGCAATTAAACAACCGATTCCTATATGCCAAATATCTATAATCATTCCAGCAATAAAAGGAATTGACATAAACATCATTCTCTTCCCATATGCCTTACACATAGCATTTTCATCATATTTTTTTCGTTCTTCTGCTGATTTCATATTATAACCAGACAAGAATTTGGATGCTTGTCCTTTTGACCTATAAAACCATATTCCAAATAAAAGCATAATCACTGCCATTGCAAAGTCAAAAATAATATAAATATAGAACATATAATGCCTTCCTTTCAGTCAATTCCTCAAACCAGAAATTATTACTTTTTGCATAGTGTGTTTTCTAAAATGATAATAACCACGACATCAACTACAATGATTCCCAATGCAATATATACAAAAAATGCAGGCAAAATATTTTCAAGCAAGCCCATTGTCAATGCAAGAATTGCTATAATAGACATTCCAATTCCCATTGTTCTGCATAACTTCTTTTCATCATATTTTTCCTTTTCTTCTTTTGAAGCTGTATTATATCCAGAAATAAACCAGCTTCCGTGTCCAGAAAGTAAAACTATAGAAAGTACAGCAAATATTACAAAGACAATCCACACTATCCAATCAGAACCTGTTGCTAAATCTGCTAATTTCAATTATAGACCCCTCCCTAAATTCCGTTTTTCTTAATTCTAAAAATCTGAAAGTTGTCTTTTAAGATTTCAATTTCGTTAAATCCTCTAAATACATTTCTGTATAACCACATTCTGGGCAGACTGCAACTCTAACATCATCTATAGTTGTCGCCTTTTGTTTTTCATCTACACGAACAACCATCCCATAGCCACCGCCATTAACTTTAAGTCTTAAATCTAATTTCATACTTGCTCCACACTTTTCACATTTCCTCATTGTTTATACCTCCAAATCCCGAATTTGAGAAAAAGCCCAAAGGACTTTTAATGTCCCTTATGCTTTTCTCTTTTCTTTCGCTGTTTTAGTTCAAACATTCGCTGTTCTTCCGCCTCTTTTTTCTTTCGTTTTTTTTCTTTACGCTCCTGTTTGTTCTGTTCCTGTTGTAATTTCAACGCCTGTTGCGATTTTGTGCCAATGCCAGTTTCCAGCATCTGCTTTTTGGCTGAACGCTGCATCCGTTTCGGATTTCTTTTTATATCCTTTACAATAGCTTCAACAGCCGGACTGAATTTCAAACCGAAATAGTATTTTTGAATATATTCCTGCACTTCATAATCTTTTGGTTCTACGCCAAATGTTACCTTTGCCACAGATAATTTACCATCTTCAATATGCTCAAATATGCCTACCCAAAATGGTTCTTCAAAATATACCGTCAATCTTCCATTTACTCTGTCCATAAAAATCCCTCCTAAAATTTATTGAACAAAGAATGGACAACCCGGAGGGGCAGGTTACTTACCCTATTTATATAGGACGGCCGGGCTACCTACCGGCTCTGGCACATCAAAGATGCACGTTGCGTTTTTATCTTTGTTTTGATAAGTTTCAATTTACCTTCACTTTATTTTACCATAGTGCTTTCTAAAGTTCTATTCTAATATACAAAAATGTAAAAAAGCGATTTTATCCCCCTCGCAATCACACATATATCATGTTTTTCAATACAATTTCTTCTGCACTAGCTTTTATATTATTCATCAGCCTGACCCACTCCATCTGATCCTGTGCCTTTAATTCTTCAGTTACACCCTGTTTTTCTGTCATCTGTTCCATAAGCGTTTCCACCTGTTCTCTAGCTTCCTGATCAGTCTGATTCAGATGTTCATTCAGCTTTCCAATCAATAACAAATACTGATACCTTGCTGATCTGTGTTCTTTTAAGAACTGCTTTCGTAACATTCCATATTTTCCATATGTCGGCTCTTCTTCTCTTAAAACCAGATCCGGCAAATAGTAATCTCCATGCAATGTATAGCTCATTCCATTTTTTTCATCATAAAATTGTTTTTTCATAGTCTAAATCTCCAATCCTTTGTATTTTGTTCTATTTTTCTTACGTTGTTGGTTTTCAATCTGGCTCTTTTGAGTTGCCCATTCCAACTGTTTCAGAACGCTTCCCTTTGGCATTTGTTCCATTCGCCGTTTTTCTTCCAGTGTCCTCTGTTCTTTAATATCCTGCTGCACCACATCCTCTACAGTTTCTGATCCCAAAATACGCACCACTCTGTCATATCTGTCCGAAATCTCTTGTAAACGTTGATTATCATTTAATAATTCCCCATTTTCTTTACGCACATCATCTAACTGCGTTTGGATATCATCACATTTCTCCGTAGATTTTTGATATTTGTTTTTCCAGCTTTCTATCGTTTTGTTAAGTTCTACAACCTTTCCAGCTAATGCAGCAATCTGATTCTTCATCTTGATAAACAATGGCTTGATTTTATTTTCTCTGTAAGGTACTGCACGTTCAAATGTTCCTGCCTCCGGTAAAAACGTCTTAATCATTCCATATTCTTTTATTTCTTTACTGGCATTATCCATAATCGGCTGCAGCACATCTCGACGCTCTTCCAGACTTTTTACTTCTTTTTCTGCGTCCTCTGCCCTTTGTTCTGCTTCTTGTTTCTCCCTGATTGCCTGTTCCTTATCGTCTTTTAAAATCTGGATATCTGCTCTGAATTCCGCAATTTGTGCTGTCAGTTCTTCGTTTTCTGCAGTTAGATACTCTTTCTCCTGCTCCAGCTCCCGTACTTCCTTTTTTCGCTCTTTTTTCTTGAAGTTATAAACATCCAAATGTTCCTCATGAGTACCTTTCTGTTCCCATTCAATGCCATGCTGTTTTGCAATCTCTGCCAGGACCTTTTTTTCATGGTTCATCCACTGGTTCAACTCTGTATCATGCTTATTTCCACCTTGAAATCCAAGACTTTTTAATGCCTGTTTCAACGAAACTCTGGTGTCCATTCCTTTTCCTTTCCAATCAGTCACATAAGGAATAAAATCAATATGTAAATGTGGAGTAGACTCATCCTGATGTAGATAACACCCAAATACCCGTAGCGCTGGATTCCGTTTCTGGAAGTCCTTTACATATTCATCCAGCACTTTTACAGCCAGATCTCCTTCTACTGTTCCGACAGCCATATCTTCACGATTTCCAATCTGGAAAATCACTTCGTGGAATAGCTTTTCCTGCTTTCCCTGACGGATTTTTTCATAGTAATTTATAATCTGCCGATCCTTTCTTTTTCCCACATTATACCGTTCTACAGAATCATCAAACAACTCTTTATATACTTCTTTCAGATTTTCATTCTGGTAACGGATATTCAGGTGTACTCTGTCCGGATCTACATTTTCAGCTATAAAATCCCGTCTGTTATGAGCCAAAGATCTAGCTCCAATCATGCCGCTGATCGTTCTTCTCATCATTATGCTTATCACCTCGCCTTCTAAAAGCAGTGCCAGATATGGCACATAAGTTGATTTACGCCAGTTATTGCGGTTTTGTTACTTTTGTCAAAAATAACGCAAAAGCACTTTCGACAGCCGTTCCGTCCATCAAAAGTACCCTTGCGCCCTGCCGGGGCTATCCTGCGGTACGTATCCGCATATCCTATTCCGGTATTCTCGCCCGGATATATTCCAGATCCCCGCAGTACGGTGTTCCTACCAGATACCATTCCCTTGCCGGATTCATCTCCATTCTGGTCTACACCCACTGATCATCAATTAGTACTTCCAGGCATTCTCCACAATGAAATCCTGTATCAATCCATAAATCTGATGACAATAAACCATATCTGTCGTTACTGCTGTTATAACCTAATCTTCCTTCTCTCATTGCTGTATGCTCCTTTCTATTATCCTGCTGTAAGCACGCTCTGATTCAGGGCTCCCTTTCGCAATCTATAATTTGTCTATAAATAATCGGGTAATCTATAACCTCTCGTCTGCACCTTACCAACTTTCTCCTTGTTTACTTCTCACAGGTGCGTGACACGCTCCTGTTATAGAGTAATCAACAAGAAGTTTTACCATCGAAAACTTTCCGGTATTCCCTTTTTTTCCAGATATTCCTGCCGGTACTTTTCTCTTTCTTCCTCTGTTGCTGCTGTTTTGTACTTGCCGTATAATTCTCGATTTATCATTGTATCCAGTTTTTTTTCCAAACCTTTTCTTATATCATCTGCTTCCTGTTCCTGATCCAGTAAATGATATTTTATAATCTTTCCAAATAACTCCTCTGGAATCATAACGTTTTTCAAGTTCTCACCTTCTTACAATTTATGTAAGGACGCAACACTGCAATGTCTTTACAGATTGCAACCTCGCATTTTAATTCCGCATTTTCTATATACTCTGCAATGTTGCACCCTTAATTTATTCCGGCTTAACTTTATTTAAATCCCAATACCAGGAATTACCGATTCGTCTTGCCTTAATTCCAAGTTCCTTTTTTGCATTTTCCAGTGTTCTTTTAGAAATATTCAAATCTTTTGCCATATCAAAGATTTCACTGCTTTGCACAGAAGTTGATGTTTCTGCCAGTTCCCTCAGCATCTTTTTTGCCTGTTCCAGTTTATTTACCTTTGGAGCAATTCCACCAAGCACCTCATCTGCTGTGATTTCATAGTCACCTATCCACTCAAATCCGGTTTCTGTCAGGCGAAATGCTTTGGAATGTCCAAATGCAGCCAGATTATTTTTAATCTGAACCACTGCTCTTAAGTCCGGTTCTCCCTCTATTCTTCCTACCAGTAATACGCTTCTGGCTACTGCAAAAAAGTCAATCGAACCCATTCCTCTATATGCAGCTTTATTTCCACCAGCTTTATTCATATGTCCGATTAACAAAATTGCACATTTATACTTTTCTGCCAGCAAGCTCAATCTTTTTGTCATATCCCTTGCTTCATTTGCCCGGTTCATATCCATTGTTCCTCCAAGGTATGCCTGAATCGGATCTAAAATAAGCACTCTCGCACCAGTCCGTTTGATAGCAGTTTCCAGTCTCTCATCTATCATGGAAAGTGATTTTTCTGTTTCATCTATAACCATGATTCTTTCACAGACCGCTTCTGCCAGCTCCAGTCTGGGTTTTACCGTATCTGCCAGCCCATCTTCCGCTTTCTGATAAATAATATTTACTGGTTCTGTTACTTTCATATCGTTATCCAGACCTTCTCCTTTAGACAATCTCGCTGCAATATTTAATATCAGCGTAGTTTTTCCATCGCCCGGATCACCCTGAATGATCGTTAATTTCCCATAAGGGATAAATGGATACCAGAGCCACGATATTTCCTTCGACTCAACATCCGACATATTGATTATTTTCAAGTTTGTCTCATCCATATCAACCTTCACCTCCCTTCTTTTGAGCAGTTTTCGTAAGCATTTCAAGTATTGTTTTCAAAGCAATTACATCCTCTCCAGATAACACGCCGGAAAAATCCTCTTCCTCGGATTCTTTCAAAGCATCTGCAATCCTTGCCAGTTGTTCCTTCATCTTATCCGAAGTACGAATGTTACCCTTTACTAGAATTTTCTGATACAGACAGCTTTCAATAAAGTAATCTGATTTCTTTAGACCGGACAATTCTATCCTTTTTTCAATCAAATTCTTTTCCTGTTCTGTTACACGAAAATTCAAAATAACATTTCGTTTTCTTGCCTTTTTCCCATCGTTACTTTTCAATGTATGGGACGACTGTGTTGTTCTCCTGTATATTTTATCTGCCATGATTTTCACTTCCTTTTCGCATCACACTCAGTTTATCTGCCATATCTTTTTGTACCGATGGATACAAATGTGCATACCGCATCGTAACTGTTTCTGATTCATGCCCCAGCCTCTCTGCTATCTGAACCGGCGAAAATCCAAGTTCAATCAACGCTGCACAGGCACTATGTCTCAAATCATGAATTCGAATTCGCTTTACGCCACTTGCCTTCGCTCCACGATCCATTTCATGATGAAGATAACTTTTGGTGATATTGAAAATTCGCATGTCCTTATCCGGTTTATAAAGCATTCCCAGCAAATCTTCA
>OHBY01000520.1_pt1 | contig 19639 bp, 20 predicted proteins | sample 1577531 | NCBI WGS metagenome assembly OHBY01 (sample SAMEA3879564, study PRJEB24766) | human gut metagenome | biome: human-associated habitat; feature: feces | place: USA | collected 1985/1987 | reverse complement strand
TGTGATCTAGAATTATTGACATATTTTCTCCCGCCTATCTGTTTTTCAGCGCAACAAGCGCATTTACAAGTTCTTCTCTCGTCAGGATTCCATCAGGGATATCAAGCCCTGCCTTTTTGAGCTCATCAGCTACCAGTGTCACCTGCGGCACATCAAGCCTGTGCTCCTTCAGTTCGTCCACCCTTGAAAAAATCTCACGCGGTGTGCCGTCCATGACCACCTTGCCCTTTTCCATGACATAGACATGGTCTGCACCGACCACCTCCTCCATGTAATGGGTGATGAGAATAATGGTCACGCCCTTTTTCTTATTGAGCTCATGGGCTGTGGCTATGACCTCCTTGCGGCCGTTTGGGTCAAGCATGGCTGTAGGCTCGTCAAATACTATACATTTTGGCTCCATTGCCACAACTCCCGCGATTGCCACACGCTGCTTCTGTCCTCCGGAGAGCTTGTTCGGTGAATGTGTGCGGTACTTTGTCATACCGACAGCCCTTAGCGCATAGTCCACGCGCTGCCAGATTTCATCTGTCGGCACACCGATATTCTCAGGTCCAAAGCCCACATCCTCCTCCACTACATTGGCGATAATCTGATTGTCGGGATTCTGGAAAACCATACCTGCACTTTTCCTGACAGGTATGACATTCTCTTCCTTTGACACATCCATGCCATCCACCCATATGGTGCCGTCGCTCGGCGCAAGAAGTGCATTGATATGCTTTGCAAGAGTTGATTTTCCTGAACCATTGTGACCGAGGATTGCAATAAACTGTCCCTCTTTTATGTCGAGGTTTACGTTGTCGAGTGCTGTAGTGATTGACTCTACATTGCCTTCCTCGTCTCTTCGTATAAATTCATGTACTAATTTGCTTGTTTTAATTATGCCCATTTCTTTTTCCTAAAAATCTACCGTATTTACAATTATCATAGCTGTTAAAGCCCAAATAGCTGCCAAAAATATGCGCTTTGCCGCTTGATTTAGTCATCCCAGCTCAGGTGATGAAGCTCTCCCTCAAGCCTCATATGATCAAAATTATTCTGTCTCAATGCCTCGTAGAGCACGATAGCTACTGAATTTGACAAATTAAGTGACCTTGTCTCACCTATCATCGGTATCCTGATGCACTCATCCGGATGCTCCTTTAGTATCTCCTCCGGAATGCCTGCGCTTTCCTTGCCAAACATAATATAGCAGTCTGGCTCAAAATGAGCATCAGAGTACACATGTCTGCCCTTTGTTGTCGCATAATATATCTTTGCGCCCGGATTTCTCTCAAGGAAATCCTCCCAGTCCACATATGTGGTGACGTCGAGGTCCTTCCAATAATCCATTCCGGCTCTCTTTATTGCCTTCTCTGAAAGTGAGAATCCAAGCGGCTCTATAAGATGAAGCCTCGTGCCTGTCGCGACGCAGGTTCTTCCGATATTTCCTGTATTTGCCGGAATTTCCGGCTCATGTAACACTATGTTCAGCTTTGCCATTTTGTCTCCTGTCAATTTAAACTATTTATTATCCATCCCGGCGCGAAGCTCTGTGACAAACTCCTCAATGCGGCCGAGCGCCTCCTTTAAATCATCAAGCGAATATGCATATGATATACGTAAAAAGCCCTCACCGCACTCTCCGAATGCAGTTCCCGGAACCACGGCAATCTTCTTGCTGTTTAGAAGCTTTGTGGCAAACTCATCGGATGTCATGCCAAACTCCTTGATGCTTGGGAACGCATAAAAGGCTCCGAAAGGCTCAAAGCACTTAAGCCCCATCTCCTTAAAGCGGTGAAGCACATAGCGTCTGCGGCCGTTGTATTCCTCCCTCATCTGTGCAACATCCTCATCGCCGTTTTTCATAGCCTCGACAGCCGCATACTGGCTCGTGGTCGGCGCACACATGATTGCAAACTGATGAATCTTTAGCATCTGCTTTAAAATGGTCTCAGGTGCACATGCATATCCAAGCCTCCAGCCTGTCATGGCATATGCCTTTGAAAAACCGTTTATGAGCACTGTGCGCTCCTTCATTCCCGGAAACGATGCTATAGATACATGCTTATCCACATATGTAAGCTCCGAATAAATCTCGTCACTTATCACAAACAGATCATGCTCCTTAACCACCTGAACAATTGCTTCAAGGTCTGCTTTTTCCATGATAGCACCTGTAGGGTTATTAGGGAAAGGCATGATAAGTATCTTTGTCTTTGGAGTGATAACAGCCTCAAGCTCCTCGGCTGTCAGCCTGAAATCATTTTCCTCCTTGAGCTCCACAATCACAGGTGTGCCTCCTGCCAAAACAGTACATGGCACATATGAAACATAGCTTGGCTGTGGGATAATCACCTCATCTCCCGCATCGAGCATGGCGCGCAGTGCAATATCTATAGCCTCGCTGCCGCCGACAGTTACCATGATCTCTTTGTTGTAATCATATGTCATGCCGTATCTTCTGTCGAGATATTTTGCAATCTCAATCTTTAACTCCTTGAGTCCGGCATTTGAGGTGTAGAAGGTGCGTCCCTTTTCAAGGGAATATATGCCCTCATCCCTGATATGCCACGGTGTGTCAAAATCAGGCTCACCTACTCCGAGCGAAATCGCATCCTTCATCTCGCTCACTATGTCAAAAAACTTACGGATGCCCGATGGCTGGATAGTCTTTATGGTACTGGATAAAGGGTCTCTCATTATGACATAATTCCCCTTTCATCGGATTTGACAGGTGCCGCCATGATAGTTCCATGGTCCTTGTATTTCTTCAGGATAAAGTTTGTCTTTGTCGAAAGCACCTGATCCAGTGTAGAAAGCTTATCTGTCACAAACTGTGATACCTCGCGCAGAGTCTTGCCCTCGAGTGTGACCATGAGGTCGAAGCCGCCTGAGATAAGGTATACAGACTTCACCTCAGGATAGTTGTATATACGCTCGGCAATCTTGTCGAAGCCCATGCCGCGCTGTGGTGTCACTCTGACCTCTATCATGGCTGTGACCTTCTCAAGGCCTGCCTTGTCCCAGTCAATCAGTGTGTGATATCCGCAGATGACATTCTCCTGCTCCATAGCAGCAATCTCGTTTGCCACACTTGCCTCATCCACACCAAGCATGATTGCAAGCTCCTTCAGGTTTATCCTGCTGTTTTTCTCTATAAATGTTAATATCTTTTCTCTCATGATATATATTCTCCTGATTCAAATATATTAGTTGAAAACCTTGTATATCTCGTCAGTCTGGGCAGTCTCCAAAAACCGTCTCTCCTCGCCGGAAATCAGCACTCTGTCGTTTGAATCGGTTGTGGCACCGACTATAACAGCATTTTGTCCTGTTTTCTCAAGCTCTCTGACCACGCGGGTACCATCTGCAGCTATGATTATCAGACTTCCTCCTGACAAAAGCTTATACGGGTTTATGTCAAAAAATTCACTTATTTCAATCGTATCCTGCCTGATAGGGAGCTTCTTTAAATCGATGTCAAGACCAATTCCCGAAGCCTCTGCCATATCCCAGAGTGCTCCAAAGATGCCTCCCTGCGAAGCGTCATGGATTGCCGCCACACCGGCGCCAATCGCGGATGCAGCCTCCATTGCGGTGGAAATATGGTCTATATATGCTGCTGATTTATCTATAAATGCCTTGGAAAATCTCGTTTCAAGCTCGGCTCTTTTCTCATTTGCAAGAATTGCGGTGCCCTCAAGCCCCACATAGCCTGTCACTATTACGTCCATGCCCGGTGCTGCTGCCGATGATGGTGTAAGCGCCTGCTCATAGGCCTCACCTATTGCCGTAACTGTCACCACGATATTCTTCACCGCACGGCTCACCTGTGTATGTCCGCCAAGCACCACAATGCCTGCTTCCTCACATACAGTATCAATCGCTCTCACCGTCTCACGAAGCACGGCTTCGTTTTCTGTGGTAGGTACAAGCAGTGCCAGCTCTATCCCAACAGGAGCTGCCCCCATGGCATAAATATTGTTCAATGCATCATAAACTGCGCAGTTAGCACGCACATGCTTATCCGATACATCAAGTGTGAACGTCTGAGTAGCAGTAACTAACCTGGTTTGGCCGCCTGCCTGCATGGAAACCACCGCACAGTCCTCACCTACTGCCGGTTTAAAAAGTATTCTGTCGCTTTTGGTATGAAGTTGTTTTAAGACAGAGCGCTTTAAAACCGACTCTGATATTTTACCGTTTTTCATGTGTTTTCCTGTTCCTAATAATAATATGTTTTGTATACTGTTGCAGCCCGGTGCATTGATTGCAAATAACTACATCAGAAACAACTACCTGCGGGCATTTACTGCGTCTGTGCTCCCTGTGTCTGTCCCGCCGGCTGCTGTGTCTGGATGCCCTGTGCCTGTCCTGCTGCATTCTGGTCTGTCGGCTGCGTCTGGGTGCCCTGTGCCTGCCCTGCTGCATTCGGATCTGTAGTCTGGGTCTGCGCGCCCTGTGTCTGCCCTGCCGCATTCGGATCCTGTGTCTGAGTCTGTGCTGCCTGAACCGTTGCTGCCGCAGACGCAGCAATGGATTTAACCGAGCCCTCATCATTAGCCGCTGCCGCCGCCTGAAGCTGCGCAACAACCTCCGCTGATGCTCCTGCTGTACCAACCGTCACGATTTTCGGTGATGACTTGTACTTGCTGTTGTTGAATACCTCATCGCTCTGCACTGTTCCATCAACTGTGACCGTCTTCCATAGCCTTGCGGTCACTCCCTTGTGTGCAGACTGCTCGGTGTTGAAATAACCGACCGGCTGACCTGCATCAAAATTAAACTGCGTGACCGGATCCTCCTCGGAAAGTGTCTCACTCCTGAAGGAAATTTCCCTGTTTGCGGGTCTCGTCTCCACTCCGTACACATTGAAGGTAATAATTCCTCCACTGCAATAGCCCTCTATATACACCGGATTGTCCAGATTATTTTTAAACTTAAGATCCTTGTAGGTTCCTGCAATTGCCGCATCGTCAGATGGCTTTACATAGCTTACTATCATGGAATGGTTGTAGCGCTGCACTATGTCAAGCTCAGCCCTTATAACCGCATTGTAGAGAGTGGTCGCACCTCCCCCTACCGAGTCAACTACCTGACCGTTCTCGTATGCGCCTGCTATCTGATAGCCGTTGTCAGTTGTGATAGGGCTGATAGCCTCGTAAACCGAGAACTGCTCCCCCGGATATATGACACTGCCGTTTATCAGGCTGCATGCGTTCTTTACATTGGTTGCACGCCCTGCTGCCGAGCTGCTGAAATCGGTAGAAAAGCCTCCCAGATTATCCTTAATCTTTGAGAGCTCTTCCTTTGACCCCCTCGGCTGAACCGTATTTGTGACCAGCTCTATCTCATTCGCCGAGCCATCCCAGCTATTCTGCAAAAAGTCATTTATGGCATAGACTGATTTTACCACATCGACCTCTTTGCCTTCCTGTCCCGGAACAAAATCGAAGCTGTCGCCGTTTCTCTGCAGCGAATTGTCAACTGCCTTTATATTGAGCTCGTCGCTCTTGTCATAAATCATATTTGCAGTCTTTTGTTTATCAACCGACAGATACATATTGACGGCAACATTGCCCTTTTTGAGTTCCTCTGACTCCACAAATCTGTCAATCAGGCTGCCCTCATGGCACACTGAAAGAGCCTCGTCCACCGCTGCATCAGTGTCCGCCGAAACAGACATTTCCTGTGCTGTTGCATCAAATGAACCATTGGCGCCCTTTAATGAAAAGGATGTATCCTTTATGCTGTCAACATAGGCATCAACTGCTTTTTTTGCTTCTTCCTTTGTCATACCGCCTACATCCACACTGCCAATGCACACACCCTCTGTAATTGTCTGTACCTTTGCCTTCTTTGTGCCTGACGAACCGCTTGCATATGCACTTACCATGCCTGATGCTGCCACAAGCACAAATGCCATTGTACCCAGTAATAATGCTTTTTTATTAATCTTCATTTCCGCTTCCTTTTCCTGAGGCTGTTAAAAGCGCCCCTGTCATCGCTTAACTGAACTGCATTTTATATCATATTATCATATTTTTTCCATATTTCAAGAAAAGCTATACAAGACTTGACACAAATGTTGTCACAAGCATCGCCGCTATAACCACTATTATCACTATAGCAACCACCTTCTGATTTCTTTTTTTATTAAAATCGTACATACTATTCACCTCTGTTCAAAAATGAGTTATACTATTTTCATATATGAGAAAGGATTTTCCAACATATGATTCCAATTTGTCTAATTTTATTCATTTTATTTATTGCAGTGATTACTTTTGCCATAAAGAGAGCTGATTCTGCCCAGGCAAAGGTCACCGAGGAGTTCTGGGAAAAGGAGCGTAAGGCCAACTCAACCCTCCGCGGAGATACCACTGACCTGTGTTATATTACCATACCGGAAAAATTTTTTCCATTAAATAATGATAAAATAAATGATTTAAGGGATAAAACCCTTGTCAATCTCACCGGAATGACAAACACTGATTTAAAGCTTAAATATGGCATTCTCAATTTTAAAAAGCTGTCTGAATATGATGATAATTTCACGAAATTTGTTTCAATGCTGCCAGACTATTACAATAGGCTTAAGGAGGCAGGCTATGAATCGCTGGCCAATGAGCTGCTTGAATTTGCAGTGGAGCAGGGTGCCGATTCAAAGAACGTATACATTCTGTTAGCCAACGCCTTCATCAGCATGTCAAAAGCCGACCGGCTTGCAGAGCTTATCAAGAAAGCAAAGCAGCTCAATTCTCTTTCAAGGGATGGAATCGTTTCTATGCTTGAGAGCCTACAGGCTGATACCGCATCGGCCGGTAATTAATTTGCGTTATAGCTTATTTGGTTGTAACTTATTTTCGTTATAGCTTATTGTATTATAACTTATTGTATTGAAACTTATTCCGAGTCATTCTCACACCTGTTAATATACTTACTGCGATATTCATCGTACAGCCTTGAGGCCTGACTTCTGGTCAGGTTGTCCCACGATATGACATCTGCTATTCCATACTCAGTCATCAGCTCCTTTAGCTGTCTGACCTGATGTGCTGTGGCAGGTGTCTGTTTTTTTGCCTTGTATACAAGTGGCTTTGTCTCCACCGGCTCACCCTTTTCATCCATCAGTGCAAGCAGCTTTTCAAATATCTGCTTTGTCTCTATCGCATCATCGAGCGCCCTGTGCGCATTTTCCCTGCTCACACCAAAATACTCACACAAATCCTCCAGCTTCTTCGACTGCTCAGCAGGCAGACATTTTCTGGCTATTTTCAGAGTATCATATGCATTCAGCGAGAGGGTTCGCTTGTGATTTACCGCCCACTGCTTTAAAAAGCTGTAATCAAAGGTCACATTCTGCCCGAGTATGATATCATCTCCGATAAAATTAAGCAGGTTATCCACAGCCTCGTCCATATCTGCCGCGTTTTCCACATCACTGTCGGTAATTCCCGTTAATTCCTGCACACGCTGTGGAATATGCTGCTTCGGATTTACCAGTGTGGATATCGTATCCACTATCTCGCCGCCCCTCACACGTGCCGCACCTATCTCTATTATCTTGTCATTTTTAGCTGAAAGACCTGTCATTTCCAGGTCAATCACCGTGTAATTTTTTATATTATCTATGTTGCTCATTTTTCTTAGTCCGTAAACCTTCCCGGCTTTTTACTGTTATCTACATACTCCACCAGCGCCTGGTGGTCAAGCGGGTCTCTCATGTCGTAGTGGAAAAGCGCCCACACCGGCTCCTTATGATACTTTGGCAGCTCATCCAGCTTGCGCGTGTGCTTGTCCGGAAAAATATAGTGGAACGGCTCCACATGCGACAGCTTTCCATTTTTACAGTATGCATGTGTCATGTGCTTGAAGCTTCCTATATCTGTGGCCCACACCGGGCGGCTCTTGCAGTTCTCACGATAGTACAAATCAAAGATGAGTGACTCCTGAATCATGCTGTAAATCTGCGCATTTTCATCAAAATCAGTATTTTCTCCGGCATTTTCTCTATCTATGGCATGTTCGTCACAATCAGTATTCTCTCTATCTACGGCATTTTCGGATAATACCACAGAAGTCATAGCATCGCTGTAACAGCCATGCAGGTGTAAAGCCAGAAATTCAAGCAGTATCTCACACCTTCTGATGCGCGAATGGCTCATTCCAAAATAGCCGTTTGCCTCATAAAAATCTCCAAGCTCCTGAAAAAACTCAAACGCACTGTCAAAGATACACTCCATGAGCTTCATCGTAATCTCAAACTGTCCGCTGTTGTAATACACCTCAAGCATCTCCTCGACGCGCTTAATCTTTATCACATCATCAAACGAAAGCCATTTTGTGGACATTACCTCATACGGTGGCTTATCATGGTAGACAATACCATATTCCGCGGCATGCTCAAACATATACGAACCCTTGAGTACCTTTAAAAATCCAAGCTGCAGCTGGTTTGGCTTAAGCTCATAAATCTCATCAAAGGAACGCCCAAAGCTGTCATAGTCCTCATATGGCAGCCCTGCAATCAGATCCAGATGCTCATGGATATTGTTGCCGCTTTGAATGAGCCTCACAACCTCCTTAAGCCTCTCAAGCTTCATAGTCCTGTGAATCTCCTTAATCGTGACATCATTGGTGGACTGCACACCGATTTCAAGCTGTATAAGCCCCGGTCTCATATCAGAAATCAGCTCAAGCTCCTCCTGATTCAGCAGATCCGCCGATATCTCAAAGTGAAAGTTTGTCACACCATTGTCATTCGCCTTTATAAAGCGCCACAGCTCCATGGCATGAGCATGATTGCAGTTGAAGGTTCTGTCCACAAACTTAATCTGAGGCACCTTCTGGTCTATGAAAAACTTAAGCTCCTTTTTGACAATCTCGGTATCCCTAAAACGCAGTGTCTTATCCACCGATGACAGACAGTAGCTGCACGAAAACGGGCATCCCCTGCTGCTCTCGTAGTAGATGATGCGGTTTGAAAAATCATCGAGAGTATCATAGCAGAATGGGATTTCACTCATGTTTTTGATTGGGCGTGGACTTGTGAATACTATTTCACCGGCTTTATTGCCTCCTATGTTGTTCACACTTGTACTATTACCTGTGCTGTTTTTTCTGAAGGCAATGCCTGCAATATCACTCAGCTTTCTTTTATGCGCATAGTAACCGCACAGCTCTCTAAAGGTATCCTCTCCCTCGCCTATCATCACACCGTCTATGTATGGATTTTCCCGCAGAAATGCCTCCACCTCGTAAGACACCTCAGGGCCTCCAACCCATATCGGCACTGACGGACAAAGCTTTTTATACTCGCGTGCAATATCAGTCACATAATCAATATTCCATATATAGCACGAAAAACAAAGTACGTCGGGCTTTCTCTTGTAAAGCTCCTCAAGAATGTAATCCTTTTGATTGTTTATCGTGTATTCCGCAAGCTCCACTGCATCCCTGTACTCCCCGGCACAGGCGCGCAGTGAATAAACTGCGAGGTTTGAATGTATGTATTTTGCATTTATTGCTGTCAGTAAAATGTTCATGGTTTCTCCTTAAAAAATGACCCTTGAATGTAGACTTTATGCGACATTCAAAGGTCTGCTTCGTATTATTGCAGCATCCGTTCAATTTTATTTTTTTAACGGCTGCATTGGTACAAATTCAATTTTCAACTGCATCCCCATTCCATGCGCAAGCCTCTTTAAAAGTTTCAAAGATGGATTTCTTGTACCATTCTCAAGCTTACTAATATCCGCCTGATCAATGCCTGTACGTGCCGCAAGCTCTTTTTGAGTCAAATTATTTTTAATGCGCGCATCTATCATAGCCCTTATGACATCCATCTCAGGCTGGAGATCGTCCCACTCTTTTTTTACGTCAGGATTTTTAAGCTGCTCTTGTAAATAATCGTCATATCTCATATTATTTACCATGCCTTTCTATATAATCTCTTCTATATTTCTTAGCCTTTTCAATTTCACCAGCTGGTGTCCTCTGAGTTTTTTTAATGAATCCATGTGTCAATACTATTCTTCCTTCATAATAGAAAAAATATAATACTCTCGAAATATCTGTTCCTACCTTAGCTCGCAATTCAAAAATCCCATAACTCTTCTCCATTGTTCTCACAAAATATTATATGGTATTTTTACCATATTGTCAAACCAGTTACTTTAATTTACATAGTCATATTAACAAGTCTGTCATAAATGCCACTTGCAAACAGCACCATCATGCCAATCGTGCAGATTACCGACAGTACAAATCCTATTATTGATGTAATCATACCGGCAGTTGCTATTGCATTGTTATACTGCTTTGCCCTTTTTGACATTTTGGAAGCAAGCATGCCGACAATTCCAAGTCCCATCAGATATCCAAAAAACGAGAAAATAATACTGCAAATACCAAGCACCAGTGAAACAACTGCAAGCTTAGCGCCCTCCCTCTCGTCATCTATGATAGTCACATTGTTGTAGAGCATCTCAAGACGGATACGCCTTGATTTACGCAGCATAACAAGCATAGGAATACCTAGTACGACAAATGCGATACAGTTCATTGCCGAAAACTCATTAATCCTGTCGGTCACTCCGCCTCCCTCAAATATTCCCGATGATAAAAGTCCTCCCATATCTACAACAGTATGGAAAATGGCAAGCATCCAGAAATTGCGTGTAGACGCGTATATCATACAAAACAGCACGCCCATGAGTCCTGCTGAAATAACCTGTATCAGACAACTGCTGAACTTAACCCCTGCGCCCATATTGGAAAAATGCATCAATCCAAACAGTACGCCTCCCAAAACTACGGCTCCTGTGATTCCACCTTTCGTCTTTGGAAAAGCTCTCAGCAGCAGATTAAACACCACGCCTCTGAACACCAGCTCCTCAACGAGCCCTACAAGGCAGACCGCGATAAAGAAAAAGATAATGTTGTAAAATGCCTTCACATCACCATGCTCACTCAAAAAGCACAAATAAATACCTGAAACAACAGCATACAGACAATATACTATAAAAAATCCACCTGTGTATAAACTTCTGGTCCATCCTGCTGCATTTTCCTTAAAGATATCCCACAGACCAAATATATATGTGATGCCAAGAAAAATAACTAAAACAACTGTCTCCACAATAGCCTGCAGCAGATAATCATCCGCCTTTTCCATGCCCGGAATCAGTCCCAGCACTTTTCCGCTCCACTGCAAGGGTGCAATGAAAATAAAAACTGCAAGAATGGCAAATATTATATTTGCCGGTGCCGAAAGGTTTCTCAATTTCTGTTTCATAACTTTAATCTCCTCATTTGTGTTTAATTTGATATGAAAATATTCTATAGCATTTACTTTGACATTGCAAGCAAAGGATTTCATACTTCAATGGATAGCAAAAAAGCTCTGTTCTTACGAACAGAGCCAATGCATTATTTTGCACTTACAAGCCTTACTATCACATCAATTCCAGCCGCCCAAAAGAGTATCGCCCCCACGATATATACCTTTGTCTTCTGCTCGAAGCCGAAATGATATCCTGTGTAAATGCCTGCCACTATACAGATAACAGTGAGCAGCGCCACCATTATCATAATGGTGAAAAGTCCGGTACCAAGGAAGCCGAATGCTATTCCTGCAAGAACCGTATAAAGTGCGGTGATTCCTACTATTCTTAGCACCCTTTTCATATCAAGCTGCGCCTGACAGTGTTCCTCAATCCTTTCGTTTCTTATAGCCTTTCCTATAAGCCTGATCCCCAGTCCTATCAGTATTCCGATAGAAATTATCTCTCCTAAAAGTGCTTCATCCTTCACCGAGTATTTCCCATTAAGGAAGCTTGACAGGAAATACCCGATGTACATTGCTAACAACTGGCAAACTGCAACTATGAAGCAAATGGCTGTAAGCTGTTTCTTATTTACTTTCTGGATCAGGGATCCCTGACATTCCATCGCAACGAAAATCTCCAGTGAGCTTCCCGCCACGATTAACAGATATTCTATCCAGCCCATTTTTGCCTCCCATAATCTTTAAACATCCTTTAATTAATTATTTGTCGCTATCTGCCTTAGCATCTATTGAAGCTAATTTATATATGAACTTAACGCTGCCCGTCTGTCCATCAGCGATTGCTGAGTATGTCTGATATTCCTCACCCGCGTCAATTACTGCCTGAAGCTTGTCGGTGAATGGCTTTAAGTCACCGTTGTATGCGTCGAGAATCTTGTTGATTCCCTCCTCATTGAACTGTACCATACCATCTGCAAGTGTATGTGCACCCTCTGAAAGTGTATGTGAGCCTGTTGTGAGCTGGTCTACACCTGAGACTATCTGATTTGTTCCATCTGCAAGCTGTGATGCTCCGCTGTTGAGCTGTGCATTGTTTGCTACAAGTGTGTTTGAACCGTCTACAAGCTGCTTGATACCGCTTGTGAGAGTTGGTACTGAGTTATACAATGTCTGTGTTCCATCTGCAAGTGCCTTCATTCCTGTTACAAGACTGTATCCATTTGCCTGCTTTTGATTAATAGAGGCTGCTACAGTCGCTTTTGTCTGCTCTGCAGACGTTATAGTAGCCTGCTCAGCTCCTGAAACTGCTCCTGTATAGGCTGCTGTTGTTGCTGCCTGACTTGCTCCTGTATAGGCTGCTGTTGTTGCTGCTAAACTTGCTCCCGCATATGCTGCTTCTCCTGCCGTCTGTCTTGCTGCTGTATATGCTGCTGTTCCTGCTGCTAAGCTTGCTCCTGTATAAGCTGCTTCTCCTGCTGTCTGACTTGCTGCTGTATATGCTGCTTCTCCCGCTGCAATCTTAGAAGCATCCTTGGCTGTTGATGCTACACTTCCAGCTAAGTTATTTATTATTGTATCAATCTGTTCATTGACACATGCTTCAGCCGCTCCGTCTTTCATTCCAACATTCTGGTCAAAAAAAGTCTTTGCTGAATCATAATCTGTGATTGCAGGATTTTTTTCAGCCATCTTCTGTACAAACTGTGCTTTCACACCACTCTCAATTACCGGCTTAATACTTGCTAATTGTTTCTTTGCTTCATTTGTTATATAGTCAGTTTTTCCGGATGTAAATTCCTGTTCAACAGCACTTGCTGCCTGATTCTTTATTTCAGTTTCCTGTTGTTTTACTGTCTCAGCTGCTACTGACTTAATCTGCTCCTTCTGATCGTCTACTGCGGCCTGAGCCTTTTTCTCAATATCTTCTTTCTGATCAGCTACTGTACTCTGTGCCTGTTTCTGTATATCTGTTTTTTGTAAGTCAACAGCACTCTGTGCCTGCTTTTGAATGGCTGTTTTCTGTGACGCAACTGTTGTCTGTGCCTGTTTTTCTATTTCAGATTTTTGAGACTCCAATGTGCTGTGTACCTGATCTAAAAGAGTCTTCTTTTCTGAATCAGTAAATTTTGCTGAAACAGTTGCATTAAGCAAAGCCACTCCATCATTCAGTGATTTTGCACTAGAGTTTAATGTTGTTATGCCATTAGATAAAGTAGGCACATTTGAATTCAGTTTATTCAATCCACCACTTAATGTACTAACACCATCAGTATATGTCTTAAGTCCACTCTGCAGTGTGCCAACTCCTGATGCGAATGTGCCGAGCTTGCTCTGCAATGTTGAAAGTCCGTCAGCAAGTGTGTCAGTACCCTCTGCCAGTGTCTTTGAGCCATCCTGAAGCTGTGTTGAAGCATCCTTTAAGTCATTTATCATGTCATCGAGGTCTGATGTGTCAATTCCGTCTGTGCTTACATAATCAGATGCGTTTACCACGAAGGTCATGGCTGCAGGCATTGAGAAATTCTCCACATCTGCTGTCATTTCCATGTATTCAGGGATATTTACATCGCCATCAAGATCTCCGTCCTTGATTCCTAAGCTGTCCTTTAAGCCCGGAAGTGCATAGCCGAGCACTACGCTTGATGAGTTGCTTACCTCAGCCTTGCCGTTTGTCACTTCGATATTCTCGAAGCCATCACCGAGTACAAGTCCTGTTATTGCTGCAAATGGTACGGAAACTGTCTGCTTCTCGCCGTTTACTGTCTCTGTGTATGATGTGGTATTTGTGTAGTCAAAACGGATTTTGACCTTTCCTGATTTTCCTGCAAGGTCCTCAGGTGAGATTTCTTTTCCATCGAGGTAATATGTAACCTTCTGTGTTACAGGCGGTTCCTCTGTTGCTGTGCCCTGGTAGTAAATGTCCTTGCCACCGGCCTGCCATGTGAGCTTATCACCGCTTTGTGTGAATTTTTCCTTGCCCTTTACGTTCTCGATATCTGAAAGGTTTGAAGCATCCTCCAAGGTATCCTTTTTGTCTTTATTTTTAAGGTGATCTACTACGATTGTTTTGTTTACGTTGCCGTTTGCATCTGAAATGAGATATACGCTCTCGTCCTTGTCTGCGTCGTTATCCTTTAATGATACGCTGTCCATGAGCTTATCTGCTATGTCATCAGCATCCTTGCTGCTTCCTGTTGTGCTGTCTGCCTCGGCTGTGACTGCGGTGCTGTTCTTCTCTGCAAAAACTGCTGTTGCTCCGATTCCTGTACCTACAAGTGCTATAGTGAGGACTCCGGCTACAACACGGACAATATATTTACTTTTTAACTTTTCTTTCAATTCTGGTAATTTCATGTCTTATTCCTCCCGATTTTGTTTTTGAGGTCATATTTTTATGTTATGAGGGCCAAAAAGTATTTTATCCCTCATTTATGATTAATCAGATTACTAAGCTGTCAGGTTCTTGTTTTTAAAGCCTGCGCTTGTGGCACATATTACTTTGTCAAAAATCATAAACATTGACGGAAGTATAAATACTACTACAAACATACTGATGATTGCGCCTCGTGCAAGCAGTATACAGATAGAACTGATCATATCAATGTTTGAATAAAGTCCTACACCAAAGGTTGCGGCGAAGAAGCAGAGTGCACTGACGATAACTGAGTTTGTCGAATCTGCAAGTGCCTTTGTGATTGCAGGCTTTTTGTCCATTCCGGTGTATCTGTTCTTTCTGTACTTTGTGGTCATAAGTATCGCATAGTCAACCGTTGCACCAAGCTGTATGGTTCCGATTACGATGCTCGCGATAAACGGAAGCTTCGTTCCTGTAAATCCCGGAATTCCCATGTTTACAAAGATTGCAAACTCGATGACCGCTACAAGTATGATTGGAAGCGATACCGATTTGAATACTACGAGGATGATAAGGAATATCAATACGATTGATACTGCACTTACACGCTTGAAGTCTGTATCTGTGATAGTGATAAGATCCTTTGTACAAGGTGCCTCACCGATAAGCATTGCGTCCTCGCTGTAATTCTTTACTATCTTTTTAATCTCTGTAATCTGGTTATTTACCTCATCAGATGCTGTCGCATATTTTGATGAAACAAGCATCATCTGGTAATCACCGTTTTTGAATATCTCCTTTGCCTCATCCGGCACCATATCATCCGGTATTGTAGGTCCAAGTATTGAGTCAAGTGATACTGCAAGCTTTACTCCATCGACCTTCTTGATATCATCTATCATGCTTATGCTGTCTGCCTTTGACATATCGCTCGGTGCGATAATGATATGTGTGGCACCCATAGCATACTCCTTGTCGAGTCTTTCATTGGCCTGCTTACTGTATGCACTGTCAGGCATGGTTCCTGCAAGGTCATAGTAGACCTGATCATGAGTGTATCCGTATATTGCCGGGATGAGCACTACGATGAAAATCACTGCAAGTATCTTATAATGATTTGTTACCCAGCTTGCAATCCTGGAAACATCCGGCATAAGAATCTTGTGCTTTGTCTTCTCGATTGCCTTATCACATGCAAGAATCAGTGCAGGAAGGATAGTTACACATCCGATAACTCCGAATACAACGCCCTTTGCCATTACGATTCCCAGGTCAAGTCCAAGTGTAAAGCTCATGAAGCAGAGGGCTACGAAGCCTGCGATTGTTGTGATTGAGCTTCCTGTTACTGAGACAATTGTGTGGGAAATGGCATGTGCCATGGCTCGCTTCTTGTCTCCGTCATATCTGTCTATCTGCTCCTGATAGCTGTGCCACAGGAAAATCGAATAATCCATTGTTACGGCGAGCTGCAATACTGCTGTCAGTGCCAGTGTCAGGTATGAAATCTGTCCCTGTATAAAGTTTGTTCCCAGGTTATAGATAATAGCCATTCCTATGCTTAGGAGGAATAACATCGGAACAATTATTGAATCCATTGTAATTCCCATGACGAGCATTGAAAGCAATGCTGCTATGATGACATATATAGGAGCCTGCTGCATAACAAGTGTCTTTGTATCTGCGTTGACCGCTGCCATTCCTGCTACGAAGCAGTGGTGTTTCACCATCTTATCCATCTTATTGACGGCTTCCATTGTCTCATCCGAACCCATTGTGTCACTGTATGTGACGAGCATGAGCTGGCTGTTTGCATCCTTGTTGTTAAATGCGTCGTACACCTCATCCGGAATTGCCTCTCTTGGCAATGTGGAATCAGCGATTGTTCCGTACCAGATGACATCATTTACACCCTTAAGGTCCTCTATGTCATCTGCCAGAGTCTCTATGTCCTGATCCTTCATATCCTCCAAGATCACAAATGACAACGCTCCGGTTCCAAACTCATCTACCATGATATCCTGGCCCTTCATAGTCTCTATCTGGCTTGGCAGATAAGAAAGGATATCAAAGTTGATTCTCGTGTTGATAAAGCTGATTCCCGACGGTATAAGCAGTGCAAATGCAACTATCAGTATCAGCACACGATGTTTTACGACTCCTTTTCCAAATTTAATCATTAGATTCACCACTCTTTCTTTTATTCGTATTGAAGTATAAAAAAAAAGACCGAATAAATAAATATTCAATCTCTTTGATTTGTCATGTGAGATATACAAATCCATCAATTTGTATATCCGATATGACACATATATGATATTGTATTTGATTTCTGACACCTTTTCACAGCATTTTCATATTTATATGAACACGCGCCTCTTTATGATTCTGCTTTATGAGCTTGCTTAAGCCGTCATTTTCCATGACAATTGTCCTCTACAGCTCACTTAGTATATCATCCATCGAACGCGTAATCAGATACATGTATGCCTCAGCCATCTCCTTCGGCTCAATATCATCCATGCCCTGGGCTATCCAGCCCTCCGTGATAAAACACAACGACTGCGCATAATATGTAGAAATCACCTCAGGTGTGAGCCAGCGGTATTTGGATTTCTTTCCTGTGCTCTTTTCGCTTATGATATTCATAAACATCTCGCAGACGCATTTCATGGCAATCTGATTAAACGTCACTGCCCCCTCCAGCTTTAGTGCTTTCTTGTAAAAAACACTGTTTGCCGAGATATTATTGAGCATCAGCACAATCGCTTCAAAAATCATTCCGGCATTGAGCAGTGGCTTGATGGGCTCAAGCAGCTCGGTTTTGATAATCCACTCTATCAGCTCGTACTTGTCCTGAAAATGATTGTAAAACGTGGGGCGGATAACTCCGGCCTTGTCCGTTATCTCTTTAATTGTAATCTTATCGATTGGCTTTTTCGCTGAAAGCTCTATAAGGCTCTCAGCGAGCACCAAATCTATTGCATTCTTACCTTGCTGTGTCATTACTCATCAAACTCCATCGTGACAAAATAGCCCTTCTCAGTCTCCCTCACATCCACGACATCGCCCTCGCGGCTTTTGAGCCTCTCGCTGACCACGTAGTTTCCCGACATGGCAATCGCATGCTCTATCGTATAATAATATGAAGTTGGAAGCTTGCTCTCTGTTACCTTCAGATGGTCACCGACCTTGGTAAGTCCGGGTCTCTCCATCTTAAACTCCATCCGACGCATTCTGCCGCCTTTCTGTTACTGCTTAATTGTCCTCTTTTCTGTCCTCGACAAACGTTGCCTCAAACTCCTTTTGCTTGTTGTAGGCGCTCTCAGCCTTTGTGGCACGGCTTGTAATCCAGATATTGGACACTCCGTTGAAAATCAGTATGATACCGACAACAACAGTGGCTGTCTTCATTACATCAAATGCATTTGTCACGCAGATTATTCCAAAAATCAGACTGATTATTGAAAAAATCAGGCCGACACTCCAGCCTCCGTAACCGTATTTTCTGGCATCCACTGCCTCAATAATGCTCCTGATGCTGTGAAAAATGAGCACCAGACCGATGACTATAGGTATCAGGCTCACCACAACCTTTGGCTGTACCAGGAACCATATACCTACTGCCAAAACCACAAGCCCCAGCATCGCTGAAAAACCATTCGTGACTATATTCAAAAAATAGCTGCACATATAGACCACTCCGATGATGATAAGCACTACCGCAAGCACATTGGCCACAATCGTGAGCACCGAAGCTCTCCATATGATAAACACCAGTCCCAGCGCTATGCAAAGCACTGATGACAGTAGAAAATCAGCCTTTATTCTGCCTAAAAACTCCTTCATACACGACCTCCTTTATATATCCTGCCCTACATTACTTTTCTAATTCTGTTCCTCTGCACTTTTCTTAACCAGGTCAAGAACAGTCTGAAGCTCAGCACCCTCAACCGGTGCAGCTCCATATCCAAGACGCTTGTAATCCTCTGTAATCTCAGCCAGCTCAGTAGTTTTATCGCCCTTCGCATCAATTACAAAATATCTGCCCTGTGACGCAGCATCATCCCACACGAGATAAGCACGGATTGCGCAGTTTGGAGCCATATCTCTTGTCGGGAAATCAACTCTGGTGACATTAAGCGTATCAGAAATCTGCATAGACATAACAGAGAAATCCTCCTCCATATATGGATACATACGCTTCTGCTGATATGCCTCCTCGTACAGCTCATCTATTAACTTTTCCTTCTCATCGGCAAGTCGGTCCATGAACTCTTTTCCGCCCTCAAACATCTTCGCCGGCAGGAAAATATGCTCATACTGCATACGCTCAAAGATGACATACTGCTCTGCTGTCATCTGTACAGTCTTGCCCTTTGTCGGTGATGTAGGATGTCCCTCTCTTCTGGCCTTTTCCACTGCCTCAATCTTTTCTACAAGAGGCTTTTTGAAAATCAGATTGTGAGTGAACGGGTTGAATGCGATACCATCAAGCTTTGACTCTTTATTTGCCACCATATTGTTGACTGCAAGAAACGGCATATTTACAATGCATGGTGACGGATGATCCTTAGAAAGCTGTGCCTTTGAGGTATAAATCGGCATGAAAGCCTCTCCCTCACCGTTTTTAATAAATAGCGGAATCGGCTTGTTGTTCTCTCCGACATTTGCAGGTACCAGGAATCTGCTCTTAGTGCATTTTTCAATGAGCTTATTGAGCGTCTCCGCCTTTTTGTCGCTTGAATACTGTGTCATCAGCGCCTCAACCTCCGGGTTTTGCACCTCAAGAGTGAAGGCCGGATCATCCTTTAATTTATTTTTGATTTTATTTTTATCCATTTATACTGCTTCTCCTTATATTAAATGCCCGGATTTACATCCAGGCATTATTTTAACACATTTCTTTTATCAACTCAACAATCTTAGTGTCTCTTGCTATCCATTCTTTATCAAGAAAAGCGCTGTTGGCCTTTATTATCTCATCCGGCGTAGCCCATGACAGATGA
>OHBY01000519.1_pt1 | contig 19690 bp, 18 predicted proteins | sample 1577531 | NCBI WGS metagenome assembly OHBY01 (sample SAMEA3879564, study PRJEB24766) | human gut metagenome | biome: human-associated habitat; feature: feces | place: USA | collected 1985/1987 | reverse complement strand
GATCTTTACTCCCTTGTAATGTACAGCAGTGTTTTTGGATAAAATAGTAATTCCACGCTCACGTTCAATGTCGTTGGAGTCCATGACACGTTCCTGAACTTCCTGGTTTTCACGGAATACACCGCTTTGTTTAAGGAGCTGATCCACCAGGGTAGTTTTGCCGTGATCGACATGGGCGATGATGGCAACGTTACGTACGTCTTCGCGTTTTGTCTTCATAAAAATCGAAATCCTTTCTTTTTTCTTCTATATAAATGTGTAAAAACTTTTTTTCGTGATACGATATTCCAGTTTACCACATTTTTCGCAGATTACAAGGAGTTACAGAAATTTTTTTAATTTTTTGGTTCTAAATCTTCAGGGGTATTCATAGCTTAGTATAGACAAAATACCCAAAGAGGAAGGAGAACAACATTATGGCAGACAAAATCATTGAAAACAATCAGGTATCGATCATGGGGAAAATTGATACAGGCTTCACATTCAGTCATCAGGTATTTGGTGAAGGCTTTTATACCATGGAGCTTCTTGTGCGCAGGCTGAGTGATTCTGAGGACAGGATTCCGGTCATGGTTTCAGAAAGGCTTCTGGATATAACGCAGGATTATACGGGGCAGTATATTGAGATCCATGGACAATTCCGGTCTTATAACAGGCATGAAGAGAAACATAACCGTCTGGTTCTTTCTGTTTTTGCGAGGGAAGTAAATTTTGTTGAGGAGCAGGACGAATCACTTCCGGTCAATCAGATCTTCCTGGATGGATTTATCTGTAAGCCGCCGGTCTACCGAAAAACGCCGCTTGGCAGAGAAATTGCAGATATGCTTCTGGCAGTGAACCGTCCTTACAGTAAATCTGATTACATACCATGTATCTGCTGGGGCAGAAATGCCAGATATGCATCAGCGTTTACTGTTGGAGGTCATGTGCTTCTGTGGGGAAGAATTCAGAGCCGTGAATATATGAAGCGGGTCGGTGAGAATCAGTCAGAGAGAAGAACAGCATATGAGGTGTCTGTAAGTAAGCTGGAATATATAGATTAGAAGGGGCAAAGTAGTTCGGTATTGCTTTTTTGGCGGAACTGCGGTAAGATAAGACCAATAATGCGATAAGCGAGTCTTAGATAACATTAAGAGGAAGTATTATGGAAAAAGAATTAACAGAGGTATACTGCGGAAACGGCAAAGGCAAGACTGCACTGGCTATCGGACAGAGTCTCCGTGTGGCTACCCAGGGCAAAAGCGTGATCGTGATCCAGTTTCTGAAAGGAAGAGACCAGCGTTCGCTGGATTTCCTGCAGGATGTGGACAACCTGGATTTTAAGATCTTTCGCTTCGAAAAGAGAGAATGCTGCTACGAAGACCTGACAGAAGAAGAAAAGGCAGAGGAGAAATCCAACATTCTGAACGGACTGAATTTTGCCCGTAAAGTTGTTGTTACTCAGGAATGCGATTTTTTGGTTCTTGATGAGATTCTTGGACTTCTTGACTGTGGTATCATAACAGTTGAGGGAATCGCAGATATACTGAAACACAAGGATGAATCTATGCATATTGTCATGACTGGATGGAATTTCCCGGAGGAATTAAGACCGTATGTAGATGTGATCACAACGCTGAACACCGAGGAAGTTCATCCATTGGATGCCAACGAATAATATAAATTACAGAAGAATAAAAGGAGGAGTTAAAATGGCAATTTTTAAAGGTGCGGGCGTCGCAATTGTTACCCCTATGTATGAAGATGGAAAGGTGAATTACGATAAACTGGAAGAACTGCTGGAATTCCAGATCGCCAACAGCACAGATGCCATTATTATCTGTGGAACAACCGGTGAGTCTTCTACAATGACACACGGAGAACATCTTAAAACAATTAAATTTGCAATTGATAAAGTAAATAAACGTGTACCGGTTATCGCAGGAACAGGTTCTAACTGTACAGAGACAGCAATCATGATGTCAAAGGAAGCCGCATCCTACGGAGCAGATGCATTACTGGTTGTAACTCCTTATTATAATAAAGCAACACAAAAGGGACTTATCGCTCACTATACTGCAATCGCAAATGCAGTTCCTGAGACTCCGATCATTATGTATAATGTACCGAGTCGTACAGGATGTAACATCCAGCCGGCAACCGTTGCCACACTGGTTAAAAATGTTAAGAACATCGTAGGCCTGAAAGCCGCAAGCGGAGATCTTTCTCAGATCGCAAAGACAGTATCTCTGGCAGGTGCTGATCTGGAACTGTATTCCGGAAATGATGATCAGGTTCTGCCGATCCTTTCACTTGGCGGACTTGGCGTTATCTCTGTACTTTCTAATGTTGCACCGAAGGAAACACATGATATGGTCATGAAATTCATGGAAGGTGACACTGCAGGTGCTGCCAAGATTCAGATCGATGCGATTCCGCTGATCAATGCTCTGTTCTGTGAAGTCAATCCGATTCCGGTTAAGACAGCACTGAACCTGATGGGTATGAATGTAGGACCTCTTCGTATGCCTCTTTGTGAAATGGAAGAAAGCAATAAAGAAACCCTGAAGAAAGCACTGCAGGATTTCGGAATTAAGCTGGCATAAAACAGGCATAGGATACGGAGGAATACTATTATGGTAAAAATTATCATGCACGGATGCTGCGGACATATGGGACAGGTGATTTCTGATCTTGTTGCAAAAGATGCCAATGCAGAGATCGTAGCAGGAATTGATGTAACAGATAAAGGAAATACTACTTATCCGGTATTTACCAATATTAAAGAATGTCAGACAGAGGCAGATGTCCTGATCGATTTCTCTTCTGCAAAGGCAGCAGATGCATTACTGGATTACTGCACAGAGCGTAACCTTCCGGTTGTTCTCTGCACAACAGGTCTGTCTGAAGAACAGCTTGCAAAAGTTGAAGAGACAGCAAAAAAGATTCCGGTACTGAAATCTGCAAACATGTCACTTGGTATCAACACTCTGATGAAACTGATCCAGGAAGCTGCAAAGGTTCTTGCAACAGCTGGATTTGATATGGAGATTGTAGAGAAACATCATCATCTGAAACTGGATGCTCCGAGCGGTACAGCGCTGGCACTTGCTGACAGCCTGAATGAAGCGATGGATAATCAGTATCACTATGTGTATGACAGAAGCCAGAAACGTGAGATGCGTGATGAAAAAGAAATCGGTATTTCTGCAGTACGTGGCGGTACGATCGTTGGTGAGCATGAAGTGATTTTTGCCGGCGAAGACGAAGTGATTGAATTTAAGCATACCGCTTATTCAAAAGCCATCTTCGGTAAAGGTGCAATTGAAGCGGCTAAATTCCTGGCTGGTAAACCGGCCGGAAAATACGATATGGCTGATGTGATCGAAGGCTGATCGTAGTTTTGTATTAATATTGAAATTCTGGCAGGCATGTATCGAAAGATATGTGCCTGTTTTTTTACATTATTTTGTATAGGAATCTGCCAGATTGTACATATTATCATTACAAGTTTAAATCCATAGTAAAGGAGAAATTAGAATGAAAAAAATACGCACAATTCTGACAGGAATCCTCCTGATCCTGACGTTGAGCATCTTTACTGCCTGCGGAAATAACAATGCACCGGCAGATGAGGCAGGAACAGCTGCAGAAGAAAACACGACCGATACAGGGACGAATGAAAATGCAGATGCTGTGAATGATAAAAAAGACAATGAAAATACGGATAATTCAAATAATAAAGTAACGGACAACGAAGGTGTGGCAGACGATGCTGCAATCGATAACGGTGATACCATGTCCGAGGGAACAGACAATGATAATGTGCCCAATAATACAGAAGATGGAAATGTGGCGCAGGATCTTGGTGATGGTGTCCGTGATATTGGCGATGGAGTTGGCAACGCAGTAGAAGATGTCGGTGATGCGGTCGGAGATGTCATTGATGGAGATGCCGAGACACGATAACGGTTACTGTTCACCCCGTTCACAGCAACCAATGATTTGATTTATTCGTTTAGCACAATAAAGTGCTTGCATCAGATGAAAAATCATATTATCATAGCATCAGATAAACCTGATGATTTATAGTACAGGCTTCGGATTCAGGAAATCCGGGGCCTTTTTGAAAGGAAAATACAGATGAAATTTCGACCATGCATTGACATACATAATGGAAAAGTAAAACAGATCGTAGGCGGAAGCCTCAAAGATGCCGGAGATCAGGCAAGAGAGAATTTTGTGTCCGGTCAGGATGCAGCCTTTTATGCTGAGCTGTATAAAAATGCCGGATTAAAGGGCGGACATGTTATCCTTTTGAACGGAAAAGATTCAGAGTATTACGAGGCGACCAGAAATCAGGCACTTAAGGCGCTGGCAGCTTATCCGGGAGGCTTACAGATCGGCGGTGGTGTCTGTCCGGATAATGCGGAAGATTATCTGAAAGCAGGGGCAAGTCATGTAATTGTTACTTCCTACGTCTTTAAAGACGGACAGCTTTCCTGGGAAAATCTAAAAAAAATAGAAGAAATTGCAGGAAAAGAGCATCTGGTCCTGGACTTAAGCTGCCGTAAAAAAGACGATCAGTATTTTATTGTGACAGATCGTTGGCAGAAATTTACAAATGTACCGGTGACACTCGAAGTAATGGAAGAACTGGGAAATCATTGTGATGAATTCCTTGTGCATGCGGTAGATGTCGAGGGAAAGGCAAATGGAATTGAAACAGAACTGGCGGACCTGCTTTCTGACTATACACAGCGACCGGTGACTTATGCGGGAGGTGTTGGAAGCATGGAAGATCTGAAACTTCTGAAAAAGCATGGAAAAGATCGTTTGGATGTTACCGTTGGCAGCGCATTGGATCTTTTTGGAGGAACGATTCCGTTTGAAACACTAAAAAATCTGGATGATCTGCATATATGACAGGTGGAAATTCTTGACGAAAAAGTTTTCTGATTATATGATGTAGGCAGGAATATGGGTGGTGAGAACACTTACTAAATAAATGATCACAGGGAGGTATTTATCATGAGTGAAGTACTTGACAAAATCAAAAGCAGAAGAAGTATCCGTAAATACAGGAGTGATATGATTCCACAGGATAAGCTGGAGAAGATCATCGAAGCAGGAACTTATGCGGCAACAGGAATGGGAAAACAGTCTCCGATCATCATTGCTGTAACGAACAAAGAACTTCGTGATAAGCTTTCTGCAATGAATGCAAAGATTATGGGTGTTGATAATATGGATCCATTTTATGGAGCACCGGTTGTTCTGATCGTGCTGGCTGATAAGAGCAGACCAACATGTGTCTATGACGGAAGTCTTGTTATGGGAAATCTGATGCTGGAAGCAGAAGAGCAGGGAATCGGAAGCTGCTGGATCCACAGAGCAAAAGAAGAATTTGAAAGTGAAGAAGGGAAAGAATTCCTGAAATCCCTTGGAATCGAAGGTGATTATGAAGGGATCGGACACTGCATTCTGGGTTATGCGGACGGTCCGGCACCGAAGGCTGCACCAAGAAAAGATTCCTATGTATATCATATAGATTAAACGTAGTAATAATATTGCTTAAATAATGGGTTGGTGGGGAAATTTCCCCACTGACCATTTTTTGTCCATTGAAAATAGAAAGTTTATCTGAATATAATGTAGAAAGATAAAAAAATATTGCCAGAGATGGAGGAAATACCAATGAACAAGATTAAACATGCAGCAGCTAAGAAGGTTTTCGCAGGAGTAATGGATTATGCTGTTGATCAGGTGAATAAGAATCCTGAGACAGCTTATGAGAAAATTATCGACACTGCTGAGAAGTATTTAAAAGATTTTGGAAAGGGTGTGAACTGGGATTATCTCAGGAAAGTTGCCTGTAATCCGGAATATACACTGAATCGTTATATAACTTCCATGGTACAGGAACTCCATCCTAATGTTCTGAAGACAACTCTGATGAATCTTGGATTTGAGGCTTTCTATAATGGAACAAAAACAATTCATGAGATGCGAGAAATACATAAATGTAATATCCCGTGGATCATTCTGATGGATCCTACCAGTGCATGTAACCTGCATTGTACAGGATGCTGGGCAGCAGAATACGGAAACAAGCTGAACCTGTCCTTTGACGATATGGATTCAATCGTTACACAGGGTAAAGAACTGGGAGTTTATTTCTATATGATGACAGGTGGAGAGCCGATGGTAAGAAAGAAAGACATCATCGAACTCTGCAGAAAACACAATGACTGTGTATTCTTTGCATATACAAATGGAACACTGGTTGATGAAGCACTCTGCAAACAGATGCAGGAAGTTGGAAACCTGTTTCTTGCCTTAAGCGTTGAGGGTGAGCCGGATGTTAACGATATGCGTCGTGGAGAAGGTGTGTACAATAAGGTTATGCATGCCATGGATCTGCTGAAAGAGCATGGACTTGTATTTGGTACATCAATCTGCTATACAAGTGCCAACTATAAGAGCGTTACCAGTGATGAGTTTATTAAGATGCTTGTTGATAAGGGTTGCCGTTATGCTCTGTACTTCCATTACATGCCGGTTGGAAATGCAGCATCTGTTGATCTGCTGCTGAATCCGGAACAGCGTGTTTATGTGAAGAACCGTGTAAGAGAGATCCGTAACATGGAACATGGCCCTGGAATCTTCACTATGGACTTCCAGAATGATGGAGAATTTGTTGGTGGATGTATCGCCGGAGGAAGAAACTACTTCCACATCAATGCAAATGGTGATGCAGAACCTTGTGTATTTATCCATTATTCCAATGGAAACATTCATGAGAATACAATCCTTGAGATTCTGAAACAGCCGTTATTCATGGCTTACCATAACAACCAGCCGTTTAACGATAACATGCTTCGTCCATGCCCGATGCTTGAGAATCCAGAGATCCTGCAGCGTATCGTAAAAGAAAGTGGTGCACATTCAACAGATCTGCAGTCTCAGGAGACAGCAGAACATCTTTGCAGTAAGTGTGTTCATTATGCCGAGGAGTGGGCTCCGGTTGCGGATAAACTGTGGGCTGAGGAGCATAAGGAGTAAAAAAATTCATAACATTAAAAACGTCATTCCTGCATCTGTATTTCAGACAATTCAGAAATTCAGAAGTACTAGCAGAATAAAATAATATAAAAAGCACCCCGAAAAATGATGAACTCGCAAAGCTCAGACAGCATCATTTTTCGGGGTAAAATATTATTTTCTTCTTAAGTACTTCTACAAATTTCTTCAGGCGTCTGAATAGCAGATGCAGGAAGGACGTTTTTTTATTCTGAAGTTTTTATATGGGCAGGGAAAGAACCGGGAGACTATTGAGATTAAGAAAGCTAAAGGCACAACGGGATTGGTGATAGAAGCTTAATGGGGAAAGGTTAGGGTTTATTTTTGCAGGGGTTTGTATTAGAATAGGGGTATTGGCAGGAATGTAGTTTCAGGAATTGGAGAGTATTTATGAAGGTTGTTATTTTAGCTGGTGGTTTTGGGACAAGGATCAGTGAGGAGAGTCATCTTAAGCCAAAGCCAATGATCGAGATCGGGGAGAAGCCGATCTTATGGCACATCATGAAGATGTATTCTGCGTATGGTTTTAATGAATTTGTAATCTGCTGTGGATATAAGCAGCATGTGATCAAGGAGTGGTTTGCAGATTACTATCTTCATAACAGCAATATCACATTTGATTTTACACAGGAAAATAAAATGATCGTGCACAATAACGTGTTGGAACCATGGAAGGTAACGCTGGTTGATACCGGTCTGAATACTATGACCGGCGGTCGTATCAAACGCGTAAAAGAGTATCTGGATGGAGATACGTTTATGCTCACTTACGGTGACGGAGTTGCAGATGTAAATATCAGAGAACTTCTGGAATATCACCGCTCCCATGGTAAAATGGCGACGATTACAGCAGCACAGCCGGGAGGACGATTTGGTATCCTGGATATTCAGAATGATGGAACGATTACGAATTTTAAAGAGAAGAAAAAAGAAGACGGAGGCTGGATCAATGCCGGATTTATGGTGCTGGAGCCGTCCATTATTGATCTGATCGAAGGAGACCAGACTGTATTTGAAAAAGAACCGCTCGTGGAGGCAGCCCGCATGGGACAGCTGAATGCATATCGCCACAAAGGATTCTGGCAGTGTATGGATACTCTGCGTGAAAAGAATCTTCTGGAGGCATTGTGGCAGAGTGGACAGGCTCCATGGAAGATTTGGGAATAAACAGAATCGGTCAGAAAACAATCTGGTGTAAAATAAATCTGTTGGAGGAATTGTTTTGAGTGCAACAAGCTGTGATTACTGCGCAAATTATGTATATGATGAAGAAAGTGAAAGCTATTACTGCGATGTGAATCTGGATGAGGATGAATACTACCGCTTTATCAGTACAGAATATAAAGAATGTCCGTATTATCGTAATGGGGATGAGTACAGGGTAGTGAGACACCAGATGTAAAAATTACGAAAGTCAGTAATTAAGGGATCGGAGAAAAACATGATTACAGTAGAGCTGGATAATTTCAGCCTGAGAGAAATCTGCCGGTCGGGACAGTGCTTCCGTATGCACGAGACGGCAGAAAATAACACATATGAACTGGTTGCCGGGGATAAATATCTGAAAATATCTCAGGCAGGAAGCATTGTAAATTTTTATTGCAGTGATGTAGAATTTATCTGTTATTGGGTACCGTATTTTGATATTGATTCGGACTATGGACGCTATATTGAAAAGGTGAATCCGAGGGACACGTATCTGAGTGCGGCGGTACAGTGCGGAAATGGAATCCGTATTCTGCGACAGGATCTTTGGGAAATGATCATTACTTTTTTGATCTCGCAGCAGAATAATATTTCCAGAATCCGGAGCTGTATCGAGAGACTTTGTGTCAGATATGGTGAGAAACTGAAAGCAGGAGATACCGAATATTATTCCTTTCCGACACCGCAGCAGTTGTCCGGGGCGACAGAAGAAGAACTGCGGAGGCTTGGAATGGGATACCGTGCCAGATATATCGTGGAGACAACGCGAAGCATTCTGGAGGGAGAAGTTTCACTGGAAAAACTGTATCAGATGAAGTATTATCGCAGAGCACGAAAAGAACTGATGAAGCTCAGTGGAGTAGGCGAAAAAGTAGCAGACTGCATTTGTCTGTTTGCATTGCATCACATGGATGCATTCCCGATCGATACGCATATCCGGCAGGTTCTTGACGAACATTATCGCAGAGGTTTTCCGAACAGAAGATATCATGGCATGAGAGGCATTATGCAGCAATATATTTTTTATTATGAACTGATCGGAGAGAGAGGGAAGATATGAAGTATTTTGTAAATGTGCTGGTGGATGTTCTTGGAGCAGTCTATCAGGCAGCAGGCGCATCGCTGCTTATCGCGGTTCTGATCATGTGTGTCTATATGCTGGGAAGGAAGCAGGGTATTGGACCGGTAGCCAGAGCGTGGATCTGGCAGTTTAAAGAAAGCAGCTGGTTTCGCAGACACTTTTTCCTTGTGTTTTATACCTGTATGCTGCTTTTCCGTACGTTATTCTGTCGGAGCGTCTGGGGAAATCCGCTGGAAAACGTGATCGGAATCTGGGGACTGCATTATAACGGACAGCTGTATACGGAGAATTTTGAGAATCTGATACTGTTTATGCCGTTTATTATGTTTCTTTTCTGGGCGAGAGAAGAAAAAGATCACACAAAGGATAAAAGAATTCAGGAAGTATTGTTGAACAGTTTTGAGATCAGTTTCTGCTTTTCACTTGGAATTGAAACCTGCCAGCTTTTTTTGAAAATTGGAACGTTTCAGCTGACAGATCTTTTCTTTAATACGCTTGGTGGAATAATCGGCGGAGCAATTTACTGGGGATTTGAGAGAACCAGAAACAGAATTGTTTTCGGCGTGAAGAGAATAGGCGGCTGGGATGTTATCCCGTGGAAAAGTGCCGTGCAGAAAGAAGCAGATGTGGAAAACACTGCGGAGGCTGTTACAGCTGTAGAGGGAAGCCTTCCGGATGAGGCGATTGCGCCGGAATGTTCGGAACCAAGATATGCTGCAATCGAGAAACTGGTAAGAGAAGCCGGACAGAAAATGCTGAAGGCGAGACCGGGTGAGGAAAATATCCACAAAAAAGAGGGACTTGCAAATTTCTGCACGGATTATGATACAGCGATCCAGAGATTTCTGATCAAAGGTCTGGGTGAGATTCTTCCGGGAGCTGCTTTCTTCGGGGAAGAAGACACGGAAGGAAACGCCGGTGCTGATGCAGAGGGTGAATTTACTTTCTACATAGATCCGATTGATGGAACTACGAACTTTATGTTTGATTATCATCACAGTTGTATATCGGTTGGTCTGGCGCATGGCGAGCAGATGATTGCCGGATTTGTATATCATCCATATGTGGACGATATGTATGTGGCAGTGAGAGGACACGGAAGTTATCTGAATGGAAAAAGACTTCAGATGGCTGATAAACCGGTGGAAGAGGGAATCGTGGAATTTGGCTGTGCGAGATACAATGAAGCAGGAATCGACTGGCTGTTCCGCGTGGTAAAAGAAATGTTCCAGAACAGTCTTTCTATTCGCTGCGGTGGTTCTGCGGCACTGGGACTCTGCAGAGGAGCATCCGGAAGTAACACCGTTTATCTGGAACTGAAACTGCAGCCGTATGATTATGCGGCAGCATCGGTGATCCTGGAGGAAGCCGGAGGTAAGATCACACAGATTGATGGCAGCCCGATCACCTTACATGAAGGCTGCTCAATTATTGGAGGAACACCTGCGGCATGGCAGGAGAGCAAAGAGGCCTTCGAAAAATTAAAAGAAGAGATGTAGATCAGAACCGACAAGATTCTAAAAATCAGTAAAAAGCATTGTGTGGTTGAAAAACTGCATAGTGCTTTTTTATTACGAAAAAGTTAAATAAAGATAACAAGTGTATTTCGTGCTGTTTTGTTGCTGAAAATGATTTTCAATAAGAACATTAATGAGAAAAAAAGTCAATTTATGGTTAGAAAATGCTAACATTTTTGTGGACATGAAAAAGGAGTTATGGTATAAAAATAAATGGTTAGAAAACGCTAACACAATAGCGTATATATAAAGAGGAGGAAGGAAATGGCAAATCAGAGATTGATGAAAAAAGTTGCACCAGTTGTTTTAAGTGCAGCGGTCGCAATGACAAGTATGCCGGCAACAGCTTTTGCAGCAGATTTTTCTGATACAGAAGTTACTGTAGCAGAGGAAAGTGCTGATATTGAAGAAGCAAGTGCAGAAGCTGCGGACACAGATGTTGTGGAAGATACAGATGTAGACGTTGAAGAAGCAGCAGAGGACGTGACAGAGGATGAAGAAACATCTGATGAAGAACTCTTCAGCGCAGAGGTCAGTGAAGATGAATTTGCTGATGAGGCTGGAGATGGACAGACAGAAGGCGAAGCATATGTCCTCATGAACATTCCTTATGACGATTTTTATAAGGCAGAATTAAAGAATAATGATGTGAAAGTTGATACATTCACATCTGCAACAAAACAGAAGACAAGATCCAGTCTTGCAAAAGGCTCTTATCACGTAAATTCAGATGGAAGCGATATCACTGGTGTGACTTTTCCTGTGAAAGTATCTGATATTTCAGTATTGAAGGACAAAAAACAGATTAAAGATAACGCTTCAGTGAGTATCACAACAACTATAAAGGGAAAAGAAACTACTACAGAATACAAAGGAAAAGATGCTCTTTTTGAAAGCGACTCATATTCCTATTATGTTCTTTCTGAGGAACCATCCTACTACAAAGAACTGACAGTCGGTGAAGATGGAAGTTTTACATTCAGTGCCATTAAAGGTCAATCAGCAGCACCGGAGACAAAACAGGTGCAGGCTGAATTCAAAACAAAATCCAACTATGGTGACTACCAGCTGAAGTTTGATAAGACTGAATTCAACAGCATTATCAATACAGATACTGACACAGTGTATGGTGCAGTTATTAATACAACAGACGGAACAACCTATGGTCTCTGCCATCTGGAAAATATCTGGAAAGGATATGAGTTGGCATGGAGTACAGGATATACAACAGAAAGTCATGGATGCCATCTCAACTCTGAACATTTTGAGTCTATGATGGGAAAGACAATTGACAGCGTAACATATTATGCAAGTAATGGCATTTATACATTAGATATTGCAGATGTAAAGGTTCTGGCCAAAACTGGCGTGAAAGCGACTGTTGCAGATATCCATACAACTGATACAGAAGCAGCTGTTACACTGGAAGGCACTCTTCCAGATGGATATTCTGCCAAATATGCCGTTGACGGAACAGAAGTTGCTTATGCAGACGGCAAGATTACAACAGGGGCACTGGCGGCAGGTTCCCATACATTGACGATCAGTGATGCTAATGATGTATATGCTCCGATTCAGGCTTCCTTCTATGCAAAAGAGGCAAATGTACCGGCTGTATATGATGCGACAGAACATAAAATCGCAGCAGCTGACGGAATTACTGAAGACCAGTTAAAAGCATATATTAAAACAATTACTTCTGTAACAGTGGGAGATAAGACTTATGCAGCTTCAGGAAAAGGTGCAACAGTGATTGTCAAGGAAGACGGAACACTGGATACCTCTAAACTGGAATTGGCAGAAGGTACAAAATTTGTAGTAACATCCAGTTCATATGATAATCTCGAATTCTCTTACAGCCTTTACAGCTATGTGTACGCAGGACTCACCTGGGGCGAATACTGGAGCCAGGAAAATGTGACTGCAGCGGGAAACGTAAGCGGATCTGATGAAAAAGACTCTCATAATGAATCTGATACAGGCGCATTTGATGCAGTAACAAGAGCTACAACAAATCATGGCCTTCACAGAGGAAGCTATCAGTGCATGGCAACAATTTATACAACAGAAGGCAATGCATATCAGTTATCTTACTGGAAGAGCAGTACAGAACCGGTTCTTGCAGATGGAACAGTTGCAATCTGGACTCCGGCAGACAGAAAGACTGGTACTCCGGCATCTATTCAGGTAAATGGCGGAGCGAAAGAAAGTCTTGATCATTATGCAGTAACAGGTATTAAATATGTCCCTGTACAGGTAAAAGCTGAAGATTATGCAGATTTTGCAGCAAAATATCCGGTAGTAAAAAATGGTGAAATACTTGTTGGTGGTTTCTCTGAAAACAATCTGAAAGCATACAGCGAGACTGCAAATGTAACAGTAAACACAAATGGACTGAAAACAGTAACTAAGAATGAAGATGGAAGCTTCTCTTTCAGTGCAAGAAAAACAGGAACAGAATCCGGTATTCAGGGAACTGATCTCAAAGTTGCAACTGGAATTAAGCCAGAGGTTAAAACAGCAAGTGGATCTTATGGAGAATTCCTTCGTGTGGATCTGAATGGTAATTATGGTGGTCTTGGTGCTGCAATGCAGGCAGTTAAATGGGATTACTATGGAAATGGTAATACAGTACTTGCAACATATGGCACGAAATTTGCTGCTGATAACTGGATGCATAAAATGATGGGAATTCAGCTTGGTCTGACACATTCTGTAAGATGCCAGCTTCCGGCAGGAACAGATGGAACAGGTCACTGGAAATTGACCGTTTATGCACTGGGATATCAGGACTATACATTTGAGTTTGATGCAACAGCTACCAATATTGTGACTCCAACAGATCCGTCCACAATTGATACAACAGCACTGAAAGCAGCACTTGAAAAAGTAAAAGCTCTCAATAAGGATGATTATACAGAGGAATCCTGGAAGAAAGTAGAAGATGAAGCTACTGAAACACAGGAAATGCTGAAAGAAATTGAGGCAGCAATTAAGGATAAGACAACAGTTGCATTCAGCCAGGCTGCAGTAGATGAGCAGGTTAATGAGCATCTGACAGCAGCAATCAATGGACTTGTGAAGAAAGAAAAACCTGTAGAGCCGGTAGTGACACCAGATGTTAAACCAACAGTAACACCAGGTAAAAATGAAACTAAGCCAATAGCAACTCCGACGCCAGTAGTTAAGCCTGGTATCACTGCAAAAGTCTCACAGGTTTATGTCGGAAAGAAAGCTACAATCAAAGTTACCAAAACTAAGGTAACAGGAAAAGTTACTTTCAAATCCAGCAATAAGAAAGTTGCAACAGTCAACAGTAAGGGTGTTATCACAGGTAAGAAAGCTGGAAAAGCTGTTATTACTGTAAAAGTTGGTAAATACACCAAGAAATTAACTGTTAAAGTTAAGAAACCTTCCTTCAAGCTTGTAAAATCTTCTGTAAAGCTGAAAAAAGGTAAGAAAACAACGATTAGAGTAAAAGCAGCACCGGTATCTAAAGTTACATACAAGACCAGCAACAAGAAAGTTGCAACAGTTAACAGCAAAGGTGTTGTAACAGCTAAGAAGAAAGGAACAGCAAAGATTACTGTTAAATGCAATGGAATTACAAGGACATTCAAAGTAACAGTAAAATAATTCCTTTATAAAATACACATACAAAAGAACGGGGGCCGTTTATAACTGCCCCTTCTTTTGTATGTTAAGGGGTAGATTATATGTACAAAAAGAATCTTATGAAACTTCTTCCGGCAGTTGCTGTAATTATTGCGATCGCAGCAGCTGGATTTCAGCAGGACAGTGAAGTGAAAAGTACAAAAACAGTTCAGGCAGCTGAGAATGAACTGATAAAATCAGATGAACTTACGAGTCTGCTGACAACTGCATATTTTAATGACGGAGGAATGAAGGATACGGATGAGGCAGACAGCAGCATTCTGAAAACAAAGAAAAGTAAATCCAAAATAAAAAAAGCGGGAATTACGACAGGAAAAACAAAAGCACTTCCGGAAAAGTCAGCAGCAGCTTCTGGGCAGGGGCAGGGAACGACCACGACACCTACAACTTCTGTTCCAAAGGGCGGATATAAAGATGGGATTTATCAGGGAAGTGGAACTGGATTTGGTGGAACGATCACTGTTCAGGTAACGATTTCCGGAGGAAAGATTGCTTCTATAGAAATACTGAGTGCTGCTGGTGAAACAGGCTCTTATTTTGCATCAGCCAAAGGCGTGATCAGCAAGATGATTTCCGGTCAGACTCCAAATGTCGATGCAGTAAGCGGCGCAACCTATTCCTCAAATGGAATCATCCAGGCAGTTCAGAATGCACTGTCAAAGGCCGGAAAAGGAAAAGCTGCAAAGACAACGAAAAAGACGACAAAGAAGAATACCAATACTTCAAATAAAACAACAACGCCGGTTGAAATTACAAAACCGTCCGGAGAGGTAACCTATAAAGATGGAACGTATACTGCAGAAGCAGAAGGATTTGACGGTCCGATAAAAGTCACTGTTACGATTAAAGACGGAAAGATAACCGCAATCACAAATACGAACACTGATACAAAAGAATATTTTAATAAGGCATGGAATAGTATTCAGCCGAAGATTCTTGAGAAGCAGGCAGTGTATGGTGTGGACACCGTAAGCGGAGCAACGTTTTCTTCAAATGGTATTCTTAAGGCGGTACAGAAAGCCCTGGAACAGGCTTCGGTAAATGTGACACCGGCACCAGAAGTGACGGTAAGTCCAACTCCGGTACCGACAACCGCTCCAGCACCGGTTATACCGGACACTCCGAAAGTTTTATATAATGACGGAACGTATACGGGTACTGGAATTGGATATGGTGGAAAGATAAATATCAGTGTAACAATTAAAGATGGAATAATTACGGAAGTATCTCAGACCAATGAAGGAGAAACACCAAGATATTTCAGAAATGCATGGAATGTAATACAGCCGGCAATTATTGCAAAACAAAGCACAGATGGCATTGATACTGTATCAGGAGCAACATATTCTTCTGAGGGAATTCTGTATGGAGCAAAATCAGCTTTAGAGCAGGCTTTAAAAACTTCAGATATAACAGCGACGCCAACTCCGAACCCAACAGCAACACCGGAACCAACAGCAGCACCGGAACCAACGGCAGCACCGGAACCAACGGCAACACCGGAACCAACAGCAACACCGGAACCAACAGCAGCACCGGAACCAACGGCAGCACCAGAGCCAACAACAGCACCTGGAGCTGGCTATAAAGACGGAAGTTATACGGGAACAGGAGAAGGATTCAATGGTCAGGTAACTGTTACGATTAATGTATCAGGGGGAAATATTGTGTCAGCCGGATATGATGGGGAAGATGATGAACCGGAATTTTCCAATGCATGGAATGGAATTTATAATCAGGTTTTAGGTCGTCAGTCAGCTGATGGGCTGGATACGGTAAGTGGAGCTACGTATTCTTCAAATGGACTGATTCAGGCATTTCAGAGTGCTATCAGCCAGGCAAAATAATAAATGTTCGATAGTGAAAAAGAAAACTTGAAAATATAAGGAGTCTGAAAGGAAAACTTTAGATGAAATACCAGAATTTTATTATGAGAATTTTGTGTCTTCTGTTGATTCTTGCCGCTGTAGTAGGATATAATTCTATGCAGAAAAAAGATACGCAGGCACAGGAATCACAGGAGATTACGGCACTCACAAAGCGTGTGGAGAAGCTGGAAGAACAGAATACGGAGATACTTTCTGCTCTGGAAGAGGCTGCTAAGAATCAGGAAGCAGCGATCGCACAGGCACAGAGGGATGCAAAAGACAAAGATGATGCTGCAAAAGAGGATGCGGAGGAAGCTGACGCTGCAGATACAGAAGAGTCTGATGATTCGGAAAATGTATACAAAGATGGTACGTATACCGGTTCTGCACAGGGATTTGGAGGTGCGATCACCGTACAGGTCACACTTGCAAATGATGAGATCACAGATATTCAGGTGACAAGTGCACCGGGTGAGGATTCCGCTTATCTTTCGCAGGGAGAGGGCGTGATTAGTTCCATCATTTCTGCGCAGAGTACGGATGTGGATACGGTATCAGGTGCGACATTCAGCTCTACAGGTATTATCAATGCAGTTGTAGATGCTCTTGGAAAGGCGGAGAACTGATGAAAAAGAGGCAGAGAAAGGTCCGTCTGATCCGGGCTGCCATACAGCTTGTATTTTTTATCTTTTATCCGGCGCTTTTTTCAACGGCATTTGCGGGCGTGAAATCTATTTTTCAGGCAATTGCAGCACACCAGCAGATTGCCTGGAACTCATTTCTTGATGTGACAGGATTACTTCTTCTGGTTACGATTTTGTTTGGCAGACATTTCTGCGGATATGCATGTGCATTCGGTTCATTGGGAGATGCCATGTATGAACTGACTGTTTTTATCAGACAGAAAGTATTTCATAAAAAGGGAAGACATGGTTATCCGGAAAAAGCAGTCAGAATTCTTCAGAAGGTGAAATATGTGCTTCTGGCATTTCTTCTGCTTTCCATCCTGACCGGATGGTATGCATCCCTTCAGGGGATGAGCCCGTGGGATGTCTTTTCCATGCTGACAGCAAGAAAACTTCCAAATGCTTCTTATAAGATTGGAATTATCCTGCTGGTGCTGATCCTGATCGGAATGTGTACACAGGAAAGATTTTTCTGTCAGTTCCTTTGTCCAATGGGAGCAGTTTTTGCAATGATGCCGATCCTTCCGTCTGCACTGTTTAACAGAAACAGGGAGAAATGCCCTTCAAAATGCGGACTGTGCAGGAAGAGATGCCCTGCACATCTGGAGATTGACGGAGATACACCGCTTTCAGGGGAATGTATCTGCTGTCATGCCTGCCAGGTGACCTGCCCACGTAAAAATATTCAGATTGGCCCGGTAAAAGAGCGGGAAATGGTGAAAGAATGAAGATAAAAAAGAAGTCAGCTGTCATGCTGTGCGGAGTTTTCTGCACGGCATTGACAGCAGTTCCGGTACTGGCGGATACAGAGGTACAGAAATATACAAATACGGATTTTGCAATGGATACAGTTGTGTCTGAAACATTGTATACAACAGGAGATGACCTGAATACTGCAATTGGTCAGAAGATACGGGATATTGAGACAGAGTATCTTTCCTGGACGGATGAGGATTCTCAGATCGCGAAACTGAATGCAGCATCGGGAGAAACAACGGAAGTTTCAGATGAGCTTGCCGGCTATTTGGAAAAAATATTTCAGCTTGCGAAGGATTCGAATGGAGCTTTTGATCCAACGATTGGAAAGATCATTCGTCTCTGGGATATTACAGGAGAAAATCCTCATGTCCCAGAGCAGTCAGAGCTGGATGAACTTCTGAAAGATGTGGGATACCAGAAAGTATCTCTGGATGGCGATAAGGTAACGCTGGAAAAAGGAGCTACTCTGGATTTGGGAGCAACCGGAAAAGGAATTGGCTGTGATGTAGTTTCTGATTTTCTGAAGACACAGGAAGATGTGTCAGGAATGATCCTGAACCTTGGCGGCAGCAGTGTTATGGCTTACGGCGAGAAACCGGATGGTTCTGACTGGAAAGTTGCTGTGACTGATCCGCGTGATGTCGAAGGCGATTACCTTGGTGCGATCACACTGGAAGGTGGAGAATTCCTTTCGACTTCCGGTGACTATGAAAAATATTTTATGGAAGATGGTAAGAGATATCATCATATCCTTGATCCGAAGACAGGATATCCGGTGTGGAATGGTCTGGACTCTGTGACGGTTGTCTGTGACAGCGGACTTCTGGCAGATGGACTTTCTACAGCATGTTTTGTACTTGGAATGGATGATGCATTAGAATTGCTTGAGAAATATAATGCGGAGGCAGTCTTTGTAGATGAGGATAAGAACGTGTATCTGACGTCCGGGATGAAAGACCGTTTTGAATTGATGAAGAATACCTATACAGTGAAAGAGGCAGAATAAAAAACAACGAAATTGTCTTCGGACGATTTCGTTGTTTTTACGTTACAGTAAATGACTTATATCAGATGTGAGGTGACTCTCACCTCTGCAGGTGGTGAGCAACAAAATTATATCAGTGGCGGGCATTTTTGAAAAATTAAAAGTGGATACGTTTCAAAACTTCATTAGTCAGCGTTCCAATCAGTAATCCGGTAATGACACCGGAGATCAGCAGTGCCGGTGCATAGTAGATCAGACCGGACGTCATGGTGATCAGACAGGCAATCAAAAGCTGACCAATATTATGGGAGACACCGCCGGCAACACTGATACCGAGGATGCTGAAGTCGGATTTTTTTTTCATAACCGTCATGACGGTGAGGCTTAAAGCTGCACCGGCCAGACTGTACAGAATACTGAAAAGATTTCCGAACATGAATCCGATGATAAAGATACGGATGACAGAAACAAGGGCGGCTTCTTTCCAGGTATATTTTTCAAGGATAAACAGGACTGCAAGATTGGCCAGCCCGAGTTTCATTCCCGGAATTCCGGCAAAAAAGGGAATCAGTGATTCCACATAGCCAAAGATGATTGCTACTGCGGCAAAAAGCCCGAGATTGGCAAGTTTTTTCTGATTCATGGCAGGTTCCTTTCAGGGAGAATTCTCCCGGAATGATGATAAAGTTTCAGACAGCAGTATCGAATTCAGGGGAATCTTCATTGAGGGATTCTCCTTTTTCGCCTTCAATCACAACTTTATTCGGCAGACAGACAATCGTTCCACCGGTACTGTCAACTGCTTTCTGTTTCATACAGAGGTGGTCCGGGCAGTCGGCTTCGGTCATTTT
>OHBY01000511.1_pt1 | contig 20094 bp, 17 predicted proteins | sample 1577531 | NCBI WGS metagenome assembly OHBY01 (sample SAMEA3879564, study PRJEB24766) | human gut metagenome | biome: human-associated habitat; feature: feces | place: USA | collected 1985/1987 | reverse complement strand
GTAATTAGCAAGTATTTCAATAATTCATATTTGAGCGCTGTTTCATCTCTGGTCAAAGAGGAGGATATTTCTTTGGATGACTTGAAAAGGCTTATAAACGAGGTGGAACAAGCTCATCAGAAATAATAAAGAATAACACAATCTAATACAAAACAATACTATGCACATTTTCTTCCTCATATATATGTTGAAAACAGCGCTTTGTCTGTCTGTTTTTTATTTATTCTACCGCTTTTGGCTAAGCAAGGAGACATTTCATCGATTCAACCGGATGGTGTTGATCGGACTTATATTGGTTGCATTTGTCATTCCTTCGCTCAAAGTTTCACAGAACTTCCATTTACCACAGATTGAACAAGTGTTTGAACGTCTGAATATTCCGGAAGAAGAAACGGAGCAAGAACATGATTTGCAGAAAATGGAGCAGGTCACAACAACTACGTTACATACACAATTAGAGAAAGAAAGGTCTGATTGCACTATTTTGACCCTTGGCAATTTGGGATTTCTGTATCTGGGTGGAGCATTGCTGTTATTGTTGCGTTACATATTTTCCATAGCATGTATATACCGTTTGATTCGTAACAGTGAGAAGAAGTGTTGGAAAGGAAAAATCAGATTGGTGGTCCATCAGCAAAATGTGGCACCGTTTAGTTGGAGACACTATATTGTGCTATCCCGGCAGGACTTGGAGGAGTATGGCGAAGAAATTATAGCTCATGAGTATGCGCATATCATGCACAAACATTTCCGGGACCTATTATTGGCGGAGATTTGCCTTTTGTTCCAGTGGTTTAATCCTGCAATGTGGCTATTCAGAAAAGAATTGAAAACTGTACATGAGTTTGAAGCAGATGAATCAGTTCTGAAAGCAGGGATTGATGCAAAGAAATATCAGCTTTTATTAATTCAAAAGACTGTTGGAACAAGGCTGTATTCTATGGTGAATAGTTTTGATCACAGTTCACTTAAAAAACGTATTACTATGATGTTGAAGAAAAAATCAAATCCTTGGAAATTATCAAAATACTTGATAGTATTTCCGTTGGCAGCTATTACAGCTGTTCTTTTTGCCCGTCCGAATCTTCTGAATATGAATAATCAGGAGGGAAATGCATTCATACAGGATACATTGGATGTGAGACATTTCGAAGAGATTCTGGTTTCTAAGAGTTATGCAGAATCGGACACTGTACAAATTATAGAAATCGATACTCTAAAAATGCATATCCCTGTGGGATATGCAGGATGGTCAATTTCGGAATCAAGTTCTGATGATAATGTCATCAGTTATCGGAAAGGTGTTTACCAAAAGGAGAAAGGAATACTACGTTTGTCTTCCACTACTCCGTGGACAGAAAGTGACTTGGCGGATTTTGTTCATCGGGTAAAAAAAGGAATGCTTAAATCGTTGAATGAACTCTATGGAGTTAAAAAGCAGCAGAACGCTCATCCTGCACTTGCTCATGAAGTGAAGACCTCTCATACTGTGAAGTGCATTTATTATGTGAAGGATTTCTTTAAGATTTATTGTACGGATGGAGGAACCGGGCATGATGGACAGCTTATTCTTTTGGATGGAAAAGAAATTTCTTACCAGCAGTTGAAGAGCTTATCTCCGGATGATCTGTTGCATGATGTATGGGAAATTTTGCCGGAGTCGACGAATCTGGAATCTAAGTTTGGTAGTAAAGCCAAGAAAGGCATTTGGGTGTTGGCATCTAAAAAGAATCCTTCCTATTTGGAGGAGTTTGAGAAGAAATTGGCAGAGAACTAACTGGAATTAATCTATATATGGGATTCTTTTTCGTCTATATACTAAAATCGGGGGTGTGCCTGTCATTGTTTTATTTGTTTTACAGGCTGCTGTTGAGTAAAGAAACGTTCTACCGTTTTAACCGGATTGCGTTGTTGGGCATTCTCGTGTTTTCTTTGTTGCTTCCGCTGATTGAAGTGACCAAGGCGCCGCAGAATGAAATAAATCAGGCAGTACTGACAATTGAACAACTACTTGTTATGGCAGAGAATCATCAGGAAACCCAGGTGACAACAGTAGTGGAAGGAGATGATTTGGTAGATACGTGGAGAAGCCCAGTGCATTGGATAGAAATAGTTCTTCTATTTTATATAGCGGGCATATTTTTCCTTGTTTGCCGGAATGTCTATTCTTTATTCCGTCTTGTTCGGTTAATGAATACGGCGCAACGGAGACAGATAGATAAACATACTGTTTTGTTGGTTCATGACCGGAATGTGGCACCCTTCAGTTGGATGAAGTTTGTTGTGATTTCACGAACTGATTTGGAGGAGAACGGACGTGAAATACTGATTCACGAATGTGCGCATATCAGAAAGCACCATTCTTGGGACTTGCTCATAGCAGATATCTGTATATTCTTTCAGTGGTTTAATCCTGGAGCGTGGTTATTGAAACAGGAATTGCAGAATATCCATGAATACGAAGCCGACGAAGCGGTCATTAATGAGGGTATAAACGCTAGAGATTATCAATTATTATTAATAAAAAAAGCCGTTGGCACAAGGCTCTACTCTATGGCCAACAGCTTTAATCACAGTAAACTTAAAAAACGTATCACTATGATGTTAAAAGAAAAATCAAGCCCGTGGGCACGTTTGAAGTATCTTTATGTACTTCCGGTAGCTGCCATTGCAGTGACAGCTTTTGCCCGTCCCGAAGTCTCCGATAAAGTGGAGAAGATTTCAAGCGTCAAAGTTAACGATTTGGCTGCAATTGTAGAAACAAAAGTGGCGGAAAGTGCAGGTGACACTACGAAGCCTGCCGATGTGAAGTATGTACCGGCGGAAGTCCGCAAGCGGTTGAAGGGAACTCTGGTCTTCGAGGTGGCAGAGGAGATGCCGGAATTTCCCGGCGGCGGAATGAGTGCTTTCATGGATTATATCAAGACGAATATGCGTTATCCGGCATCTGCCAAAGAGAACGGTACGCAGGGACGGGTCACTGTCCAGTTTGTGGTGGATGAAGATGGAAGCATCAAGGACTCCAAGGTGCTCCGTTCTGTGGATAAGGATATGGATGCCGAGGCGCTGCGATTGATAAACACTATGCCGAAGTGGAAGCCGGGGAGACAGAAGGGGCAGCCGGTGGCTGTGAAATTTACGGTGCCGGTGATGTTCAGGCTGGACGACGACAAACTTGAAAAAACTTCTTCTGCCAATGGTATTACAGTTGAAGGATATGCAGGTAATGGGAAAGAGCCATTGTATATTGTGGATGGAAAAGAGGTGACGCCATCTGTCATGAGTGCATTGAATCCTGATAAGATAGAACGTGTAACGGTTTTGAAAGATAAATCTGCCACGGATTTATATGGAGAAGAGGGACAGAATGGCGTTGTTCTGATAACCCTGAAACAAGGAACTCCGGGTATGGTTATCCGCCGGGGTAATGAGGTGGCAGAGAATGCTAAAGTACAGCATAAGAGTAGTCTTGATTTAATAAAGACTGTCTATATTGATGGAGAAAAGGTTGACTTGGGTACTAAAACTATCGATGATTTAATACCTGCCGAGAATATTGAGGGTATTGAGGTGAAGAAAGAGGCAGGTGGAAAAGGTGAGATTTACATCACTACTAAAAAAACTAAAGCTGTAGAAAAGACCATTGCCAAAGGCAATATGAAAGTGGAAGGCAAAGTGGTGGATGAGCAGGGTGAGCCTGTTATCGGTGCGGCTGTTCTGATAGAAGGTACCACTACGGGAAGCGTTACCGATGTCAATGGCAATTTTGTCCTTTCTGTACCTTCTAAGGATGCTGTATTGGTTGTTTCGTATATAGGCATGGCTACCGGCAAAGTGAAGGTGCAGCCCAAGCTTACGATTACGCTGAAAAGTGAATAGTCTCTAACAACTATGATAAGGAAAATTCTCTCTTTGTTTCTGATTCTGGTAGCTGTGGGGGCAGGGCTTTGCTCTGCCCAGACAGCCGGTAAGAAATATTATTTGGTGGGCGGGCTTTTCTTCGAAGGCATGCCGCCTGGTGTGGGTTCGGACAACGTGGCGGCTTTCATAATACATGAGGACGGTGCGAGACACGAGGTTACGGAACTCCGCTTGCGCAAGGGCATTGTGCTGTCTGAGGAGGTGAGAGAATATGCTACTCCTGCCGACGAGGTGCCTGGTGCGGAAGCTTTCTTGATGAGTTACCGTGGAGGAACGGGGAAGAAGTTGCCGATAGGCGGTGCCGTACAGACTTTGAAGAAGGAAGAATGGATAGGAAAGGCTTTTCCGGAATTCAAAGTGAAAGACATAGAAGGACAGGAGTGGAGCAAGGCCGATGTGACGGGACGTCCTATGGTCTTGAACTTCTGGTATACCGGCTGTGGTCCTTGTATCCGTGAAATGCCGGAGCTGAACAAATGGATAGAAGTCTATCCTGATGTAACCTATCTTGCTACGACTTTTGACAGTGCTGCACAAATAAAGAAAATTGTAGAGAGCCGTCCTTTCCTCTTTACCCAGATAGCCGATGACTTGTTTTTCTTCGAGACCTTTCATGTGAGTGGTATGCCGGTCACTATACTGGTGGATAAGAAAGGCATTATCCGTCATATAGAACAAGGTACTGGAACTGCGAAACTTCGGTATATGCAGGATAAGTTGCAGAAACTTGTCAGCGAATAATTCTTTCCTGATGAATAGGGGATAAGGATTTCAGAGGATTTCTTTTGCCCTTTCACAGATTATCATACCTTTGCGAATATAAATCTAAGGAAGGCAAGGTTATGATAAAACATCTTTTTTTAATATGGGGACTGCTTGCGGCACTCACTGCTGAGCCGGTTCTGGCTTGTACATCTGCCGTCGTTTCTGGAAAGGTTACTCCTGACGGCCGTCCGTTGCTATGGAAAAACCGTGATACGGACTATCTGCGAAATCATGTTGCTTATATAAAAGGGGAGAAGTATAACTTCATTGCCGATGTGAATAGTGCTAACTTTCCTGCCTTGAAAGAGGCATGGATGGGTACAAACTCCGTTGGTTTTGCCTTGATGAACACCCAATCCTACAATCTGGTGGAAGTGAAAGATGGGGAAGAACGGGGGGCAGCCAACGGGAGGATTATCTACCGTGCCTTGGAGGTTTGTGCCACGGTGGAGGATTTCTGCCATTTCCTCGATACCATTTCCAAGCCCAGCTTGATAGAGGCCAATTTTGGCGTAATCGACGCTCAAGGCGCTGCCGCCATGTTTGAGGTGGATTATTATAAATATACGATGTATGATGCCAATAATCCCAAAGATGCTCCTTACGGCTACATTGCCCGTACCAACTTCTCTTTTGCCGGTGAAGCAAATCGGGGGGCAGGTTATGTACGCTATATGGAGGCAGACAGGGTACTGATGAGGGCTTCTGCAACGGGAGGGATCACACCGCAGGGTATATTCAATGATCTTTCACGTTCGTTTCGCAATGGCATGCTTGATATTGATTTGAAGAACGGGAAATTTAATCGCCCGCAAGGTTCCGGTTGGTTTGTCGACCAGGATTTTATTCCCCGTAACAGTACTTCTTGTTCCATTGTGGTGCAGGGCGTAAAACCGGGTGAGAAGGTGGAACTTACTACGATGTGGACAATGCTGGGATATCCTCCTACGGGTATTGCCGTGCCGCTTTGGGTGAAGGATGCGGATAGACTTCTGCCTCCGATGGTATGTTGGGACAAGGCGTGTGCCGCCGCTCCGCTCAGTGATTGGTCACTCCGGCTTTCCAACAATGTCTTTTGTTATAATCAGGGGATGGGAACCAATCGTTATCTGAATTGGGAAAAACTGTACAATATGGAGAATAATGGCTATATGCAGCAGCTTGTTACGGTAGAGGCAGAGGTGTTTCGCCGTACATGCCTATTGTTGGACAGCTGGAGACAGCAAGGAAGCATTGATTCTCAAGAAATGCAGAAGCTTTATCAAGATGTGGAAGCACTTGTCCGAAAGGCTTATACGCCTTTGATGGAACAATGACAGTATTCCAGTATTTCCCCTTCCTGCTCCGGGTGGAACCAGTGGATTTCCTCGTCTCGTTTGAACCAGGTCATTTGCTTACGGGAATAGATGCGTGAGTTCTGCTTTATCTTTTCGATGGCAAAGGGTAATGTCCATTCACCATCCAGGTACTTGAATATTTCTTTGTAGCCTACTGTATTTAGGGAATTTAGACTTTTATGCGGGTAGACCATGCGCGCTTCTTCCACTAAACCCTCTTCCACCATTTGGTCCACCCGGCAGTTGATGCGTTCATAAAGCTCTTCCCGGTTACGTGTTAATCCTATTTTGATGATACGGAAGGGGCGTTCTTTCTTTTGTTGAGTGCGGAAGGAAGTGTAGGCCTTTCCCGTCATGTAGCAGATTTCCAAAGCATGGACTACGCGTTTGGGATTCTTCAAATCTACTATTTTGTAATATTCTGGATCCAACAGCTTAAGTTCCGCACAAAGTCTTTCCAGACCTTCTGTTTCGTATTTGTGCAGCATGAGCTGGCGTGTATCGGCATCTACGGTCGGAATGTCGTCAATTCCTTTACAGACTGCATCTACATACATCATTGAGCCTCCGGTCAGCAGTACGGTGTTATGCTTTGTAAACAGGTCTTCCAGCAGCTTCATCACTTCCGCTTCGTATTGGGCGGCACTGTAATAGTCTGTCAGCTTCAGGGTACCGACGAAGTGATGCTGTACCCGTTGCAGTTGCTCCGGTGTAGGGGCAGCCGTGCCTATCTTTAAATCTGCATAGAGTTGTCTCGAATCGGCCGAGACGATACAAGTATGGAAATGTTCTGCCAATCGGAGGCTGAGCTCTGTTTTGCCTACTCCGGTGGGACCGATAAGTACGATTAGGGTGTGCATGTGGGTAAAAAAATAGGCACGGATTACGCGGATTACACGGAATATTCAATAACAACCGTGTGTTTCCGTGTAATCCGTGCCTAAAAGAAATCTGTATGGTATGTCTGTTTAATATTTCTCTTCTTCAAAGGAGTTTCCGGCTTCGTCCAAACCGCCGAAACCCTCTTTGTCGAAATCTTCCATATCGAAGTCCTGGTCGCCGTAAAAGTTTTCGTCCAAATCAAGGGAACCGCCAGCAGCTGCCATCTCTTCAAAATCAATGGTCTGCTTGGGAGCTTCACCTGCCTTCTTGGTGCATTTGGCTCCTTTCATTTCCTTTCCGGTAATGATTTCAGAAAGCTCGATGAAGAAGCAGCGCTCAGTCATATAATCGAATACATAGAGAAGTTTCTGCTTCTCGTCTTCAACCAGTTCGCTCAACTGGGTCTCTTTCATCACCCAACTGTCCATTTCCGGATTGTCATCCATTTCTTCCAGCGTAATTTCTTTCTCTTTCTCCCAGTCATCATCGCAAATGAAGAAAGAAGTCATCTGGTCGTTAGTGTAGCCTGCCGACTTTAGAATCGCTTCATGGAAGTCATAAAAGGTAGCTTCCGGGTCTATCTGTATTTCTCTGACAAAATCGTCCACCTCATCAGAGATGATTGTAAATCTGTAGATCATGATGATTTATAATTTATGATTTCTGACTTTGTGTAAATCATACGTTTTTCATTTTCCTGCGGGGATAATGCCACGGGCTGATTCACGTATAAAGTTTACGATATAGCTTATTTCCGGTGTCATTTCCATTTCATCCTCGATTTTCTTCAAGGCATCCGTATTGTTCAGACCGCCTTGATAGATAATACGATAGGCATCATGGATTTTCTCAATGGTCTCGTTGGAGAAGCCACGGCGGCGTAACCCTACCACATTGATTCCCGCATAGCAGATAGGCTCGCGTCCGGCAATGATGTACGGTGGGATGTCCTTGCTGAAACGGCAGCCGCCTTGTATCATTCCATAACCGCCCACATGGCAGAATTGGTGCATCAGTACATTGGCACTGATGATGGAATAATCGTCGATGACAATTTCACCCGCCATTTTTGTAGAGTTGCCAATGATACAGCTGTTGCCTATCAGAGCATCGTGGGCCACGTGTACACTTTCCATCAGGAGATTGTTGTTACCGACGATGGTTCTGCCTTTGGCAGCTGTACCGCGGTTGACAGTTACGTTTTCACGTATGATATTGTTGTCTCCGATTTCAGCAGTGCTTTCCTCCCCTCTGAACTTTAAATCCTGGGGAATAGCACCGATAACGGCTCCCGGGAAAATGGTGTTTCCATTGCCGATGCGTGCACCGTACAGAATGTTGACATTTGCCATAATCTTGTTGTTATCACCGATTACCACATTCTTGTCAATGAAAACAAAAGGAGCAATCTCTACGTTTTCCCCGATTTTGGCTTCGGGATGAATATACGCTAAGGGACTTATCATATTATTTACGATTTAGCTATTTACGATTTACGATTGAGAATACTTGCGATTTACTGTATATACGATTTTATCCGAATGTGATAATTCTCACGAATAATTTGAATCGTAAATCGTAAATAGTCTAATCGTAAATTTTATTATTTGTTCTTAACTATTTGCGCCATAAACTCTGCTTCGCAGACAACTTTTTCGCCTACAAACACATAGCCTTTCATGGTAGAGATGCCGCGGCGTATGGGGGCCATCAGCTCTACACGGAAGATGAGGGTATCTCCAGGTACCACTTTCTGGCGGAATTTCACACCGTCAATCTTCATGAAGTAGGTGGAGTAACGTTCCGGTTCATCCACTGAATTCAGTACAAGCAAACCTCCCGTCTGTGCCATTGCCTCTATCTGCAACACACCGGGCATTACGGGTTCCTGCGGGAAGTGTCCCTGAAAGAAAGGTTCGTTGGAAGTTACGTTCTTGACACCTACAATGTAGTTGGCACCTATTTCTATGACTTTGTCCACCAATTGCATCGGGTAACGGTGAGGCAGAAGTTCGCGGATGTGGTTTACATCCATAATCGGTTCGCGGTTGCAGTCGTAGGTAGGGGCTTGTATTTCGTGCAAACGGATTTCCTTGCGCATCTGGCGGGCGAACTTATTGTTGATAGTGTGTCCCGGGCGGGTAGCGATGATACGGCCCTTGATGGGCTTGCCTATCAAGGCCAGGTCACCGATGACATCAAGTAACTTGTGGCGGGCGCATTCATTGGGCCACACCAAAGGTTTGTGGTTGATATATCCCAATTGTTTGGCGTCCATATGAGGAACACCCATCACGTCGGCCAGCTTGTCATAGTTCTCCTGGGACATTTCGCGTTCGTAAATAACAATCGCATTGTCAAGGTCGCCGCCCTTGATAAGACCGGCTTGCAGCAACGGCTCAATTTCGCGTACAAACACGAAAGTACGGCTTGCGGCGATTTCATCCTTGAACTTCGTCATGTCCTCCAGCGTTGCAAACTGGTTGGGGAGGATGTTGGAATCGTATGATACCAATACATTCAAGCTGAAGTTCTCGTCCGGCAACACGATGATGGAAGAGCCGGTTGTTTCGTCACGGAATTCAATTTTGGACTTGATGATATAGAAATCTTTTACGGCATTTTGTTCTACAGTGCCTACGCGCTCTATTTCGTTGACATAATATTGGGCGCTTCCGTCCAGAATGGGAAATTCCGGTCCGTTTACCTGTATCAAGCAGTTATCGATACCCAATGCATAGAGGGCTGCCATACCATGCTCCACTGTGCTCACCTTTACTCCGTTTTTGGAGATTACAGTTCCACGGGTAGTTTCGGATACGTTGTCTGCAACGGCATCGAAGGTAGGCTGTCCTTCCAAGTCGATACGTTGGATTTTGTAGCCATGGTTATCCGGAGCAGGATTGAAAGTAACGGTTAGGTCAAGTCCCGTATGAAGACCTTTTCCACTAAGCGAAAAGCTATCTTTTAGAGTCTTTTGTTTTAACATTGGTTACTTATTTAATTGTTGTTTAAGTTCATTCAATTCTTTGCGGAGCTGGCGCAGTTCCACTTGCATTTCCGGCAAACTTCTTTGTGCGATGGATGCCTTGAAATATTGTTTCAGCTCCATAGGAGGGGTACCGATAAGCTGGCTACCGTCCTTTATGCTACTGGGAACACCAGACTGTGCGCCAAGGTTCACTTTGTTGCCAATATGAATATGACCTGCAATGCCTACCTGCCCGCCGAACATGCACCATTCTCCTATCTTGGTAGAACCTGCTACACCTACTTGCGCCGCCATTACGGTGTGGGAGCCTATTTCATCATTGTGTGCCACCTGAATCAAATTATCCAGTTTCACACCGCTATGTACGATGGTGGCTCCCATAGTAGCACGGTCCACACACGTGTTGGCACCGATTTCCACATGGTCTTCCAGGATAGTGATACCTATTTGCGGTATTTTTTCATAGCCCTCGGAAGTGGGGGCGAAGCCGAAACCGTCTGCACCGATAACGCAACCAGAGTGCAGGATGCAGTGGTTTCCTACCCGGCAATCGTGGTAGATGGTGGAGTTAGCGTAAATAATACAGTCATTGCCCACTTTGGCACCGCTGCCAATCGTGACGTGCGGATGAATGACCGTATTGTCTCCCACCTCTGCGTATTCGCCAATGCAGGCAAAAGGCGCAATGTAAACATCCTTGCCAATTTTAGCTGTCTCGGCAACAAAGGCCAGAGAGTCAATTCCCACCCGCTTTGGCTTGCTTTGCTCATAAAGATTTAGCAATTTAGCAAGACTTTCATACGCATTGTCCACTTTAATCAGGGTGGCTTTCACTTCTTGTTCCGGAACAAAGTCCTTGTTTACCAGAACAATGCTTGATTGGGTTTCGTATATGTAGGGGGTATATTTGGGGTTGGATAGAAAGGAGATGGCTCCCGGTATTCCCTCTTCGATTTTCGCAAAGGTGTGAACGGTAGCATTCTCGTCTCCAACAATTTCTCCTTGGATAAATGTTGCAATTTGTTTAGCAGAGAACTCCATGTCTTATTCTTGTTAGATGGTTTCAAAACGCAAATAACGGACTTTTTTTTTATATTTCCTTGTCCTGAGGTGAATATTTTATACTTATCTATGCAAACGTTGGTAGCATAAGTAGTACTTTTTTACTTTCTTGGACAGAAGAGAGATATTGAGCATATCCGATGCTTCGGCAATATTCTTGATGCTGCCGTCGTTGTAGAGGATGTCAATACTGTCATCTGCCTCGTCGTACATATTCTTCTCGATGCTGGGGGTAGAGATGAAATATCTCGCTTCGGAGAGAGGGATGTTCAGTTGTTCACTGATTTGCAAAGTTAGTTCTTTTTTCCGTTCCTCACTAATAGGTTCGGTAGAAATCTCGACTTTGAAGATGTTTCGGTTAATCATGCCGGCGCTCAGGGTGGACAAAACCTTATCCGAATGGCGGCTCCATACCTTGAGGGCAGTCCAGATGTCATTATCGTCCAACTGAATGAAATTCTCCAAACATTCGGGATTGTTGTAGAATGCCTCCCGGCTGATGTCGTTGTATAGAAAGAATTTCAAGGCGGGTGAGGCAAAGAGGTCTATGCCGCGGCTTGCCAGTTCCTTGGCGCGGAGCAGGGTGCTAATCAGCATTTTCTCGTAGGCAACGGAGGTTTTGTGCAGATAGACTTGCCAGTACATCAGGCGGCGGGCGGTGAGGAAGTTCTCAATAGAATAGATGCCTTTGGACTCTACTACCAGGTGGTCATCCTTTACATCCAGCATCTTGATAATGCGGGCGGAGCCAATGTTGCCTTCGGTCACTCCGGTATAGAAGCTGTCGCGGCGCAGGTAGTCCAGGCGGTCCATATCCAGTTGCCCGCTTACCAGTTGGTGCAGGAAGCGCTTGGGGTATTCATCCTTGAAAATTTGAATGGCGAGTGTCAACTGTCCGTTCATTTCCTTGTTGATACGTTCCATCAGCATCAAGGAGATGTCTTCGTGGGAGACGCCCTGCACGATGGTATTTTCCAGTACGTGGGAGAAGGGTCCGTGGCCGATGTCGTGCATCAGGATAGCGGCTTCCACAGCTTCGGCTTCGCTGTCGAAGATAAAGTTTCCTTTGGTGGCAAGTTGCTGGATGGCCTCACTCATCAGGTAGAAGGCTCCCAAAGAGTGTTGGAACCGTGTATGCTGCGCACCGGGATATACGACAGAGGACAACCCCAGTTGCTTGATACGGTTTAGACGTTGCAAAAGGGGATGTCGTACAACATCGTACAACAACCCCTTTGGTATGTTGATGAACCCGAAGACAGGGTCGTTGATAATCTTTCTTTCGAACATTAAGCGTTAGTCGTTAATCACTTTTTTCAACTCTTCCGCCATCTGTGCCTGCACTTCTTGGGCTGCTTTTCGGCTGGCGGCGGCGAAGTTCTCTGTCTTGTCCACGTAGATGATGCCACGGCTGGAGTTGACAATCAGGCCGCAAGTCTTGTTCATGCCATACTTGCAGACTTCTTCCAGGGAGCCGCCTTGTGCGCCTACGCCGGGAACCAATAGGAAGTGTTCGGGAACAATCTTGCGGATATCTTCGAAGGCGCGGCCTTGTGTGGCGCCTACTACGTACATCATCTGTTCGTCACTGGCCCACTCCTGGGATTTGCGGAGCACTTTTTCGAAGAGGCGTTCGCCGTTGGTGTCTTCCGTCAGCTGGAAGTCGTGCGAGCCTTTGTTGCTGGTCAACGCAAGCAGGATTACCCATTTGCCTTCGTACGTAAGGAACGGGGTCACACTGTCTTCGCCCATGTAGGGAGCTACGGTTACGGAATCTATATCCAGCTCTTCGAAGAAGGTGCGGGCATACATGGCAGAGGTGTTCCCGATGTCACCGCGTTTGGCGTCGGCGATGATGAATTGGTCGGGATAGTTCTGCTTGATGTAGTTTACGGTTTTCTCGAAAGCTATCCAGCCTTTCACGCCCATGCTCTCATAAAATGCCAGATTGGGCTTGTAGGCGATGCAGAGGTCGGCAGTAGCGTCGATGATGGCTTTGTTGAAAGCGAATATAGGGTCTTCCTCTTTCAGAAGATGTTCGGGTATTTTCTTGATGTCGGTGTCAAGACCTACGCAAAGGAATGACTTCTTGCGCTTGATGTTCTCGAATAATTGCTGTTTGTTCATATTATTTTTTAGTTACGGGTTACTTATCACTGCCTTACAGTTCGCTCTCTTTCAGTCTTTCTGCATTTTCCGCCACAATCAGGTGGTCGATGCAGTCTTGGATGTCTCCGTCCATGAAGGCGGCGAGATTGTAGATGGTGTAGTTGATGCGGTGGTCCGTGATGCGTCCTTGCGGATAGTTGTAGGTGCGTATCTTGGCGGAGCGGTCGCCAGTACTGACCATCGTCTTACGCTTGGAGGCGATGTCGTCGATGTACTTCTGGTGTTCCTTGTCGTAGATGAAGGTACGCAAGCGCGAGAGGGCGCGTTCCTTGTTCTTGGGCTGGTCGCGCGTCTCGGTACATTCGATGAGGATTTCTTCGACTATGCCTGTGTTGGGATTCTTCCAGTTGTAGCGCAGGCGCACGCCGGATTCCACCTTGTTCACGTTCTGACCGCCGGCACCACCGCTTCGGAAGGTGTCCCACTTGATTTCACCTTCGTTGATAACTACGTCGAACTCTTCGGCTTCGGGAAGCACGGCTACGCTGGCGGCTGAGGTGTGTACCCGTCCTTGCGTTTCTGTGGCCGGTACGCGCTGCACGCGGTGCACGCCCGATTCATATTTCAGTGTGCCGTATACATTGTCGCCCGTCACGGAGCAGACAATTTCCTTGAAACCGCCGGCTGCACCTTCGTTGGCGCTGGATATCTCCATTTTCCATCCCTTGGATTCGCAGTACTTGGTGTACATGCGGAAGAGGTCGCCGGCAAAGATTGCCGCTTCGTCACCACCCGTGCCGCCACGAATTTCGAGGATGGCATTACGGCCATCCTGCGGGTCGGCGGGGACGAGCAGCAGCTTTATCTGCTCTTCCAGTTCCGGTTGGCGGGTTTGGCAGGCATCCAGCTCTTCGCGTGCCATTTCCCGCATCTCCTGGTCTGTTTCGTTGGCGATGATTTCTTTGGCTTCTTCTATGCCGCGCAGTACTTGCATGTACTCTTTGCGGGCATTCATTAGGTCGCCCAGTTCTTTATATTCTTTGGTGAGCTTGACGTAACGCTTCTGGTCCGCAATCACTGCCGGGTCTGTAATCAAGGTCGACACTTCTTCGAAGCGGGCGACAAGCCCTTCCAGCTTTTCGAGTATGGTATTGTTGTCTGCCATATATTTAATACTTGAACTCTCCGAATTCGCTCTTGATAATCAGTTCTTTCTTGTCGCTTTCTTCCACGCGGCCTACAATCTGTGCATCGATGTTGAAACTCTTCGAAATAGCAATCACCTCTTCTGCATGTTCGGGAGAGAGGTACACTTCCAGGCGATGCCCCATATTGAACACCTTGTACATTTCGCTCCAGTCCGTATCGCTCTGCTCCTTGATGGTCTTGAACAACGGTGGAACGGGGAAGAGATTGTCTTTGATGACACGGCAGTTGTCTCCCACAAAGTGCAGTACCTTGGTTTGTGCGCCGCCCGAGCAGTGTACCATACCGTGGATTTGGGGACGGAGCGCATCGAGCAGCTTCTTAACTACCGGTGCGTAGGTGCGGGTGGGGGAAAGTACCAGCTTTCCTGCATCCAGCGGACTGTCTTCGACACTGTCTGTCAGTTTTAGCTTGCCACTGTATACCAGCTCTTCGGGTACAGCCTTGTCATAGCTTTCAGGGTATTTCTCTGCCAGGTATTTGGAGAATACATCGTGGCGTGCGCTGGTCAGTCCGTTACTGCCCATACCGCCATTGTATTCTTTCTCATAAGTAGCCTTTCCGTAAGATGCCAGACCTACAATCACATCGCCCGGACGGATATTGGCATTGTCTATAACATCTGAGCGCTTCATGCGGCAGGTCACTGTCGAGTCTACGATAATGGTACGTACAAGGTCGCCCACATCGGCTGTTTCGCCACCGGTGGCATAAACGCCTACTCCCATTTCGCGGAGTTCGGCAAGCAGTTCATCCGTACCGTTGATGATGGCTGAGATTACTTCGCCGGGGATGAGCAGTTTATTACGTCCGATGGTAGAGGATACCAGAATGTTGTCTACCGCACCCACACAAAGCAGGTCGTCGATGTTCATAATCAGTGCATCTTGTGCAATGCCTTTCCACACACCCAGGTCGCCGGTTTCCTTCCAGTACATATAGGCAAGACTGGACTTGGTGCCTGCTCCATCGGCATGCATAATGTTGCAATACTCCGGGTCACCGCCCAAAATGTCGGGGATAATTTTGCAGAAAGCCTGCGGGAAAATACCTTTGTCGATATTCTTGATGGCGTTGTGCACATCTTCCTTTGATGCGCTGACGCCTCGCATCATGTATCGTTGATTACTCATGAGATAATAGGTTTGTTCAATTGAATGTGCAAAGATACATCTAATCTTCTACAACACAAAGCGAGGCACAAAGTTTCTCGCCTTTGTGCCTCGCTATAGAGTTGTGTATTTATCAGAATTGTACCTGGGGAGCTTGTTCCGCTCCTTCTGCCGCTTCGAAATAAGCTCGTTTCTCAAAACCGAAGAGACCGGCAAGGATATTCTTGGGGAAACGGCGAATGGCTGTATTGAAGTTCTTGGCTGCATTGTTGAAGTTGGTACGTGCTACGTTGATACGGTTTTCCGTACCTTCCAGCTGTGCCTGCAGTTCCAGGAAATTCTGATTTGCTTTCAAGTCCGGATAGTTTTCTGTGATGGCAAGCAATTTACCGAGGGCGGAAGTCACCGCACCTTGTGCTTTCTGATATTCAGCCAGCTTTTCCGGAGTAAGGTCTACCGCATCCACTTTGATTTGAGTGGCTTTGCTGCGGGCTTCTACTACACCTTCCAGTGTTTCCTTCTCGTGCGTGGCATATCCTTTCACGGTATTCACCAAGTTCGGAATCAGGTCGGCACGGCGTTGGTATTGGGTTTCTACGTTCGACCATTGTCCGCTGACATTTTCGTCCATGGTTACGAGTCCGTTATAGCCAGTTACCCCCCAAATGGCGAGAAGAGCTATAACAACGATAATGATAATGGTTGATTTCTTCATACTTTTCATTTTTAGGCCTCACCTCCGATTCCTCTCCGATAGAGAGAGGGGAGGAGGGGAAGGCAGTTATTAATCATTTAATTATATTCTATGTAAACGTTTTATTTTCTTCCAGTATCCTCGAAGGTGTGTCAAAACGGTTGATGGCACACAGATGACACATCCTCGGCGTTAGAACCGGGAACCGGCTCCACCGCCACCTCCCATACCGCCTCCGAAGCTACCACCGCTGAAGCCTCCTCCGCCACCTCCGCCGAAGAGACCTCCACCACCGAAGATGACCGGACCACCTCCGCCTCCTCCCCGGTAATTTTCATCGTATGACTGCTGGCGGCGCACTACTTTATGTCCGCAATTGCGGCAGGTGTAGGTCACATCTTCCGTTTTCACTCCATTGCGGCGTGAGATGAGTACGCTTCCGCTTCGTTGCAATTTATGTTGTCCGCAGTTGGGGCATTTGTTGGCAGCGCGTTGGGCAAGGATACCTATAATAGATGCCACTGCGAGGAAACCGATAAGCCCCAGTAGGATACCTCCTACGGAGAGGTCATCCTCCTCTTCCGTGTCATTCACCATAGTGCCGTCAAGACGTGAACAGACTGCCTTTACACCCGCTACCATTCCGGCATCCCAATTACCGTCTTTCAGATAGGGAATCATGTATTTGGTCTGTATACGTTTGCAGATGGCATCAGGAAGGTCCCCTTCCAAACCGTATCCCGTATAAAACTGGATGCAGCGTTGGTCGGTTACCAGCAGAATGACCAAACCGTTGTTTTTTTCTTTTTTCCCTACTCCCCATTCATTGAGCAGCTGGTGTGAGAAATCAAAACAGTCTTCTTGTCCGATGGAGGGAACAACGGCAACTACCGTTTCAATACCAGTCTGCTGCTCCAATGCGTAGAGCATGCGGTCTATGTCGGCACATGCCTCTTTGGATAAGATGTCGGCAGGGTTGCAGACATAACGCGTCTTGTCCTGAAGGTGTACTTTAGGAATGTTCTTAGTGGTGTAGACTTCTTGTGCCTGCAAGGATATGAACAAGCACAGGAAGAATGCTATGGAAATAAATCGTTTCATATTACCAATGTTTGTTGCGGCGAAGATAGGAAAAATCACGTCAATGTATGTATTTCCCTACGAATTTCTTTACATGCTCGGTGTATTCCTGCGGATAATCCTTGTAAGACATGGCATGTGTGGCACCGGGTACAATCCATAATTCTTTGGGTTCGGGCTTGGCTTCATAGAGGGGATAAGCCATCCACGTCGGTACAAAGGTGTCGGCATCACCGTGGATGAAGAGCATCGGCAAAGTACATTTCTTTACTTGCTCCAGGGCAGAAGCTTCACGGAAGTCCCATCCGTACTCCTGCCGGCAGAGCCAGCTTGCAGTATGCAGTAGGGGGAAAGCGGGCAGTCCGAACAGTTCTTTCAACTCTCCGCGAAACTCATCCCATACGCTTGTATAACCGCAGTCTTCCACAAAACACTTGATGAATGGCTGTTGGTATTGTCCGTGTTCCACTTCGCCGGATACCATCATGGTGGTGGCGGCTCCCATGGAGATGCCGTGTACTACCATCTTTGTACTGCGGGACGCTATGCTGTCCGCATGGTTGCGTCCGAAAAGCTCATCGGCGGTCTCGGTCCATTGCAACACGTCGAGCCGGTCTTTCCAGCCCATCTGTACATGGTTCCCTTCGCTCATCCCGTGTCCGTAAAGGTCGGGCAGCAGGATGTTGAACCCCATCTCCTTGCTGTACAGATAGCCTATCATCAGCATGCGCACGGCATTATCCGTATATCCGTGTACGATGACTGCTGTTTTGAGGGTGGGGTGGGCGGCGGCAACGTAGAGTGCATGCAGCGTCTCTCCGCGGTCGTTCTCGATGTAGAAGTCCTTCAGTACTCCTGCGGTCATCAGGCTATCCACCCAGGGGTGCAGTTCGGGATAGCGCTCGTACATGAAATCGTAGGATGCGGCTATGTTGCGGCTGCGTGAAACGAGGTCGTCCGGTTTCAGGGAATAGCCCAGCATATAGTACCCTCCGCACAACAGTACGGTGCAGAGGGCAGCCAGACCGAGAATCGAATATTTTATGGCTTTCTTCATTATTTATTCCAAATTTCCCATGCGGCAAAGGCCTGCAACAGCAACATCTCCAGTCCGTTCTTGGTGACGGCTCCTTGTGCCTGGCCTTTCTTCATGAAGAGGGTTTCGTTTGGATTATATAACAAATCGTAGAGCAAATGGTTGGGGGTCAGTAGCTCGTAAGGAATGTTGGGACAGAAGTCCACTTTGGGGTACATGCCTACGGGGGTACAGTTGACAATCACCGTGTACTCCTGCATGATTTCCGGTGTCAGCTCTTCGTAAGTGAGGTATTTGTCCTCTTTCTTGGTGCGCGATACGAAGGTGCTTTTTATCCCCAGGTTCTCCAGCCCGCGATATACGGCTTTCGATGCGCCGCCGGTGCCCAGAATCAGGGCTTTCTTGTGATGTGGTTGCAAAAGCGGTTCTATGGATTGTGTGAATCCTATGATGTCGGAATTGTAGCCAACCAGCTTTACCTTGCCTTTGGGAAGGCGGATAATCTTAATGACATTGACGGCGCCTATCTTGGCCGTGTCTTTGTCCAGTTCGTCTAGGTAGGGGATGACTTGCTCCTTGTAAGGGATAGTTACATTCAGTCCACAGAGGTTGGGATTTTCCTCGATAACTTCCATGAAATCCTCGATACGTGGAATTTCGAAGTTTACATATTCTGCATCAATGTTTTCTGCCGTGAATTTCTCATTGAAATATCCGATGGAAAAGGAATGTTTCAACGGGTAACCTATTAAACCGTATTTCTGCATAATATTTTAGTTATTGATTGAACTATATTCGTTTGTTTATGGAGTACATTATTGGTCGGAAGTAGTTGAGGAGGTGATTACCGGTTCTTTGATGATAACAAAACCTCCGAATTGCAATCCGTTGTCTTTTCCGTTCAAACAGAACTTTCTGTCGAATACGGGTTTATTTTTTGATTTCCAGATTAGTTTGCTAGAGAAGGTGATGACGTCTTGAGTACCATCGTTCCAGTCTATTATCACTTTTTCGTTATCGAATGTATCGTCGCCATTGAATTCTCCAAAAGTGAGAAAGTATTTGCCAGTTTCAAATTTCATTGTTTGCAGACCGTTGAAGTGTGCAAGGTAAGCTTTGGTTTGGCTTATTGGAACGTCCTTTTCATATATTTTTCCATTATAGATTGCCTTGATTCCTTGCTTGGCAATGTTGCCGGGAGTTTCAGGATTCAACAAATCATTACCTTGAGCATCTTGTACTGCGATATGCAGTTCGATAGGAGCAAAATCCCATATTATATCATCACTTCCCGAATCATCGCAAGCTGTGAAACCGGCAACGCAAAGGAGGGAAATAAATAATAAATAGAGGGTGTGTGTAGCTTTCATAAGGTCTCTTTTTTATATAAGTTTCTTCTTTTTATTTAGTTGCCACATAAAGTGTACATATCCCGAAAGTCAGCCGCTTGAAGTGCACTTCGCTGAAGCCTGCCTTGCGGATTACCTCCTGCATCACTTCTCCCTGCGGGAAGGCGCGAATACTTTCCGGTAGATAGGTGTAGGCGCTGTTGTCTTTCGAAATACATTTACCGAGCAGGGGGATGACAACTTTGGAGTAGATGGTGAACAACTGTTTCATCGGGAAGCGGTCTGGTGTGGAGAGCTCCAGTATGACGAGATGTCCGCCGGTCTTTAGTACGCGGCACATCTCGGACAGTCCCTTATCCAGCCCTTCGAAGTTGCGGATGCCGAACGCTACGGTCACGGCGTCGAAGCTTTCGTCGGCAAACGAGAGGGAGGTGCAGTCCTCCCGGACAAATGAAATCTTGTTCGAGAGGTGCGCCTGCTTTACTTTTTCACGTCCCACGTTCATCATGCCTTCCGAGATGTCGGTGCCAATCAGGCTATCGGGTTGCA
>OHBY01000494.1_pt1 | contig 20646 bp, 19 predicted proteins | sample 1577531 | NCBI WGS metagenome assembly OHBY01 (sample SAMEA3879564, study PRJEB24766) | human gut metagenome | biome: human-associated habitat; feature: feces | place: USA | collected 1985/1987 | reverse complement strand
GAGATGCCCTACCGCCCCCACATTCTGTACAGCGGGACAGCCGGCGAAAAAGCTTATACCTACCGCCTTGCCGGAAACACCTGCCTTGCCGGTGATGTGATCGGAGATTACTCTTTCGACCATCAGCTGCAAGCAGGCGAAAAGCTGGTATTCTGTGATATGGCGATTTACTCCATGGTCAAGAACAACACCTTCAATGGGATGCCCCTGCCGGATATCTGGGTGCTGCATGAAAACGGCACCACCCAGCCGCTGGCCCGCTTCGGCTACCACGATTTCAAATACCGTCTGGGCTCTCCCCGCTGAGCCGCCCGGATACACAAACACCCCTCTGCGCTCCTTTCGGAATGCAGAGGGGTGTTTGCTTATGAAACGGAGAACTCAGATCTCGTACCACTTGATCTCGTTGGCTTCCAGATGCAGGTCAAAATGGTTGCCGCCGGTGGTGTAAACGGTAGTATCCTGCGGCTCGTAGGTGTTGTTCACCACGCAGTACTTGCCGTTCTTGACGTAGGCGTGCACTTCCACATTGTAGTTGGAGCTGAACCAGGTGTGCAGCTCCTCCTCGCTGTGGGCGCTCCACAGGATGGCACGGTACAGGGTGCGGCTGTTGGCAAAGCTGTAGGGCACGCCGCTGATGTAGACCGCGCGGCCCTTACCGAAATCGTGGGCAGCCATCTGCACTTCCCTGTTCCGCTGCACCAGCACCTCGGTACCCTCGAGGGCGTAGATGTTCTTCTTGCCCTCGCCAAAGTCGATGGGCTGGTCGGCATCCTGCAGAATGAAGTGGTCCGGGTGCTCGTCCCAATTGTACTTGTCGTAGTTGAGGGTGAAGCCGTTTTCCTCCTCCACGCCAAGCACGCTGGCCAGCTGGAGGATGTGGCCCTGATAGGCATGACCGGAGGGCTCACCCACGCCGATGAAGCCGCCGCCGTTCCAGACGAACTTCCGGATCGCGGAGGAGATCTCCGGGTCCTCCCACCAGATGCCGCCGGTGTGGGCGGTGTCGGCATCGCCCACATTGATGATGACATCCAGCTCATCCAGCAGGGCGGGGTCCTTCTTGATGTCCTCAAAGCTGATGAACTTCACGTCAAAGGGCGCGCCGGACAGCATTTCGATGACACCGGAGTAGCTGTAGTTCTGCTTGTAGTAGAGGGCGTGGTGCACCATGTGGCAGCCCCAGGCCCGCATCTTGCCCCAGCAGTTCAGCACGGCCACCCGCTTGACGCAGTAGGGCGTGGTGCCCTTGATGTTCTCATACAGCTCACGGAACTCGCTGCAGACGCTCTCCACATAGTCCACGAACTCCGGGAACTGCAGCGCCAGCTTCAGGTAGCCGCCGTAGCCGATGCGGTCGATGGGCTTGCGCAGGATGGCGCGGCGGGCCGTGACCCAGTTTTCCTTGGCCTCCCGCACGGGGTCGCCGCCCTCGTGGAAGGTGTCCGGGAAGAAGTAGGGCAAAAAGCGCCCCTCCGTGTACTTTACGCCCTCGATGTCCGAGATCAGGCGCAGGGTGGAGCCGTTGCCCACGCTGCCCACCACGGCATCCAGACCGATGGTCTTGAACTCATCCATAAATGGTTCCATTCCGATCCAGTGATCTCCAAGGAACATCATGGCTTCTTTTCCACATTCATGTGTGATATCTACCATCTCTTTTGCAAGCTTGGCAACCTCTCTTCTTTGGAATGCCTGAAAATCCTTAAATTCTTTGGATGGAATCCGATACGTATTGTTCATATATCCCTGATCGATAATAAATTCCGGACGGAACTTATATCCGACTTCCTGTTCAAACTGCTCCAGAATATATGGACTTACTGATGCAGAATATCCATACCAGTCTACATAACGCTCTCTCGCCAGTTCATCAAAGATCAGTGTAAACTGATGGAAAAATGTCGTATAACGGATCACGTCGATATGTGGATTGTCCTGAATATATTTTCTGAGACGCTCCATGGAATATTTGTGTGTCTTTGGCTGACGCACATCAAATGTGATCTGCTTTTCAAAGTCTGTCCATCCGTTTGTCACCGCATTGTACATATGTACCGGATCCCACATAATATAGGCAAGAAAACTTACTGTATAATCATGAAATGCCTTTGCACTGTGGATTGTCACATCCCCACTCTCGCTGTCATAGCTCCACTGATCTGTCGGAACTACTTCTCCCGTGGTACGGTCAATCACTTCCCACCATCTTGTGATATCATCATGGTCATTGACCTTCAGCATATCCGGATACAGATGGTTCATCAGATGAATGGATAACTCCTCTTCCACTGCTGTATAAAAAGGAGTCATAATATACATCTGCTGAATCTCTTCCGGATTTGCCTTTGCCCATGCGTTGTCTTTTCTGGTTGTATAATAAGTAGAATATACTTTTGCATCTACATTCTTTAATTCTTCTGGATAATCGGTTCCGTCACAGTCACGGATCGCATCCGCCCCCCAGCGCTTTACCAAATCCAGTGTTTCCGACACAACGTCCACATCTGTAGGGATCGTAACCCTTCCGCTCGTACACTCTTTCAAAATGATTCTCCTCTCTCTTCTCTGTTATAGTCTACTTTGTATAAATCAAGAATAGAAGAAAACCCTGCTTTCGTCAATTTGCTTCTTGCTTTCATTTTTAGCATTCTTGCTGTTGTATTTTTTTCGTGTTGAAACTGATAATTTTATTCGAATTTTACATCCTCCCGCTCCAGAGAAATATAAATTTTCGTTCCCACTCCGACACGGGATTGGGCCCGGATGCTGTGTCCTAATTTCTGTATGATCGTCTTGCACAGGTACAGACCGATTCCCGTAGATTTCTGGTGCTCTCTTCCGTTATATCCGGTAAATCCACGCTCAAAAATACGCGGAAGATCTTCCGGGGCGATTCCGATTCCAGTATCCTCCACCACCAGCTCCGTACCTTTTATATAAATGGAAATGCACCCTTTCTCCGTATCCCCATCCGGAGATCCCATCCCCTGTACCTTCGGCGGGCGATGAGGTATATTTCAGGGCATTGGACAGTACCTGCTCGATCACGAACAGCAGCCACTTTTCATCGGTGAGCACCATCTGCCTGCTGTCCTGAAAATTCAGATGGATCTTTTTCAAAATAAAGATCTGGGAATATTTGCGAACTGCCTGCCGCACAATATCACCGATCGGATACCACTGGAATTTCAGATCATTCCCCATATCCTCCATCCGCAGATAAGACAGTACCATTCCCACATATTCTTCCGTCTGAAAAATCTTCATTTTCATCTCATTTAGAAAATTCAGTGTCTCCTCTGCATGTTCCTCAAATTCCATTGCCTGTTCTTCAAAAGACTGGATCAGAAGATGCATGGCGGAAATCGGTGTCTTGATCTGATGCACCCACAGACTGTAATAGTCAGATGCATCCTTTTTGCTGAGGAGTACTTCGTTTTCCAGCATCTCTCTCCATGCAAAAATTGTCTCCGTGATTTCCTGATATTCTGCCTCAATCCGGCTCTTTGGATCCGGAAACTCTTTCAATTCATGCGGAAGTGCCGCAGACAGATCCAGCAGACTCTGATACCTCTTCCGATAAAACCAGAAATTCAGCACTCCCACAAATAAAAGCCAGATTGCAGAGAGCTCTGCTCCATACCCGATCACGTCAAAGGGAACTTCTTTTAACCAGAGTAGTATACAGAAAATCACAAGCATTACGGCATATACTCCGATAACCGGAAGTTTTTCTTTCAAATAAGAAATCAACAATCTCATTCTATCACGTACCCGATTCCTTTCTTTGTAGCAATAAAATCACAGATTCCAATACTTTCCAGTTTCTTTCTGAGTCTGGTCATATTTACAGTCAGTGTGTTGTCATCAATAAACTCATCACTCTCCCAGAGACGTTCCATGATCCGATCCCTTTTTACGATCTTTCCCGCATTCTCCATCAGGATCTGCAGGATTTTGAAATCATTTTTCGTCAGCTCCATACGCTCTCCGTGAAATGTCACTGCCGCATCGTTCAGATTTAAGATCACATCCCGATACTCCAGCACATTTAACTGCCCGGTAAAAGAATACGCTCTCCTTAATAATGCCTGGATCTTTGCAGTCAGGACATTCAGATCAAACGGTTTTTCCACAAAATCATCCCCACCCATGTTCATTGCCATCACGATATTCATATTGTCACTTGCGGATGATAAAAACAGGATCGGCACACTGGAGATCTGACGAATCTGGGTACACCAGTGAAATCCATTATAAAACGGCAAAATAATATCCATGATCACAAGCTGCGGATCAAACGCTGTATACTCCTCCTGTACGCGTTTGAAATCCTGCACACATGCCACCTCATAATCCCACTTTTCCAGATGTTCCTTCATTTTATCCGCGATGACACGGTCATCTTCCACAATCAGTATTTTATACATCGTCTTCCCCTTTCACGCTCTTATATATAGAAATAATATCCTTGCTTTTGCTCACTGTCAACGACAAGAATGCTCACCTTTAGAAAGTCTTTAGAATTCTTAAGTTTATATATATTGACCGTATATATTATATTTTCTATAATATGCTCAAAAGATAGATATACAGTTTTCTTACCTATCAAATATACGAAAGGAAGGGATGGATTTTATGACATTTACACTCAACACACCCATGTTTGATTTTCTTGTTCTTTCTATTATCGCCGAGGGTGATGCCTATGGATATCAGATCAGCCAGATCATCAAACGAGTATCTGATACCAAAGATTCTGCCCTGTATCCGATTTTAAAGAAATTACAGGAAAACGGCTATGTAGAGACCTATGACCAGCAGTTTCAGGGACGGAACCGCAAATATTATAAGATTACACAAAGCGGAAAGATCCGGCAGGAACACCTAAAAAAGGAATGGAAAGAGTACATTACGATCATTGACGATATTGTAAATGGAGGAATGGGAAATGACTAAGAAAGAGTATATGAAAAAACTTGCATACCAGCTTCGTCGTCTTCCTAAAGAGGATTTCGATAAAGCAATGGACTACTTTGAAGAATATTTTGAAGATGCAGGCATCGAAAATGAGCAAAAAGCCATCGAGGACCTAGGCGCTCCGGAAGAAGCCGCTTCCGCACTGATTCTGGATCTGGCACAGGAAAATGCTGTCAAACCGCCAAAAACAATGAAACGGCGCTTTTCCGCTTTATGGATCGCTATTCTGGCACTTTTTGCAGCCCCGATCGCACTGCCTCTGGCACTTTGTATCCTGGCTGTGCTCGCATCCCTGATCCTTGGAATACTTGCAGTCGTTGGAGGTATCTTAGTCACTGCACTTGCCGCAGTGGCAGGAAGCGTGCTTGGCATCATTGGAGGAATTGCGATCATCCCTCAGACTCTTGGGGGAGGACTGGTTACGATCGGTCTGTCTCTGATGCTGATCGGTTGTGGAATCCTGGTCACATATTTCACCATATTACTGGCTCGCTGGATCATCATCAAACTTGCCGGACTGCTCGGCAAACTTGTGAGAAAAGGGGGAAAAAGACATGAAGAAAAGTAAAAAAATCATTCTGACACTTTCTGCAGTCACACTGACTGCCGGTGTTCTTTTCACCGGAATCGGATATATGAATGGAGGACGATTTGGCTTTGCCTTCTCCGATGGAAAATTTATCTCTGCTGACAGTATGGAAAAAGAAAAACGGCCATTTATCATGGAGAAAAAGAAACTGGACTCTGTAAAAAATATCGATATCAAGATTTTATCTTATGCAAACATCCAGATTCTTCCATCTTCAGACAACGCATTTTATCTGGAATACAATCTGCCAGGAGAATACCCAAAACCTGTGTTCTCATGTACAGACGGCACACTCACACTGACTCAGGAAGATCGGGAACCGATCGCCATTGTCGGATTTGGATTTCATGCATCCCAGAATTCTGAATGCAGCGTCACACTGTATGTTCCGAAAAAAGCAGAATTGAACAGCTGCAGTCTCTACAGTGACTCCGGAAACATCCAGGCATCCGATCTGAACGCCTCTGATTTTGGTCTCGGATGTGATTACGGAGATGTCACTTTGAAAAATATCAAAGGAAAAGAACAACTTCGTCTCAATTTAGGTTCCGGAAATTTAAACGCTGATACCCTTTCTGGAAAAACGGCCGCAGTTTACAATGACAGCGGGAATATTTCTTTAAAATCCGGCACATTTGACGACCTGCATCTGGAGAACGACTACGGAGATGTCCGTCTGGACGGCACTGCTGTGAAAAATGCCTCTGATCTGACTTTGGATTCCGGTCATATAACCGTCGCCGACAGTACACTTGGCGCTGCGCGGATTTATAATGAAAGCGGAAATATCACACTGAACAAGACGAATGGAACGTCCATGGAAGTCACTGCTGAATACGGAGATGTCTCCTTTACAGATACGGAGGTTTCTGATGTTGGCACATTCACATTGGATTCCGGCAATTTCTCTGCAAATACAAGCACCGTCAAAGCGATCACGGTTAAAAATGACAGCGGCAATGTTTTGCTGAATCAATTTTCCAGTGAAAGCGCAGTTTTTACATTGTCCTACGGAGATCTGGATCTGACTGCCACAAAACTTGGCTCCTTTGACTGTAAGAGTGAAAATGGAAATGTTTCCATACAGCTTCCGGATCCATTTGATTCCTACGGATTCAATCTCCACACAGAATATGGGGAAATCGCTCTGCCTTCTGCAAAAGAAACTGCTCTTATCTCTGAAGAAGAGGATTCCTCCGAAGTTTCCTACCGTACAAATTCAGAGGCAAAACATAAAATCCAGGTAGAATGTGAAAACGGAAATATTCGGATTGGTTAGAAGATCTTTCCAAACAAATGGATATATTTCTTAAATAAATTGCATTGAGGGTGTGCCAAAAAGCACACCCCCAACTTTATTGAATTTGTTCTCTAAACTCATGAACTACCTGCATAAATTCTTTTACACGATTTACATCTACACGATTTTCAAATTTTCCATCTTTCTTGAAAGTTGTTCCAACAACAGCTGCATCCGCAGTTGTAAGTTTTCTCTCAATCGTATTAATGCGACATCCTGTATTACATAAAACAACAATATCTGGATTCGCCTCTTTCACACTTGCAATCAAAGCATCATCCACATCTTGTCCTGCAGCATCTGCCGAAATACATAATCCATCTGGCGCAGCCTTTGCTATTGTAGTTTTGGCAATATCTGCAAGTGGTCTGGTATCTAAGCTTTGATCTGATTCCGGGTTAATAAAGTATAACATCTTCAGTTCATCCAAAGGGAGCGCCGCTTTTCTTCTCAGCAAAGCGCTAAAATCATTGTTATAAAAACCACCATCTCCTACATAAACACCACAAAATGTTCCACGTACAAAGTTTGCTTTTACTGCCGCCGCCAATTCCAAACATGCCCTTCCATCACTGATTGCATCTACTCCATATGGTACTTTTATTTCTGATCTCAGATTTCCAATAACATATGCCATGGCTGCCGGCGTAACCATATCCATTGTTCTCTGATATGGGAAACTAAATTCATTGCTAAAAATAATTCCATTCACACCGCCATCCTGTAATGCATGTAAATCAGCTCTTGCATGTTCAATGATCACATCCATATCATTTTCTTTTTTGTACAACGGATCTCCCGGGAGTGGATCAAGATGCAACATCGCAATAATCGGTTTTTTCACTCCAAACAATTTTTCAGTCCATAACATTTTCTTTTCCCTCCAACTAAACAACTTATTATTTTTTAATACATTTTTATACTTTTATTATATCACTGGTATGCTGTATGTCAATATTTTATTTTTAAAAACCACACAATACAAAACATCCAATTAAAAAGGGTAAGGTTCACTTCTCTTATCAAGCACTAACCTTACCCACTTATTTTAATATTCAAATTGTCGATAATATCTGCGAATAGAAAGAGGATGTCTTAAGAATAATTCCATATATGCATCTACTCGATTATTTACACCGTGCATCACTAAATGCGAAATGCTTCCTCGAAACTCTGGACTGATTCCTTTTAACTCCTGCTCTTTCGTATCAATGATCGTATAATTTGCATTCACCTTTGGTAAAAATCTTGCAACTCTTTCCGCCAATGGGCGCTGCTCATCTTCACCCATGAATAAAGTAACCGGTGTATCATCTACAATAATTTCCTGCATACCATGAAAAAATTCCTGACAACTAATTGATTTTGTCCGGATCCACATCTGTTCTTCCCAATAACACATCGCATAAGAATAGGTAGCACCATATTGATTTCCTGATCCGATAAAGTAATGTGGAAGATCTGGATGTTTTTTCCAAAAATCCACTTTATTTTTTGCATACTCATATGCCCATTCATCCGAATCCTTTTCTACCTGAACCAACGCTTCCGCCAGATAGGATTCCATTTCTTTATTGTAACGATCATATTCTTCAAATTCACCATTCTTATACATAAGATAGTTTGCAACCATGTAAAATTTCAATTGTTCATTCATCGGATATACAATTAAATGCTCTCTCTTGTCTGGTTGCGTTAAAATTGTACCCGGTGTATCTATAAACGCAAACACACGCGCGCCAATCTCATGAACGCGATCCACTAACTCAACCATCTCTTTTGTGTTTCCAGACACAGAAGAGTAAATAACAACCGATTTATCCGTAAATCTTTTGTTCCCGGTTGTTAGAAACTCCGCTGCATTTTCCACATACACCGGTAATTTAGATCTCCCCCGCATATATACTTCTACCTGCATACCGGAAGCATATGTTCCACCAATCCCTATAAAATATATCCCATCAAATCCTTCTTCCCAAATTTGATCGATTACGTTTTCAATTTGTGAGCGCAATGCAAGTGCTCCATTCACACTCTCAATTTGAGCCTGTTCATTAAAATTGCGTAAACAGGCACCTTCCGATTCTTTCCATGCTTTTGCTTCGTATTTCATGCTGTTCCCTCCATATTGTCTTTTCATCGCAGACATTGTTCTGCCGATCACCATGCCCCAAAATATCCTAATGTCTCGGTGGCATTTCCAGCACCTAATTCCATAGATTTTTCAATGGAAAGTCCATCTTCAATTCCCTTTAAAAATCCTGCAATGTAACTGTCACCTGCACCCAAACTATCCACAAGATTTGCACATGGCACAATTCCAAACTTATGAAATACTTCTCCGTCAAAACATAAGCTGCCTTCTTCTCCCATCATGCAGATCACAAGTTCCGGGCCGGAATCATACAGTGATTTCATCTTCCTTCTCACTTCATCGGTATCTCCACAATCAACAGAGAAAAACAGATAATTGGTATACGGAATTGCCACTTTAGATTCTGCAGAATCCGGGTCAGTCGCACAATCAAACGCTGTTATAATTCCTTTCTCTTGTAATTCGCGAAACTGTTTTCCGACTTTTCCCCAAATATCACAAACTACGACATCGAATGACTTTATGTATTCCATATCCGCTTCTGTCAAAACATAATCTGCCAAAACACCTTCATCGTAATCTCCAAAAATGCGCTCACCATTTTTAATTTCGACCTGAGAAACGGCTGTTTTTCCTTCTGCAACTCGTAAATGCGAAATGTCCACTCCTTTGCCAGCGATTGCATGCAGCATCGTCTGACCATAGTCATCATTTCCAACCGGCCCAATATACGCTGCTGTTCCGCCAAGTCTCACCGTGTAAACAGCCATATTTACCGGACCTCCTCCGGCAAAAGCTTTCCCTCCCTCTAAATTTTTATAATAATCGATACAATTACTTCCAACGGCCGCTAATCTCATACTTTCATCCTTTCCGGACTTAAAGAAGGGATGTTTGCACTGTGAAAAAGGATCCTTCCTCCCTTTTCACAGTACATTCCCATATCCTCTTTCTTTATTTGATTGAATCGATAAATCGTTCTACTTCTTCTCTGTTCGGATATCCACACCCTGGCTTCTTTGTCATACTTCCAGGACGTGTCACTTTATAAGCTGCATACTTGCTGGCCCATTCTGTAGATTCGCGCAGGCTTTTTCCCCACACAAGATTTGCAGCTACGGCAGCAAGATATCCATCTCCTGCCCCAATGGTATCCACTGCTTTCACCGGTGTCGCTTCTACTTCCCAATATTCATCCCCATCAATGATCGCACTTCCTTTGGAACTACACGTCATTATGACGCCTTTACAATGGTATTTTTGCTGTAGTGTTCTCACAATTTCATAGTTTTCCTGATCAGAATCTTCTGGAAGATTACACAACATTTTTGCTTCAACATCATTCAATACCATATAATCCAGGTAATCCAATTCTCCCATCTCTTCACTTGGCAATGGACTCACGTTACATAAAGTTGTCATTCCGTACTCTTGTTTTGCTATTTTCGCACCGTCCAATGCTTTTCGGAAAGGCATGCCAAATCCTGTAATAAACACTTTTGCTTCTTTCATCGCCTCAATTGCATTTTTTGTTTCTTCTAAAGTCAACGCCTGACATGCACTGTCTCCATCGATGATCGTATTTGTGCTATCCTCTTCAATCAAAATCAGTCCCGTTCCTGTTGACACTGAATGATCTCTATACATGTATGTGGTGTCAACACCCGATTCACTCATCCACTGGTCTCCCATATCTCCCCATGGATCATATCCTACTTTTCCAATATATCCCGTGGATACACCCAAACGTCCGAGTGCAACTGAAACAGTAGCACCTTTTCCTCCATCTTCTTCTACATGCCAATTTGTTGCTTCCAGCGTCTCCCCCCGACGCGGAAATCGTTTGATATGACAAACTTGTCCAACTCCGTGACTATTTAATACAATTACATCAATTGGTCCCATTTTTCCCATTTTTATCACCTCTAATTTTCATCCAACAATTCACGGATCACTTGATACCCTCTTTCAGCAGCATAATCCGGCTCATTTGCATAGCGACTAAACAACTCCAAAGAAAGATAACCGTCATAGCCTACTTCTTTAAGATATCTCACAATTCTTGGAAAATCCATCTCTCCATCACCAGGAATCAAATGATCTTCACTTGTTTTTTCACAATCAACAAAATGAATATGCTTACAATCCTCTCCCATTTTTTCAAAATATGAGCAAACAGGCTCTCCATAAGTAAATGGTGCAGCAAGATCTAACATACATTTAAAGTTTGGCGAATTCACCTGATCCAACGCCCATTTCACATCATCCGATGAAACAATAATGGTTCCCTCATACGGTGTAACCGGCTCCAGAATAATTGTCTGGCCGATTTTTTCTGCATGTTCTGCCAAAATCTGCATATTTTCAATAAAAAGTTTTTTCACATCTTCTTTATTTCTTCCATAGCCAGGATGATTGCAGGCTAACATACAATATTTCGCATCAATCTCTCTTGCCATATCCAATGACAATTTAAAATATTCCAAACTTTCTTTGTTCATTTCTGGATTTTCAAATACTAAGCTATATGGAGAGCCAGTATTTTCTGGAACATAATCAATAATCGGCATATTATAATCTCTTGATAATTGCTTGATTCTTTCTGCTCCTCCTCTTGCCAGATCCGGTGCATACGCATGTGGTCTAAATCCACCCAATTCAATTCCGTCATAGCCATACTTCGCTGCCGCCTGAAATGCTCTTTCTAATGGGTAATTTGAATATCCTCCTGTAAACAATGCAATTTTCATAGACATTTTTCCTCCTTTTCTACTTTTTCCCGAGAATTTCTTCTATATGCTGCTTCACTAGCTTTGTTTCTTCTATATCAAGATAGCCAAAATCAAACCTCAACTCTTCATGTTCCCCTGGTTTGATCGTATTATATAAATGATTCTCTTTCTGATATTTTGTTGATCGGTTCGTACCAGTTGTAGGCAATGCAATTCCAATGCCATCTTCATCTCCGGTCCTGCACAGCCATCTCAATGCATACGGAAGTTTTTCTGTTTTAAAACGCACATAGCAGGAGTCTCCCTCCGGCATAACCTGCATTGCATGCGCCCAGCCCTCCTCATCGGATTCATACTTAATGTTAATACACATTTCCGGATCATTGCACTGGGATTCTGAATCTAACACATCTGCAATCATTGGATCGTCGAAAATCCGTTTTGCATACTCACGCATTTTTATCGCTCTTTCTGAATCTCCCTCTAAAATCGGTGGATCCGGTTTGATGTGCTCCTTATCCTTGATAGCACTATAGACAATATGAGAGCCTTCTACTGCCAGCCAGTTCATATGACACATAAACATATAATCCAATGGACTTTTTCTGCGATTATGGATATCTATATGCATTTCTGCCACAGTACTATTTTCATAAAGACGTAATTGAGGACTATATGAATAATGATATTCCTGGCTGTTTCGATATACATATGTTCCACCCACAACTAAATATTTTCCTTTTTCATCTCGCCCAATCCCAACATAAGTATCCGGATAATAAGCAAACGGCAATTCTCCATGAAGTGGATAATCCTCTCCCTCATCTGCACAATTGATGTTGGTCAATCCACAATGTATCAACAAACCACCATAGTTATCCCCAAATTTTGTTGTATTTTGGGGCTGATCAAAAATAGATTTTTGCGTTAAATTTTTCCCATGAAATTCAGCAAACCAAATCTGTTGCCCCATATAAGGCAAAACAACCATATTACAGTTTTTATTTCTGATTTTTAATCCGCATACACCCGTTTCGTAACGAAATGCTACTGCGCTGAATTCACCGTCTGACAGCAATTCTATTGGTCTGTCTGAAAAAAAAGAAGGTTTGAAGTTAATTTTTGTCAACTCCATATGTATGCTCCTTTCTACAAAACGTCATACCCATATTCTTTCGCAAGATCATCCAACTGCGTTTTCAGCATTTCCGGAACAAAGTCTTGATCTTTTGGCATGCGTGAATGCATTCCAACCGGACCTCCGCCATATTTCATCGCATAAATCCATGCTGCATTGAATGGGGCCTGTTTACAGAGATTTCGAATACGGAGAACTTTATGCTGTGCTTCCATACATTTTTTATAATCGCCTGCTAAACCTGCATCTACAATATCTTTCATTTCTTTTGGGAAAGGAACTGCCATAAATGAAACACATCCAACAGCGCCAAGTTGCATCATAACACCATCTAATCCATCACAGCCTCCAAGAAAATCAAATTCATCCGGATTGATGCGCAGTGTACACTGAATAAAATTCAAAATATCTACCGATGCATCTTTAAATCCTCTTAAGTTTGGATGTTCGTTTACAAGCCGACATAATGTGTCTGGTGCAAACAGTGTTCCCATCTGTACACAGTTGTAAATATAAACAGGACGTTTTGCATAATCAATCAGTTCCGCAGCATAATCATATAAAGCATCCTGGGTATGTTTAAAATAAGGCGGAGCAGTAATACAATAACAATCTGCCATACCCATTTCTTCATATAAATCCAGTAATTCTTTATTTAACTCAACAGAATTTTCAAATGCACAGGCCATGATCTTCGCTTTTCCCTGTGTCACACCATAAATTGTTTTCAACAATTTCATTTTTTCTTCTACTCTAAGTGCCTGACATTCTGCTGCTAAACCATTGATAAAGAAGTTCTCAATACCTTGCGCCATCTGCCATTCAATCAACTCTTCCACCTGTTTGTAGTCGATTGAACCGTCCTCTCTAAAAGGTGTTAAAATTTCTGTAAGTACTCCTGTAATAAAATGTCCCATTTTTATTCTCCTTTCAAATTTGATATTTTATTTATTTGCTTTTAGCCAAGTGTCATTCCGCCATCCACCAAGAAGTTTGCCCCATTTACATAAGAAGCTTCCTCTGATGCCAGGAATGTAACTACATTTGCAAGTTCCTCTGGTGCCGCAACCCTCCGCATTGGTCCAATTGTCACATTGTCCGAACTATTTTCAATTCCAACATCCTTGTAACTGTCAACAACCGTCTTCATCATATTGGTATCCACCCATCCCGGTGAAACTGCATTGATTCTGACACCATTAAATCCATTTTCATTTGCAGCATTTTTCGTCATATAAATAACCGCTGCCTTGCTTGAACCATAACCGATTTCATATGGATACCCAAACATTCCTGATACAGATCCAAAATTGATAATTGCACCACTTTTTTGTTCCTGCATGATCGGAAGTATATTTTGCATCATCAGAAAAGTCCCAAACACATTCACTTCGTATACTTTTTTTATATCTTCAAAAGAATAATCTTCTGTTCTTGCACTCGGACCTGGTATTCCAGCCGTATTCACCAGCACATCTACTCTGTTAAAACGTGTTCTGATCTTTGATACTGCTTCTTTTACATCCTCTTCTTTTGAAACATCTACACCCAGGCACATACTGTTTTCTTCTGTAAGATGCAGCAAATCTGCTGTTCTTTTTGCAAATTCTTCTTTCACATCCAACAATACTGCTTTTGCTCCCAAATCCACAAATTTACTGACAATCGCTGTGCCGATTCCTCCACCTGCACCTGTCACTGCCACAACTTTTCCTTCAAATGTCATTTTCCTGCACCTCCATTATTGAATTCTATTGAAATTGGATCTGAAAAGGAAAGTCTCCCCGATAATAGGTTTCTTTTATCAATGCATCTTTTAATCCTGTTTGAAAGTCTTTGAATCCAACCAGACTTCCTTCTACAAGCAATTCTCCTGGATCTAACAATACACAGGCACATGCGACTCCTTTCCCTATCTTGTATCCAAGATCATAAATTTTATCCTTCGCCTCTTGATCACCTCTCGAATATTGCTTCACTGCCTTTCTGATTTCATCATTCTGCAACAATTCATTGAGCTGATCGCCTGATTCACAGATATGTGCTGCCGATAAAAATTCACCGAACCTGGCATTCCTGCATTTCAATGTTTTTCCATCTATTACCAAAAAAGCCTCTGCACAATCTGTTATTTTGATCTCTAATGTTATTTTCTGGCCAAAACCATTTTTCAAAGATGTTTCCGTGCATTCCTTTCCACGTAATGCAACTGCTGCCGCTCCTAAAAATGCTCCGGAATACCCCAATTTCGTAGACTCAATTTCCACCTTTCTTTCTGGTAAAATTCTTTGAAATTCTTTGAGCAAAGACTCCTTATATTGTTCAAACATCAAAGAAATCCCGCCGCCTATGATCACCTTTTGGAAATCAGCAAATGTACAAGCATTGGCAATAACTCTTCCCAAATACATTCCTTCTCGTCGTATCGCTTTTAACGCAATTTCATCATTTTTTCTTGCATACTCTGCTATTGTCTTCCCACCCAGCGATTCTTCTGATTCCAGTTTCCCGCCAAGTTCCAGATAATTCCTTGAAAGTCCTCTTCCTGAAGCATACATTTCCACAATTCCATTTACACTTCCGGTATCAGATTCTCTTCCGTTTTCTTCCACTACAAATAATCCGATCTCACCTGCATGCCCCAGACTTCCGTAATAAAGATTTCCTTCTATATATAGTGCACCTCCAATTCCTGTACTCACTGTTAAATACAGAAAATCATCTTTATCCTGCGCACTTCCAAAGTACTTTTCTGCAAGCGCACATGCATTGCAGTCATTATCCGCATAAAAAGGAATCCCTGTGTTTTCCCGGAACACATCACATATTGGAAATTCATGCACATCTAAAAAATCAGAGTCCTTCCACACACCGGTTACAGGATCTGCAAATCCAGGGATCGTAACTCCACCTACTGCCACTCTTTTAAATAAATCTGGCATTTTTCTGCAAAGCATTTCTAACGAATCCATCATCTGATGGATGATCGATTTTTCATCCATGGAAATCCACTCTATTCTTTCTTGATACAGGACATTCCCCTCAAAATCAACAAAACCTATTATGTATTTCGATCCGCCTATATCAACTGCCAAAACTAACGAATCTTCATAATTTTTCTCTATTTTCATTTTCATCCTCATATGCAGGGCTCATCGCATCATCTAGTGAAGCAACTAACGGAATACTCAAATCAATTCCCATCTCATCTGCAATCAAAAACGACAATACCTGGAATGGGATCAAATACTCCATTGTATTGATCAACTCCAGATCCGAACTATGTATCCGTAACGAATCTGCCTGAGCCAACTCCTTCGTACTTTGAATGATAATTCTATGTTTACAATATGGCTCGATTGCTTCAGCCAGCGCTTCCATTCTATTTCTTTCATTCCCTTTTTCTGCTGCTACAAAAAATACCATGTCATCTTTATGCAGGGCACGAAAGGGTCCATGAAGTGATTCTTCCAATTCCAATGCATACGTTGGCTTTCCATGACATTCTAAAAATTTCAGCCCCGCTTCCTGTACTGTTCCATAATTTGCCCCATATCCGATCAGGAAATATTTTCCTGCACCCATAACACGACTTTTATTTTCCCAAAACCAATTACACGTATCCTGAATCGATTTCTTTACATTGACACTCAAATGTTTACATCCTTCCAGATACATCTGATATGTTTCTTCCGTTATCTTCCCCGTCTGATACGCCGCTTCCAGGAAATTGAGAAAGATCAAAAGAATCCCCATCGTTTGTCCTTTTGTAGCCGCCATTGCCTGCTCATGCTGCCCTGGTTTTGTAAGTACAATATCGGAATATCCTGCCAGAATCCCGTTTGGATTTAAAGTTGTTGACATCACTTTAATTCCAACTTCTTTTGCACGATGCGCTGCATCAACCTGCCCTTTGGACCGACCGGACTCGGCCGGACAAACCAGAAGGATTTCATCATTCGCATACTGCTTTGCACGGTTAAACACACAATGATTGTGAAACACACCCGCTGGAATCGCAACTGCGTCTGCTCCCATAAGTTTTTCTGCCGCAAAACTTAACGTGTATCCCGCATAATAGGGGGATCCGTTTCCCACAAAATAAATTTTCTTAAACTGCTGTTCTTTGCAGAGTTTCACAAACTTTTTTGTGATTTCTTTCCTGTTTTCAAATATTTCTTGAAGCAGTTCTCCCTGTTCCATAATCTCATCCATCATCGCAGTACGCAAACTCATACTTCCCCTCCTAACAACATCTGGAAATAAATGCTTCTACTTCTTCTAATGGTCGATAAGCCGGTATTGTCCCATCGATCGTAACGGATAATGCTGCATATTTACTTGCCCATTCCATTGCTTCTTTTAATTCTTTTCCCCAAACGAGATTTGCAATCACTGCAGCCATAAATCCATCGCCTGCACCTGCTGTATTCACAACATTCTCTACTTTCACAGATGCTACTTCCATGTATTCATCCTTGCAAAGAGCCGCGCTTCCATCTCCTCCCAAAGTCATAATTACATTTTGAACCCCATACTTTTCACGCACTTTATTCATTAACTCTTTTGGATCTTTTTCATCATCATCCTGACAGATGTATTTTGCTTCTACTTCATTGATAAATAAGTAATCCACATAATCCAGCCTTCCCATGTCTTCTTCCGGAAGCGGACTTGGATTCAGTGCTGTGATCATTCCGAGTTCCTTTGCATGTTTTGCACCAGAAAGAGCGATCTTCATAGGCACTTCAAACCCTGTAACAAAATACTGCGATCCCTTCATTTCATCAAGTGCCTGAATGACTTCCTCCTCTTTCAACGCTACACTGGAACTGTCGCCATCAATGACGGCATTTGGCCATCTGGTCCTAATAAAATCAGTCCTGTCCCTGTAGAAACTTCATCTGTTCTATACATAAAAGTATGATCTACTCCTGCATCCTCCAGCCATTTTTCTCCCAGATCTCCCCACGGATCGTTTCCTACTTTCCCAATATAGGCTGTTTTTAATCCCAATCGACCTAATGCCACAGCCACATTTGTTCCTTTTCCTCCATCTTCTGCCACATGCCATTTTTTTACACTTAACGTTTCTCCCCATTTCGGCATATGATCTGTATAGGCATATTGACCAACACCATGACTATTTAATACAATTACATCTTTTTTTTCCATCTTCATTACCATCCTTTCGTTTCATGCGCCATTGGGTGATCAATTGTTTCTTCTGTTGTACACAGAATCACTTCTGGAACATATTTAGGAAATAAGGTAACCGGATACTCCAGAGTTGGTTCGCTAAACAGAATAATTCTGCATACGGTCTGTTTCCAAGGGCCAGTTCCAACCATATAAACACATCTTTTTGCTGACAGCATGACTTTAAATCCAAGCGTAATCGCTTTGGGTGGGATTCTGTCCAGACAACATCCAAAAGAACGGTGTGCCATTGCAACCATAGAATCATCATTTAACTCAACAATCCTGGTCTTTCCCTGTGCATATTCATCTACAGTTAATCGATAACAGTAATTTCTGGGGGCTTCGTTAAATGCAACCAAACCTGTTGCTCCAACTCCTGCCCATACTGTATCAACACCACCCAGCTCCTCACACAAATTATCTGCATAATCAATGTTGTCGATTCTCGGCCAGATTCGCTGTTCCTTTGGCACGTTTAACTCTTCATCAATGCGACCATAAAAGCATGCATTCATTGTTCCTTCCAGACTTTCATATGTATCTGCAACCGGTAATGGGCGGCCTTCCCAATCTAAAAATTCATCCATATGGAAAATCCACAGATTCTTCAGGCTGATTCTTTCTTCATTTACACGTCTCACAAAAATATCATATTCATCTGTTGGCCCTGCCGGCAATACCCACTTCGTAGGAATCCCTTTCTGATTATGTTCGATTACCTCATCTGCCATCATATTGCCAAGTTTCTCCATCAAGGCTCCCTTATCTTCATAAACATTCAGCTTTACTTTCAAGCCTTCTTTACAAGCCAATTCTTCTTTCGGAATTGAACACCATTGAAAAATTTCTTCTTTCGATAATCTATATGTTTTCATTTTTTGCCCTCCAAAATCTATGTGTATAAAAATACCCCCCCAATCATTCTAAAAAACAGATTAGGGAGTAACGTGTACCCCTTTTTATATCAGGAATACAAATCATTATTTAATTCTTTGCTTCTCCCCTTGCTGCCTCTTCCATTGCTCTTTCCAGGGCATCATGTTCAGCTTTCTTTTCTGCGATTAAATCTGCATTTACTTTCTTGAAGTAGAAGTAGAATGGAATTGCTGTTCCAATCGCCAATACTGCTGCAATTGTACTGAATAATGGAGTGTCAATAAATGTTGTCACTACAAGAATAACTGTTGGAACAATTGCGAGAACTGCCATAAATGCTCCTCCTGGCATCCTCCATGTCGGATGGTAGTTACTCTTCTTTCTAACCTTAAACCATGTACAGAAACATAATACATTTCGGATCAGACAAATTAGTGTAAAGTATCCCAACAAAGTCTGAAGTGTTGTTGCAAATACTAAAACAATTGCAAATCCGCTCTGCCATAACATAGAAACATAAGGTGTTTTCCATACAGGATGTACTTTTCCCCAGGATTTCCACCAGTATCCTTCTGTTGCACATTTGTATTCAACACGTGCCTGGAACATGATCAGGGATGAAAGTGAACCTGTTACAACTATAATTGCCAAAAATGCAGCAATTGTTCCTGAAGCTTTTCCGATAAACGGAACTGCTTCAAATGCTGTGGCGACCGGTGCTCCTGATGCTGCAAGAGTTGAAACATCACAGAGACCTACACAGGCTGTAGACAAACCTGTATACAGCAATGTAACCAAAAGCACGGTTCCGATCAGAGCAATCGGAATATTCTTGTGTGGATTTTTAATCTCTCCAGCCATTGTTCCACATGTCTGCATACCATCATAAGACCATGTTGTAGCTGCAATTCCCAATAACAGTGACATAACCCCTGGTGATACTCCTTCTACCGCTGGTGCGCTGTAGTTCGAACCTGTTACACAGAACAGACCAACTACTACAAGAAGAATAAATGGAACAATTTTAACTGCTGTAATTATATTCTGGAATTTTGCACCTGCATCCATTCGAATCATATGCAATGCAGTAAAGACAATAATCATTCCGATTGCAACTGCCCGTACCATTCCCGGCTCCCAACCAGTAAAGTATGCAAGGTAGTTTCCTACAGTAAGTGCTGTAATCGCAATACCTACCGGGTCTGTTGCCCAGAAGCAGGATCATCCGCCAAAGAATGACAGGAAATTCCATCCGGCTTCCCGGAAATACACAATGAATAAACCGTCCTCAGGATATGCTGTCATCAACTCTGTATAGCATAAATTCTGTGGAATCATGATCAAACCGCCAATCAAAAATGCCAAAATAGTCATAACGGCTGTTCCTGCTGTTCCCGCTACACCTCCTACAGAAGTAAAGATTCCTGATCCTACAGTTGTTCCTACACCAAGCACAATAGCTGACATTAACCCCAAGCGTCTCGTTAGCTCTTTTTCTCCTCCATGTACTTGAATTGGTGTTTTTGGACTCTCCTTTGCCATATTCTCTCTCCTTTCTCTTAAACTGATAAGTTTTTTCTTATCTATCGTTGTTTTGTATTATAATTTCTCTGCTTGTATATTTCAATACTATTTCTCAAACTTATTCCTTTTCTACATTTTTTACAATTTTTTAATACACTTTTTGTCTGAAATATTCCTGATATTCCTCCAAAGGCTGTGATAAAAGCC
>OHBY01000492.1_pt1 | contig 20667 bp, 18 predicted proteins | sample 1577531 | NCBI WGS metagenome assembly OHBY01 (sample SAMEA3879564, study PRJEB24766) | human gut metagenome | biome: human-associated habitat; feature: feces | place: USA | collected 1985/1987 | reverse complement strand
TTACGGTGCAGGACTTCAGGTAAGTACCCTTTGCAGCAGACGGCTTAGCCTTTACGATAGCTTCCATCAGAGTTTCGAAGTTCTGAACCAGCTTATCAGCGCCGAAAGAAGCCTTGCCGATGGGGCAGTGGATGATGTTGGTCTTGTCCAGACGATACTCAATCTTACCAGCCTTGATATCCTGAACAGCCTTAGTCACGTCCATCGTTACAGTTCCAGCCTTAGGGTTTGGCATCAGACCCTTAGGTCCGAGTACACGACCCAAACGACCAACAACGCCCATCATGTCCGGTGTAGCTACAACTACATCAAACTCGAACCATCCATCGTTCTGGATCTTAGGGATCAACTCCTCGCCACCAGCGTAATCAGCGCCAGCTGCAAGAGCCTCATCTACCTTGTCACCCTTAGCAAATACCAGCACGCGAACAGTCTTACCTGTTCCGTGAGGAAGTACAACTGCACCACGAATCTGCTGGTCAGCATGACGTCCGTCACATCCTGTTCTGATATGAGCTTCGATTGTCTCGTCAAACTTTGCTGTTGCTGATTTCTTTACTAATGCTACTGCTTCTGCAGGATCATAGAGGTTTCCTCTTTCGATCAGTTTTGCAGCTTCGATATATTTTTTTCCTCGTTTCATTTTACAATAACCTCCTTGTGGTATTGGCGGGAACTTGCCCCTCCCACTTTATGAATTTACTAAACAATTGAACTCTCAGCGCTCTCTCCCCCGAGGACACCGGAAAAGGTCGGCTGATTGTATCCTACAATATAATCGTTATAAAATCTGGATTAGTCTTCTACAACTACACCCATGGAACGGCATGTTCCAGCGATCATGCTCTCAGCAGCCTCTACTGTAGCTGCGTTCAGGTCTGGCATCTTCATTTCAGCGATCTCTCTAACCTGAGCTTTTGTGATTGTAGCAACTTTTGTCTTGTTCGGTACACCAGAACCGGACTGAATCTTACAAGCTTTCTTAATAAGAACTGCTGCCGGTGGTGTCTTTGTGATGAAGCTGAAGCTTCTGTCATTGTAAACAGTGATTACTACAGGGATGATAAGATCTCCCTGATCTGCTGTTCTAGCATTGAACTGTTTTGTAAATTCTACGATGTTTACACCGTGCTGTCCAAGTGCAGGACCAACCGGTGGTGCCGGAGTTGCCTTTCCAGCAGGAATCTGTAATTTGATATATCCTTCTACTTTTTTTGCCATTTCAATTACCTCCTTGTGGTATTGGCGGGATTCTCATCCCTCCCACGCAATTTTAATCCATTTTCTTCACTTCTGAAAAACCAAGTTCAACCGGAGTTTCTCGGCCAAACAGCTCAACATTGATTGTCAGACTCTTCTTCTGTTCGTTGATTGTCTGAACAGCTCCAACTGTTCCTTCCCATGCACCGCTAAGTACAGTTACAACATCACCGATCTCAAGATCAAGGATCACCTCATCCTGTTTGATTCCAAGGTTCTCCATCTCACTCTCATCAAGCGGTACCGGCTTGGATCCAGGTCCGACGAATCCTGTAACACCTCTTGTGTTTCTTACAACATACCAAGTGTCATCATTCATAATCATGTGGATCATAACATATCCAGGAAACATCTTTCTCTGTACGACCTTTTCCACTCCATTACGTATCTCAGGTACTTCCTCAAGTGGAACACGAACTTCCAAAATCTGGTCTTCCAGATGACGAGTCTCAATTGTCTTGTCAATGTTTGCTTTTACTTTGTTCTCATACCCTGAATAGGTATGAACGACGTACCATTTTGCCTCTGACATAAAATCACCTTTCTGCTGCGGTCAACTATTTCACTAAAAAGTCAATTCCATATCTCAAAAGCGCATCAACTACTGAGATCAGCGCTCCAAGCACTACGGAGACAGCAACAACTGCCGTGGTCTGTTTAGCAAGTGTATTCTTGTCTGGCCAAACGATCTTATTGAACTCTGCCTTAAGTCCTTTGAACCAGCTCTTTTTCTGAGTTTTTGTATTCTCACCCATAATTCCACTTCCTTTCGACAACAATTATTTTGTCTCTTTGTGCAGTGTGTGTGATTTGCAGAATCTGCAGTACTTCTTGGTTTCCATGCGTTCCGGATGAGTCTTCTTATCCTTTGTCATGTTGTAGTTACGGTTCTTGCATTCCGTACATTCCAGAGTAATTCTTGTGCGCACAACTTCCACCTCGCTTTTAATATATTCACCTACGTGTTGCTGATGGTTGCGAGCCATCAATTTTTAGGCATAAAAAAAAAGCCTACTTCCATTCGCCCAAATATTGTATCATGGGGACAAACAGAAGTCAAGCCCCTTTCTTAATTTTTCAATTTAGCATTTTTATATCCACTTTTTATATTTTACATCGATAGCACCGTATCATTCACCTTGTTCTTCCGACTTCTCATCGTAAGTGTCAAGGAAATGATGCTTCTCACCTTTTGACTTATACGCAACTACAGTATCCAGATTTACATTTTCAACACTCTTGAAAATATTTCCCTCCACGTATGGATTCACCTTTTTCAGGGTTGCGATCAGTTCTTTGATCTCCATACGCTTGGAACGGTTCTCCTCATTATTACATGTCGTACATGTATCTGTGAACTTGCATGCACACTGAATGAAATGCAGATCATTATAATCTCTCCATGCTTTAATATCATCCTCGCGGACCATATACAGCGGACGGATCAGCTCCATCCCCTCGAAGTTTGTGCTGTGCAGCTTCGGCATCATCGTCTGTACCTGTGCCGAATAGAGCATTCCCATCAGGATTGTCTCTATCACATCATCATAATGATGTCCCAGTGCAATCTTGTTGCAGCCCATCTTCTGTGCATGACTGTACAAATATCCGCGGCGCATTCTTGCGCACAGGTAACATGGGGACTTTTCAATATTATAGACGGATTCAAAGATATCTGATTCAAAAATCTCAATCGGGATCTCCAGACGTCTTGCATTCTCCTCGATCACCTGGCGGTTCGCCGGGCTGTATCCCGGATCCATCACAAGGAATTTCACTTCAAAATCAAATTTATTATGACGCTTTAATTCCTGAAAAAGCTTTGCCATCAGCATGGAATCTTTTCCACCGGAGATGCAGACTGCAATTCTGTCTCCCGGTTTTACCAACTCATACTCATTGATCGCCTTGGTAAACTTGCACCAGATGTTTTTTCTGAACTTCTTCCTTAAACTCTGCTCTACCTCTTTTGCGAAGTTCACTTCTTCTTTCGCATCCTCCGCCTCTTTTTGCTTCATCGTATCAATCAGCCAGGCAATATATCCGCCGTTCAGACTGACTGCATCAACACCTTTTTCTTCCAGTGTCTCTGCCACTTCCACACTATGCTCTCCTCTGCTGCAGCAGATGACCAGTTTCTTTGTAAAATCAATCTCCGGATGCCCGTCAATTGCATCTTCCGCAACCGCAATCGCTCCCGGAATTGCTCCATGTGAAATCTCTGTCTCATTTCTGATATCCAGGATCTGATAACTATCTTTCTCCAGCTTGCGGAGTTCTTCTATTGAAATACCCATTTTTTCCCCCGTTATCCTATTTTTTCTTAATTCCTGCCAGATCTTTTACAACTTCTCCTGCAATGATCAGACCGGCTACAGATGGTACAAACGCAACACTTCCGGGAATATCCCGGCGCTCGGTACATTTATGTTCTGCTCCCGGCGGACAAATACAGTTTGCACGACAACTGATAGACATATCTTCCAACGGCCGGGTTGGCTGTTCTTCTGAATAAACTACCTTCAGCTTCTTCACACCGCGCTTCTTCAATTCACGGCGCATTACCTTTGCCAGCGGACACACCTTCGTCTTATAGATATCCGCCACGCGAAAGGCACTTGCATCCAGCTTATTCCCCGCCCCCATACTGCTGATGATCGGCACATTCAGTTCTTTACACTTCATGACAAGCGCAATCTTAGCCGTCACAGTATCTACTGCATCCACAACATAATCATATTCTTCAAAAGGGAATTCATCTGCAGTATCTGGCAAAAAAAAGCAATTGTGAATATTCACCTCTGCCTTCGGATTAATCTCCAGAATTCTGTCCTTCATCACATCTGTTTTATATTTTCCAACTGTTTTTCTCGTTGCAATGATCTGACGATTCAAGTTCGTCAGACACACTTTATCATCATCGATCAAGTCAAATTTTCCTACACCACTTCTTACAAGTGCCTCACAGACATAGCCGCCGACACCACCGATACCAAATACTGCAACGCGGGCATCTTCCAGCTTGTTCATTGCTTCCTTGCCTAAAAGCAGTTCTGTTCTCGAAAACTGTGTTAACATTCTCGGTTCTCCTCTTCTATTCCTCTTACATAAATGTTCCGCCACCCGGACCGCCTCCCAGGCACAGTCCGCCACTGTTACAACAAATATTGCACATCAGATTGGCAATACATAGTTTCACACACCAGCTACTATTATAGGTTCCCGGATATCCGTACATTGTCTGTCTTGTCTGATACCAGTTTCCGCCACCTTCCAGCTGTTGAAGTAACATCTGATACTGCATATTCTGTGGCTCCAGACGAACTGCTTCTCTCGCATGTTCCAATGCAGTCACGTTATTTCCTAATCCGGAATTCGCCGATGCGCTGTAGAAATACCATCTTGCACTATGCTGACTGATTCCGTCAAGTACGTTAAGAGCCTCTTTATAATGTCCGCTTCGTATGTAATTAGCTGCCGCATTCAGATGTGCATCTTCCTCACTCATCCCGGAAGTTCCGCCCGTACTTCCTGCTGAACCATATCCATAAGAACCAAAACCGCCGAATCCTCCAAACGGGTCGTAACCTCCATAACCTGAACCATCACTCGAACCATATCCGGAAGTATATCCTTTTTCGCGTTCATCCATAATCTGCTGATAAGCCTGCTGCACTTCCTTAAACTTCGCCTCAGCCTCATCTTTCTTCGGATTATTGATATTCGCATCTGGATGATACTGTCGGCTCAGCTTTCGATAAGCTTTCTTCACATCTTCATCCGTAGCATTCCTGTCTACACCTAATATACTGTATGGATCTGACATCCTTCCCGTCCTCTCATTCTTTCTCTCGCATTCATTCTAACACGCACTACCTATCATAACAGATGCTTTCTCTCCAGTAAACACATCAACTCTTCTTAATAAATGTTGTTCCACACTTCGGGCATCGGATCTCAATCTTTCCTTTCCCCTTCGGAATACGAATCTTCTGTTTGCACCCCGGACATTTATAAATATGATATGCCTTTCTTTGCGCCAGACTGTTCTTCTGCTGCTGAATATAAGTCCTAATCTTGTATGTCTTTGCAAGATACTTCTGATTTTCCGCATATCGTTTAGATACATTTTTGGAGAATATACGGAAATAACAATAAATGATCAATACCCATCCAAGTAAATAGAATAATGATCCTACCCTTCCTCCTGCAAAAAATGAGGACAAGAGTACTACTACCAGTCCGGCAATGAGCAGACCTTTAGAAAACTGATCCACGCCATATCTGCCCTGCATAAAACGTAAAAATTTTTCTTTCATACAAATCCTTCTTTCTTGATAAATCTGCTCATGCACATTTTTACTGCTCATACTTCTCTGCTGTGCATCTCGCCAATTATATTATCTCTAACTGTTCAGAGCCAACCTCCAAAATGCTATGCATTTTCTATAAAAACGATATGTGCTTTATTCTGCGCTGTTTTCGAATAAAAGTCAATTAAATAAATATAAAATGTGGTAACTGTCCAAAGGAAACGCACCGAATTTTCTTCGTTTTCTCCGAACAGTTACCAGTCTTTATTGATTCAATATATTATTACAGATTTCATCCGAGATCAGGTACACGATCCTGGAATCATTCATCATGACATATCTGTCTCCACTTCCATTTTCTCCTCCGATGTAAAGCGTCATTGTCTGATCTTCATCATCGTTTGTATAAGTAACTTCTACTGTGATTCTGGAAGTCGCATCCAGACCATACCCTGCAAGATCCGCATCATCTACAGAATAATCCGCCGCCTCTGACAGCTTCACAGCACCAAGTCCTCCGGCTACTGCTGCAACATCTTCTGCCTGATCCTCATTTTCGGAATCATAGGTTGTTGTCTCACCGTTCTGTGTGATCACTTCTTTTTTCAGATTTCCACTTCCGATGCTTGGATAAGTATCCAGCTGAGCGATCTGATCCAGTTCTGTCTGGATATCATCCAATGAAGTCGCCGGAATTGTATAAACCTTTTCCGTATCGTCCACTGTCGCATAGTAATCATTTCCGGTCGCATTTCCAACCTTGATTGTTGTCACAGTTCCATCTTCATTTGTCAGTGTAACTGTATAAGTCGGATGATCTAATCCATATTCTTCTAGCGCATCCGCATCCTCAAGTTCTCGATCCGCACTCAACTGTCCCATAGCATCAGCCACTGTCTTCGGATAACTCTGACGCAATGGAAAATCTTTATCTGCGGTATAGTACCAGGTATCTCCGCCTTTCTCAAAATTCATTTCACCCGTACCAAGATCATATTTCACCCCGGTAATCTCTGAGGTCTTCAGGTCTGTCACTTTCACCGTTTCTTCTTCCTTGGAATCCTGCTTCTTATTCCATGTGCTTAAGGCAAAATAGAGGATAAGGAGCAACACCAGAACACCGATCAGAATCAATGGCCCTTCCTTTTTCTTCATTCTAATTTTCTTCCTCCTTAAGCTTTTCTTCTTCTGAACCATACGCTGAATCCGGCGATCAGAATCACTGCCGGGATTCCAAAAATTACAAGAAGGCTGAACAGACCGGCATGCTGTATCGTATTATACTCTGTTCCAAGACTCTTTGCCTCAATGGACAGATTCTGTACTCCGTCAAAGTTTGCACTTACTGCATTCATAAAGATCTGTGTATTCTCAAGCTGTGAAAATGCATCTGTAATATTCTGATCGATCAGACTTCCTGCGGAGATCACCGTCAGACGGGCTTCTGTTGCACTGCTTTCCTCAGAATCTTCCGTACTTTCACTATCATCAGTTGTTGTATCTGTTGCCTCGGCATCTGAACTATCCGAAGAAGAATCATCTCCCGAAGAAATTGTCTCTGTTGCGACAACTCCAAGTTCATACGTTCCCTGTTTCTGTTCGGACTCTGTTACTGCGTATCCATTTTCCGATGTCTCCATAAATGCACTTGTTGTTATCGTATCTCGTGTCGGATCTGTCAATGTCATTCCATGTGCATTCGTCAAAAGCACCATCTGAGAACTGATTCCGTTCGCAAGATCACCGGATACATTCAACTGTGGGAAGATATAATATGGCTGGTTCTGATAACATCTTGTCGGATCCGCAATATAACCATCTACACCTTCAATTCCATACACCTTCAGCACACTTGCCAGATTTGGGAAATCCGTCAGAGAGGTATCTCCAAGCAGACACATTACTTTTCCACCTGCTGCCAGATAATTTGTCAGAAGTGTCACTTCATTTTCTGAAAGGTCATTCGTCGGTGCATTCATAAGCAGAAGATCACAATCATCCGGAATGGAATCTGCCATCAGAAGGTTCAGCTCTGTCAGCGTGTAATTATTTTTACTCATCAAATCTGTAACTGTAGATGACAGTTCCGCCTCTCCATGCCCGCTTACTTTATAGATTGTCTTCTGCACATCACTTGTCACATAATTCACCGCACTTGTCAACTGGCCATCTCCGTCAAATTCTGAATAAGATGCATTTCCCGAATAATAGGAAGACATATCCATAACAAGAATCTTGTCAAAAGAAATAGTTGTTGTCTTTCCTGTTGCTTCACAAGATACAACGATTGTATTTTCGGATGTATTATACTCTGTCAATGCTGACGGATGCAGAACCGGATCGATCCACTCAACATTGATCTCATCTGAAAGTGCTGCATATTTACTGATAAATGTCTTAATCCTGTCATCCGTGTCTTTCTTTACCGCAAGAACTTTCATATCGACTTTATCATTCAATCCGCTCAGCAGATCCTTTGTTGTATCTGAAATTTCATAAATCTTTGTACTGCTCATATCCAGATTGCGATAAGCTTCCGGGATCTGTCCGATTACCAGATTGAACACAATAACAATCGCGATTACAAGTACTGTCAGCCCCACACTGTAAGATCCGTGCTTTGTACCGGAGGTGTGGAACATCCCTTTGATCTTTCCTGTTGTTTTCTTTCTTCTATCCACTTTCATGCCCTCCTAATTCCAACGTCTCTTCTGGATTGCCTGTACTGTCAGGAACACAAAGACTACGATCAGTGAAAGATACAGCGCGATTCCTGTTATATCTACAATACTGTTCGAAGTGATATCCGTAAATACATCTGCAAGTGCCAGTCTTCCAAGCATCTTTGTCAGCAGGTTTTCATAAAGACTTGATTTTACAAAGTACACGACCACACCGGCGATCACACCAACTGCTTCGATCACACCGGCAATCACTATATTTCCTGTCATCTGATAAATATAAACAACAATCAGAGTCAGAATAATAAGCACACCGACCAATCCGCTAACTGCACTGCTTGGAAGCATGGAAAGAATTCCATTCCAAAGATACAAGATAAGCAGAATACCAAATGTACTGATAAATGCGATCATCTGACTTTCCGTCAGAGCAGACAGGAACATGCCGATCGCCGCATATACACAGCCCAACAGGAAGAATACCCCGATGGATATGTAATCTACTTTCAGATATGCAGTTCCCTGTGCCTTAATGATTAATGGGAACGCACAGAAGATCACATTCGGGATTCCAATTACCGTTACCATTGCAAGATATTTTCCAAGCACAACCTTCCACAGACTGACCGGAGCTGTCAGAAGCAGCTGATCTGTCTTATTTTTACGCTCTTCTGAAAAACTGCGCATCGTGATCAGCGGAATCCCTACTATAAATACGATCAGTGTACCTGAAAGCGTATAGGAAAAGTATGGATATCCGGCTGTCAGGTTATATGCCATAAAGTAGATTCCTGTAAATGCAATAAGAAATGCAACAAACACGCATCCCACCATAGACTGAAAATAGGAGCGTACTTCTCTTTTATAAATCGCCAGCATCTTTCATGTCCTCCGTTTCCTTCTTCTTCGCCTTTTCTGCATATTCTTCTGCTGCCCTATCGCTCTGCGTCAGTTCCATAAAGACATCTTCAAGACTTACCTGCAGCGGATTCAGTTTCAGCAGTGGCTGATGATTCTGTGCAAATGCCTGAAATACTTTCTCACGTATATCTGTATTTTTCTTTTCCTGAATCTGAGCCCATGTGATTCCATTTTCCAGCTGCTTTGTAGAAATGCTTCGAATTCCATCTACTGTCTCAAGAATTCTTCGAACTTCGTCCGGGCTTGCTTTCGTCTCGATCTCAATCAGATCAGAATCTCCCAGATTCCGTTCCAGGTTCTCCGGCGTATCGCTTGCGACCAGTTTTCCTTTGGAAATGATCAAAATATAATCGCAGACTTCACGGACTTCCGCCAGAATATGAGAACTCAGGATCACCGTATGTTTCTTCGAAAGCTGACGGATCAGTTCACGGATCTCTATGATCTGTTTCGGATCAAGTCCGACACTTGGTTCATCAAGAATAATGATCTCCGGAAATCCAAGCACTGCCTGTGCCAGTCCGACTCTCTGACGGTATCCTTTCGACAGATTCCTGATCAGACGGTTTTCCACCTCCCAGATCTTCACCATCTTCTCTACTTCATTGATAGACTCTTCTCTTTTCTTCTTAGCGATTCCTTTCAACTCCGCTACAAATTCCAGATATTCACGGACTGTCATCTCCATATACAACGGTGGCAATTCCGGCAGATAACCAATCTGCTTTTTCGCCTCCTCAGGTTCTTTCAGAATATCATGTCCATTAATCAGTACTTCTCCTTCGGTAGCACCGAGGTATCCTGTCATAATATTCATCGTTGTTGATTTTCCCGCCCCATTCGGTCCAAGAAAGCCGTAGACATGCCCTTCCTCTATTGTGAAGTTCAAATGATCTACTGCTGTATGATTTCCATACTTCTTCACAAGATTCTTTACTTCTATCAAAGTCTTACCTCCCTATATTTCTTCCAGTCTATATCTATGCAGACAAACCGAGATTTTTGACCTTTCAAAAGTATCAGGATTCTGTGAATGTTTTGTGTTATAAATGTGACAGTTCTATTTCTTGTAAAAAGAACAAAGCACTCTCTGCATTGTTCCATATAAGAACCAACACAAAGAATGCTTCTTTTTTACTTTTCGTATTCCTTACAAACCAGATCTGCAATGATCTGCTGTCCCTGAGAATCCGGATGTACTCCGTCTTTCTGCAGATGAGATATTACAGATGACTGATACACATCCGCAACTTCATAATCGTATTTTCCCGCACGTTTTTCAATGATCGCGTTCATATTCTCAATAATGTCTTCTACAATTTTATTCAGCGTAGATGGAAGCTTCATATTTCCTGCCGGATTATAAATTGTAGTCACGATCACTTTTGCATCGTCCTTTTTCAATGAATTTACTGTCTTCATCATCTGGATCCATTCTTTTTCAAAGGAATTATAATCCCAGTTGTTCAACGCGTTGATCGCACTCAGCACAAGCAGCGGATTCTTCTTTACAGACTCTTTCAAAGATGCAAGTGCCTCATCCGCACTTTTAAATTTTGTATCTGTCTTCAGGATTTCCTGAACCACACGCTTACATTCGTTGAGCAGGTCATTCGAACCAATTGTTATAAAAATAACATCTGCTTTTGCAAGATTCGTCTGCACATCCTGCTTTGACAAATACTTTTCGTTCAATCCTGCTGTATCAAGACCTGTTCTTGCATAATTGTGATAAATATATCTGCATCCTTCGCTATATGCTATTTCCTTTGCTGCCAGACTTCCATAATTCTCCATCCAGGATTTATCGCAAGTGTAACCTTTCGCAATACTGTCTCCAAGTACTGTGCAATAAAGCTGATGTGGGCGTGCCGTTTCCTCCGTATTTTCTGTTCCGGATACCGGAAGAGTCCCTGTCAGCAGCATCCCTGCGCTGAGCAGAACTGCCAACATCCTTCTTCCGTATCTTGAAATCCTTCCTTTTCTTTCTCTCATTCCATTTTGTTTCATTTTCCGCACCTGCCTGTATTCTGTCCTTCTTCGTAGCTGTCCCTATTATTGCCTTATGCTTTTAGATTTCCCATTTTGCCTGACTTCCATGCTCCGTCTTTGTAATATTTAATTTCCAGTCAATCTGCTCTTTCAATTCATTTACATGGGAAATGATTCCAACCAGTCCTTTCTCTCCTGCAAGTTCTTTGAGAATCTGAATCGCACGATCTCTTGATGCATCATCCAGAGATCCGAATCCTTCATCTACAAACATCGTCTCCAGACTCACTGCTCCGGCTGTATTCTGGATAATATCTGCAAGTCCCAATGCCATTGATAAGGCTGCCATAAAGGATTCTCCTCCTGAAAGAGACTTCACATCTCTGACAGAATCTGTCACCAGATCATAGACATCCAGATCAAGGCCGGCCTGTCCCTGACTGCTCAGATCCTGAATCTCCCTGCACTGTAAAATAAATTCATTTGATGTCATCCGCGCCAGCCTGCGGTTTGCCGCCTGAATAATCTGCCGGAAATAAGTCCGCTGTACATACGTCTCAAAATCAAGTTTCACACTGCCGCTCAAATTTCCATTTGCAGTCTTGCTCAGGTTGGAAAGTACCTCATATTCTTTTCGCAGAGCTTCCTGCGAAGAAAAATATTGTTTCAGATTCTTGTATGCATTTTGGTTACCTGTCCATCTGCTGTGAAGCTGCATCTGATGATCCTGTTTTTCTTTCAACAGATGTTCTACTTCATTTCGCTTTTCTATCTCCTGCTGCAGATCTTCCCGCTTTTCGCCTGCAGTCTGTTCCTTCAGCATCTCGATCTTTGCCTTTTTCTCTAACAGCTGGCGGTCATGTTCTTTCACTTCTTTGTCTTTCTCCCGCCACCCTTCGATCCACTGTTTCGCCTCACGGAATTCTTCCTGTGAAGTAAATTCCTGTCGACTGATCTCCTCTCGGAACTCTTCCTGCTCTTTTACAAAACGCTTCTCAAGTTCTGCCTTCTGGCCTCGAAGTCCCTCCAGTTTTCCCGCCTGACGTCTGCTTTCCTCCGTCATCTTACGGCACTGTTCCTGTGCCTGCTTTGTTTCATTCTTCTTCCGATCCAGTTCAACCTGCATCTTCTGAAGCTCTTCTTTCACCTGCTCTTCTTTCACAGGATTATCTCCGAGAATACGTTGTTCTGATTCAAGCTGTGCTTTACATATCTGAAACTTTTCCTGCTGCTGTATTCTTTTTTGTTCCAGCAGATCACGTCTTTGCTTCAGTTTCTCTACCGTCTCTTTATCCGGTGCTTCTCCGGAAATCTTTGCCGGATGCGGATGTTCTACTGATCCGCAGACTGGACATGGAATACCTTCTCGTAATTCCTTTGCCAGGATTCCCGCCTGCTCCTGAAAGAATTTCGCATATGCTTCCTCATACTTTGCTGATGCTTCCTGACAATTCTGTATACACTGTCGCATAGCTTCTGTCTGATTGTCATATTCTTTCGAATACTTACGCACATTTGTGTAATGTGGAAGAAGATCCGATAACTGTGAAATTCTTTTCAGCATTTCCGGTTCTTCCTTTGCAAAAACTTCTTCCAATTCTTCCGCTTTTTCTTTAACCTCAGAAAGTTCCTTTTCCTGTTCCTTCTGCCATACAGTGATCTGCTCGATCTCACCCTGTATCTGCCGCACGGATTTCGCTGTTCGAAGAGCCTGCACTTCCAGATGTCTCGCCTGCTCTGCCCGGTGTCCAAGCACTGCCTGAACCCGACAGGTTTCCATCTCTTCCTTTTTTGCATTCAGAATACTTAGCTGCTTCTCTTCCATTTCCAAACGGTCAAATATCTTATTTTTCTCTTCTTTCTTCTGAATCAGCATTCGAAGTGTTTCTGACTGTTTCTTAAGTTCCTCTGATTCTTTCTTTAAGACTTTTCCACAACTTTCTTCATATTCGAGAAAGTTTTTCACAGCCTCCAGAACCTTTTCCCCTTCCGGCATGGATAACTCACAGAGTTCTTTCCACTGGTCTGCCAGATCCTGCTGATCTGTGTCCTCCGATTCCACGCGCTCCATCTCACGCCGAATGTCTGATTCGCTTTCCTTCAGCGCAATATACAGATCTCTTCCTTTTTCTTTCAGTGCTTCCTGAATCCGCCAGTAGATCTGTGTCTGGAAAATCTGCGAGAATATCTTTTTTCGTTCTTTTGATTCTGCATGAAGAAGCTTTAAGAAATCTCCCTGCGCAATCATGGCAATCTGCGTAAACTGTCCCGCATCAAGACCAATGATTTCCTGAATCTTCTGGTCTGTCTCTCGCTTCTTCCCCTGATATTCCCTTCCGTCCGGAAGAAGGAGACTCACCTTCGCTGTCTCTTTCACATACCGTAGGCTTCCATCTGCTTTTCTTCTCTTCCCTACCCGGAGATATTCCGGATTACGACGCACGGTATATTCCTGTCCCCGATAAGAAAACACATATTCAACATAAGTGTCTGTATCCTCTGATGCATACTGACTGCGCATCATATTTCCATCTCTTCGTCCACCACTCGTCCGGTCATACAGCGCATACATGATTGCATCAAAGATGGTTGTTTTTCCTGCACCCGTATCTCCGGTAATCAGAAATAATCCGCTGTGAATCTTTGTAAAATCTATCTCCTGGATGCCCGCATAAGATCCGAATGCGGACATCGTCAATCTCACCGGTCTCATACGTCTTCCCCTTTCATTTCACTTAGAATCTCTCTTAAGATCTTTTGTTCCTGTTCAGACATTTCCTGCCCCTGCATCTCTTTGTAGAAATCACAAAATGTTTCAAATGGAGTACCGATCCGTATCTGTTCTTCAGAAAATTCCAGCTTCTGTCTTGTTCTCTCATTATCCATCCGCACTTCTAGAATATGATGGAACTTTCTTTCCAGCTGTTCCTTTGGTTTGTACGGATCAACCTCATCTGTCAGCGTTACACTGACATAATCTTCGCTTCCTCTTCCATCCTCCGCTTCAAGGATCTCTTCCAGCGTTCCCCTGAGTTTTCTCACATCACGAAGTGGATGCAGCGGCAGATTTTGGATTTCCGGCTCACTACCTTTTTCTTTCAGTTCAACTACATGAAGTGTCTTCTTCTGGTTTGCTTCGCTGACTGAATATTTCAACAATGTTCCGCAGTAGCGGATCTTCTCCTGTCCGACTCTCTGTGCACCATGTAAATGTCCGAGTGCCACATAGTCAAACTCCTGTACTGCGGAAATATCTACATTATCAATGCCTCCGACAGATAATACTTCTGATTCACACGTTGTTGGAGTCTCCCCCTTCCCTGTATAAAACTGATGGGAAACCAGTATATTTCTTCTGGAAAAATCAATCTTCTCCCGTTCCAGAATTCCTTGTACAGCTGCCGTATAACTCTCCGGCACCTCTCCGCCAAAGATCTTGCGCACATATCCCGGCTTTAAAAATGGAAGCAGCCAGAAATCCACTTCTCCAAATTCATCCGTCAAAGTAATCTTTTTCAAACGATCTGCTTCTTCCTCCGGAGCCTGACCCACAATATAAATCTGATGGCTTCCAAGCAAACGACTGGCATAATCAAGCCGCTGTGCCGAATCATGATTTCCCGATATAATAAGAACCGGAATCACCGGTTCAATCTTAGCCAGAGCTGTCAAGAATTCATCAAACAGACTTACCGCTTCTCCTGATGGCACTGATTTGTCATAAATGTCTCCTGCGATAACAATTGCATCCGGATGTATGGACGCTGCATATGAAAGAACCTCCGCAAGGATATGTTCCTGATCCTCCCGGAGGTTATAGTGATGTAATTGCTTTCCTATATGCAGGTCTGATAAATGAAAAAATTTCATATCGTCACCTCATTACAGTAAATTTACTTCTTTCCCGGATTCTTCCAGATCCAGATTGCTGCTACAATACCAAGCATATACAGAATGTTCACAAGAACGACCGGATTATCCTTCAGTAAAGCGACAACCGCTACAATTGCTGCAAGTATCGCCGCAAGCTGAAGTACCTTGAGAAGCTTCTCATTCCGGCTCTGTCTTGCTTTCTGTAAGCATTCCAGTCTGCGCTGTTCCAACGTCAGATATTCCAGCATATCTTCCGGCCGGATCTTAGAAAGAATCACTTCTTCTCTGGAAAACTTCTTCTCCCCACTGCGGTGGAAAATACTCTTGATCTGATCGATCTTTTCCTTCCGGTTCTGCGGATCTTTAACCGCCTGCTCGTACTCTTCCTCAGCTGCACGATCCTCCGCAGTCTCTTTGTAATAATCTTCCAGCTTCTGCGCCGGTTCTACCGGTGGCTGTACAGGATGTGTTGGTTCCGTATTCACCGGTGGTATCGCCTCTGTCTTCACTGGCGGAATCTCCTCCGCATCCACCGGTTGCTCGACTACTCCTGATGTATTCACTTCATCTATCACTTTATTTTCCTCAGACACGCTAGTCCTCCTTTTTATCTTCTCTGCATCAATCCTGAAAATGATACCTGCTATTCGCATATCAACATATAAATTATAGCAAATGCACGAAAAATATACAACCAACAGGAAATGAACCTGGTGTCGATTAATCACATTTTCATTACTACTGTTACTCCTCCGCTCCCGGAAGTTTCACCATCTTCGGCGCATGCTTCAGCGCCGGAATGATCTTTGCGATCAAATCAGATGTACGAATCTTCAAGCTGGATGTGTTGATGCACGGATGACAGCCAAAATACGGATCTTTCATTACATCCTCATCGATCAGAAGCTGTACTTTCCCCTCTGTATCATTCATAAGCCCCATAACGCTGACAGATCCCGGTGTAATATCCAGATACTTCTCCATATACTCCGGCTTTGCAAAGGAAAGTCTGGCAGAACCGATCTGTGCCGACAGATTCTTTGTCTTGAATGGCTTGTCACCCGGCATCAGAAGCAGATAAAAGTCTGTTTCCTGTCGATTGCAAAGGAACAGGTTCTTGCAGATTGCAGTTCCATCTCCAAGTGTTCTATCGATCTCTTCACAGGCTTCCATTGTCATTGCCGCCTCGTGATCAACTCTCTGGTATTCCACACCAAGCTTGTCGAGGAAATCATATACCCTGATTTCCTTTTCTAATCTTCCTTCTGTGTTTTCTGGTCTTCCATTCTCTAATTTCATATTATCAACTCCTATAACATACTAACCTAAGCGCTCTATATCTGTCAAAACATGCAAATATTTCCTGTCTTCTCGGCACTGCCATACAGGATACACTGGATGTACTCTCACACAATGCTGCCAGGGATTTATTCTGCATCACTTCTTCCAGCTCATCTACAATCCGGATCAGATTCTTCTTTCCATCGATCAAATGTTTCTGTGCATATCGTACACAGTATCCCAGTGCTGTCACCTGTTCGCTATCCGCAATCTGCTCTAAGTATCTCAGATCGATCGTATCCCTGTTGATCATCACTGATTCTTTTCCCATCGTCTTCATCTTGATCCGGTCATTTCCGCGAAATGCTTTATCCGGTCGCGGCACTCTGTCATAAATCGGTTTCTCTGCCGGCTGCTCCGGCACGCTGATCTGTGGGAAATTCTCTGCTTCTTTTTTCGCCCGTACCGTAATGTCTTTCGGAACATAACGATCCATCTGAATAATACTATCCGCAATATGGAAATAAGCTCCCGAACTTCCTGCAACGATCACTGTCGAGATCCCATAATTTTCATACAATTCCCTGATTCTTTCGATAAATGGTGTGATCGGTTCCATCTCTCTGTGGATCACGCGCTGCATCAGCTCGTCACGGATCATAAAGTTCGTTGCACTCGTATCTTCATCAATCAGGAACAGAGATGTTCCAGCCTCAATTCCTTCGATCACATTTGCCGCCTGTGAAGTACTTCCACTTGCATCTTCTGTACAGAATGATGTCGTATCTTTTCTGTTCGGAAGATCGTTGATGAACATGGAAATATCTGTCTTCTGGATACTTCTTCCATCCTCCGCACGCAATTTCACTGCTGTCGCATCTGTGATCACATACTCTCTTCCATCCCCTGCGATGTGATTGTACACTCCAAGTTCCAATGCTTTCAAAAGTGTTGATTTTCCGTGATAACCTCCGCCGACGATCAAGGTAATCCCCTTACGGATTCCCATACCGGTAATCTTTCCTTTATGCGGAAGTTCCAGTGTCACTTCCTGTTCCTTCGGAGACTGGAAGGCGATTCCGTCACGCATCGGCCGGGATGAGATTCCGGATTCCCTTGGCAGTACACTTCCGTTTGCCACGAAAGCACACAGACCACGTTTCGGAAGCTCTTTACGGATGTACTCCTGATCTTCTGCCAGATCTACGATTCTTCTCAATCTCTTTGCATCCAGATTCTTGTAAAACAAGGATGCCTTTACACACTCCGGAACAAAATCAAATAAAATCTTCTCTAACTCTCTCGCATTGATTGTTCGTCCATTTGCCGGAAATCCGATTTCCATTCTAAGAAGGATATTTCCATTCTCCGGCTGAATCTGACACGCTGTTCTCTCCAGAACTTCCTGTCCGCATCTGCTGACAGAGATCAGACCACTCTTACCTGAACCTTTCGCCTTGAATGCAAACCGTTCTGCCCTTCTTCCAAACTGGCGCAGCAATTCGTCCTGAAGTGCAATTCTCTGACATTTTCCACAATATAATTCCTGTGGGAATCCTGCTGTCTTCCCACTCACCAGTACACTTACCTTTGACGGTGACGCAAACGGATCTCCCTGTACGTGATCGATTGATAAAACATATCCCGGAAATCGGTACTGTCCTTTTGTATCTTTATAAGCCGGATATCCCCGGTGATCTATTCTTGATAATAAACTTCTAAGTTCTGCTTCTGACTGCATTTTTATTCCACTCTTTCTTTTTCTCATTCGTGCAGAATACGCTCAAGCTGCACGAACCACTTCTCATTATACAATAATTTTTGCTTTCTTGCATGAAATAGTCATGCAGCTTTCCCGATTTTCAGAGCAAAAAGAAGCCATTATCCAGACTCTTTATCCGAATAATGACTTCCAATCATTTACTTCAAATTACTTTTCTGTAATGCAATTTTATACCTCGAAAATCAGGTCTCCGTAAGATGGCATTGGCCAAGCTTCTTTATCCACGATCATCTCAAGTTTGTCAACCGGTGCACGGAGTGCATCCATAGCCGGAACAACCTCTGTATGATAGTATGTAGCCTGTACTTCGCCTTCTTCTTTTGCTGCTGCATCTGCTGTTGTTTTTACAAGGTTATCAAGTGCTGCCTTTGTCTCAGCCATCAGAGCACTTACTTCTTTCAGAGTCTCTGTCTGAACAGATGCGTCAACACCAGCTGCCTTTACAGCATTTACTGTATCTGCAAGTGTCTTTGTATACTTGATAAATGCCGGCAGGAACTGTTTGCTTGCCATATCGATCATAGTACGGGCTTCAATATTGATTGCCTTAGCATATGCCTCATACTGGATCTCTGCACGGGACTCAAGCTCTGCTTTTGTAAATACGCTGAATCTCTCAAACAATTCTACAGCCTTGTCTGTTGTGATTGCCGGAATTGCTTCAACCATAGACTTAATGTTCGGAAGTCCTCTTCTCTCAGCCTCTGCAACCCACTCGTCAGAGTATCCGTTTCCGTTGAAGATGATTCTCTGGTTCTCTGTCAGGTATTCTTTGATCAGATCATGTACTGCAAGATCAAAGTCATCTGCCTTCTCAAGAATATCACATGCATCTGCAAATGCTTCTGCAACGATTGTGTTCAGTACGATATTCGGGTTTGCGATAGAATCTCTTGATCCAACCATACGGAACTCGAACTTATTTCCTGTAAATGCGAACGGTGATGTTCTGTTTCTGTCTGTTGCATCTTTGAACAAATCCGGAAGTGTGCTTACACCTGTCTCCAGCTTTCCGCCTTTCAGACTGTGTGTAGCTTCTCCTGTACTGATCAACTGTTCAACAACATCCTCAAGCTGTTCTCCAAGGAAGATAGAGATAATTGCCGGAGGTGCCTCGTTTGCTCCAAGTCTGTGGTCATTTCCCGGATCTGCTGCGGATTCTCTAAGCAGATCTGCATGCTTGTTAACCGCTTTCAGGATGCAGGCAAGTACAAGAAGGAACTGTGTATTCTCGTGAGGTGTCTTACCTGGATCAAGAAGGTTGATTCCGTCATCTGTTGTAATGGACCAGTTGTCATGTTTACCGGATCCGTTAACTCCTGCGAACGGTTTCTCGTGAAGCAGGCATTTCAGTCCGTGCTGGCAGGCTACTCTCTTCAGTGTCTGCATTGTCAGCTGGTTCTGGTCTACCGCAATGTTCGCCTCTGTATAAATCGGAGCCAGTTCGTGCTGTGCCGGTGCAACCTCATTATGCTGTGTCTTAGCCGGAACACCAACTTTCCAAAGCTGGATATTTACATCTCTCATGAAGGATGCGATTCTCTGACGGATTGTTCCGAAGTAATGATCATCAAGCTCCTGTCCTTTCGGAGGCATTGCTCCAAAGAGTGTACGTCCTGTGTAGATCAGGTCTTTTCTTTCTTCAAACTTCTCTGCATCTACAAGGAAGTACTCCTGCTCTGCTCCAACAGATGGAGTAACTTTCTTAGATGTTGTATTTCCAAATAAACGAAGAAGTCTTAATGCTTCTTTGTTGATTGCTTCCATAGAACGAAGAAGCGGAGTTTTCTTATCCAGTGCCTCTCCACTCCAGGAGCAAAATGCTGTCGGAATGTATAAGGTATTATCTTTAATGAAAGCCGGTGAGGTTGGGTCCCAGTTTGTATAACCCCTTGCTTCAAATGTAGCTCTTAAACCACCGGATGGAAAGCTGGAAGCATCAGGCTCACCTTTTACCAGTTCTTTTCCTGAAAATTCCATGATAACTTCGCCTTCTCCAATCGGAGTAATAAAGCTGTCATGTTTTTCAGCAGTAAATCCTGTCATCGGCTGGAACCAATGTGTGTAATGTGTAGCACCGTGTTCAAGTGCCCATTCCTTCATTGCATGTGCAACGACATTGGCGATGTCTACATCCAGATCCTCACCATTCTCCAGCGTCTTCTTCCAGGATTTATACACATCCTTTGGAAGCTTTGCCTGCATCACTTCATCGTTGAACACGTTTTTCCCATAAACCTGCTCAAGTACGTTGTTTTCCATGTTACTACCTTCCTTTCATATTAATATGTAGTTTACAATAAGGTTTGTATATTTTATGATGTCTGCTCACTCTCCATGCTGTCCGTCTTGTTGTCCATCGCTGTTGTCATTTCCTGCTGTCAACGTGAACTGACACCGAAGCCACGTCTATGATGTCTCACAAACCTTATATACTTCGTTGAATCAACAGATTACCACTCCATTTTAGCATCTTTTCTTAAGATTCTAAAGTGTAATGCCAATTTCCAAAAAAAAAGACGCACCCAAATAAATTTGAGAACGCCGTTGTTCTTGTCTGTTA
>OHBY01000467.1_pt1 | contig 21753 bp, 15 predicted proteins | sample 1577531 | NCBI WGS metagenome assembly OHBY01 (sample SAMEA3879564, study PRJEB24766) | human gut metagenome | biome: human-associated habitat; feature: feces | place: USA | collected 1985/1987 | reverse complement strand
TATCATCTCAAGTCTCACCACCTTATGTAATCACTCGTTGTTATGCACTCTTGCATCTTTTGCTCTGTCGATCACTCTTTTTTCTCTTCATCCTGATCCAGACCCAGTTCCTTGCTCAGACTTCTTGTTAAAAGAATATCTTCCGTCATGTTTGAATCATTAAAAATTGTTGTTTGTGCAAGATCAGACTCCTTTTTCAGTTGTTCTGACTGATCTTCTTCCTCTTTCTGTTCAACTTCCTTCAAATCAGAAACTTCTGACACAGCAGTATTGTTTTCTGTCTCTGACACATTCGGCATCTCTGCGTCCTGCCCCTGATGTTCTGTAATATGTTTTACCTGCTTCTCAGGCATCTGAACCCCTACTTTCGGAACTGCCTTTACATAATAATAGTATTCGTCATCTTCAAACTGAACATTCTCTGTTCTTGAATAATCCACAGAGAAAAAAATAACTTCAAGGAACAATCCTATTACAACACCAAGAATCCCACTGAAAATCATCATCGTATAAGACATGTGAAGTCCAAGAGAAATATTTCCCGATGCACCTACGATCACACAAACTGCTGCTCCTGTTGCTGATGCTATCTTCCAGGAATGATCGACTGCCCGATTTTTAATTCCGTTCACTACCAGTATTCCGATCACTACTGCAAACAGCATAACCCACATTTCTTGATAGCCTACAAACTGTTTTGTAAAATTGGTTAAAGTGCTGATCATTGTTGTTCCATCTGTACCTTTCAATGCTGTTGCAGAAGCTTTGATCAGGTAAAGCAGATAATAAACAAGGATTCCGCAGGATGCAGGAACAATCCATACTGTAGTACCTAACAGCCCAAATATAACCGGAATCACCAGTGGTATTTTCATGCCGAAAGCTACTACTGTCAACAGAATCAGCCAGCTCTTCTCTGGGGTAAATCGAAAGTAGAAAATATACATTAACAAAAACAGTATCACCGCAACTCCGGCTATTGGCATAGATAATGTATATAAATGAGCCACTATTAACACAGTTGCTGCTGCCGTCATTACTGCCAGAGGGAGAAATGTACAGACTACTGCTAAGCCAACAGTACAAAGAACAGATGATGCCATCTTCATAAATCCAATATTAGAATTGATCAGGTTAAACACCAAAAGTGCAAGCAAAAACTGTGCTCCCTTTCGAACTAAGAGAGAGTGAGAAACATAAATCTGCTTAAATCTTTCTCTAAGAACCAATAAATTGTTCATTGTTCATTCTTCTCCTTTTTACACATCTTCTCTAAACGGGACAAATTACGATAATAACGTTTTACATTCTGTTTGGCAACTGCATGTTTTCTCTTATAAAAACTATTTGCGCAAACCCCATATATAACCAAAAGAACTATATAGCCTGCAATTGCTGCAATCAAGAGAACGAATAGTTTTAAAATTGTCAGATCAGCAGATAAACTATCACTTGAATAAATGCAGAAACTAACGAACAAAATTGCATAACCTATTGTTACCCAGATCAATGTAATCCATCTCTTAAGACTTGCATAATCTTTTCTGTAATAATCGGCAATTTTAAAATCATCTCTGTGATTCTTCTCATATATCGACATTTTTGTCATTAAACGAATCCTGTCTTTATCTAACATATCCGACATTCACCTTTCCAGATTTCTCTCCTAAGTATACCATATGTTCAGATGCCTTGTCCAATGCTTAGAGTCAAAAAGTAGACATTTTCAACACCTGCTTTTTTCAGGATTCCTGCAGCACGTTCTATTGTACTTCCGGTTGTGTAAATATCATCAATCAGAAGAATGTTCTGGCGTGGATTCCACGATTTTGAAACCGCAAATGCCCCCTTCAGATTTCTATGTCTCTGCTCCCCGTTCATTTCCTTTAAAGGCCGGGTTTTCTTAATCCGATATAAAACATCTTTTTCCATAGGAATTCCCATACATTCTGATAACTGCTTTGCTAAAAGTTCTGCCTGATTATATCCTCGTTTTCTCATTTTCGATCTATGTAATGGAATTGGAATAATTGCCTGGATCCCCCATCTTCGAATCTGAAATTCAAACTCATCTGCCAGCTCTTTCCCAAAGATTTCCGCATAATATCGCTTGTTGTGATATTTCAACCGATATACTGAATTTGAAACCGGCGGAATGTGAACCCAGAGGCTGCGTCCTTGTTCATAATTACTTTTTCTTCTTTCACAATCCCTGCAATACTCTTTCGTTTCATCCTCCAATGGCTTTCCACAATGGATACATTTTATTTCTCCCACCTTAACAACCTGTTTTCTACAGTCATCGCAAATACCTTTTGAGCTGATTCCCTGACAAAACGGGCATCTTTTTGGATACATTTTTTCTAAAATTCTTTGATTCGCTCGTCTAAGCTTGTAAATCTTCCCTGTTCGCTTTTGTTTTCGATCATTTCCTGAAATGTTAGTTCACTCCCTACTATTGTTAAACATTTTTTTGCCCGCGTCACTGCTGTATAAAGCAGATTCCTGTTATATAGTAACTTTGGTCCTGGAAGAAGTGGAATAATGACCGCCGGATACTCGCTTCCCTGAGATTTATGAACCGTAATCGCATAGGCAAGTTCTAACTCATCTGTCATATCGTATCCATATTTTACCTTTCTCCCCTCATCATATTCCACGATAACAGTTTCTGTATATTCATTGATTTCATCAATGACTCCCATATCACCGTTAAAAACTCCAATTCCTTTGTCAACTGTTAATCCAAATCTGGTAGAAACTTCCCACTCTAATTGATAATTATTTTTAATCTGCATTACTTTGTCACCTTCACGGAACAATCTACCATTAATTTCTTTCTCCGTTTTTTGGGAATCTGAAGGATTCAGATATTGCTGTAGAATCACATTCAATCGTTCTACACCCAGCAATCCCTTACGTGTTGGTGTCATTACCTGGATTTCATTTGGGTCGGCCTGCACATATCTGGGTAATTTCTTCTGTATTAAAGTAATAACAACGCTAATGATCGTATTCGCATCCTGGCGTTTTAAGAAGAAGAAATCCCGGCTTTTATTATCAATTGTAACCGGTTCTCCTGCATTGATCTTATGAGCATTTACTACAATATCACTCTCTCCTGCCTGACGAAAAATCTTTGTAAGCGTCACTACATGAAATTTTTCTGAGCGTATGATATCTTTTAACACACTTCCCGGTCCCACGGACGGAAGCTGATCCACATCTCCCACAAGAATAAGTCTTGTTCCTGGAATAACTGCTGATAAAAGCGCATGCATCAGATTCAGATCAACCATGGACATCTCATCTATAATGATAACATCTGTCTCAAGTGGATTCTCTCTGTTTCTCAAAAATCCACCTACACTGTTCTCTTCCTCAGGATTTCCACTTACTTCAAGTAGTCTGTGAATCGTCTGGGCTTCATATCCTGTTGCCTCTGTCATTCGCTTTGCCGCGCGTCCTGTTGGCGCTGCAAGAAGGATACTCATTCCTTCGCTTTCAAAAAATTGAATCATCGTATTGATCGTTGTCGTCTTACCTGTACCCGGTCCTCCTGTTAATATGAGCAAACCATGTTTAATAGCTTCTATAACAGCTCTGTGCTGCATTGGATCCAATTCTATCTTTTCTTTCTGTTCTACTCTTTTCAGACGTTTCTCCATCATGTCTTCCGGCATCTGACAGTCAATATCAAGATCATTAAGCATTTTCGCAGTATTCAATTCCAAGTAATAATAATGTGCTGGATAAATGCGAATTTCCTCATCCACTTCTTTCATAACTGTTTTCCGCTCTATACACAGATCCATGATGTACTTCTCAATATCTTCAAGATCAACTCCTAAAAGTGCATTTGCCCTTCGAAGCAATATATTCTGTGGTAAATACACATGCCCCTCACCTACTGCCTGTTGCAATGTATAAAATAAACCACTTCGTATACGATAGTCTGAATCTGTATGTATGCCAATCTTGGATGCAATTTCATCCGCAGTCTTAAATCCGATTCCTTCAATATTATCTGCAAGCTGATACGGATTTTCTTCTAGCACTTTATACACTTTCATTCCATAATACTGATAAATCTTGGCTGCCAGCTTTGTTGAAATACCATATTTCTGCAGATAAATCATGGCTTTTCGCATATCTTTCTTTTCTTCAAGCTGAGATGCAATCTCCTGTGCTTTTCTCTCACTGATTCCTTTGATCTCCGCAAGTCTTTCCGGCTCTTCTTCAATAATGCGGAAAGTATCCTCTTTAAACTTTTTCACGATTCGGCCAGCCAGTGCCGCACCCACACCTTTCACTGCTCCGGAGCCAAGATATCGTTCAATAGAAACAATATCCTCCGGCTCTTTTACTTTATAATGAGAAATCTTCAACTGCTTACCATAAACATTATGATTCACATATTCTCCTTGAATTTCAAGAAGTTCTCCTTCATTAATATAGTTCAGACTTCCCACGCATGTCACTTCACCATCATCATGTTCAATATGGAATACTGTATACCCATTATCAGAATTTCTATATACAATATGACTCACATACCCTGTAACTGTTTCCACACTTTTTCCTCTCTCTTCTTGTATCTTTTCCTATTTATATGCAGAAAAAGGGTGTGTTCCTATTATACACACCCCTTGTAATTGAATCTTCTTATCTAAGAACCTGACACTTCAAATTCTTTTTTCAGAATTCTTTCTCTTAAAACTCTTTTCTTCCACTCATAAATTCCACAAACTGTCCGGTACCAATTGCAACGACTTTCATCGGATCCTCCGCTGTCATCGTATTAATTCCTGTTCTCTCTTCGATCAATTCTTCCAGTCCGCGAAGAAGTGATCCTCCTCCGGTAAGAACAATTCCACGATCAAGGATATCTGCCGACAACTCTGGCGGAGTCTGCTCAAGTACTCCGATTACAGCTTCTACAATCTGTCCTGTAGATTCCCTCAAAGCTTCTTCTGTCTCAGATGAAGTCACCGTAACTGTCTTCGGAAGCCCCGTTACCAGATTACGCCCTCTGACTTCCATCTTCTCTTCTTCTACAAGTGGATAAGTCGTTCCAATCTTAATCTTGATATCTTCTGCCGTTCTTTCTCCAATCAGAAGATTGTGTTTCTTTCTCATATAGCGTACGATTGCTTCATCGAAATCATCACCCGCTATCTTAATTGATGTATTCACAACTGTTCCACCCAACGAAATAACTGCAATATCTGCTGTACCGCCACCGATATCAACAATCATATTTCCACAAGGCTTTGAAATATCTATCCCTGCTCCTATTGCTGCTGCCACAGGTTCTTCAATCAGATGAACTTCTCTTGCTCCGGCTGCAAATGTAGCCTCTTCCACTGCTTTTTTTTCTACTTCTGTAACACCACTTGGTACACAGATACTGATTCTCGGCTTCTTAAATGTACGTTTTCCCAAAGCTTTCTGAACAAAATACTTAATCATCTTCTCCGTCACGGTATAATCAGAGATTACTCCTTGTCTGAGTGGTCTTACCGCAATAATATTCCCCGGTGTTCTTCCAAGCATCAGACGCGCTTCTTCACCAATTGCCTTGATCACATTCGTATCACGATCAAATGCGACAACTGATGGTTCTTTCAGAACAACGCCTTTTCCTTTCACATATACCAGTACACTGGCTGTCCCCAAATCTATTCCAAGATCTACTGACATCATAATTTCTATATCTCCCTTCTAAAACGCTCTTTTACTGTTCTCAGCAATCTACTCTGCAAATAAACAACATTGTCGGTTACTGATTCCAGCATTCTCTTTCCTCAATCAAGTGTCTTTTTTCCCTTGAAGGGGTTTATCGTTACTGTTTTTTCACTATTACTATTGTCAATATTATGTAACCAAAACAGTAATGTTTTATCATCCGCATACTTTAGTATAATAGACTTCGCTTAAAATAGAAAGGCATTTTTTGCATATATTTTACGACTTTTTTCGACTTTTTTTCGTCTTTATTTCTCCAATATAGACGCAATATATTTCCCTGTATAAGAATCTGGATTCTTTGCGACCTCTTCCGGAGTACCACTTGCCACAACAGTTCCTCCGCGGTCTCCTCCTTCTGGTCCAATGTCAATAATATAGTCTGCCGTCTTAATCACATCCAGATTATGTTCGATTACAATTACTGTATTTCCATCCCCGGAAAGTCTGCGGAGAATCTCTGTTAATTTATGCACGTCTGCAAAATGAAGTCCTGTCGTAGGTTCATCCAGAATATATACCGTTTTTCCGGTACTGCGTTTGCTAAGTTCTGTCGCAAGTTTAATTCTCTGTGCCTCGCCACCTGAAAGCTCTGTAGAAGGCTGTCCCAAACGAATATACGACAATCCGACATCTCTCAACGTCTCCATCTTTCTTCGAATACTTGGCACGTTTTCGAAGAACTCTACCGCTTCTTCCACTGTCATATTCAATACATCATAAATATTTTTCCCTTTATAGCGTACTTCCAGAGTCTCACGATTGTAACGCTTTCCACCACAGACCTCACATGGAACATAAACATCCGGAAGAAAATGCATCTCGATTTTCAGGATTCCGTCTCCTGCACATGCTTCGCAACGTCCCCCTTTAACATTAAAGCTAAACCGTCCTTTCTTGTATCCACGTGCTTTTGCATCCGGCGTTCCTGCAAACAAATCTCGGATCAAATCAAACACGCCTGTATAAGTGGCAGGATTTGACCGTGGCGTCCTTCCGATTGGTGACTGGTCGATATTAATCACTTTGTCAACCTGCTCCAGCCCTTCTATTCTCTTATGTTTTCCGGGGATTGTTCTTGCCCGGTTCAAGTCTCTTGCAAGTCTTTTATATAAAATCTGATTCACAAGAGAACTTTTCCCCGATCCAGACACTCCCGTTACACAAGTCATAACTCCCAAAGGGAATTTTACATCAATGTTCTTGAGATTATTCTCTTGTGCACCGACTACTTTCAGATAACCTGTCGGCTTCTTTCTTTCTGTCGGAACCGGAATCCTGATTTTTCCACTCAAATACGCTCCTGTGACAGAATTTGGATTTTTCATAATTTCCTGTGCATTTCCCACAGCAACAACCTGACCGCCATGTTCTCCTGCCCCCGGACCGATATCTACTATATAATCCGCTGCCAGCATCGTATCTTCATCATGTTCTACTACAATCAATGAATTTCCAAGATCACGCAAATGTTTCAGCGTCGCAAGAAGTTTATCATTATCTCTTTGATGAAGTCCGATACTCGGCTCATCCAGAATATATGCAACTCCGACCAGACCTGATCCAATCTGTGTTGCAAGTCGAATTCTCTGTGCTTCTCCACCGGAAAGTGTTCCTGTCGCACGCGCAAGCGTCAGATAATCCAGACCGACATCCATCAAAAAACTGATTCTTGCTTTGATCTCTTTCAGAATCTGATTACCAATCAACTGCTGTGTCTCTGTCAATTGAAGTTCATCTAAAAATTTCTGAAGACGTTCTATAGAAAGTGTTGTCACTTCTGAAATATTCTTATCTCCAACTGTTACAGCTAAAGCCCCCGGCTTCAAGCGCTGTCCTTTACAGGCTGAACATGGTGTAATATTCATAAATGTCTCATATTCTGCTTTCATCGTCTGAGAACCTGTCTCACGGTAACGACGTTCCACATTCTTGATCAATCCTTCAAATGCAACCGGATAAATCCCTTCGCCTCTCTGACCTTTATAATAAACCTTCACTTCTTTTCCATCTGTTCCATAAATCAAAACATCATGGATTTCTTTTGGATAATCCTCAAAAGGGGTGTCCAGATCAAAATGATATTCTTTACAAAGTGCATCCAGAATTGCACGTGTGAAGCTGCTCTTGTCTGTACAGGACTGCCATCCTAAAACTGCAATCGCACCTTGATTAATAGACAACGACGGATCCGGAATCATCAGTTCTTCTGAAAATTCCATTTTGTATCCAAGTCCAAAACATTCCGGGCAAGCACCAAATGGATTGTTAAAAGAAAAACTGCGTGGTTCAATCTCATCAATACTGATCTCACAGACAGGACAGGAAAAACTCTGACTGAAATTCATTGGCTCTCCATCGATCACATCTACAAGAAGCAGTCCCTCTGCCAGCTGAAGTACATTTTCCACGGAATCTGTCAGTCGCTTTTCAATTCCAGGTTTTATCACAAGACGATCCACAATAATTTCAATATTATGTTTAACATTCTTATCCAGTGCAATCTCTTCCGAAAGCTCATACATATTGCCATCCACACGAACACGAACATAACCACTCTTTTTCGCACGCTCGAAAAGCTTTGCATGTGTTCCCTTTCTCCCTCTTACAACCGGTGCCAGGAGCTGGATCTTCGTCCGCTCAGGAAGTGCCATGATCTGATCTACCATCTGATCTACCGACTGCTTCGCGATCTCACGACCACATTTCGGGCAATGCGGAATTCCAACTCTCGCATATAATAATCGAAAATAATCATAAATCTCCGTAACAGTTCCAACTGTGGAACGTGGATTGTGGTTCGTTGATTTCTGATCGATAGAAATTGCAGGTGAAAGCCCTTCGATACTTTCTACATCCGGTTTCTCCATCTGACCAAGAAACTGTCTTGCATAGGAAGACAGTGATTCCATATAACGTCTCTGTCCTTCTGCATAAATTGTATCAAATGCAAGGGAAGATTTTCCAGAACCGCTAAGCCCCGTCAAAACAACCAGTTCATTTCTTGGGATATCTACATCTATATTCTTCAGGTTATTTTCATTCGCGCCTCGTATCTTAATGTACTGTCTGGCGTCCATTTTCTTACCCATTTTGTAATCTCCTATTCCATATCATTGAGCATCTTTTTTAATTCAACAACCTTATCACGAAGCTCTGCCGCTGCCTCAAAGTTCAATTCCGCTGCTGCCTTCTTCATCTGTTTCGTCAGATCCGCGATCAGTTTCTCCAGTTCTTTCTGGCTCATGGACTCCGGATCTTTTTCAAGCCGCATCTCTTCTGCCGCAACCTTTTTAGAGATACTAATCAGATCACGTACCGACTTTTGGATTGTCTTCGGTGTAATTCCATGTTCTTCATTATATTTCATCTGAATCTCACGACGACGCTGTGTCTCATCAATCGCCAACTGCATAGAATCTGTAATCTTATCTGCATACATGATCACATGTCCTTCTGCATTACGCGCTGCACGACCGATTGTCTGAATCAGCGAAGTCTCTGAACGAAGGAATCCTTCTTTATCTGCATCAAGGATTGCAACAAGAGTGATTTCCGGAATATCAAGTCCTTCTCTCAAGAGGTTGATCCCAACCAACACATCAAACACATCCAGACGCATATCTCGGATGATCTCCGTACGTTCAAGTGTATCAATATCCGAATGAAGATATTTTACACGGATTCCTACTTCACGCATATAATCTGTCAAATCTTCTGCCATACGCTTTGTCAGCGTTGTGACAAGGACTTTATTCTTCTTACTGATCTCTTTGTTCACTTCACTGATCAGATCATCAATCTGTCCTTCTACCGGTCGCACTTCAACTTCCGGATCCAGAAGTCCTGTCGGACGGATTACCTGTTCTGCTCGAAGAAGTTCATGATCCTTCTCATATTCTCCCGGTGTCGCAGATACAAACATCACCTGATTGATCTTACTTTCAAACTCATCAAAGTTAAGTGGACGGTTATCCTTCGCAGATGGCAGGCGGAATCCATAATCTACCAATGTCTGCTTTCTCGACTGGTCTCCGTGATACATTCCACCAATCTGCGGGATTGTCTTATGTGACTCATCAATCATCATAATAAAATCATCCGGGAAATAATCGATCAATGTATACGGAGCCTGTCCCGGTCGAAGCCCTGCCAAATGTCTGGAATAATTCTCAATTCCGGAACAAAATCCAGTCTCCTTAAGCATCTCAATATCAAAATTCGTTCGCTCCGCAATACGCTGTGCCTCTAAAAGCTTATCATTTCTCTTAAACTCTTTGACACGTTCTTCTAATTCTTCTTCAATATCTGCCACCGCACGCTTGATATTCTCACGGTCAACCACGTAATGAGATGCAGGAAAGATGGCTATATGCTTCAGCTCATCTTTCACCTCTCCTGTCAAAATATCAATCTCTGAGATCCTGTCTATCTCGTCTCCAAAAAATTCCACACGAATCGCTGTGTCACTCTCATATGCCGGAATGATTTCCAAAACATCTCCACGCACACGAAATGTACCACGGTGGAAATCCATATCATTACGATCATACTGGATCTCAATCAGCTTTGCCATTACTTCATCACGATCTTTAATCATACCAGGACGCAAAGAAACTACCATGTTCTGGTAATCTACCGGGTTACCCAGCCCATAGATACAAGATACACTTGCAACAATGATCACATCTCTTCGCTCCATCAGTGACATAGTTGCGGAGAGTCGAAGCTTATCAATCTCGTCATTGATGGACGAATCCTTGGCAATATATGTGTCTGAAGATGGAACATATGCTTCCGGCTGATAATAGTCGTAGTAGGAGACAAAATATTCCACTGCGTTATTTGGAAAGAACTCTTTGAATTCCCCATACAGCTGCGCAGCCAGCGTCTTATTATGTGCAATAATCAATGTCGGCTTGTTCATCTCTTGAATGACATTCGCCATGGTAAATGTCTTACCAGATCCAGTAACGCCAAGCAACGTCTGACACTGGTTTCCTTCTTTGAAGCCTTCGACCAACTCTTTAATTGCCTGCGGCTGGTCGCCAGTTGGGTTGTATTGTGATACTAATTCAAAATGATCCATGTAATTTCTCCTGAGCGCTCTAATTTAGCGGTGATATTTTAGAAATAGTAGTTGTTTTCTTAGTATTGTTACTTGTATAGTATATCATTCAGGAGAAAAAAAGTACAGAACTAAATCGAATGTTTGTTCTGTACTTTTACATCTTAGCTCGATTCTACATACCTTTAAAATGTATCTGGATTTAAAGTCAAATTTTTTATTTCGTTGACAGAATAAACTTTTAAGATATATAATATTTTTATTACATTTGTAAGATTTGGAGGAATATCACATGAGCAATCTGCCTCAAATTTCAGAAGCTGAATTTGAAGTTATGAAAATCGTTTGGAAATACGCACCAATCAGCACCAATGAAATTACTGAAAAATTAACACAAATTTCCAGTTGGAGTCCTAAAACAATTCAGACATTGATTAAACGTCTCGTTTCTAAAAAAGCACTAACCTATGAAAAACAAAGCCGGGTTTTTGTCTATACTCCATTGGTCAAGGAAGACGAATATATTCGGCAGGAAAGTAATTCTTTTTTAAAGCGATATTATAATGGTAATATCACTTCTATGCTTGCCTCTTACATTGAGGATGATAAATTGTCTGAAGAAGACATTGCCAGCTTACGGAATCTTCTTTCCAATCATTAACCATGGGAGGAGCATATTTTGATATATTTTAGTTTTCGATTTTTACTCTGTAATGCCATCATTTGTATTTTTTTAGGTAGTTTACTGGGATTAAAAAATTTATTGCAAAGGCAATTATCCGCACGTATGCAATATAATCTTTCGATTATATTTCTTGCCGTTCTAATTGTTCCCTTTTTACCGATAAACTCTGCCCCATCTTCTATATCGTGGAGACATTTGCTGACAGCCAGTTCAAGTACCAATGGTGACATTCAAACCACTTTTCTTTCTGGTAATGGTTATAATTTGGATAAAATAAATGATTTTGCTGTCTCTGTCAGCACCCAAATACCAACTTTTATTCACACATTACTTGTATTTTTCTGGAGTATCGGTATATTCATAATGTTTTTTCTTCTCTACCGCTCAGTAAAACAAGTAAAAGCCTTACATAGTTCTGCTTTACCTCTTCAAAATGAAGAACTAAACGCTCTTTATATAGAATGTTTAAACGAAGTGAACAGCAAGCATACCATTCCGATTTATAGTACAGCATTTTTGAAATCTCCTGTTTTGGCTGGTTTCCTGCATCCTCGCATTTATCTTCCAATTCACTTAATTTCAGATTTTAACACTGGAACTATAAGCGCAACTGATATTCGATATATGCTTCTTCATGAACTGCAGCACTACAAGCATAAAGATATTCTAATTGGATATTTGATAAATACAGTAAATGTTTTCTACTGGTTCAATCCCCTAATCTGGTATTTTCTAAAAAGAATACGGCAGGAACGGGAACTTGCCTGCGACAGTGCTGTATTACAATTATTGAAAGAAACAGAATACAAGTCATATGGAAATACACTGATTAACTTTGCCGAAACAATAGCTCTGTCTCCATTCCCTTTTACTATGGGAATCAGTGGAAATATAAAACAGTTAAAAGGACGCATTTTAAATATTGCATCATTCCACCAACCTACTTTTAAACAAAAAATTCGTGGATATCTTATATGCATATTCGTCTCTACTATCATCATTGGATGCATTCCCATACTTTCTGTTTATGCTTCTGATCAGACTGGCTATCATTTTGACACAACCGAAAAGAATATTACTCAGCTAAATCTTTCTTCCAATTTTGGGGACTACACCGGAAGTTTTGTTTTATATGATCAGTCTGCTGATAGATGGAATATTTATAATATGGATCATGCTTCCACACGTGTATCACCGAATTCGACTTATAAAATATATGATGCATTACTTGGCTTGGAATCTGGAATTATTACACCAGAACATTCCACTTTCACATGGAATGGAGAACCATATCCTTTTAATTCATGGGAAGCCGATCAAGATTTAACCTCGGCTATACATAATTCTGTAAACTGGTATTTTCAGGCAATTGATTCACAGGCAGGTTTTGAAGCCGTAAGAACATTTTTACAGACAATAAACTATGGGAATCAGAATACTGGAACAAATCTAAATCTCTATTGGACAGATTTCTCTCTGAAGATATCACCCATAGAACAGGTGGAATTGTTACAGGATTTCTATCAAAATAATTTTCATTTTGACAGTAAAAATATCCAGGCAGTAAAAAAAGCCCTGCTGCTTTCCACTACTTCTTCCGGTTCTCTTTACGGGAAAACAGGAACCGGGCGTGTCAATGGTAAAGATGTCAATGGCTGGTTTATCGGATACATTGAAACAACGAATAATACTTACTACTTCGCAACAAATATTCAATCCTCTTCTGGTGCAACTGGAAGTCAGGCTACCGAAATAACAGAATCTGTACTTTCTAATCTTGGTATTTGGAAATAAATAAAGAGAACTGATAGCATAATTTCCTGTTATCAGTTCTCTTTATTTCATTCTTCTCTACTGATCAATTCTGCAAATTACCTAACCGGTACTGATACCTCGGTATATTATCAATACCATTATCTAAAATCCTGTTTCCAACATACTGAATCGTTCCATCATCCTGAATTTTCATCGTAAGTTCGTGTGTAATAACAACATCATTACATACAACAGAATCACATACTGCATGAATTGTCAAAACAATGGTTCCATCTTCATTGTGCCTGACTTCTGTTACTTCCGGTAAAGACAAGCCAAAATGTGTTGGTGAATAATTACCACATCCCAATCGTTCCCAGATAAACATATTACTTTGTTCATCGTAGACCGCCCATTCTTTCAATTCTTCTTTTGTAACAGGAAGATATGTCATAATTACATTTTCGAACTCTTCTGCTGGAATTCCCACAACCTCTTTTTCTGCAGTAAATTTTTCTCCATATTTCATTTGATAAAAATATTCATAAAGTCCATTATAATCCAGCCCCTGCATATCCTCCGCATTCCAGTTTGAACATAACAGATTGTTTCCCTGATAGCCGAACGTACTCACATATTTTTTTGAATATTCCCGACACTCCTCACTCAAAGGCTTTACCCGGATAATACAACTTCCATCTACAATCTCTGTCACTTCCGGTGGTTCAGGTACGCATAATTCATAACAGAAATTCCCATTTTCAGTATATGCCCATTCTTTTATTTTTGATAGCGATATGTATGTAAGTACAGGCTCTGTATCCTCACTCCAGATCATTTTTGCGGACATCACACTCATTTCTTTTCCATCATAACTATATTCTTTTCTGGTAATTCCACCATCTGTATCTGCTTCATATAAAATTACACTTCCTTTTTCTTCTTGTTCTGCAGATTTTAAAAATTGTTCCATCTTCTGATAATTATCCATAACAGAATAATGATCGGAACCAATGACCGGATTCCCATTTTGTTTGATAATTTCTTTCATCCGATTCATCATTTGCTCAGCAGTATTCTGATCTGCTTCTTGTATTCCATTATATTCAGAATAAATGTCTCGGACAATGCCCATAATTTCTTCACAATCGTTCACAACTTCCTTTTTCTTGTCTTCATCGATTGGTAGATTATATCCCTTATCCGGATTTTCCATGGTAGTGTTTTTTTGATTCTTCTCATTTTTTACATCTGTGCTGTTTAACGATATCTTACTTTCACAGGAAGTCAGAATCATTCCTATACAAAGTACTAACAAAATACTTTTTCTTTTCATATTGCCCCCTAATTATTACTGTAATTCTCTTCCCACTCTTCTTCTGTTAACCTTGGCTTATACCACCCTGCATTTGCATTTTGATCTGAACTGATTACCGTATTTGATAAATACTGGAAACTTCCGTCTTCCATAGGTTTTATCATCAATTCACTGGTGATTGCCTGATCTAACATTCTGATTTCCCATACTGCTTCTATCGTAAGTTTTAATGTTCCATCTTGTAATTTTTCATATGAGATAACTTCCGGATATGGCTCATATGGGAATTCACAATCATATAACCCTCGCGGTCTGTATCTAAAAGTTTTATTATCAGAGTTATAAAAAGTTCCCTTTTCAATCTCAGTATTACTAAATGGTAAATAGGTCTTTATAACCTCTTCAAACTCATCTTCTGGAACTTCATATTCTGCTCCGCCATAATTTGCTTCATATGGAACTTGCTTTCCATATTTCATATAATACATTTTTTCATAAAGATCATAAAAATCAAGTTCCGTATAATTCTGGTTATCCCAATTTGTAATCAACAGATTATTAAGTGCATACCCCAACGGCATAACATATTTTCGATTCAATTCCCGGCATGTTTTATCTAATGGCTGCACTCTGAATCCAGTTTCACCCGGTGCTCCATCAAATCCCGGTGGGTGATATTCCTCCAGAAACAAGTATCCTTTTTCTGTATATTTCCACTCATATGCTTCATATTCATCATAATAATTAGCCTGTGGGCTATTATCCTTCCATTTAACCTGACATAATCGAACATTTATCTTTCCATTCATTGACTCTAAATGATATTGTATAATTTCCCCTTCATCAAATACAACAACAATATCAACTGCTGCCTGTTCTTCTTTCTCCGCTGCCTTGCAAAATTCTTCTACTTTTTCACGATTGACCATATCAATCTGATTATCACAATCTACTGCCGCATATCCTTTCTCTTCCAGACAATTGATAATTTTTCTTTTCGCCTTTAATGTATTTAACTCCGACTTCTCCTTCATATAAACAGACCGAAAAGTTTGCGCTGTTTTTTTTACTTCTGCATTCATTTCAGATTCTACGGTTTCTTTCTTTTCTTCTTTTTCCGTAATTCGATTTTGGCCGCACCCTGTAAAAACAATAAGAACTATCAATATCATCGCAAATATCTTACATATGTAATAATTTCCCATAAAAATTTTTTTATTCTTCAAAATACTCATCCAATACTGTTGCATCTTTTTTAACAACATAACCACTTCCACCGATTCCTTTCTTCTAATTTTTTTGTTCCTTAAATCTTACGCTTGTAATATTTAAAAATCAAGTCTATTTTCAGGAATTGTATACTCCAGATTCACCATCTTTATGTGCGATATATCCTATTTTATTACCATCCTCTATATCTTCTCCATTTTTGTTACCCTGTCATTTTAAAGAACATCCTTACTTACACTGTTACATATTTTTCCGCTTCTTCTTTGCACTTCAACGTATTTCCATGCCCAATTACATATTCCATACATTCTTTTCCCTGCTCTTCTTTTCCGATTCGATAGTAACATACTCCCAGCAGGAATCTGCGTGTAACCTCATAATAAGGCAGCTTTTCCGTATCATTTTCCAGTAATCTTACTGCTGCCTCATCTTCACCTTTCAGCATCAAATTTTTTGCCATAAACAGTGGATTCTTCTGAAATACTTTCCCTGCTTTTTCTAATGTAGCCGAATAACCTGCCGCATCTTTCTCCTGATATTTCTTCGACAGTTCGAGATTCGTCATGACCTGCTGCCAGGAACGTCCCTCTCTTTTTCCTTCCCATTCATTCTTTATATACTCTTCTGCCTTCTGCAACTGCCCATTTACGATCAGTGCAACTACATATTTAGACTCAGCTATCAGCATGACACTTTTTTGAAATCCATGATAATCCAAGCTCTTTCCGTACTTTATCAACTCTTCCAGCATTTCTGAATATTTTTCTGCATCACATTGCTGTGACAGAATCCGGTCAATTTTTGAAAAATCTCTGAGAATGTCCCTGATTAAAATGAATATACCTGCAATCAGATCAACCACCACGCAAATCCACAGAAGCCAGGGATCTGTCGTGACCCAGCCCGGCTGCTTCACATCGAAAAAGAGTACTGTCTCCTGATGCGGGAACGGATTTCCTTTGAAAATACTCACCACACAGATCAATGCTGCATAAATCAACAGCACATTCCGTATCATCCTGATGCGTCCATTTTTCTGCTTTTCATAAATCTTTTTTATCTGCTCTTCCATTTTCTCTACCTCGCTGTCACACTATTTTTGTACCTACAACATAATTATACATAATTTCTGCTGTTATTGAAATCTTCTCTTGCTGTCCCCTGCTTTCCGGGAGTTGGTGCTTCTGCCCTCACCGGTGTCGGTTTATTCACACCCATTTTAATGCTGATCAATGCATTTGCCATGCTTGCCGGTGCGGGAGGTGCTCCGCGTGTCGCGATTTCCATAGGGAAAAAGGATAACAGGACTGCAGAAAAGATCCTTGGGAACTGCTTTTCTCTTCTTATTATCATGGCAGTTATACTGACCTTTATTTTCTTTATTTTTGCCCCACAGATGCTGACCCTTTTCGGTGAAAGTGGTAAGACACTTCCATATGCCGTTTCCTATTCCCGCATCTACATCCTTGGAAGTATTTTTGTACTGATCGTTATGGGAATGAACCCGTTCATTACAACACAAGGATTTGCAAAGATCAGTATGCTCACCACCGTTATTGGTGCAGTGATCAATATTATCCTTGATCCAATCTTCATTTTTGTACTGGATCTCGGTGTAAGAGGTGCGGCACTTGCCACCGTTTTAAGTCAGGCTGTCGGAGCTGTATGGATCCTCCGTTTCCTGACCGGAAAGAAAACCATTCTCCATCTCCGGAAAGAAAATTTCCGGTTACGCAGAGACATTATCCTGCCCTGCCTGGCACTTGGTATTTCCACTTTCGTCATGCTCTCCACGGAAAGTATCCTCTCCATCAGTTTCACATCCAGCCTTTCAAGGTACGGTGGCGACCTGGCAGTCGGAGCAATGACCATCATTACCAGTGATACCAGTACATCTGATTGCCTGAACCTGTCCGATTATTTTCTTCAGTCTTCGGTGCAGATTATCTGCATCCATACATTGTCTCATCTTCCCATCTCCTTATCACCAGAAATATTAATATTGTAGCGAATCTCTGTTCGGTTGTACAATATCTACTGCTGCCTGTTCTTCTTTCTCCGCTGTTTTGCAAAAATCTTCCACTTTTTCACGATTGACCATATCAATCTGATTATCACAATCTACTGCCGCATATCCTTTCTCTTCCAGACAATTGATAATTTTTCTTTTCGCCTTTAATGTATTTAACTCCGACTTCTCCTTCATATAAACAGACCGAAAAGTTTGCGCTGTTTTTTTTACTTCTGCATTCATTTCAGATTCTACGGTTTCTTTCTTTTCTTCTTTTTCCGTAATTCGATTTTGGCCGCACCCTGTAAAAACAATAAGAACTATCAATATCATCGCAAATATCTTACATATGTAATAATTTCCCATAAAAATTTTTTTATTCTTCAAAATACTCATCCAATACTGTTGCATCTTTTTTAACAACATAACCACTTCCACCGATTCCTTTCACATTCTCAACCATACTGATAAGAAGAATTGGTTTGTCCACGCTTTTATCTGCCGTAAACACCGAAAACCACCCGATTTCTTTGCCAGAAGTATCTTCTTTCGTTGCCTTCAACTCGGCTGTCCCTGTTTTTCCAGCCAGCAAAATATCGTCACGATGTGCAGCATATCCGGTTCCTTCCGGATCATTTACAACACCTTCCACCCCTTGCATAATTTCTTCTACATTTTCTTTGCTAAACGCATTTTCTATCCATGTTTCACCGGATGCTTCTTCTTTGTATTTCAAATACGGTTTTATCATATTCCCTTCATTTAAAAATGAAGTATAAATACTTGCCAGATGTAATGGATTTACAAGAATCTGCCCTTGCCCATAACCACTATCTGCCAATTGTATTTCTGTTTCTATTTTATCTGTATTGGAATATGTTGATTCCTGCATCGCAATCTCAAACGGCATATCCTGATTAAATCCTATTTCATTTAAAGTATTCATAAAATTCTCACTACCAATTTTAAGAGCTGCCTTTGCAAAATAAATATTATCAGAATAGATAATTGCATTTTTCATAATAACCGGTTCATATTCATGAAGTGTTGTCACTTGATAAGATCCCCAAGACGAATCTTTCTGCCATGCCAAACCTTCATTTCCAAAATCTTCTTTTGGATCTATGCTTTCCGTTTTCAACCCAATTCCTGCCACAACTGGTTTAAATGTTGAGCCAGGACACCATACTTGACGAAAACGATTATATAATGGCTTCTTTTCGTCTTCGTTTAATGATGTCCATTTCTCTGATGATAAGCCCCGTATAAATTCATTATTATCATAAGATGGGGTACTTACCAAAGCCAATACTTCTCCCGTATAAGGATTCATTGCGACAGAACACCCCGGATCTTCTTTAAACTGCTCGTATAATGATTTTTGCAAATCGGAATCTATCGTTAATCTTATATCCATACCATCTTCTTTAAAAATACTTGCAAGAACCTCTTTTACTTCCCCATCACTATCCAAAATCTTTATATCACAACCATCTTTTCCTTTTAATTGCTTTTCGTATAACTTTTCCACCCCAGATCTTCCGATTACACTTTCAGCTGAATATCCTTCCCCTGGATGATTTTCCAAATCTTCTGCTGTTACAGACTGTACATAACCAATTAAATGAGCTGCTGCTTCCCCTAACTCATAGGTTCTAACTTCCACATCTGATAGCATAACCCCTGGAATTTCCAAAAGTTTATTCTGACAATCCTGCTCCTCAAGTGTCTTTTCTTCTGGCTGTATTTTCATTAAATCTATTTCTTCTACTTTCGGAATAGTTTCAATTGGTACAAAAGAATCTTCTTTTACCCACTTTGCTGTGAGTTTGTTATTTATTGTTTCTACATCTATCTCTAATAACTCCGCTATTTTTTCAATAGATACATTCCTGTCTTCCAGCTTTCCCGGTATAATGCCAACTGATGTTGCTACTCCTTTTCCTGCAAGCATTTTACCATCTCGGTCTAATATTTCTCCTCTCTCCGCTTTTGATGTAGTAACACTTATTTTATCATCACTCTCTAAATCTGGAAAAATCAGGCTATCCTGCCATACTAATTTATATCCCTGTTTCGTCTTCTTCAGTTCCGCCATATTGTCAAATTGTATTGTTCCGGCAATTGTATTACATGATGTTTCATACGAAAGCGTAACTGTATCTGCTTTTTTCTCTTTCACAGCTATATGACTGATTTTAATGTCACTGACCTCTATTCCTTCGTATATCTTAGAATTTCGTTGTATGTATTCTTCTTTTGTCAGATAAACTTTTTCATCTGAATCTATCATAGTGTACATTACTTCATATTCCTTTTTTTCAATATGGTTCATATATTCCACAAGTGTGTCTTCTGGTGATTCCGTTATCGTCCTTTTTAATAAAACACCTCCTGAAACAGCAATTACTGTTATAGCCATTATTAATCTCAAAATCCTACAAGTGTAAGATTTTTTAGTGCTTTGTTTTTTCCGTCTTTTTTTCATAGATACCCCTTTCTTTTAACGCTTTTATTTTCTTAAATCTTACACTTGTAATATTTGAAAGTCAAGTCTTTTCTTAGGCATTATATACGTGCGTCGCACGATGCATATAAAAAGAAATCCTCGATCACAAGTAAACTTGTGATCGAGGATTTCTTTTTATATACGCCGTGCTTGTGCTAGACGCTTACATTCCAGCCTGAGCTGCAACTTCTGCTGCGAAGTCGTCAACTTTCTTTTCGATTCCTTCACCAGTCTCGAAACGAACGAATTTTGTAACTTTAACGTTTGCACCGTTCTCTTTTGCTACCTTATCAACGTATTTTCCTACTGTAAGGTCGCTGTCCTGAACGTATACCTGATCAAGCAGACAGATCTCTTTGAGCTCTTTGTTCAGACGTCCGATGATCATCTTCTCGATGATGTTTTCCGGTTTCTCCGGGTTCTCTTTCTTAGCCTGAGCAAGAAGAATTTCTTTCTCGTGATCAAGGTAATCCTGAGATACTTCCTCACGGGATACATACTTCGGAGACATAGCTGCTACCTGCATAGCTACGTTCTTCAGTGCTGCTTTGATCTCGTCATTAACAACATCTGTGTCAGCAACAACAAGAACACCGATACGTCCGCCACCGTGGATGTAAGGAACAACCACACCGTTGTCTGCTGCAACTTTCTCGAATCTTCTGATGTTCAGGTTCTCTCCGATAACTGCGATCTTCTCTACGAGAGCATCTTTTACAGTCTTTGTTGTATCAGCTTCCCAAGCCTCTGCCATAAATGCATCAAGATCAGCTGCTTCTGAATCTACTACCTGATTAGCAACTGCTTCTACGAATCCCTGGAACTCGTCGTTCTTTGCAACGAAGTCTGTCTCAGAGTTTACTTCTACGATTGCAGCAACTTTGTCATCTTTAACAACTGTCTTAACGATACCTTCTGCAGCGATTCTTCCAGCTTTTTTCTCAGCTTTTGCCTGTCCGTTCTTTCTTAAGAACTCGATTGCTGCGTCCATATCTCCGTTTGTTTCATTCAGAGCTTTTTTGCAGTCCATCATTCCTGCACCTGTCATCTCTCTTAACTCTTTTACCATGCTTGCTGTGATTGCCATGATTTTTTCCTCCATGAATTGAAATAGTTTACCAAAAATGCTCCAACCTGATGTTCAGGCTGAAGCATTTACGTTCATAATTATTCTGCTTCTACAGTCTCTTCAGCTACTGCTTCTTCAGCTTCCTCATAATATGCATCTTCTGCTGCTCCCTGATTTGCTTCGATAACAGCATCAGCCATTTTGGAAACGATTAATTTTACTGCTCTGATCGCATCATCGTTACCTGGGATTACGTAATCCAGTTCTTCCGGATCACAGTTTGTATCACAGATTCCGATCAGCGGAATTCCCAGAGTGTGTGCTTCCTGTACACAGATTCTTTCTTTTTTAGGATCTACG
>OHBY01000461.1_pt1 | contig 22037 bp, 20 predicted proteins | sample 1577531 | NCBI WGS metagenome assembly OHBY01 (sample SAMEA3879564, study PRJEB24766) | human gut metagenome | biome: human-associated habitat; feature: feces | place: USA | collected 1985/1987 | reverse complement strand
AGTGAAATATAGCCCGGACGCAGAACAACCGGAATCTCCTCCGTGAAGTCAACGATTGTGGATTCCAACCCGATTCCCACCTGTCCACCATCAATGATCATATCAATGGCATCGCCAAGATCTTCTTCCACATGTTCTGCCATCGTCGGACTTGGTCTGCCTGACGTATTGGCACTCGGTGCTGCCACAAAACCACCACCGGCCTTTATCAGTTCCTGTGCGATCCTGTCACTCGGAAAACGAACCGCAACACTGTCCAGACCACCGGTAGTCTCTCGCGGCACGATATCCGCTTTCGGGAGGATCATGGTAAGCGGCCCCGGCCAGTATTTCTCAGCAAGGATCTTTGCTCCCTCAGGTATCTCTGTCGTAATCTTCTCTAACTGCTCCAGCTCTGCGATGTGTACGATCAGCGGATTATCTGACGGTCTTCCTTTCGCTGCGTATATTTTCATGGAAGCCTGCGGATCCAGTGCATTTCCGCCAAGTCCATATACAGTCTCGGTAGGAAACGCGACCAGTCCACCCGCCTTCAAAATATCTCCTGCCTTTTTTATGGCATCCATATCCAGGTTCTCACCCGTCATAGCCACAACTTCAGCTCTCATAATAATAAGTCCTCTCCTTGAATTCTATTGAGTACAATCTCCCACTAATGCTAATATATTATAGAATAATTCCCTGAATTATACAATAGGAAAACTCCCCGGATACCGGAGAGTTCCAACTACAATGTCACTGTTCACTGACGAATATAAATTCCCTGGGATTCGATAAAATCATCCAGTTCCTGGAGACCATCCTATGCCCAGGTATCTGATATCTGGAATTCTTCCGGGAAGAACATTTCCGTTGCAATCCGGATTCCGGTCTCCGTCTTAAAGATTTTCTTCACACTCTTTTTAATCGATTCCGTCTCCAGGTGATCTTCAAAATAATTCACCAGAAAATCAGCCTCCACAAGAATCTGATAATCCATTCCTTCAATACCCGTGTATGTATGATGGTGTCCAACAAGATAGGATACCCTGTCGATCACATCCTGATCAAACCCAAGGTTCTTCAGCATTTTCTCTGCCTCTGCCGGACCTTCCTGCTCCTGCAGTTTGCCGTCACATCTGCCAAATTTAGCCTCCGCCGGGCGGATTCCAATATCATGTACATAAGCTGCCGCTTCCAGAATATAGAGCAGCTTCTCATCCAGATGCTCTTCTTCCCCGATCAGCTTAGCAAAGCTGTGCACCTTTATAAAGTGCTGGATTCTCGCCGGGTCATCTCTGTAAAACTCAATCATCATGCTGCAAAGATTGTTTAATCTACTCATGAAAATTCCTCCTGTCCGACTGTGATGTCTTCAAATGATTATCCCAATACCACCTTGCAATTCTTTTTGTAACAGGCAATTCCATATTTAATAATATTACGCATGCCATCGTCCCGGAGTCTGGCAGTGTAATCCCTGTCCTCGATCTGCTTCAGTGCTTCCTCGCAGGCGGTATCCATATTTCCGTTCTCGGCATATTTCAGCTCAATCACTATTCCGGTACGGTTATCCGGCACCTCCACCAGAATGTCACTGTATCCAATTCCGGACTCCGCATTGGATTTGATCAGCCAATTAGACTTATAACCAAGAAGCCCCAGAAGAATTCCATGATAAAAATTCTCTTTTTTTGCGGGAGCTGTATCTCGGATACTGATCGTATTCCAGAGATAATCACCAAACAGTTCTTCAATCTTCTTAGGATTCTGCCTTGGAAAAGCATTACAAAACTCATTCAGAGTCTCTCCGTCACTTTGGGAAGTTTCTCTAAACCACTCCCGAATCTGTTTGATAAACAGCCTGCGGATTTCCAGATTCGGAATAGCCAGTTTAAATGTATCTGTGCCAACCTGTCCTCTCTGCGTCAGATAACCAGTCGTAAAAAGCACACTCCATAGATTCTCAATACTGCTGTCCAGCTCACTGTATGTCAGTTCCTGTCGAATTTCTTTCACGATTTCTTCACCGGAAATCAGCTTCTCGATCTCATTTCTTGTTCGCGTATCCGCTTTGTCAATAAACCTGCGCACCATGGCATTTCCGCTCGTATTTGACCAGTAATCCTGTGGATGCGCCTCGGAATCTGCTTTTAACAGATCACAGTAATTGATCACATCCCACGGACAATATACTTCTACATTTCCAAACCGGTAGCCATCATACCACTCTTTAACTTCTTCATATCGTCCAGACAGATCATAATACGCAAGCATGTCTCTTACTTCTGCATCTGTGAAGCCAAAATATTCATCGAACCTGACATCTGTGAGGGTCAGAACCTTCAAATTATTTAAGCCTGTAAAAATACTTTCTTTAGAAATTCTCAGGCACCCTGTCAAAACAGCGAAATAAAGATCCGGATTTGTCTTCAATGCATTGCCGAAGATACTTCTGATCAAAGACACCATCTCATCATAATATCCATACTGAAAAGCTTTGTCCAAAGGCACATCATATTCATCGATCAAAAGAATAACCTGCCTGCCATAATGCCTGCCCAACAATGATGATAAAATCTTAAGGCTCGAAACAAGCGCTTCCGTAGTCATAACAAACAGACCATTTTCCGATGTTCCAATTTCGATAAGCTGTCTGTAGAGTTTCTTATCCGCATCAGATAAAGCAGAGCTTTCTTCCAAAAACGAAAACCTCAACGCCTCTGTTCCTATAACTGTCTTCAGTGCACCACAGGCCGCCTGAAAGGATAATCCCTCCACACTTTTCAGACTGATAGAAATCACCGGAAACTGCCCCATATACTTTGTACAGATTTCTTTGTTCTCAGAAATCTTCAGACCATCAAACAGGGCAGGATTACTTCCTATTTCAAAAAAGGTCTTCAACATGCTCATATTCAGGGATTTGCCGAAACGCCTTGGGCGAGTAAACAGATTTACTTCACTTCGATTCTGTAGCAGTTCTTCAATCATCCCGGTCTTATCAATATAGTAGAATTCCGATCGATCCAGTTTTTCAAAAATGTCTATTCCGATTGGCAGCTTCTTACGATCTGTCATGCTAGCACCTCCCCAAAGCCTAATAGAAAAAGGTTCCATGAAACCACTAATATGTAAAATTAATGATATCATGAAACCATTTTTCCGTAAAGCAATTGTTTATTCCACCGTCACGCTCTTGGCGAGATTTCGTGGCTTATCTACATCCATGTGAATATTCACAATTAATAATAAAAGTCAGTCCTTCTCGTATTTCTCAATCATACATTGGTGTTCTTTGGTACCCTTATCATAGTTGATACCCACAAGCAAAATGTCACCCGTATAATTCAGGATTGACTCAGGATACTGCTTATCTTTTATTTGCTGCAAAGCGGTTGCAGAATCCTTATTCCACTTCAATTCAACAACCATTGCCGGATAAGATGCGCTATATTCTGGCTTAGGTATGAATACAAAATCAGCAAATCCTCGACCTGTTGGCAATTCCCGAATCGGCTTAAAATAATACTGCATTGCACTCAAGTATGCAAGCGTCAATACACTGCTCAGCGAATTTTCATTATGATACTGGATTACCGACACATACTCATTATGGATTTTTCCAATTTGTGCAGCGACTGCCATTCCATCCATGTCCAGTGTTGCATCAAGCAGATGTTCTGAATCTTGCTGGAAGGCCAGCATCTCATTCCATCCTCTACTTTCAACTGCAGCAGTGAGTTCCTGGCGAATCTCTTCATTGGGAACAAAAGCAGTCTTCAATTTTTGATTGTACCCAAAATAACCCAGATGAATCATATAAGTCAACACATCGTCCCTGCTTTTTATATTAAGTGTATCATTCTTGAATGTCGCTGTGTTCACCTTGACTTCTGCACCCGACAGCATCTCGATGATGGCTGTTTTAAGTCCATCAAAATCCATATTAATCAGTGGCACGATTGCATCATAAGAAGCAGTTTCTGACCAATAACTTTTGAATTCTCCTCGGAGCATCACACTGACAACTGCTCTGGGATTATAAACTTGATATTCATTCAGGAGATAGCCGTCATACCACCGCTTCACCTCATCAAAATCTTGCTGATACTCCTTCGCCAGTTTCTGTACCTCATTTTCAGTAAAGCCAATATATGGAGCAAGTCTGCTTGCACTCAGCATTGTAAATTCGTCAAAATTATTCAGTGCAGACTGCGTTTTTTCCTTTTTGATTGGAAGGATGCCAGTCAGATATGCAAGCTGGATATACTTTGTTGGTTCTGTTCCTTTGAACATTCCTCTAAGGAAGTTGATATAGTCTTCCTGCGCCTTTGTATTAGTGGCTTTATCACGAATAAGAACATCCCATTCATCAATAATGACAATAAACTTTTTCCCTGTCAAAGCGTTGATCTGTGATAAAGCTTCTGGCAGGGATTTAGCATCCTCTGAAAGAGCATCTGGATAGTACTCCTTAAGCTCTGCGATCGTTTTCTCAGAAATATACGGAACTACCTGATCTGCTCCCCCCGCTGGTTCCATGCACCATTGAATATCAAGATGAATTACATCAAACTGGTTTAGATACTTCTTGAAATCTGCGCTCTTGCTAATTTCAAGATCAGCAAACAATCCTTCTGAATCGCAACCTCTGCTGTAATAAGCTGTCAGCATATTGGCTGTAACAGACTTCCCAAATCTTCTTGGACGACTATTGCAAATATAGCCTTGCAGCGTATTTAACACCTTATTTGTATAATTAATGAGACCACTTTTATCTATATATATTTCGGAATTCAAAGCAACCTGGAACGCAGAATTGTCTGGATTAACAAACATTCCCATTATGCAGCACGCTCCTTTCTTTGGCGGCATGATGAGTCATGCCTGTTGTGCTTTGATTTTAACATCTAACATCCCAAATAGCAAGTTGATACCCCAGCGCAGAATAACTATTTTTTCTCCCAGATGAAACACTAATATGTGAACTTGAGGCATTTTTTGTTTGTTTATTCCACCGTCACGCTCTTGGCGAGATTTCTCGGCTTATCTACATCCAGTCCTTTTGCCACGCTCACGTAATATCCGAGCAGCTGCAGCGGCACCACTGCCAGGCTTCCTGCAAAATACTCGTCGATTCGCGGCACATACACGGCAAAATCCACTGTCTCTTCAATCTCATATTTCCCATAAGTTGTCAGGCCCAACAGATATGCGCCACGGCTTCGACACTCAACCATATTGCTCATGGTCTTCTCATACAGTTTACTCTGCGTCAGCACACCGATCACCAATGTTCCCGGCTCGATCAGACTGATCGTTCCATGCTTCAGTTCTCCCGCAGCATATGCCTCTGAATGGATATAGGAGATCTCCTTTAATTTAAGACTGCCCTCCAGGGAAACCGCATAATCAATTCCCCTTCCGACAAAGAATACATCATGCGCACCGGCATATTTTGCTGCAAACCACTGCAGTCTCTCTTTGTCTTCCAGAATCTTATTGATCTTCGGTGCAATTGTGAGCAGTTCTGAAATATAATATGCATACTGCTCTTCCGTGATCTTGCCTCTTACAAATGCAAATTCTACCGCAATACAGTACATTGCTGCAAGCTGCGCACTATAGGCTTTTGTTGTTGCCACTGAAATCTCCGGACCTGCAAGTGTGTAGAACATCTTGTCCGCTTCACGTGCAATACTGCTTCCGACAACATTCACGATTGCCAAAGTTGTCATTCCCTTTTCCTTTGCAAGACGAAGTGCTGCCAGCGTGTCTGCTGTCTCGCCAGACTGGCTGATTGCAATAACAAGTGCGTTCTTGTTTACCGGCATCGATCTGTAACGGAATTCCGAAGCCAGCTCCACTCTCACCGGAATTCGCGCCATATCCTCCAGGACATATTGTGCGGCCATACCTACATGCCATGCTGATCCGCACGCCACAATATAGATCTGCTCAAAACTCAGGATTTCTTCCCTCGTTAATTCCAGCCTAGAAAAGTCAATGGCTCCATCTTTAATAACAGAATTCAGAGTATCCTGAATAGCCTTAGGCTGCTCATGGATCTCTTTCATCATAAAATGCTCAAAGCCTGCCTTCTCAGCCGCTTCCGCATCCCATTTAATCTGAGTCGTCTGTTTCTTGATTTCTTCACCATTAAGATTGTAGAAATGCGCCTCGCCCGGTGTCAGTTTGGCAAACTCCAGATTTCCAATATAATAAACCTGTCTGGTGTATTTGAGGATTGCCGGTACATCAGAAGCCACATAAGTCTCTCCATCAGCAATGCCAATGATCATCGGACTGTCCTTTCGCGCCACCCAAATCTCACCCGGATAATCCCGGAACATCAGCTCCAGCGCATAAGAACCACGGACACGCACCATTGTCTTTGCGATTGCATCCACCGGACCAAGATTATACTTTCTGTAATAATAATCCACCAGCTTGATCACAACTTCCGTATCTGTCTCACTGTAAAAAGTATAGCCATGCTTTAACAGCTTATCTTTCAACTCCGCATAATTCTCAATGATTCCATTATGTACTCCGACCACTTCGGATTCCACTTCACCGGAACCAGAACGCGTACAATTACCAGAAACATGAGGATGCGCATTGATCTGGCTTGGCTCACCATGCGTTGCCCAGCGTGTATGCCCAATTCCACAGGTACCACGAAGAGCTCTACCCTCATCCGTTTTTTCAGCCAGATTTCCAAGACGTCCCTTTGCCTTTACAACCTCCGCCAGCTTATCACCATCACGAACAGTAATTCCCGCTGAGTCATATCCCCTGTATTCCAGCTTTGACAGCCCGCTCAAAAGAATCGGTGCTGCCTGCTGTGTTCCAGTAAAACCAACTATTCCACACATAAAAACTGTATTCTCCTTTATTTGAGAATATCTTTATTAATATTCTCCCCTTATTACATTTTTAATCTCTTTTAAAAATATCCCTTGTATATACTTTATCCTGTACATCATCCAAACAACTATCATATCTATTTGCGATAATTGCCTGGCTCTGTTCTTTAAATTTGTCCAGATCATTCACAACCTTGCTTCCAAAGAAAGTGCTTCCATCTTCCAATGTTGGTTCATAAATAATCACAGATGCCCCTTTAGCTTTGATTCTCTTCATAACTCCCTGTATAGAGGACTGACGGAAGTTATCTGAATTAGATTTCATGGTAAGACGGTATACTCCGATTACTACTTCTTTCTCCAGAGAAGCATCATAGGTATTCTCGTCTCCATATGCATAGTATCCAGTTTTCTGAAGAACCCGATCTGCAATAAAGTCTTTTCTGGTTCTGTTAGATTCAACGATTGCAGACATCATGTTCTGCGGAACATCTTCATAGTTTGCCAAAAGCTGCTTTGTATCCTTCGGCAAGCAATATCCACCATAGCCAAATGACGGATTATTATAATGGGAACCAATTCTAGGATCAAGGCACACACCATTAATAATCTGCTGTGTATTAAGTCCTTTCATCTCTGCATAAGTATCCAGTTCATTAAAATAAGAAACTCTGAGTGCCAGATAGGTATTCGCAAATAATTTTACTGCCTCTGCTTCTGTGAATCCCATAATTAACGTGTCAATATTCTCTTTAATAGCACCTTCCTGCAGTAATCCAGCGAATGTATTCGCTGCTTTTACAAGCCTTGCATTTTCAATATCTGTTCCTACAATAATTCTTGATGGATACAAATTATCATACAATGCCTTTGACTCACGTAAAAATTCCGGACTAAAAATAATATTATCACAGTGGAATTTTTCTCTGATACTTGCGGTATAACCTACCGGAATGGTTGATTTAATCACCATAATTGCATCTGGATTATATTCAATAACCAGCTTTATTACGGCTTCTACTGCTGATGTATCAAAGAAATTTTTCTTACTATCATAATTTGTTGGAGCTGCAATTACAACAAAATCTGCATCTTTATACGCTGCTTCTGCATCCAATGTAGCTGTCAGATTCAGTTCTTTTTCCTTTAAATATTTTTCAATATACTCATCCTGGATTGGACTGATTCTTTTATTAATCTTCTCAACTTTCTCTGGAATAATATCTACTGCCATTACCTCATGATTTTGAGATAAAAGTGTGGCAATAGATAATCCCACATATCCTGTTCCTGCTACTGCTATTTTCATTTTATATTACCTTCCTATTCTTTATTAATTATCAGTTATTTAGTTTTTTTCTTTAGTACCTCGTTGATTAAATTCACTAAAATGTTATTTTTCAAAATAATTAATATTCCACAATAAACCAAAGCAGATATTATCATTGCAATTATTAACTGGATAATTGCATCTTTAATTAAAAACTTACACAAGATACACACTATTATTACTGTAATTCCAGCCAATATAACAGAAATTATATGCTTAAAATCCCATTCTATTTTAAAATATTGTTTCATAGTATAAAATGACATAAACAATACAATCACTTCTGAAATTAAAGTTGTCACTGCAGCACCTATCGTTCCTATTTGAGGTATAAAAAATAAATTAAGGACAATATTTACACAAGCTGACAATGTGGTGATAACAAGGAAGTCTTTTTCTTTTCTGTTTGGCACCATTAGTCCATTACAAAAAAATCCTGAAAACACTGCGCAAAATAATGCTAAAGAAAGTACTTTTAATGTATTAGCTCCCGAAATATATTGTCTTCCTCCAATTATTTGCAAAATATTTTCACTAAAGAAAAGTAATCCTATTACTAACGGAACAACAAATAGAAATAAGTATTTGATTAGTTTATTCGAAAATTCTCTATATTTTTCTATTTGATTTTCACCTAAATAATAAGATATCCTAGGTATTGCTACTGTTGTTAGTGCATTTATTATTCCTTTAACCAACATGTAAATCTTAGATGTTATTGTATAAACTCCTACTTCCTTATCAGAATAAAAAAAACCAAGCATTGTTATATCTGATTGAATATAAATTGTTACGGCTAACTGCCCACCAAATAATATTAAAATTGGTAGCAAATGTCGTTTCAAGTTCATATGTATTGTTAACTTAAAAGGACAAAACCGACGAGTGTATACTAAGTTAATAAGATATCCTAGTGAATTCGTTAGCATATATATATACGTATATATCAAATAATCTTCTTGCTTTTTTACAAGTAAATATATTGCCAAAACACCCATAATCTGAATCACTATATATCGAATAGTTATATACAAGTAATCCTCAAATATAATATTAATATAGTCTCTGCCTAAAACAGTACATGGAATCATAATACTCAAAATCAAAATCAGTTCTTTATAAGAATATATTTTTTGATTGGTAAATATAAAAAATAGCAAAAAAATATAAGAAATTATCAACGACATTATATTGATTGAGAATACTTCTGAGACAAATTTATCTATTCTATGTTTATCATTTCTAATTCTTGCCCCTTCTCGTACCGCATAAGTTTCTATTCCTAACAACGCCGTCAACATAAAATAACTGATTATTGAATTGGAAAAACTAAATTTCCCATAATTATCAGGTCCTAAAACTCGCGATATATACGGAAAAACAAGCAAAGGTAATATAATATTACAACATTTTTTTATTACATTTAAAATGCCGTTTAGCTTAATTGATTTTTTCATATATCTATCCTTTCATCTGTATAAGGTAGTGTCTGTCAATTTTATACATCCAAAATCAGCTCCCCCCTCAATAAAATCAAGAAGTTCAATGGCTATGAGCCTTTACCTACTCTTTCTTTGGCCTGGAACTCCCATTTTACGTCGGTAGTCCAACTTTGGCTAGGCTAGCGACGTAAAATTCAGCCTTGACAAGGTTTCCGTAAGTAAAATATACTCGATCAGCACCAAGGAAAAAGGTTCTATTTTTCATAATTTATTTTACACTCCCCGTATAACATTAAAATGTATATTTAGCAATTATTAAAATAATTATCAGTATATTTTTAACGCAATCTGCTTATTAAAATAAATTCGATTTTCCATATTTACTGTTTACATTCAGTTAAAAAGGAAATATAATATCTCATTATTTTGAAAAATCGGCATTGTAAGTGTTTCAAAATAACCACTTCCTTTTCCAAATAGCTTTATTGCTACCAGTATCATTATAAATAGAAGTCCTATTGTAACAATTAACTTATCACTTTTCTTTAATGAATAGATTTGCTGCGTTATAAAAATGTATATAACTAAAATACTTCCTCTGAATAAGCGGGTATATTGAAAATCAATCATTAAAAATGGAATAAATAAAGTTGAATACATACATATCTTATACAAAAAAGATCTATTAGTTTTATCCACATTATTTATTTTCTGTAAAAAAACACATAATATTATTAATATTCCGTAAAAGCACGCATACATAAAAAGCTGACTATTACTATACCCACTTGCATAATCAACAGTTTTATCACGTAAGCTGAATATTTTTTGCACCAACGATGTTTGTAAAATATATTTGCACCCAAACATATTAATAATTGTTAACATTATTGCTATCTTTGCTGCCTTTTTTTGATCAATTAAGTATACTAATAAATACGCCAAAAATGCAATTGCCATAATCTGTTGCGACGCTGCAATAACTATTAAGAAAATATATTTAATCAAATTTTTCTTGCTGTAACTTTCTAAATATCGTACTGAAAATGTAAAAATAGATATTGCCATAAAGTGTCTTATTTGAGCAACATCTAAAAGGAAAGGATAACACATATATAACACCAATACTAATGAAGGCTTTTCTGTATATTTTATTATTGAACTACTAATTAATAAAAGTGCAATCAACGTATAAATTTTCAAAAATAATGAATAGCTAACCCCTATCTTCGCTGCAAATTTCACTATATACCAAAATCCAGTTTCCACTGCATGATAACTTACTCCTTGGGTTGCACGTGAAAATAAATTTTCGTAATATTCGTAATCTGGATTTTTAAAATTAAATCCTATAAGTATCCACAATATTATAAATAAAAAAACAAAAGATAATGTCAATATTCTTCCGTCTTTTCTACGCTTCACAATAATTTTAAGCACTTTCTTTCTCCTTCATATAATGTCATTCCATTAATATATTCTGATCTCTATATCTACCAACTCTGTTAACCAGATAGACAATTTATAAATCATAGTTAATTCAGAAACTTCCCTCATTGTACGTCCAACTTGCATCATTCTCTTATTCTTAAACTATTTTTTTATAATTCAGATTGATTAATATACTTTTTTCTTTCTTCCAATTGGGCTTCTATCGATTTAATATTATTCTTAAATCTAAACATAACTTTTTTCTTCTTATTTTCAATTCTCTCAGAAGTAGAAACACCTTCCATGTGTAAAATTGTTACATCTGAACAATATCCTGTTTTATATCCTTTATGTACTAAGTAATCATATAATATAGCTTCTTCATTATACATATATGTAATAGGCAAAAATGCATTTTGTTCTCTCTTAATATATTCTGGTCCATATATAATGCATGAACCATGTAATATACAATCAAACACAGTGGGTTGTTTTGTCCTGATCGGTATTTTATTTGTTTTTTTATAATTTTCATATAATCTCCAAAACAATCTTGTTCTCAATAAAAGAACCTTTATCTTATCCGCTCTTACACGGCGCTGTAAATATTTACTAGTATAAGGTTTTAATTGCAATGGATTTTGATGATTTCCTTTTAATGTAACCATATCAGGACCACATACATCTACTTCATTTTTTTCCATAAATTGCTCAATTATTACAGCAAAATCATTATCTTCAATCATGATATCATTATTCATAACAACAACATAGTTTAATGAATATTTTCTTTTTATATACTGATAGCCTAAATTATTACCTTTTGCAAATCCTTGATTTTCCTCATTAATAATTACTGTGATGTTAATACATTTTGAATACATTTTTTCAAGTTGTTTTCCGCTTCCATTTGGCGAACAATTATCCACTATTATAATTGGATTATCTTTGCTAAACATTAGAAGTTTATCCACACATTTTTTTGTTATTTCAATACTCTGATAATGTAATATTACATATCCAAACATTATTTACTCCTTTACAATCCATTAAATCCATATGATTCATGCGTTATAAGTCTGTGTATTATATATTTTATGTATCGAATGATATATTTAAATTTGACATTATTTTCTAAAATTATTTTAAGTCCTTCTTTATATTTTTTCTTATAGAATGCAACTCTACATCTTTCTAATGAAATAACAGCAATCACACGATTTCTATCCGATTTATTCAACGCATTTATTTTATCTTGAAAAACCTCTAAATAATATTTTGCATATTTATCTATTTGCTCGAAAGACCTATTAATTCGATTTCCCTCTTGATAAATAGTAAGCAGGACTTCATCTACGTATGCCAACTTATAATTTTCAAGAACCCTAACTAAAAATTCAATATCTTGATTTCTTTGGAATGATTCATCATATCCACCAATTTCGTCAACAACTTTTTTCCTTAAAAATAAATTTGATCCGGATCCCATAAACATAGTCCGCATTAAAGCATCAACATAACAATCACCGCTTCTATTTTCAGTTGAAATCTGATTACTTCCATATTCTTTTATTAATTTATAGGCCGTATAACAAGCCCCCCATGACTTATCCAGTTTTTCCAAGCATTCCACTTGTTTTTGAATCTTTGATTCATCAATTTCATCATCATCATCAAGAAATGTTATATATTTTCCTGATGAATGCTTCCATCCAGTATTTCTTGCTGCAGAACCGTTTTTATTAAAATTGTGTTTTAGATATGTAACATTTTTTCTATTTACATATTCGTTCATAATTTTTTCAGTTTCAATTCTTGCTTCAGTTTCTGGATTATTATCATCGACAACAAATATTTCTATATTTTTGTATGTTTGATTTAAGACAGATTCCAAACATCGCCTTAAATAAGTAGGTCTACTATATGTTGGTATAATAACAGAAACTAATGGGTACATAAATCCTCCTATTTATCGAGATATTAAAAATGAACTATCTCTTTCTTTACAATTTTCCATTTCCTTACGAGTTATAACATTATCCTTTATCTTTTCTGAAAATTTATCCCATGTATTTATAATATGGGCAGGATTTCCACCGATTATAATATTGGAATTCCTAAAAGATTTTGTTACAACAGATCCTGCTGCAACGATTATATTATCAGCTAAAGTAACACCATAAAGAATTGTGACATTTTCACCTATAAAACAATTATTTCCTATAACTATTTTCCCAAAAACATCCGATTTCTCAGGATATAAAAGCTTTATACTATTATCATGTGTAACAAATGTAACGTTAGTAGAAACTGTTACATTATTGCCTATATTAATTAAATATGGCTCTCTAGTCATCGGTGAAGAACAAAGCAAACAATCCTTTCCTATTTTCACCCCCCCACACAACGATAATAATCGTACAGTATCTCATGATTATGAAATATTTTTTCTTTTACTTTTGCCATCAAATAACCTATCTTTACCATTATTAAGCCTTTCCATACTCTTACTCATTTTTCAAATAACTTATAGTTTCCTCAACTACCTTTTTTTTATCAAAAACAACCTCCATATGTCTTCTACCTGCAATTCCCATTTCTTTTCGTTCCTCATATGAAAGACGAATAAATTTCTTCATTGTCGCATACAAATCTTCTGCACTTTTCTTTTTAGCAAGAAAGCCTGTTTTTCCATCAATTATTGCTTCAAGACAGCCATGAATATTGGATGTAATAACCGGTCTTCCGCTTGCTGCACATTCTAAATTTGTATTTGCCATACCCTCATGCCATGATGGAAGTACAAAGCAATGACATTTTTCGATAAACGGTCTTATATCATCTTGATATCCTTGATAATATAGCCAGCCTTCTTTCTCATATTTCTTTATTTTACTAGAATAATTTTCTTCAAATCCCCCTAAAATATCCAATGTGCAGTTATATCCATCTTGTTTTAGACGTCGCATTGCTTCAAATAATTCATCAATGCCTTTTTCTCTCATTACCCGCCCAATAAATAAAAATCTTGTACACTCACACTCCTCTGGATATTCAATATACTGAAAATGTTCTAAATCAACACCTGCTCCAGCAAGAACTTGAGTTTTTTCTAATGGAACGATTCCGTAATTTACAATTACATCTCTATTTTCACTATTTTCAAAAAAAACAATCTTCACTTTTTTTAGAGCAATCTTATACATAAGAGTAACCATATGTTTCAACATTCCATTATTCTGGAATGCAGTGCCAAGTCCAGTAATATTAACCGCATATGGGACTTTTAAAATTCTACTTACAAATCCACCATAAATATTGGGTTTAATCGTATATGTAATTACCAAATCTGGTTTCTCAGCTTTCATAATTTCATAATATGATTTTATTAAATTAATATCCTTTATAGGATTCATTCCTCTTCTTTCCATAGGAATCCGTATTAATTTGCAGTTCCATTTCTCTATTTCTTTTTCTGCATTTAATTCTTTCTGTTCAGCAGCTACAGGAATAATCGAACTTACAGTATTTCCCTCTTTAATTAATCTTTTTATTAACATCCCTCTGAAAACTTCTAGCCCTGAAGCTGAATTACATATAATTAAAACTTTCATCTTTGATTCCATTCTTTTATGATTTATTAACTTTTTTCATGCCTGAACTATTAGTATTTCTATTATATTTGTATAATATAATAATGTTGAACTTTCTTTAACTCTTGATAATGTGTGCAAATACTTACTTTTTTTTTACAAACCCATCTTTTTTTAATCCTATTTTCTCTGCTGCACGGATTGAAGCGAAATTATTGATTGCTATACACTCATAAAAATCATTATTGTCATCAATAAGTCTAAATAATGTCTCCATTAAAATTTTTGCATATACATACCCTCTATATTCCGGATATGTATAATAAAAAATAACATAATAATCGTTTTTATTACCAGAATTGAAAACATGTCGTCGACACCTTGTATAGATAACATAGGCAACTATCTCGTTGTTCCTCTCACAGTAAAGGATTTTGTCCCCCACAGCAAATATGCATATTAATGTAGGATATGCTTTAATGTATATCTGTGAACAGGCTCACATCTTCCCTTTTTTTCTTTATCATACAAATGAAAAAAATCTGGATTAAACAAATAAAATGACAACTCTTCCTCTCGAAATACCAACTTCTTCATAGCGTTCTCCAACAACTCCTTATCTGTTGTGCTGTATCATAATTTCATTATACTTCATCATATAAGTTCCAACCTCATAATTTTTACCCACAGCACACTCATTTGTTTTACCTGCAAGGTTATTAACGATAAGGCGCATGTGATTCGCACCACTTTCATATGCATGAGGGTATCCGCCACCAAAACGCGGATTTACTTCACTAATATAGTATTCTCCGTTCACATCAAAAACATCTATATCAATCTGCCCTCTATATCCAGCTTCAGATACAAATTTCTTTATAACTTCCATCAACTTCTCATCTTTAAATGATACGGCTTTGTCCGTTTCACCAGCACGCATTACAATCTTCTTTTTAGTAAAAATAGATACAATCTCTCCACTTATCATATCTATATATACATCTGCACCTATTTCCTGTCCATCAAGAAACTCTTGAATCATCAGTCCCTCATCATGTTTGAAAAGAAGTTCTATTGTTTCTTTATCGTATACCTTGGAAATAGCAATACTTGCACTACCTCTTGCAGGCTTTACAAAAACCGGATACTTTGCTTTACCAGCTTCAACATCTGCAAAAAACTCCTCTTTATCCATATATGACTTTGCACATTTATATCCATGACTCGTAAGCCACTTATACATCTCATATTTATCAAGAGACATCTCGCAAAGCTCATATGATGATCCAATAACTTTCGTACCTACAGCAGCAAACTTATCTTCATTTTTAGCTAATAATGATAGTTCCGGATCAATGAGGCTTAAAACTCCATCTATTTTTTCTTTCTTGCAAATATCGAGAATGTCCTCTAAATATCCTGGCGCTGTCATTCTTGGAACTATATAGTGTTTATCAGCTTCATATATAGAAGGCGCAAGTTCACTCATGTCGGTACAAATGACATTTCCTTTACCTTCCAATGTTTTTTTAAAATACTGGACAATCTTATTTCTAGTTCCAGCACTTAATATTAGAATATTCATTTTAATTATCTCCTTACATTTTTCTAAAATCATCAAAGAATAACGGTGTTCCTCCCGTATGTATGAATAATACATGCGATCCTGATATGCGTTCTTTATCTATATACTTTTTCATTCCCAGGAAAGCCTTTCCAGTATAAGTTGAATCCAATGGCAGGCCAAACCGAATCATGGCATCCTTTATCACTTCTCGTATTTCTTTACACTCCGCTCCGTACCCATCTCCAATATAATTATCAACAAATAAAGTATTTTTCTGTATTTCATCGTCGCTTATCCCTGGCATATATTCCTTAATACTGTCAATAACAATATTTCTGCCCCGAGGATTCTTTCTTGCAATACTAATCCCCACAATCTGTCGATCATCATGATTCTTTATTTGTCCACATATCAAACCTGCTTGTGTTGTACCTGTACCCGATGCAAAAAAAATATAACTAAATTTTACTCCCATTTGCATCTCATATTCTCTTATTTCTTCGTAACACCTGACATACGCTTCCGTGCCAATATTACCATGACCACCACCAGGAATAAAAAATGGTTTTTTACCAATATTTCTTAATTCCTCAATCTTCTCTTTAATAGTATCGTGAACTTCATTGATTGGAACTGTTTTAATATCTGCACCAAACAATTTCATAAATTTTGAGTTAAAAGTACTGTCTGCCACTTCACTAGGACCAATAATAAAACACGGTAAGCCTCTTGCTGCTGCCATATTAGAAATGATTCTACAATGATTAGAATGACTACTTCCATATGTAACCACACAATCATAGCCGCCCTTTTCTATCTCTTCAAAAAATAGAACGCCTTTTCGCGCCTTATTTCCACCAAATGAATATGGCACCAGATCATCACGCTTTATATACAATTTATTTCCTTGTTCCATCCCCATATATACGATAGGTGTATTACATCTTAACTGTGTGTTTTCTATACTCATCAAAATCCTCCAGTGCATTAAGCACAACACCCTCATGTGATAACACGACTTTTATAGTATCAAAAAAAACTTTAATGTCTGTTAGAAAAGTAAGATGTTCCGCGTACCAAACATCCATCTCAAACTTTTCTTCCCAAGTCACTTTATTTCTTCCATGAACTTGCGCATATCCAGTTAGCCCTGGGCGTATACTATGGCGCAAATGTTCCCGTTCAGTATAGTACGGTAAATATTTAACCAATAATGGTCTTGGTCCAATTAAACTCATATCGCCCTTTACTATATTTGCCAGTTCGGGTAATTCATCAAGTGAAGTTGCTCTTAAAAAACGACCATACTTGTTTAATCTAACCTCATCAGGTAGCAATTTACCTTCTTTATTTTTTCGATTATCCATTGTGCGAAATTTTATTAATTTGAATATTTTTTCATCTTTTCCCGGCCGTTCTTGCATAAAGAAAGGATTTCCTCTCATAAATACCATACCAAGTACAATTAATATCAACAATACCGGTGAAAGTACAATTAAAGCCATCAAACTCAATGAAAAATCTATTATTCTTTTTAGATATTTTTCATACATATTAATTCTCCATATACGATTTAACGATTATTCAAAACACGCTCTGATTACTTCGATAATTCTATCCTGCTGCTCTGCAGTCATTTTATTATCACTTGGCAAGCATAATCCTCTTGCAAAAATATCCATTCCTACATCAGCTACACCACCTGCAATATACGCATTTGATCTTGCACGTCCATTACCATCTCTGACAATAAATGGATTTAAGCGATAAATTGGTTGCATATGCATCGGTTTCCAAATCGGTCTGCCCTCTGCATTAATAGATGCAATAGCTTCCAGAATTTCAGTCGGACATGTTTTTCCGGCTTCTTTAACATAGCAGACATCCTGCTCACCACGAACCTGTTTGCACATTGCGTCTTCATCAATAATCAAGCAGGAAAGCCAATAGTTTGGTTCTGAATTTTCCAGATCCATTGGGTTCATGGATACTGACAGACCTTTTAATCCTTCTTTGTATCTTTCGTAGATTGCTTTTTTCTGTGCAATATGTTCATCCAGATACGGGAACTGTCCACGAACTACACCAGCTACTACATTACTCATGCGGTAGTTATAACCCAGTTCTTCATGCTGATACCATGCTGCATTTTCTCTCGCCTGAGTAGACCATTTACGAACTTTATTTGCAGCTTCTTCATCATTTGTCAGAAAACATCCACCTGAGCTTCCTGTGATAATCTTGTTTCCATTGAAAGAAATTGTATTATATTTTCCGAATGTTCCTGTCTGGACACATTTATATGTAGCTCCCATAGATTCAGCAGCATCTTCTACCAGAATCGCACCATGTTTTTTAATAATTGCATTCAGTTCATCAATTTTTCCAGGTGTTCCATAAAGGTGTGCTGTGACTACTATCTTTGTATCCGGATAAATCTCAAAAGCCTTTTCCAATGCTACCGGGTCCATATTCCAAGTATCATATTCTGTATCAATAAATACTGGTTCTCCACCCTCGTATACAATTGGATTTACAGTAGCATCGAATGTCATATCAGAACAAAATACTTTCTTTCCTTCTAATGCGCCATGCCCTACCTTTGGCATTCCATATGCTTCAATTCCTGCCAGCTTCATAGATAAATGTAAAGAAGCTGTTCCGGCAGATAATGCAACTGCATATTTGCATCCAATATATTCGCAGGCAAGTCTTTCCACTTAATTGATATTTTTTCCAACTGTTGACATCCAGTTAGTTTCATATGCTTCTTTTACATATTCGATTTCCGGGCCATGCATGGTCGGGCTGCTTAACCATACTTTAGACTCAAACTTCTCAAATTTATTACTTTCTTTAAACATGACTCCTACCTCTTTTCATCCATTTTGATATTAAGCAATTTCTTTATTTACATCTTCTGGTCTTTTGAATGTTGGAACAACACTCCTCAGTGCTTCTTTTGCAATTAGATCATCCCCTGTATCGCAGGCATCTTTAAGCACCTGAATCTTCTGGTATATTTCTTCCTGGCTCAGTGCAGTATCTCTTTCGATGAAGATCATGCTGTTGTCTGTTTTATCCAGTTCCTCTGTCTTAACTAACAGCTCCTCATACAGTTTCTCTCCTGGTCTTAACCCAGTTTCAATAATTTCAATTCCCTGTACACCAGACAGACGAATCATATTCTCTGCCAGATCCATAATCTTTACTGGCTGTCCCATGTCAAGAACAAACAGCTCTCCATTATTGGCAATCGCACCACTCTGAAGAACAAGCTGTGATGCTTCCGGAATTGTCATAAAATATCTGATGATTCGTTTATCTGTAACTGTAACCGGTCCGCCATTAGCGATCTGGCGTTTAAATAATGGAATAACTGATCCGGCACTGCCAAGTACATTTCCAAAACGAGTCGCACTGTATTTTACTTTTCCATGAGTACTTGCGCTCTGAACGATCATCTCGCACATTCTCTTTGTTGCACCCATTACATTAGTCGGGTTAACCGCTTTATCAGTGGATACCATCATAAAGCGTTCTGCTCTATATTCTTCACAAAGCTCTACCAAGTTCTGTGTACCGAATACATTGTTGTAAATAGCCTCCACGCAGTTATGCTCCATTAATGGAACATGTTTATGAGCTGCTGCATTAATGATGATCTGCGGGTGGTATTTCTCAAATACTTTTTCAAGAGCTTTTCTATGTGTGATAGAGCAGATTTCAATCTGCAAATCCAGTCGGTTTCCGTAAGCAATCTTTAATTCCTGCTGAACATCATATGCTCCATTTTCATAAATATCCAAAATGATAATCTTCTTTGGATTCATCTTTGCCAACTGTCTGCAAAGCTCTGATCCTATGGAACCGCCACCGCCAGTGATAAGTACTATCTTGTCTTTGTAGTAAGCATTTGTTCTTTCATCAGAAACCACTAATGGTTTTCTAAACAAAAGCTCCTCAATATCAAACTCTCTAAGATGCCGCTTTCCACCTGCGGTGTACATGATCGGATAATCATAAACCTTTAACTTATATCCTGCATTTTTGTAATATTCATAAAGGGCTTTTTTCTTGTCTGCATCCATTGACGGAATTGCAAAAATAATCTCCTGTACTTCAAATTCACCCAATCTGTTAAATGTTGCTTCATCCTCTGACCAAACCGGGATTCCATGTATCTCACGCCCAACTTTTTCCTTGCAGATATCTATAAAACATCTCGGAATATACGCTGCTTCTTCATTATTTAAAAGTTCCTCTGCCAGACTCACACCAACTCGTCCAGCACCAATAATTGCAACTTTGATCTTCTGCACTTCTTTTTCATTTCCAGCTTCAATACCTGAAAATACATGCAATAATATAGAAAGAATTTTTCCTCTTGTTGTCTCCTGGTTTCCACATTTGTATGCATAGCGATACATCATGCGAAGCGCCAATGCTCCTAATAAATTCAAGCTAACCAATGAAAGTAATCTTGCAAATGTAATTTTTTGAACTGGAAGTAGGAGTTCCAGACATAGATACACCACAAAAGCGATAGAGTCAGTAAACAGCAAGCGGATATAACACTGAATCCCACCATATCTCCATACTTGCCCGTAAATTTTACCTATTAGACGTGCTGTGAAAATACACAGAACAGAAAGACCTACTTGTTGGAAGATCCCAACAGTTGATAATTTATCCATTCCCCCATATAACACCAGGAGTATAACTGCTACTAATGCATATACAATCAAATCATACCCTACAAGCGTCCAGCGTATGTTTGGCGTGTTATTTTGTTTTGCCTGTTTCATATCCATCTTTGTTTCATTTGTACTATTCATCGTGTACCCCCCCCCACGAAAATTGAGAAGGTTCATTTCCTCTTGTTCAATATTGTTCTTTGTAATAGTTACATTTCTTTATGCAATTTCTTTATTTACTTCTTCTGGTGTTTTGAATAATGATCTGTGGATGATATTTTTCAAATACTCTTTCAATAGCTCTTCTATTCTCCAGTCAAAGTCTGTATATTTTCGTACTCGCATATTTTTCATTCACCTCTTCTATTGAATTTTTTACATACAAATAGCCCACCATTTACTCAAATAGCAGGCTCAACTGTAAGTATTCATTTTTAGCTTTTATTTTTCTTCTTCATCTTCATTCCCTGTTATTTACTTAAAACCTTGTTTCCAGTCACAATTTATTTGTTCAATAACTTCGAGCACGTTCGTGATCGAATGATCACATTCTTTCCGGGCTCCACGGTGGACTCCGGTGGGCGGTGCTCCACCCGAAGACTTTATCCTGTAGATAAAATCCTGTTTACAGTTTCCTGTATCTATGAAAACAGCGTTTTAGTCGCTTGTTCTCGGCTCTTTTGGCTGAAATCCGCGGATGCATTTTAATCCGAGATTCCAGGATGCATTCAGGTAGTAATTTCCCTGATGCCCATTCTTGCAGACAAAGTTCTGTCCTTTTTTATGTAAGGAGGCTCCACAGGCTGCACATGTGGAACTGATGTTATGCTGCTGTAGTTCCAGTACAACAAGTCCTTCCTGCCAGGCTTTGTACTTTATCTTTTCGCGAATGGCGGTGCTTAGATGTATCGGTGAGAAGTTTCCTGCTTTTGACATCAGGATTCTGCTGTATTCTTTCTCATATTCTGGAAGAACGATTATCTTTACACCTTGCTTTATTGTGTAATTTATAACTTGTCTACTTATGCTATGAGAATAAAAATCGTTGAGATTTTTTAATTTCATCCAGTAGCGTGAATTGGGGATTGCGCTGCTGCCACTGCTTCCGGATGCTTCGGATTTTTTG
>OHBY01000393.1_pt1 | contig 24939 bp, 17 predicted proteins | sample 1577531 | NCBI WGS metagenome assembly OHBY01 (sample SAMEA3879564, study PRJEB24766) | human gut metagenome | biome: human-associated habitat; feature: feces | place: USA | collected 1985/1987 | reverse complement strand
CGAACCCCCCGGTGCGATCTGCACTGGGGGGTTCGCTGTTATTGTTGCTTCAGGAAATCTGTACCGCTTCCAGCACCCTGATGCCCTCCTGCTCCATCACGTCGCGCAGGGCCTCGAGGTAGCCGGGCTTGTCCACCTTGTTCTCAATGCAGCAGGTCAGCACGCCGTGCAGACTGGTGACCTCCATTGCAAGGGACGCACCGTCCGGCAGCACCCAGGTCTGGAAATCGGTCAGGTACGCTTCCAGCTCCGGGCTGTGCGGCAGCAGCGGGCTGCCGATGTAGCTGACCCAGAAATCTGCCGGGAAGCCGCTGATGTACTCGCCCATCTGGAACACACGCTTCTTGATCTTGAGCGCGGCCTTCTGCCGGAACACCTGATACACCCAGCCCATCTGTTCGGCCATGCGGAACAGGCGGCGCTCCGGGGTCAGGCTTTCCCGGATCTCATGGTCGAGCTGCTTTGCAAAGCTGTGGAGCCGGGCCTGCGGTTCCAGCCGCAGGGCCAGCTGAAAGGACGCAATGCAGTTGTACAGGGCATGCGGCACCCCCAGCGCCGCGCGGGTGTCGGCGGCATAGCTGTACACAAGGTCGTTCTTTTCCAGATACCGCTGCGCTGCCTGGCAGGTCAGCCCCATGAGGGCGCTGAAGGGCTTCACGCCCTCCTTCTGCGCCAGCTCCATAAGGCTTTTCCTGTCCAGCCGCAGCCGCTGAAAATGGGGCGTGCCCTCGTGGATCTGCAGCACGTCCTTCTGCATGTCGTTGGCCACCTGGCTCTCCGGGTAGCGGGCCAGCAGCTGTTCCACATCGTAGGGCGGGTCAGAGGCAAGGGCCTCGCACACAAAACCGGCGTTGGAGCGCAGGTTGCAGTAGAGCTTGAGCAGCAGGGTGAAAAAGGGCGCGCTGCCCCGGCCATCGGCCAGGAAGTGGAACCAGTCCAGATAGACCGTGTTCCCCTCATAGCCCAGCGAGAAGAGATAATCGTTCGTCTCCTCAGGGATCTTTGGCTGGGTGCTGCCCTGCCGCACACGGCAGGGGGCAGTGTTGGGCTCCAGACGGGCCTCCCGCTTTTCCCACACCACATGGCAGAAATAATATTCTGCCAGCGGGCGGGCCGCATCCAGTGCCTGCTGCAGAAGGGCCGGGTCAACGACCTCCTTCAGCGTGGCCTGATAGCGGCAGAGGACCTGATTTTCACGGTAGTAGTAGACGATGCCCTGAAACACCGCACGCTGCTCTGCATTCATCCGGAATTTACCCCGCGTTCTCGGCCAGATAATCGGTCAGATCGCCGATGGTCACAAAGTTGCGCAGCTCCTTTTCGGGGATGCGCAGACCAAAGGTCTCTTCCAGATCGGCCACGACGGTCAGGATCTCCATAGAGGACAGATCCAGATCATCCATCATCACGCTGTTTTCGTTGACATCCTCGGGCGAGATCTCTGCCACATCCTCCAGAATTGCCAGGATCTGAGACATGATTTCTGCTCTTTCCATCAAAAAATCTTCCTTTCCGTGAGGGATTTTTTATCGCCTGCAAGGGCGCAGTTTCAGTATGCCACGCGCCGGGCCGGTTTAGCCAGCCGGGCGGGACATTCCTGTGTTTTATAATACCTGTTTTATAGAGGAAATGCAACACACAGGCCGCCCGGTTTCGCGCTTTTTTCGCAATTTCCGCGCTTACCTGCGCAGCAGCTTGCCCATGGCGTTGCGGGGCAGGGGTTCGGCGCTGAACTCCACTGCCGTGATCCGCTGGTACAGCGGCAGGGTACGGTTCAACCCGGTGATAAAGGCCCGGACCTCCGCCTGCTTTTCCTCGGCACAGCAGATCAGCGCACCGATCTTTTTGCCCATCTCCTTGACCACGCACTCCTGCACCTCAGGGCAGGCGTAGAGCTTTCTTTCCAGCTCCTCGGGGCTGACGTTTTCGCCGGTGCCCAGAATGATCAGGTTCTTCTTCCGGCCCACCATGTAGTAATAGCCGTCCTCGTCCTCACGGGCCAGGTCGCCGGTGTGGAGCCAGCCGTCTTTGTCGATGATCTCGGCGGTGGCTTCGGGATCCTTATAGTAGCCCAGCATCACACAGCCGCCCCGGATGCAGATCTCGCCGGTCTCATCCAGCTTGTACTCGCAGTGGCCGTCCGGCTTGCCCAGTGCCCGGATATGGGGCTCTGCCTGGGCGTAGTTCACCAGACCATCGCCGCAGGTCTCGGTCATGCCGTAGCACTGGGTGATGTACATGCCGTTTTCCACCAGACCCAGCAGCAGCTCGCTGTCGAACATGGCAGAGCTGCCGCAGGGGTTCCACAGGCCGTTCAGCTTATCGGCGCGGCCGCGCTTGACATCCTTGTAGATGCTCTCCATCAGCACCGGGGCCACGGCAATGGAATCGCTGTGCATCAGGCCCAGATCCCGGTAGAAATTCCGCAGGTCACTGCAAAGGTTCAGGGCCCAGCCCTTGAAGGGCCAGGAGAACAGGCAGATAAAGGTGCCCAGATGGAACAGGGGCAGGATGGCAAAGTTGCTCAGGACATCGTTTTTGTCCTCGGGCAGCTGCCGGTGCTTGAAGTCCAGCATGTGGTCGCCCATGGCAACGTGCATCTGCATCACGGTAAAGAAGTTCCGCTCCGCCAGCATCACGGCCTTGCTGCGGCCGGTGGTGCCGGAGGTGAACAGCATGACCATCAGGGCATTGGGGTCGATCTTCTTTTCCAGCCCGCCGGGCGCGGTGTCCTTCCAGACATCCATCGGCCGCAGGCGTTCCCCATACGCAGCCTCCAGCTGGTCACGGCAGCCGTAGTCCACCCCATCGTTCAGAATGAGGGCAGGCTCTGCCAGCTCCAGCTCCCAGCTCAGTTCGTCCCAGGTCTTTTTCTGGTTCATCGTTACCAGAACAGCCCCGGCCAGCACAGCGCCAAAGGTATTCACGCCGTACTCATAGCAGTTCCGGCTCAGCAGGACTACCCGCTTGCCCTCCACCTCCGGGATGTTCCGGGCAAACCAGGCAGCGGCGCGGCGGATATCCTGTGCATACTCGGCATAGGTCTTTTCCTTCACGATGCCGGTGGCATCCTCTACCCAGCGGAAGGCCACCCGCCCGGGGAATTCCTGCTCCATTGTCCGGGTAACAAGATCATAGACATTGTTTACCATGGTCTGCTCCTTTTTCTCCCGTTTGATTTTACTTGCGCAGCAGCTTGCCCAGCGCGTTGCGGGGCAGGGGCTCGGCGCTGCACTCCACCACGGAGATGCGTTTGTACAGGGGCAGGGTGCGGTTCAGCTCGGTGACAAAATCCTTCACCTGCTGCTGCTTGTCATCCTCACAGCAGACCATGGTTCCGATCTTCTTGCCCATCTCCTTGACGATGCACTCCTTGATGGCATCGCACTTGCCCAGCAGCTTTTCCAGCTCCTCGGGGCTGACGTTCTCGCCGCTGTCCAGAATGATGAGGTTCTTCTTGCGGCCGGTCATATAGTAGTAGCCTTCCTCGTCCACGCGGGCCAGGTCGCCGGTGTGGAGCCAGCCGTCCTTGTCGATGGTCTCGGCAGTGGCCTCGGGGTCCTTATAGTAGCCCAGCATCACGCAGCCGCCGCGGACGCAGATCTCGCCGTTCTCGTCCACCTTGACCTCAGAGAAGCCGTCCGGCTTGCCCAGGGCACGCAGGTGGTCGCCCTCCTGGGCCACGTTCAGCAGGCCATAGCCGGCCAGCTCGGTCATGGAGTAGCACTGATTGATGTAGAAGCCATTCTTCACCAGACCGCTCAGGATGGCGGGGTCAAGGATGGCAGAGCTGCAGCTCAGGTTCCACAGCCCGTTCAGGCGGTCGGCATGGCCACGCTTGACCTCGTTGTAGATCATCTCCACCAGCACCGGAGGGGTAGACATGGCATCGCTGTGCATCAGGCTCATATCCCGGCGCAGGTCGCGGGCATCACAGCAGAGATTCAGGGTCCAGCCCTGCATGCCATAGACAAAGTAGCAGATGAAACCAGCCAGATGGAACATGGGCACCAGCGTAAAGTGGCTGAAGGTCTGGTCGAGGTTCTGGGGTGCCAGCCGCTCCTTCTGATCAGGGATGACCTTCTGACCATCGATGTACATCTGGCAGGCGGTGAAGTAGTTCTTCTCGCTCAGCATCACGCCCTTGCTGCGGCCGGTGGTGCCGGAAGTGAACATCAGCATCAGCAGACCCTCGTGGTCGATGCGGTTGACCATCTCAGCCTCGGGTGCGGCGGTCCAGGCATCCATGGGGCGGAGCCGAGCACCGTAGAGCGCTTCCAGCTGAGCGCGGTAGCCGTAATCGATGCCGTCATTGAAGATGAGATCCGGCTCCACCATGCCCAGCTCATGCTCCAGCTCGGCCCAGGTCTTGCCCTGGTTCAGGGTCACGATGACAGCGCCTGCCATCATGGTGCCGAAAACGACTGCGCCATACTCATAGTTGGTGCGGCTCAGGATGACGATCTTCTTGCCCTTGGGCTCGCCCAGCTCCTGCTGCAGGTAGCCGGTCGCTTTGCGGATATCCTGCACATACTGAGCGTAGGTCTTTTCCACCACCGTGTCCTTGCCCTCCACATAGCGGAACGCCACACGGTCAGCATACTTATTCTGCATCGCAGAGATCATATCAAAAACGGTCATCGGCATATTTGCCACGGTCACAACTTCGTTACAAGCCTTGTTTGCCATTATTTTACACTCCCTGTTTATTTTTGTTAAATTATTCCCTTTTGTTTCCGCCAAATGGAATCTTCTGGGCACTCTAGCCTAGAGTATACCGCATAGAGGGCTTAAATGCAAGATTTAATTGCACAAATATGCAACTTAAACTTGCAGTCAATCTGTGCACCCGGATGTAAATCCTGCCTTTTGTTGCGGGCAGGCCGTGAGTGTGGTACACTTTTCCCGGTATCCGCCCACCGTGCTTTCTCCCTGCGTTTGATTGACAGCAAGGGCAAAAAGCATTATACTTATTATAAATATCTCTATTTTTTAACATGATGCGCCAAAAATCCGGCAATTCTGCCATCCCGGGGCGGGGTGCGGCGCAGAGGAGGACCTTTTTATGGAGGGAACCAAACGCCGTGCCGCAAATTCGCTGGGCATGTTCGATCTGCTCAAGGGTGTCGGCATGCTGACCATCGTCTTTGCCCACACCGGTGAGCTTTATCCCATGGGCGATGCCAGCCACATCAACCCGCTGACCTTTTTCATGTTCGCCTACCGCGAATCCCTGATGGCGGCCTTTTACATTGCCAGCGGCTACGGCTTCCGCAAGCGCTCCATCGGCAAGTGTATCGACCAGCAGTTCAAGACGCTGCTCAAGCCTTACATCTATACCGGCATTGCCACCACCGTGTTCCATTTTATCATCCATTACAGCCTGTTCGGCAGCCTGCACAACGCCACCTACGAGACCTACAAGGTGCTGGGCGGCTTTGCACTGGGCCTGCCCCACACGGCCACCTATTTCGGCCAGCTGTTCTTCTCCTGCGGCCCCATGTGGTATCTGCTCTCGCTGATGATTGCATGGATCCTGCTGGATCTCATCCTGAATATCTTCCCGGAGCAGTACATAAACTGGGCGGTGCTGGGTACCATGCTGTTAGGCTGGGGCATCTGCATCACCTGGGAGGCCCCTTTTTGCATCGGCCAGGGCATGGTCACCGTTCCGGCTCTGTATGTGGGCTACCTTGCCAAGAAGTATAAGATCTTTGAGCAGCCTCTCTCGCCCCGTCTGCGCGGCGGGATGATCGCGGCGGCGCTGGCTGTGGCCGCACTGGTGCTTCTTACCAAGAGCACCGACTGCGTCTCGATGGCCGAGTGGACCCTCGGCCCCGTGAGCATCCTGCTGGATGCCGTAACGGGCCTGGGCATCCTTTCCATCGTCATCTGGTTCCAGCGCAGGGTGGAAAACGTTGTCACCCACGCCATCCAGGCCATTGGCCGTCGTTCGCTGTTCATCTTCTGCGTCCACACCGTGGAGCTCACGGCCATTCCCTGGTATCTGATGCCCCAGAAGTTTGCGGCTCACCCGGTGCTGGGCATGGTGCTGCATTTCACCCTTTCGCTGGGCTCCACCCTGCTCATCTGCGAGCTGCTGGTGCGCCGCCGGGACCTGAAGTTCTGGCTCACCTCCCGCCGGGAGCAGAAGGCGGCGGAAGCGCCCCGCCGGCGCAGCGCCCGCACCGAAACGCCTGAGCGTCATTTTGCGGCAAAACACTGATTTTTTGCAGAGGGTGCCCCCTCTGCTGAAGTGAAATAATATTATGAGGAGAATCCGGTTATGAACAACGCAGCTCCTGAGAACACTGCGGCTCTGCAGGAAAAGATCGTCGAGCTGGAACAGCAGCTCAAGCTTTCGGACGAAGGTGCTTCCCATCTGGCAGAGCGCTGCCTTTCCCTGGAACAGAAGGTGCAATCCTACCTTGCGGCACACCCCCAGCGCGAGATGCATACTGACTCGCCCACTCTGCTGCAGCCGCTGCTCTATTATGATGCAGGCTTCGGCTTTTCGGAAAAGGACACCCTGACCGCACCCGACTGCACCACCGACGAGCTGACCGGCGCTGTGACCGCGACCTTTGAGCTGCCGGTGGTTGCACAGGCCCTGCGGTTCGACCCGGGTGAGCTGCCCTGCTGCATCACCAACCTGATCTTTTCAGATGACCGCATCATCTGCACACCCACCAACGGCCTGAACCTTTCCGGTGGAAGCACCCTGTTCCTGGGCGATGACCCCAACTACCGGCTGGAGGGCACCACCCACTACCCCGCCAGGATGAAGCTGGTGGTGAGCTATGGCTACTTCCCGCTGGAGACCCTGACGGACGAGCCTTTGTTCTGCGCCGTGCTGCAGGGCGTGCAGCAGCTCCAGCTGCGCAAGGACAGCGAAAAACAGCATATCCAGCAGCTGGAGCAGAATGCCGCGGCCCAGCAGCAGACGGTTGCCGCCCTGCAGCAGGAGATCGCACAACTGCACCAGAAAAACGCCGATCTGCAGGCCCGGAGCACTGCCTACGAGACCTCGCTGGAAAGCGTGTTTTCCAGTAAAAGCTGGAAGCTCACTGCTCCCATCCGCAGCCTGATGCGCCTGTTCCACCGTGGAAACTGAGAAGCGGAACGGAGGAACAGCCATGTATAACAATTACACCCCTCTGCAGCAGCGTCAGCTGGCCCTGCAGGAGTACAGCAACACCCAGAGCACCTATCTGCTGGTCTGCGCACCGGCCCGCAGCACGGCCCTGAAAGCCACCCTGACCGACCAGCTCCACCGCAAGTTCCGGCTGGTGGACCGGCTGGACGGGGAGCTGACCGCAAGCGTGGACGGCGTGCTTCTGGCCGCCGAGGACGTGGAGCTGATGTCCACCGCCCTGATGTACTTTGCCAAAGCCCTGCAGGACGGCGCGGATTATGTCGCCTGCAATGCTGTGTTCGGCTTTGGCGGGGCAACCGCCCTCTATCAGAGCCAGCCGCTGCAGGCGCAGAACCGCTGCGCCGTGGTCAGCCGCACCCTGCTGGAGCGCTGCCGCGCCGCCGCCCATGACCCCGAAAATGTGCCTGAGCTGCTGGCGCTGGCCGCGCAGCTCTGCACTAAGCCCGCTCTCATCCCGCAGGCCCTGCTCCACTACGAGCGCGGCATCTGCGCCGAGGATGCGTTTTCGGCCCACGGCAAACGTGCCTTTATTATGAGCCATGTGCTGGATATGACCGGCGCGCCCATCGTGCTGGTGAGCGCCGTGCCGGTGCTGCGCAGCATGGGGTATGAGGTACTTGTGCTGGGCCCCAGTGACGGCGGCTCCCTGCATCTCTTCCTGGATGCCGGGGCCTCGGTCATCACCCGGTCGTCCTGCCGCAATGTCTCCGATGCCTGGGGCATGGCCCTCTGTGCCGACTTCGTCATCGTCAACACGGTGGTCATGGCCCGGGCTGTCCGTGCCCTGAGCGGCACCGCCGTGCCGGTGCTGTGGTGGCTCCACGATGCCTTTGCAGGCTATCCCCACATTGCCCACCAGATCCCCACCCAGCTGGGAGAGAATGTCCGGGTCTACTCGGTGGGCAGCCACGCCGCCAACGCCATGCACGCCGTGCGGCCCGAGTTCGAGATCCGGCCGCTCATCTACGGCCTGCCTGATTACGCGGCAGAGAACTTTGTCCGCACCGATCTGGGCTACAACCACGGCCGCCCGCTGTTTGCCACGGTGGGCTCCTTTGAGCGCCGTAAGGGCCACGATATCTTCTGCAAGGCCATCCGCCTGCTGCCGCCCGAGGTACGGGAGAAGGCCTCCTTCCTCTTTGTGGGCCAGGCCGCTGACAAGGAGATGATGGACTCCGTCCGCGCCCTGACCGCAGACTACCCGGAAAACGTGTACTACTGCAAGCGGCTCACCCGTGACGAGATCAAGAGCCTGATGGAGCAGTGCACCGGTTTGGTCTGTGCTTCCCGCGATGATCCCATGCCCACCTTTGTCACCGAGGGTCTGATCTTCGGCAAGCCGTCCATCGTATCGGAGCACACCGGCACCGCCGGGCTCATCTCCGAGGGGCGGAACGGCTTCGTTTACCACAACGACGACCCGCAGCAGCTGGCTGTCCTGCTGGAGCACGCCATTGAACACCCGGAAGAGCTGGCCTCCATGCGGACAGAATGCCGTAAAATGTACGAGCAGTATTATTCCAAGGAGGCTTTTGAGCAGACGCTCCGGGCTGCTGTGGAAGATCTGACAGCGAAAAAGTAACACAAGACCTCTCCGTCATTGCTTCGCAATGCCGCTTCTCCTCATAGGGGCAACAGCAACAACCGCCGCCAGTGGCGGATAAAGGGCGTTGCTGTTGGGGCCGCGGCCAGCAAGACACAAGTGTTGTTTACAACACGAAGTGGATGCTGGGTGCCGCAACCCGGACCTGTCACGCGGAGCGTGACTGAGGGGTTTAACGTTCCATAAAAATTTCCTTCCCCCTGCAATAAACAAGCCGCCCGTTCCGTATTCATTACAGAACGGGCGGTTTTTCGTCCATAGTACAGGAGGTATATTTCTTATGAAGATTCTGAATACAATGCTGGGCCGTCAGGCCATTGCCGCAGCCCTGGTGCTGTCCCTTGCCATCCCCATGAGTGTCGGCGCATTTGCCGAGGAGCCTGCCGCTGCGGCTGCCGCCGATGACACCGTTGTTGCAGGCTACCTGCCCCCGCAGGATGAAAGCGTGATGCTTCAGGGCGAGATCGCGCTGCACAGCGGCGACGTTGCCGTGGGTGAGACCGATCCCGCCTACGGCGGCTACGGCGCACCGGAGGGTGACCCCATTCAGGGCGACATCATGCTGATCTCCGCTGACGAGGCAAAGACCACCGAAGCCCGTTACACCGTCAAGGGCCTGCTGGGCCGTCAGGTCCTTTACACCGCCCGGCAGGAGGGCCGTATCCTGACGCTGGACGTGCCGGACTGTGCCGCCACCTTCCGCACCACCATTCAGGATATGAAGACCCTGATGGAGCAGGGCGTATCCACGCTGGTGCTCACCACGGAGAAGGGCTCCACCACCCTGAACCTTTCCCTGCTGTGCGAGGGCCAGACCGACACCCAGCGGGTGGTGCTGCGGCAGCTGGGCAACAGCGCTTTCCTGACGGTCGGCCTGCGCTGCCGCCGCGACCTCATCGTGGGCCGCTGAGTGGGGTGTGTTCCCCTTTCCTGAAGCTTAACAGAAACACAGCAGGAGCGCTCTGCCGGTATGACCCGGTGGGGCGCTCCTGCTGTGTTTGGGAAATATGAGAGAATGTCAAGTTTTACTGCGCGTTCTGCTTGAGGTCCTGTGCCTTCTTCCAAGCACGCAACACGCTGATCTTGGTAACCATGTTGTCCGGATAGAACTTCACCTGTTCAGGGGGCAGCTCTGCATCCTGATCGTTCAGGTCGGGCAGGAGGTCGTGCTCCATGGCCCAGCGGGCAGCATGCTGCAGATCCATATCCTGTTCTTCCTGGCCAACATCGGGGTAGAGGATCTCAGATTCCGGCATAGGCTTGCCTGCATCCTCCCACAGCATCATTGCAAGAGCACTGCGGTTGCTGGGGAAGTAAGGCAGACCCCACATCTGGCCCACAAGATCGGTGCCCAGCGTGTAGCCGACCAGTGCGCCGCCAGCCACAACAGCCGTACCGACAATGATGGGGCCAACAACATCAGAACCATCCTCAATGTCAGCGCTGCGGTACTGTGCGGCCACATCCACATCATCATTCATGGTAAAGGCAATGGACTCTGCCTTGTAATCCTGATCCAGCGGCAGGTCAAAATTGCCGGTAGACCAGAGATCAAACACCATACCCTCGGGAACCTTCGTCTGGTCCAGCGTCACGGTGACTTCTGCACCATCCGGCACAAGGCAGGTCTGCTTGCCGCTGGCCTCGTCGGTGCTGGTTTCCAGTGTATCGGTCACATCAATGTCGCCGTTTTTCACAGCAAAGGTGCCGCCGGTCACGGTCAGGGTATGATTGACGACAGGCTCATCCTTCTTCCACTGTGCCGTAAACACTTCATCACCCGTCAGGACAAGCTCACTCCCGGCTTTATAGAGCTTACCGTTAAGGCTCAGCCATCCAGCAAACTGGTAGCCTTCTCGTGTGGGAGCCGCTGCAAGCGTCACGCTCTCATTTTCATGGTAGAAAGCATCGTTGTAGTTGGCAGTTGCGTCGCCAGCGCCTTCATTCAGGTTGTACTGGAGACGGTACACACTGGCAACTTCCCTATGTTTTTCCAACAACCGGTGGCAGTAATCGCAGGTCGTCGTTACATCCCGCCACTCATTTCGTGCGTCGATCCTTGTCCACTCCGTATAGCTGGTGGTAAAGGCTTTGTCATGCTCACCATCGGTATAGGAGTGTGTCTGCATCTTGCCGTTTGTCCAGACCAGCTCACCGTTCAGATATACATCTGTTTTACCCTTGTTGTTAGTAGCTGCTTTACCGCCAAAGCCAAACATCTGCGAGCAGGTCGTCGTTTTATCCCGGGCAGCAGTAATGGTCTTGGGATCATTGATATTGATGATGTACTTATGGCTGCCCATGTTGCTGTCGTTGATGTTCAGCGCAGTTTTATTGTTACTGAACATTGATACATAGGACTGGAAGTTGGAATTCACGGTGCAGTTGTTAAAGTTAACCGTGATGTCATGGTCTCCTGCACTGTAATCCGTGTAAACATTGATCGCTTTTCCGTTCGCATTGAAGGTGCAGTTATTAAATGTCATGGTCGGGGAACAATACGTCCAGAGTGCATAATTAGAGCTTGGTGCATTGAAGATCGTATCCTTGAACACTGCACTGGTATAGCCCCAATAGTCTGTCTTGCCGTTGATGACGCAGTTTTCCACCACTGTATTGTCAATACGGATGAAGCCCAGATAATCCACCACGCCGGAGCGAAGCGTCATATTTTTGAAGGTGACTGTTTTGGCACCATCAAAGCTGTAATCGCCGTTATACTCTGTGCCGAAATTGGCCGGGTCCGGCACCAAAGCACCGATATTCCAGGCCGTTTTGTCAGGCCCCTGACCCACAAAGGTCAGGTTTTTTCCCTTGGTCATACCCTCGCTGGAGATCTTGTACAGTGTATAATTGCCCTCGCCAAGCTCGATGGTATCACCGCTCGATGCCTCTTCCACAGCAGTTACCAAAGACGTATATTTCTTATTCTTAGTTTTGTTCCATACTTCTGTTTTGTTCCATACTTCTCCGGTGCCGGTCGTGCCATCCGCAAAAGCCAGCATGGGAAGCATCTGAAGCATCATTGCCACTGCCAGCAGGGCCGCCAAAAACCGGTTCTGACTTTTCTGTTTCAACTTTCTTCATTCCTTTCATCACTATTTGCATTTTTGCAACGGATTCCCCGCAAGGAACCCTCCAGATTCCTACCGCACTGTCACCTCCCCTGTAGGTTCCATTTTCCGCATTGCAGGTCTCAGCCAGGTTGCTGAGTGCTTTGTTCTCAAAGGAATTTTCTGTCATTTCATTATACCCCCCCCCCCCTAAATTAAAATCAAGTACTTTGAAAACTTTTGTCAATATTCACAAATCAGGTATCCTCTTTCGGTCATTTTCACGAAACTGCCTTTGACAAAGAAAAAAGCGGACTGCCAGTGACTGACAAGCCGCCAAAATATTGCCATATTCCAAATGAAAAGCTGCTGACAGCATGGGGCCCAGCTTTTTTGCCGCAAACAGCAGAAGCCCCCCGCCGGTTCTCCCGGCAGGGGGCTTCTGCTGTGGCAGTTTATGGGTAAACAGAGAGTGGATATCAATTGAGAATGGGATTCAGGATCTCGACCAGTGCATGATACTGGGTGGCGTAAGCTTCTGCGCCGTCCTTGGGGCGGCCCGGCTCGGCCATCTCGGACTTCATCTTCTCGACGATCGGGTTATTCTCAAATTGGAGCTTCTGGCTCTTTCCGCCTTTGGCTCCTGGTGCAAAGAAATCAAACATTGCCAGGTGGGGCTCCAGCGTCAGGAAGCCGTGGTAGCCCTCCTCGCAGAAAGCACGGCGAAGCAGCTCAGGGATCTTGCCAAGGCCGGTGCCTGCGGGCACATTCAGCAGGCAGCCGGGCAGAGCATCCTTGATGTGGATATAAGCGATCTGGTCATGGAGCAGTTCCCAGCACTCCGCGGTGTCCTGCTCACACTGAACAAAGTTGGCAAAATCGAACGCCGCCTTGAAGTGGGGGCAGGCCAGCTGGTCGAACAGCAATTTGCAGCGGGCACCGGTGTCTCCGTAGATGCCCTTCTCATTTTCATGGAGCAGGACAATGTCATGCTTTTCCGCGATCCGGATAAACTGACGCAGCTTATCCAGCACCACATCGGTATAGCTGTCTGCATCGGCATCCTTGGGGATGAGGAAGCTGAACATCCGGATGAAGGAGCAGTCCAGCAGCTTGGCCGTTTCGCAGAGTGTTTCCAGCTGCTCCAGCTGCTTGGCAAAGCCCTCTTCATCGTCCACCTCCACCTTGCCGATGGCCGTACCCAGGCTGGATACGCCCACACCTGCGGCCCGCAGCTTCGGCAGAAGAACCGCGCGTACTTCCTCAGGGGTGTAATCGGCAATGCCCTTGTGCTCGGCGCTGCGGATGCAGATATACTTCATCCCCAGATCCGTCACCGTTTTGAGCTGCTGGTCAAAGTCCTGGCTGATCTCATCCGCAAAACCGGAAATCTTTTCGTAAACGCTCATAAGACACACCTCATTCAACGATCTTTGTTTTCCGAACTTAACAGCACTGTTTCTGGCTTGTAGTATACCACTTCCCCGGGAGTTGTGTTATAATAAATCGAAGGAAAATATCAAAATTCAAAGAACGTTCATAAATTCAACACAACTGCCAAACAAGGAGGCAAGTTCTCGTGCAATTCAACGAAAAAGAAAAAGTTCTCCAACTTTTTTCGGAGAGTGGGCGAGAAAACGCGGAGGGCAGGAGGGGCTGACACCCCACCAATACCGCCTGCAGCAGCGGCAGCTGGGAAAATAACAGCAGAAGCCCCCCGCCGGTTCTCCCGGCGGGGGGCTTCTCTGTATGCGAATGGGGAGTTACTTCTTTGCCAGGTACTTACGGATATCGATGGCCACAGCCACGATGATGACAAGGCCCTGGACGATATAGGTGTAAGAGGAGTTGACGTTCATAAACTGCAGAGCGACCTTCATCAGCTCAAAGACCAGAACGCCGACCAGAATGCCGGGCACGGTGCCGACACCGCCGGTGGTGGAAACGCCGCCGATGGTGGAAGCTGCAATGGCATCCAGCTCATAGCCCTGTGCAGTGTTGACGGATGCGCCGCCGGACTTTGCAGCCAGCAGGCAGCCTGCCAGACCAAACATGCAGGAGGCCAGGATGTAGATGCGGATCTTGGTGGCGTTGACGTTGACACCGGCAACCTCAGCAGCAGCCTCGTTGCCGCCAATGGCGTACATATACTTGCCGTGACGGGTCTTGTTGTACAGGAACCAGAAGCACACAGCCACGACCAGGGCGATCCAGATCAGCACGGGGACCTTCAGGATGGTGTTGGAGGCCAGAGAGGTGAAGTTCTTGTTCAGGGAGCCGATGGGGGTACCGCCGGTGTAGACCAGGCAGATACCGTAGACGACCTGCTGCATACCCAGGGTAGCGATAAAGGGCTGGACCTTCAGGTAAGAAACGACCAGACCGTTGCACAGACCCACGATGGCGCAGATGGCAATGACCAGAATGAACACCACAGGGGTGGGCAGAGTGGGCATGTTGGGGTAGAACTTACCGGCAGCGCCCTCGGTCTGCGCAAAGATGCAGGCCAGGCAGGCGGCAAAACCAGCCAGACGGCCTGCGGACAGGTCGTTGCCGGTGGTGATCAGACAGCCGGAGATGCCCAGCGCGATGATGTAGCGGATGGACACGTTCTTGAACAGGTTGATCAGGTTTGCAGGTGCAAAAAAGTTCGGGTGAATGATGCCGACGAACAGAGAGACGAGCAGCATCAGAACGATAATGGCGTTGTTGCCCAGCCATTTCTTTACGGATTTACCCGTTAATTTCTTGGTAGCTTCCACAATAGACAGCCTCCTTGTTTACTGATTGGCCGCTGCCTTTTCCGGCGCGGTCTCAAACTGGGTAGCCAGCTCCATGATGTTCTCCTGGGTTGCGTCCTTGCCGTCGATGAAGCCGGTGATTCGGCCATCGCACATGACCATGACACGGTTGGACATGCCAATGATCTCGCTCATTTCAGAGGAGATCATAATGATGCTCTTACCCTGCTTGGCAAGATCGGCAATGATGCAGTAGATCTCGTACTTTGCACCAACGTCGATGCCGCGGGTGGGCTCGTCCAGGATCAGGACATCGGGGTTATTTGCCAGCCAGCGGGCGATCAGCACCTTCTGCTGGTTGCCGCCGGACAGGCTCTTGATCTGGGTCTTGGGGCTGGGCACCTTGATGGCCATCTTTTCCTTATTGGTCGCCACCAGATCCAAAATCTTCTTGTCATCCAGCATGATGGGGCCCTTGCGCAGAGCGTCCAGCGATGCAATGGAGATGTTGTCGGCCACGCTCAGCACACCCAGGATACCGGTCGCACGGCGGTCCTCGGTCAGCAGAGCCACGCTCTTCCGGATGGCATCGCGGGGCTGCTTGATGTTGACCTCTTCACCCTTGATCCACACCTTACCGGTGGTGTGAGCACGCAGGCCGAAGATGCCTTCCATCAGCTCGGTACGCTGGGCACCCACCAGACCGGCTACGCCCAGGATCTCGCCCTTCTTCAGCTCAAAGCTGCAGTGACGGAAGGAACGGGGATGGATGGAGGTGAAATCCTCCACCTTCATCATCACTTCCTCGGAGGGGTGGTTCTCCAGCGGCGGGAACAGATTGGACAGCTCACGGCCGACCATCTTGGCGATGATCTGTTCCTTGGTCATCTCGGCCACGTCCCACTTGCCGATGTAATGGCCGTCACGCATGATGGTCACTTCGTCAGCAATGACCTTGATCTCGTCCATCTTGTGGCTGATGTAAACCAGTGCAACGCCCTGCTCCTTCAGCTCACGCATGATGCGGAACAGAGATTCCACTTCGTTGGCGGTCAGGGACGAGGTGGGCTCGTCCAGGATCAGCACCTTGCAGTTTGCGGAAACAGCCTTTGCAATTTCCACCATCTGCATCTGGGCAATGCTCAGGCTGCCCAGCTTTGCGTGGGAATTGATCTGCAGCTTCAGCTTCTTCAGCAGTGCATCGGTATCCTTGTACATTTTAGCATGGTCCACTGTGGTCACCGGGCCATACTTCTTGGTGGGGTAGCGGCCCAGCCAGATATTCTCAGCCACGGTACGGGCCGGGATGGGCTGCAGCTCCTGATGCACCATGGCAATGCCGCGGTCCAGTGCATCCAACGGGTTCGCAACAACGACCTTTTCTCCCTCGTATTCGATCTCGCCCTCGTCCATCTTGTAAATGCCGAACATGCACTTCATCAGGGTGGACTTACCGGCACCGTTTTCGCCCATCAGGGCCATAACTTTACCGGGGCGGAGCTCCAACTGCGCGTGGTCCAGCGCTTTAACGCCGGGGAAGGTCTTGACCACGCCTTTCATTACCAGACGGTATTCTGACATTCCGCAGAGCCTCCTTATCTTGCAATTTGCAGGCCGCGCGGTGCGTCCTTTCTAAAAGAAGGCGCGTGCGCCCGAGAGAAATCTCGCACGCACGCGCTTTTAAGCTTTTACCAAGCCATAGGACTCACTGCGTACCTTGCAAACGTGAGTTTTGTGCTACAGGAATTAGAGGTACTGTGCTGCGTTCTCGGTAGTGACCTTGACGTAGTCGACCCAGTAGTACTCCTCAACGTCCTTGCCCTCAACAAACAGCTGAGTAGCCTCGGCAGCCTTGGTAGCCTGGCCCACGTCGTCGTTCAGAACGGTACCGGTCATCTTGCCGTCAACAACATTCTGGACAGCCTCTTTCAGTGCGTCAACACCGACCAGGTAGATGTCCTTGCCAACGGTACGGCCAGCCTGCTCGATGGACTGCAGAGCGCCCAGAGCCATTGCGTCGTTGTTGCAGAACACAACTTCGATCTTCTCACCGTACTGTGCCAGAGCGTTTGCAACGTCCTGCTGTGCGGTGGTCTGATCCCAGTTGTCCAGGTACTCGTACAGGCACTCCACTTCCTTGTCGGCATCGGTCAGAGCCTTGATGGAGTACTCGGTGCGGTACTGAGCATCGATGTTCTCGGGGTCGCCCTTGCACATGATGTAGGTGATCTTGCCGTCGCCGTTGATATCGCCCTGGGTCTCGGTCTCCAGGATCAGCTCGCCCTGGTAAGTACCGGACTGACGTGCGTCAGCGCCAACGTAGCAGCACTTGCCTGCGTAGGAATCCAGAACAGCCTTTTCGGGCTCACGGTTGATGAAGACGATGGGAGTGCCGGAGGGAGAAATGGTATCAACGATGGTCTGTGCAGAGGTGGTCTGAACAGGGTTGATGATCAGAACGTCAACGCCCTGCTGCAGGAAGGTGTTGATCTGCTCGGTCTGGGTGTTCTGGTCGTTCTTGCCATCAACGATGGTCACGGCGTAGCCCTTATCCTTCAGGTACTCTTCCAGGTCGGTGCGGTACAGGGTCATAAAGTTATCAGCGAACTGATAGATGCAGACACCGACGTTTGCGCTGCCGGTTGCAGCCTCAGAAGAAGCAGCTGCAGAGGAAGCGGCGGTAGAGGAAGCAGCAGTGGAGCTGGAGGAGCCGCCGCAGGCGGTCAGAACGCCAGCAGCACCCACAACAGCAGAAGCCTTCATAAAGTCACGACGGGAAATCATTTTCATAATCTTGTTCTCCTTCATTCGCATATCACAGCATCTCATGGAATATACTTACATGTATGTTCCATGGTTTCTGTTTGTATTATAACCGTCTGGAAAATCATTCGCAATGGGGCAAGTTCACAAGATTCCGGTCATTTCTTTGTGCATTCTTCACAGTTGATATTGTTGTGTACAACATCCTTTTTGCTATCAAGCACAAAATAAGTCAAAAATGCAACATACATCCAAATTCCATGCCAAAAATCCATAAATCCTTTCAAAATGGTTACAACATCGTTCTGTTCATGCAACAAATTTCTCTGTACAGAAAATGCCCGTTTTTTTCCGGGAGTTTTGCACAAAACGTACATTTCCGGGAAAAACCGGGCATTTTTTTCATTTTTCACTTTTCTTTGTGTTCGCGGCGGTAGCGGGTGGGGGTGACTCCCAGCGTCTTTTTGAAGATCTTTGTAAAATAATTCACGTCCAGAATGCCCACCTCCTCGGCCACGGCGGCAATGGTGTGGTTGTTCTGCACCAGCAGCTGGGCCGCGCGGTTGACGCGCTGGGTGTTGATATAATCGATCAGAGTGCTGCCGGTCTCCTGCTTGAACAATGCCGACAGGTACGATGGGCTGATGAAGCACATGGCAGCCAGACTTTTCAGCGTCAGCGGCTCGGCCACGTTCAGGTTGACGTAGTTCATCACCTTCTGCACCGCGGGCGAATACTCCTTCAGCGAGTAGCGGCGGACATAGGCACAGTAATCCCGCGTCATCTGCCACATCATTTCGTTGGGCACCTCGTTGGCTTCCTCAATGATGCGGCTGTACTTGCTGGAAATGGCATCGATATAATAGGGATGCACCTTGCTGGGCTCAATGGCCTTGCGCAGCAGGGTGTTCAGCACGATCATCTTGTTCTTCTGCTGGTAGAGCGTCCCCTCGAACCGGCCGCCATAGGTAAAGCGGGAGTGCTGGTGCATGGCCTCGATGGCGGCTTCCTCATCGCCCCGGGCCACCGCGTCCAGAATGCGGTTCTCTGATTCATACCGCTGCTCCAGCATGGTGACCGGGATCTCCTTCTGGAACTCCGGCTCGTGGAAATAGCGGGTATCCGGGTGGAACTGGAAGGGCAGGAATTCCTTCAGCTCCTGCACCGGGACAGTGCAGCCGAACATCGTATCCACCACAACCCGCAAGGCTCCATAGAAATCGCTGGCCTCCAGGATCTTCACGCCGTTGTAGTACTCCTGCACAGCGGCCTCTCCGGCTTCCCCCAGATAGCGCCTGACCCATTTGCGGGCGCTCTGGGTGCGGGGGCCCACCGTCCAGGGTCCAATGAGAAAGACCGTGTTTTTTTCATCGGGGATGCGGAACAGGGCAAAGTGCAGCTCAAAGGTGCCCTCCACCAGCAGCAGGGTATTTTCAGGGGTGCTGTCCAGCAGCAGCTGGCCGAACTCCTGCCAGTCGAACTGGGGGTCCAGCGATCGCCGCAGGCCGTAGTCAAACTCTTCCAACCCCTCAAAGGGCGGGGTGACCCGCCGGGTCGGGATATTCTGCACCGCTGCCAGCTTTGTAAGGATCTGCAAAGGATCCACCCGCATCGTACACCGCTCCTTTTTCCTGTTGTTCCGCTCGTGCCATTGTGTCATTCTTGATATATTAGTATACATCAATTTTGAAGCAGAAACAAGCCGCCCACAGGAATTTCCCGTGGGCGGCTTGATCCGTTTCCTTACTTATTATGGCGCTGTGCCAGTGCGGCCACGTTCTCCTCCACCTTCTGTTTGGTCAGGGGGTAGATGAAGAACAGGCTCAGGGCCACGGCCACAAAGCCGATGGCGGGGGCAATACAGGAGATGTTGAAGATGCCCATGGTGACCTCCGGGTCAAAGGCAGTGGCGGCGCTGTAACCGATCATGGTCAGCAGGCCGCCGGTCAGGCCGGAAGAGAATGCCTGACCCAGCTTGCGGGCAAAGGAGTAGACCGCATAGATGGTGCCGTCCTCACGGATGCCGTTGCGGACCTCGGAATCATCGATGACATCGGTGATCATTGCCCAGATGATGGTGTTGAAGAAGCCCAGGCAGATGAAGGCGGCACAGTAGAAGCCGACATAGACCCAGACATTGGTGGGCTTGAGAACAAAGCAGATGACCTCCAGCACTGTGGCCACGATGCAGGATACGGTGGCCAGCTCTTTTTTACCGAACCGGCTGGCCAGCTTGGAGGCAAAGGGTGCACAGACGAGCAGGATCAGCACGCTGCTCAGCAGAGAAGCGGTAGACTGGGCGGCGGCGCTGCCGTAGAAGTTGGGGAACACATAGCCTGCCATGCCCTGCATGGTCAGCATGGCCAGCAGCAGGAAGAGGGCGGCAGCAATGATGCCCAGCAGGGCACGGTTGGTGAACACGCTCTTGAGCATCTTGCCAATGTCCATCTTGCTGTTGTTGGCGGGCACATCCACACGCTCACGCACCAGGTGAAAGCAGAGCAGGTAGCAGAGGATGGCGCAGACAGAGAAAACGCCTGCAATGATGGTCATGCGGCTGCCGGAGAGGACCGTCTGACCATTGACGGTGACGTAAGCCACCATGGGGGTGCCAACGCCGATCACAAGGCCGGCCAGGGTGCTGCCGATGGTACGCCAGGTGGACAGCTCTGCGCGATCCTTGGGGTCAGCAGAGATGGCGGAAGCCATGGAGCCGTAAGGGATGTTGACGGAGGTGTAGAAGATAGAGCCCCACAGGATATAGGTCACAAAGAGCCATGCCACCTTGAAGCCGTAGGACATCCCGGCCAGACCGGACTGGAAGATGAGGAAGGATGCGATGGCCACAGGGCCGCACATCCGCTTGAGCCAGGGGCGGAACTTGCCGTCCTTGGTGGGCTTGGAGCGGTCCACGATCTGGCCCATGGTCACATCGGTAAAGGCATCCACAAAGCGGGCGATCATCATGATCATGCCCACAACACCGGCGCTCACGCCCATCACGTCGGTATAGAACTTCATCAGGAAGCTGGACGACAGGATAAAAGTAAAATCGTTGGCGAAATCGCCGAACATATAGCCGACCTTGTCCCGCATCCCAAACGGGGTGGTCTTTTGCATTTCATTTGCCATTGTATTCTCCTTCGGTGGTCAATTCAAACGGTACAGTGTCCCTTCTGCTGTATCCAAGTTTGTACTCCAATATTATGACAAACTTTTATCAAAAAATGTTAGAATATTTTTTAGGTGAATTCGTACAATTTTAAGGTATTGTTTTTGTACATTTTCACAGTTCGTTCACATTTTGTTTTTTTCTCTTTTTCCCAGCATTCACTTTTTGTGGCACTCTTTACGGAAGTTTTTAAACCAGGCCGGAGATAATAGGTATTCTGCCCAGAGCAGCGCCTGTTTTCCTGAAAAAAGTCTGGATTTATTCAAAAATCTTTCTATCCCTTTTATAAAATTTCTGTCATACTGGGTATAAAGACAATAAACGCCCCTGTGGCACGCAAAATGCCGCCGGGCTGATGAATGTGAGGTCATCCTGATGAACCGCTCCCTGCTGTATCCCCGCGCTACCACCACCCGCCGTCTCATCGGCCTGGACGGGATGTGGCGTTTCAGCTTCGACCCCGAGAGCAAGGGTGTGGAGGCCGGATGGGCGCTGGAACTGCCCGCCTCTCTTTCCATGCCGGTGCCCGCCTCCTTCTGCGACCTGTTCACCGACAAGGCCTCCCGCGAATACTGCGGTGATTTCTGGTACGAGACCAGCTTTTTTGTCCCTGCGGAATGGAGCGGCTGGGACATTGTTCTCCGGTTTGGCTCGGTCACCCACCGGGCCCGGATCTTCGTCAATGGCGTGGAGGTGGCCCAGCACGAGGGCGGCTTCCTGCCCTTTGATGCCACTGTGACCAACATCGTGCGCTACAACCAGTTCAACAAGCTCAGTGTTCTGGCGAATAACGAGCTCAGCGAAACGATGCTGCCCGCAGGCACCACCCGTACCCTTGCGGACGGCAGAAAGATTGCCGCACCCTACTTTGATTTTTACAACTACGCCGGCATCCACCGGCCCGTCTGGCTGATGGCCCTGCCCAAGGAGCGGGTGCTGGACTATTCCACCCGATACCGCCTGACCGAGACCGGGGCCGAGATCGACTATACCGTGTCCACCAACGGCCCCCACCCCGTGACTGTGGAGCTTTACGACGGCACCACCCGGGTGGCCGAAAGCTCCGGCACCACTGGCACGCTGGTGGTCAAAAACGCCAAGCTGTGGAACGTCCACGCCGCCTATCTCTACGATCTGGTCATCCGCATCCACGAGGGCAGCGCGGTGGTGGACGAGTATCTGGACCGGATCGGCATCCGCACCTTTGAGATCCGGCACGGGCGTTTCCTGCTCAACGGCAGCCCGGTCTATCTGCGGGGCTTCGGCCGGCACGAGGATGCTGACATCCGGGGCCGTGGGCTCGACCTGCCCACCGTCAAGCGGGATTTCGAGCTGATGAAGTGGATCGGCGCAAACTGCTTCCGCACCAGCCACTACCCCTACGCTGAGGAGATCTACCAGATGGCCGATGAGGAGGGCTTCCTCATCATCGACGAAGTCCCCGCCGTGGGCTTTATGCAGAGCACGGCCAACTTCCTGGCCGCCAATCAGGGCAACGGCAGGCAGCAGGGCTTTTTTGAGAAGGAGACCACGTCTGCGCTGCTCAAGAACCACAAGGCAGCCCTGACCGATATGATCGACCGGGACAAAAACCATCCCTCGGTCATCGCATGGAGCCTGCTCAACGAACCTCAGTGCACCAGCGCGGGCACGGAGGAATACTTCAAGCCCCTGTTTGAGCTGGCCCGCCGCCTCGACCCCCAGAAGCGCCCCCGTACTTATACGGTTCTGATGACCAGCCTGCCCGACACCAGCAAGGGCCAGCGCTTTGCCGATTTCGTCAGCCTGAACCGCTACTACGGCTGGTATGTGCTGGGCGGGGCCGGGCTGGCGGATGCCGAAGCCGCCTTCCGCCATGAGATGGAAGGCTGGGCAAAAGTCCTGCATGGCCGCCCGCTCATCTTCACTGAGTACGGCACCGACAACCTGAGCGGTGCGCACAAGCTCCCCAGTGTGATGTGGAGTGCCGAGTACCAGAATGAATATCTGGAGATGACCCACGCCGTGTTCGACCACTACGATTTCGTGCAGGGTGAGCTGGTGTGGAATTTTGCCGATTTTCAGACCACCGAGGGCATCCTGCGGGTGGACGGCAACAAAAAAGGCATCTTCACCCGCCAGCGCCAGCCCAAGGATGCGGCGTACCTCTTCCGGAAGCGGTGGACAACGCTGCCGGTCGATTTCAAGAAGCGAAAAAAATGATCCCAGAAAACAGCAGCGCCCTGCCGGTTTGCCCCGGCAGGGCGCTGCTTGTTTGATATGCTTTTTACTTGATGCAGCTCGAGCACGGGCTGTACCCGGCCGCAATGGCCTCCTCGTAGCTGGAGAAGAGGATCTGGTTCTTCTCCGCAGGGAGGTTGGCACAGCTGGGCAGGTGGAACTTTTTGCTGTTCACGTTGCCGATATACCCCTGCTGCACGGTGGACGCTGCCGCCGGGTCGGTGGGGTTGAGCTCAGCATCGGTGGCCGTTTTCTCGGTGCGGATGGTATAGTTCTGTCCATCGGAACCGATCACGATGGCCCCCAGCAGGTCGGTGCGGTAAACATCCACGCCCGCATCCCGCAGGATGCTCAGGGTCTCCCCGTGGGGGTGGCCGTACTTGTTGTTCACACCACAGGAGATGATGCCCATCTCGGGCAGGACGGCGTTCAGGAAAATGTAGCTCGTGCTGGTGCTGGAACCGTGGTGGCCCACCTGCAGAACATCTGCCTTCAGGTTGGCCCCGCTGTTCACAAGGTCGCGCTCCGCATCCGATTCCATATCGCCGGTGAGCAGAAAGCTGGTGGAGCCGTAGTCCACCCGCAGGACGATGGAGGTATCGTTGGTGTTGTCATACTGCGCCACAGGGCCCAGCATGGTCACAGTGGCACTGCCCAGCGGCCAGACTGTGCCCGCAGCGGGCACTTCCACCTGCAGGCCCTGCTGCTGGGTGTACTTGACGAAATCCTGAAAGCACTTGGTGGAGGCTTCCGTCACGGGGCTGTACACATGGTCTGCCGGGAAATAGGCCAGCGCAGCGGACAGGCCGCCCACATGATCCTCGTGGGCGTGGGAGCAGAACACATACTGCAGCTCCTCCACACCGAGATTCTGCAGGTAAGAGACGACATAGCTGCCATCGTCCACGTTGCCGCCGTCGTAGAGCATATACTGGCCGTCACATTCCACCAGCACGCTCAGGGCCTGCCCCACATCCAGGAAGTGCATCTCGAAGTTGGCGGTCTGGTCGTCTCCGGCAGGCTGGGCAGTGCTGACCGTAGGGGTGCTGCTGCCCGGCACCACCGCCGAGGCATCACAGGCGGCAAGGCCAAGGGCCAGCGCCGCCGCCAGGGCCAGAGCGGCAATGCGCCGCCAGAAGCTTACTTTTTCTTTTTTGAAGTTTTCCACGCTGTATTCTCTTTCTGTTGATCATTCTTCGGCTTACGGGGTGCCGTGCCGTTGGGCGCAAAGCGTGCGCCGGGGCTGGGCTGGCGGCCGCCTGCGGTGCGGGCCGGGGTGGTTCCGCGGCTCTGATTCCTGCCTCCCCTGCCCTTGTTGGGGCGGACAGTATAAGTGCCGTCGTTGTGGATGGTCACCTCGGCAGGCTCGGCCCGACGGGCAGAGCGCTGGACCGCGCGGCGGCCCTCGGCGGGCACCAGCAGCGGGATCAGGTCCTCCCTGTGGGTCATTTTCAGCGCCTTGATGACCTTTTCGGCATTGCGGGGCTCGTAATACTGGAGCAGGGCGCGCTGGAGCGCTTTTCCCTCCGCGGTCTTTTCCACGAACACAGGCTTGAGGGTGTAGGGGTCAAGGCCGGTGTAGAACATGCAGGTGCTCACCGTGCCGGGAGTGGGATAGAAATCCTGTACCTGCTCGGGGCGCATGTGGTTTTTGTAGAGATACTCGGCCAGATAGACGGCATCGCTCAGGGTGCTGCCCGGATGGCTGGACATCAGGTAGGGCACGAGGTACTGCTTTTTGCCCGCCTTCTTGCTCAGCTCGTAGAACTTATCCTTGAACTTGTTGAAGGTCTGGATGGGCGGCTTGCCCATGTAGGCCAGTGTATTGGGGGCGCAGTGCTCCGGGGCCACCTTCAGCTGGCCGGAGACGTGATACTCCACCAGCTCCTTGAAGAAGGTGTCGTCCGGGTCAGCCATCAGGTAATCGAACCGGATGCCGCTGCGGATGAACACCTTTTTCACGCCGGGCAGTTCCCGGACACGGCGCAGGATCTTCAGGTAATCGCTGTGGTCCACGATCATGTGGGAGCAGGTGGTGGGGGCCAGGCAGTGCTTGCCGCCATTGCACATGCCCCGCAGCATCTGCTCCCGGCAGGATGGGAACCGGAAGTTGGCGGTGGGGCCGCCGATATCGTGGATGTAGCCCTTGAAATCAGGCTCGTGGGTCATCCGCTCGGCCTCGGCCACAATGCTGTCGGCGCTGCGGCTGGTGACCCGCCGCCCCTGATGCA
>OHBY01000391.1_pt1 | contig 25159 bp, 21 predicted proteins | sample 1577531 | NCBI WGS metagenome assembly OHBY01 (sample SAMEA3879564, study PRJEB24766) | human gut metagenome | biome: human-associated habitat; feature: feces | place: USA | collected 1985/1987 | reverse complement strand
TGTCCTCATAAATCTCAATGATACGGCCGATCTTCTGTGTTCCGTCATCCATATGGAATTCGACGATCTCCTCAAAAGAGGCATTCTTTACACCTTCCAGAACTACCAGAGGGCCGTTTATTTCACTTAAACCTAAATATTCAATTGCCATAAAAAAGTTCCTCCTGTCAGCCGTTCTTTTCTAATACTTTGTCATAAAATGCGTCGATGTCTTTTCGGTACTGTTCAAATTTGTCTAGCTGATTGTTTGGAACATCATATTTAATAGAAATGATGCGTTCAAAGATGTTGTCCTCTTTCAGTACAGAAACCGGCATGCCTCGGTTGATGAGTGCTTTGGATTTTTCGTACAGATAAAGGATGATCTCCATCATCTCAAACTGTTTTTCCATTGGAACGCAGGTATCTTCCTGATGGAAGGCATTCTGCTGAAGGAAGCCAAGTCGGATGACTCTGGCAATCTCAAGAGTCAGCTTCTGATCATCCGGGAGTACATCACTGCCGATCAGTTTAACGATCTCCATCAGAGAGCTTTCCTGATTCAGGATCGCCATCAGCTGATTTCGGTCAGCCACGAATTTTGGAGATACATGATCGCGGTACCATGGGGTCAGGTCTTCGAGGTATTCACTGTAGCTTGTGAGCCAGTGGATCGCCGGGAAGTGTCTTGCATAAGCAAGAGCCTTATCAAGTCCCCAGAAGCATCGTACAAATCGTTTGGTATTCTGAGTGACTGGTTCAGAGAAATCACCGCCCTGTGGGGAAACTGCACCGATGATGGAGACAGAACCTTCTGTACCATTGAGATTCTGCATCATTCCGGCACGCTCATAAAAAGCGGAAAGCTTGGAAGCCAGGTAAGCAGGGAAACCTTCCTCTGCCGGCATTTCCTCAAGTCGTCCGGAAAGCTCTCGAAGAGCCTCAGCCCAACGGGAGGTAGAGTCTGCCATGATCGCTACATCGTAACCCATGTCACGATAATATTCAGCCAGAGTAACACCTGTGTAGATAGATGCTTCACGGGCAGCAACCGGCATGTTGGATGTGTTGGCGATCAGAGTAGTACGGTCCATCATCAGGTTTCCGGATTTCGGGTCGATCAGCTTGCTGAAGTCCTCCAGAACCTGTGTCATCTCATTTCCACGCTCGCCGCAGCCGATATAGATGATGATATCTGCATCGGACCATTTGGCAATCTGGTGCTGTGTCATGGTCTTTCCGGTTCCAAAACCACCCGGAACGGCAGCCGTACCGCCTTTGGCAATCGGGAACAGAGTGTCAAGGATACGCTGTCCTGTGACAAGCGGAACGCTTGCAGGGTAGCGCAGATGTGTCGGACGCGGAATACGGATCGGCCATTTCTGAGCAAGTGCAAGCTCTCTGGTAGTTCCATCATTCAGCTGTATGGTGACAATTGGTTCCAGAATCGTGTAATCACCATCCGGAGCTGCTTTGATAACAGTTCCCTCTGTAATGCTTGGAGGAACCATGGATTTATGGAGGATAGAAGCAGTTTCCTGTGTCTCGGCGATGATCGTGCCAGGACCTACTACGTCTCCTTCTTTAACTGTGATATGTGAGTGCCATTTTTTCTGGGTGTCCAGTGAATCTACGCTGACACCACGGGAAATATATTTTCCGGAGGATTTGGCAATCTCCTCCAGAGGACGCTGGATACCGTCAAAAATATTGTGGATGATACCAGGTCCTAAAAGTACAGAGATGGCATCGCCGGTACCGGTAACGGTTTCGCCCGGGCGAAGTCCTGTGGTCTCCTCAAATACCTGAACGGTTGTCATACCCTTTTTAAGGCCGATGACCTCGCCAACCAGGTTTTCCTTACCTACATAGACCATCTCGGAGATTTTGAATCCGGAATCGCCTTTTAAGTAAACGACAGGGCCATTGATGCCATAGATGATACCAGTTTTACTCATTCTTCAGCCCTCCGTCAAATTTGAATTCTCTGCACATTGAAGCAAGATTTGCAGAAAAAGAATTATCGATAAGTATGTTTTTATGTGGAATCTCTGCGCGGATACCGCCGATAAAATCTTCTTTTGAGACCTGGAGCGGGGTACCTGTTTTCTGCGCAAGATCATTTGCTTTGGATTTGTCGGAAGAAGAGAGATAGATCTGGATCTCATCGTCTCCGGCAAATTTTACAGCTTCGTTGATCCTGCGGCAGAGATATTCATCGTATTCTGCAGTAGTGATAAACTGCTGAACCTTGGTCTTAACTTCTGCAAAAAGAGTTTCTTTCAGTTCTTCCTGTTTTCTGGACAAGTCTCTTCTGAGAGTGATCTGTTCGGCAGAAAGAGCCTTGTTGACTTCACGACGGACATGGCCGGTCTCTGCTTTTATCTCAGCTTCAGCATTCTGGCGGCTTGTCTGTTTGTGATCTTCCAGTGTACGGGCAAGATGTTCTTTGTGTTCCTGGATAGCCTGTGCAGCATCTTCGCGGGCTTCATCGAGAGAAACCTCGTAAAAATGCTGCAGTTTTTCGTCTATTGTCATGATATTGTTACCTCCTGCCTACAATTTCAGTCCGATCGCTTCATTGACATATGAAGTGATAAAATCCGGTTTACGGCCGGTGCCGTGTCTGTCAGGAATTTCAATGATCAGAGGTGTTTTGTGATGCAGACGGACATCGTCGATGATCTCAGGAAATTCTCTTCCGAATTTTTCGGTGAGAAGAATGATCCCTACTTCTTTATCTGCAATTGTATGTTCCAGAGCTTCTTTAAGCTCAGCGCGTTCATGGACGACAACACCTTCCACACCTGCCAGACGCATGCCTGTGTAGGTATCAATGTTATCACTGATCAAATACATTTTCATAGAGACGCTCCTTAAAGCTTACCAAGGATCATAAAGGAAATGATCAGTCCGTAGAGTGCGATACCTTCGGCCATAGCTACGAAGATGATGGATTTACCAAAGAGAGATCCGTCTTCGCTCAGAGCACCGAGAGCTGCACTTGCGGAGCTTGCAACGGCGATACCGGAACCAAGACCGGAAATACCTGTAACAAGAGCTGCACCAAGATATCCGAGACCTGTAGCAAGACCATCAGCTGAAGAGCCGGCAGCCTGTACACTTGCAGTTCCAGCGAAGCTGACTACAGTGGCTACAAGAAGTACACCGAAGAACATAAAGCAGTTGGCGATGAGAGATTTTTTATAACGTTTTTTGTTTTTCTCTCCAAGGAAAAAGCATCCAAAAGGTACGATAATACTGAGAATCAGTGCAATAGCTGTTGTAATCTGAATGATCATGTTCATGATGATATCCTCCTGATATATGTAATTTTATTGAATGGGATAAATGTCCCTGCGGTATTTAATTTTTATGCGCTGCCTTCATAAATGGTTTGAATTCGCGTCCGTTACCTGCATAGAAACGGCTGAAGATCTCGTAGTATTCCAGACGAAGAACCTGGATACCTACGATCAGACCTTCCATGGCACACACGAAGATGTTTCCAAGAACGACTACGATCCAGTTCGGGCTGCCGCCGTTGGTGGCGCCGGCAAGCATCAGTACAACTTCCATCATAGCTGCGTGGCTGACTGCAAATGCGCCGATACGCAGGAAAGAAAGTGTGTTGGAAAGGTAGCTGAGCAGAACCTCAAACAGTTCGAAGAAGCTCTGAACAAAGAACATGCCTTTCTGTTCTGGTAAAATCTTGGATTTCTTTTCAACCAGGTTGGTGAGTGGCTCCTTAAGGAACATCAGAAGCAGCGGTACGCCAAACATAATGACCAGAATAGCTGCTGCCGGAAGTTTTTTGCCGGAGATAAACAGTCCGATGGTCAGTACGATGGATCCGTAAAATACGAGACCGGCTACAGCGTTGCTGTCAAACCAGGTTTTTTCGGTATCGCCTCTTCGGATGGAATTTATGATGTTGAATACCATACAGATGAGGATGATAAACATACCAAATCCAATAGCGATCACAAATACTGCATTCAGTCTTCCGACCAGCGGGACATCCATCATCTGGTTCATAGGCTTCAGCCATATGGCCTTGAGTACATCTTCAAAACCAAAGAAACTGCCGTACATAAATCCGAAAAAGACGGAAAATACACCGGCACAGCTGATGATTCCTGCAAGATCCATCTTCTTGGTCTTATAAAGGAAAAGTCCACCGAGGAAAAGTACAAGTCCCTGTCCTACGTCTCCGAACATTGCGCCGAAGATGAAGGAATATGTGATAGCCACAAACCAGGTCGGGTCCATTTCGTTGTATGCCGGCAGACCATACATCTTGACATACATTTCAAAAGGTTTGAAAAGCTTAGGGTTTCGCAGCTTTGTAGGCGGTTTCTGTGTGGCAGGTGCTTTCTGGTCTTCCATAAGACAGAAGATTTTTTCATCATTCTGGATATCTTTTTGGAAAGCAAGAGCGTCCTTTTCAGTCATCCAGCCACATAAAATATAGAAAGTATTCGTGTCACCAGGAGTGCATGCGGCCAGTTTGCGGATATCAAAGCTGGAAGAGCATGCATCCAGTGCAGCTTTGGCTGAAACAATATTTGTGCTGTTGTCCTGAAGGAATTTGCGGGATGCCTCTTTGTTGGCATCCAGAGCTTTGTGAATCTCACGATGGCGGGTGTCAAGCTTTTCAAAAGCCTCTGCGGCGGTTCCATGGTATTCATTTGGAATAAAAATACGTTCAAAGTGCATGGAAGAGTATACGGCATGAACTTTGTGTGCCTGATGCTCCGGTACAAAATAAACACCGTAGACATACATTTCATCTTCTCCGCACTTGATAAACAGAGTGTCCAGGTTATCGTAGATATATTTTTCGAATTTCTGAAGATACTGTTTTTCAATACGTCCGAAACGATAGTGAATATACTTGAAATTCAAAATCTCTGAGACATCAAAGTTGAGATTTTTGAACGGACGGATGATCTTCAGCGGGTCCAGTATTTCTGCATGCTCGGACTGAAGTCTGGACTTTTCTTCTTCCAGGCGTCGGAATCCGTCCTGAACCGCCCGGACAGTTTTGATGGCCTTTTCGATATCCATCAGTTCCGGGCTTATCTGAGAAGGATCTTCCAGCTGTTCATAGAAGCTGTCGATCGTCGAAAGAGCCTCTTTGTAAGGGTTGATCTCCAGAAACGGTGACAGATTGGCAACTTCCGTAAGCTCGGAGAGAGCATTTTCCAAATGTATCTCATATTTGGAAAGATAAGTTTCGGTCATTCTGTCAATGTCTGCCTTGGGCCCGGTGATGCTTAAAAATTTCATTTTTTCAATCATTACCATACCTCCCGGGATAGTTAATTGTTACGAATATACTGCATTGCCTCGTCTGGGGCCACGCCATAACGGATACATTCAATAGCGATGGTCAGACGATTTACTTCGTGCTCCTTGTGGTACATGTAGGAATAAAGCATTGCCACGGAATAGGGATCCTTGCGGGATGCCTTTTCCAGAGTGGTACGGAGCATATAATTATAGAATTCTTCGAGATTGTGGGCAGAAAGATGATCATACTTTTTGCCGTAGTATGTCTTGCGAAAGATCTGCTGGGCTTCTTCGCGAGTGGAAGCCTCTACGAGTGCAGTGATTTCTTCTTTTTTCAGCTTGTAATTCATTGGAATCAACAGCGCATAAATATCTGCAGGTGCCATACTGAAATAACGTTTTGATCGAGATATAAACTGCAGGTTCAGCATATCAAATTTTTCACCGTAGGCAGTGGTGATCTGTTCAAGATCCTTGCCGGAGAAAAGCTTCTTACGTACGTTCCAGATCATAGAAAAATAATAAAGATCCAGAGCCATTCCATAGTCAAAGAGAAGAGCAGTGTCATGATTCTGGATTCTGGACAAAGGTACGTAAAACTCATTTCCTTTCAGAGTATTGATAAACTCATCCATAGTCGTGCATGCTGTCAGTCTGTCCAGATCGAGCTTGGAATGTCTGCGGAAAAAATCACAGTAAGGTGAAACATCCACGGCATCTGTGCTTTTGTGATCGAACAGATTGGTCATGATCTCCTTCAGTACACGAATCTCATAGCGCCTGGAATAAAGATCTAAAAATTTGCGCTGTTCCGGATTTGCGAACTGATATATTTTGGAAAAATCTTTAAAGATCGAAGCCTTGAGCAGTTTTTCTATCTGACCGCGGTGAAGAGAATTTTCATCAAGATCCGCCCATGCTTTGGCATATTCCGGAGTACGTTTCAACCAGGCCGCTGCATGTGAGACGCTGGTGAACTGAAGCATTTCCTGAATTTCTGATTCGGATATCAGTTTACTCTGCATGGCACGGATCTTTGTTGATATTCCGCTGTAGGAAAGGAGTCTTCCCATATCGGATCACCCCTTTCAGTATCTAAGAAGCTGTTGGAATAAGTCTTCCGCCAGCTGCTGGTGATTCTGCCTGTAATACGTATCCAGATCTTCAAGCTGCTGTTCGGTCCTGTGACGGAGAGACGTTAGTTCCTGATCCTTCTGAGCTTCCAGATTATCCTTCAGCTCCTGTATTTTACGGTTGGTTTCCTGCTCCAGTTCTGCGTCAAAGTTCCTGCACTGCTGTTCCATTTCTGCCGAAAGGGCGGCTTTGGATCTGCCTGCATCTTCCATGATGCGCTGCGCTGTGATTTCAATCTCAGATAACTTATTAAGTATCTGTTCCATATTCACCCTCCTTTTCTATGATTTTTTTGGAACTTTATCATATAATACACCTTCCGTTAAATAATTGCTATACGAAATTGCACAATGAAAGGTTAAAATCTTTTGAAAAAAACAAATAATTTAACAAAAACAGTCATTTTAATTTTGAATCTGTTTTTTTCGGAAAATCATATACCAGAAAAGGAAAAATAACAGTGCCGAACCAGAGACGGCCAGACCAATATAAAAAGTATGTGGAACATATCGCAGTTCAATTTTACAGATCTCTGTATCTGCGGGAAGTTTTACTCCAAGCAGTGCATCTGCAAGTTTTACAGCGGTGGACGGTTGGCCATTCACGTAAATTTCCCAGTCTGTATCATAAGGAATCGTAAAAAGTGCAAGAGGCTTTGCCTGGGTGTTTTTTACAAATCCTGTGATATGATCGTCACTGAAAGAAGTAATCTGCATAGAATTATCCTGCATGGATGAAAAGAACTTTTCAAACGCAGAAGAATTCTGGTATGCGATGCAGAAGCTGTTCAGGGCAGATTTAGAAGTCTGCGGAACGATCCGGACATGTACGGTTTCTCCTTTGTCAAATGAACCGATGGAGGTAATCTGATAGGAAGGGTTAAAAACATTGATTTCTTTGTCATTTACATACATTTTGAGCCGACAATAAGCCGGAGCATCAATGTAACAGAAAACGGGCTCATTTGAGGCAGCAGTGAAAGTGTAGTCAAAGAAGGCCTCCTGTTCAGGGGCAATAACGCGGTATGGATACAGGGCGCCTTCTTTAACACGTAGATTATGCAAAACAGGTGTCAGAGTTTGTGTGTCAAAAATGTTTTCAGAGGAATCATTCTGCATACAGCTGAAAAGTTGATTCTGCGTTTCAAAAGGCTGACGGGGCTTCTGCACTGTCGGGTGAAATGCTTCAGCGGAGGAATCGGTGGTCATTCCAAGAGTAAGTGCATATGGATTTTCATAAATATAAATATCACCAATCTGTCTGACAAGATGGTATGGTTCGGAGAGCGTATGGCAGGAAAGCAGGTAGCGAATACCAAAAAAACAATTCATTGTATCAAATGTGGTGTTATAGTAGCCGCTGTAGGCAAACGTGCGTGGGAAACCTAAGGCTTCCAGAAAATCAAGCACCTGTGTGGTTTCGGAAGAACTGAAATGTGACAGTCCGGCATAGTCGAGCAGCATGGGGTCATTTGCTCTCTGGCGGAAATCTTTTTCTATCCGGTAAAAATCTGTATCATTTGTTCTGATCCAGGAAAGTACCTCAGAGGTATCATTGACAAATGTCTGAAAATCGGAATTATCCTTATAAGTGTAGCAGGACAGATATTGAATACCATTTCCAGTCAGATCCAGCATACACAGGAGAGACATAAGGACTATAAAAATTTGTTTTCGACAGTAAATATATGCAGTCAGGATCAGCAGGAACGAAAAGAGAAAACTGTAGCGGTACGGGAAACTGGATGGAGGATTGAAACCATGCCATACCAGATTAAAAATCTGAAAATAAAAGGAAAGACAGAGCGTAACTAACAGGAAACCGGCACCGAGTTTCTTGCACAGTCCAATACGGGAATTCATGAAAAACAGAATGCAGAGAAAAAGAATCATAATTCCACAGAAGATATTTGGCAGACCTGAAACGGTGTTGTTTTTGAAGTAGAAGCAGCCGTTGAGAAATTTGATAAAAAAATCCCTCCAGCTGAAATTGCCGCAAAAAGTAAAAAGAGAAGTGTCAAAAGTGGCTTTTCCACCGGATAATCCTTTTAGCGTTGGCAGGAGAATGAACACGGAAAGAAGACCGGCAACCAGGGAAGCCAGTCCATAATTGAAAAATATAGAAAAATCACGGATCAGTCGCTTTTTCTGTACTGCACAGAGGGTACAGAAATAAAAAACAGAAAAAATACACAGCATAAAACCGATATAGTAATTAAAAAGAATGGCAAAGCCCAGACTGAGTGTGTAAAGAGCAGGAAAATGCCCTTCCAGAATCCGGTGAAGGCCAAGTATGATGAGCGGAAGCAGAATAATACTGTCCAGCCACATCAAATGGAAAAAATATGCCATATTGTAAGCCATCAATGCGTAGGAAATAGAAAAAATCAGGCCAGACGGTCTGACACGGGCACTGAGATGACTGATCAAAAAGTAGAATGTCAGACTACAGAGACTGATCTTGACAAGAATCAGAAGTTCAATTGCCTGTGGGAGCCATTCGGTTCTGAAAAAAAGCAGAATGATGTTCAGAGGACTCATCAGGTAATAGGCATATAAGCTGAGCATTTCACCCCCGAATGTTTTGGAAAAAGTATAAAAGATACTATGGTTTCCTTTATAAATTTCTCTGAGATAAGAGAAAAACTGGACATACTGATTTTCAAGATCTGACGTGAGAATGGTTTTTGTACCAAATGGCCAGATGCCAGTTATGGACAGAATGATGATCATAAGAATAAAGGGGATAAAAAAAGCCCCTGCGTAGCAGCAGAATATGAAAGTCCGGTTGTTTTTTTCATGGTGTACCTCCGTCTGGAATGACGCAATTATAGCATATACAGATGTAGGGGATGTTATGATTATATTAAAAGAAAAAGACGATATTATTTACGGTACGGGCAAAGACAGAATACAGGCGTTCTGGCTTGATGTTGACGGATGAATCATGTATGATAGAAGGCAGAGTTGCTGAAAATGCAATACAGATAGAAAACAGGAGAATTATTTTATGAGATTAAGAAATATACCTGGCGCAAAAGCTGCCATTACAGGAAGTAGTTATGTTGTACAGAATCCTGAAGAGTGGAAAGGTAAATGGAAGCAGTGTTTTACAAAAGAACAACCGCTTCATATAGAGGTTGGAATGGGAAAAGGCCGTTTTTTGATGGATATGGCGAGCCTTCACCCGGAAATCAATTATGTAGGTGTTGAGATGTATGACAGTGTTCTGCTTCGTGCACTGCAGAAGAGAGAAAGAATGGAAGCAGACGGAGAAAAACTGGATAATCTGAAGTTTATGTGTATTGATGCAAGGATTCTTCCGGATATTTTTGAAAAAGGAGAGGTACAACGTATTTATCTGAATTTTTCTGATCCGTGGCCAAAGGCACGTCATGCAAAAAGAAGACTGACTTCCAGAGAATTTCTGGCTCGTTACAGTCAGATTCTGACAACTGGTGAAACGGTAGAATTTAAAACGGACAATAAAGATCTGTTTGAATTTTCCCTCGAGGAAGTGACAGAAGCGGAAGGATGGACTCTTCTGGCACATACCTTTGATCTGCATCACCAGGAGGATATGATGGTGGGAAATGTCATGACAGAATATGAAGAAAAGTTTTCTTCTATGGGAAATCCCATCTGCAAGCTGATTGCACGATGTGAAGAATAATTGCATATTAATATAGAAAGAATGATCCGGACAGGAAATGAATGTACTGTCCGGATGGAAGTTACAGGAGTGGTAACTGCATGGGCTGCAAGAAAGGAAAATGCCACCGACAGGCATTGCTCGCACAGTTCTGTTATGAGCATCAGAAACTTGAATGCTGCATGCGAAAAATTCGTAAAAATGCGGAAGAACTATGTAAAATACTGGATTCCATGCCACCGAAAAAAGAAAAAGAAAAGGAGAATAAAAAATAATTAAAAAAATTATAAATTTTTTCTTGACTTTTAGTCTAGGGTTTCATATAATAGTTTTTGCGTTGAGAAAATAGCCAATGCAAAATTTTATAAAGTATGCGCTTTTAGCTCAGTTGGTAGAGCACCTGACTCTTAATCAGGGTGTCCAGGGTTCGAACCCCTGAAGGCGCACTAAGAACACTGTTTTTGTAGACACAGGAGCTACGGGGACGGTGTTTTTTTGTTCATGAAAATAATAAAACAAAGTATTTGTAAAGGCAGGCAATATATGAGGACTCTACTGGTTGGAAATACGGGGTATATTACAAATAAATTTGTTGAGGAAGCATTTCCGGAAAGCCTGGTAATGGTAATGGGAGATACTAATATCAGGAAAAATCGTAAGAAAAATCTGTTTGTGCGTCCGTTTGTGAAAAATGAAAAAGAACTGGAAGATATTTTCAGCACATATGATTTTGAACAGATCATTTATTTCTCCAATTATCTGACATTCCATGGAGAAACACGTGGAGAAGCTGAGATGCTTCGTAAAATACTGCAGTTGTGCAGAGGAAAAAGAAATATGCGTATTGTATATCTGACAGGTCCTGAACGCTTGTATGATGTTCCGACAGGAAAAACACTGTTGGTTTCCGAAATGGAAAATCTGTGCAGAGAATACGCAAAACTTTATAAGATCACTGTAAAAATAATTCGGTCTCCTTATTTATATTCAGAACAGTATGAGAAAGATTTCCTGAATACGGTTTTCCGTGAAATTTCAACAGAGCAGAAAATAACCTTTCAGGAAGATGAGTCACAGAGAATGTTTTTCATGTCAATGCAGGATCTGGCAGAACTTATGTATAAAATTTTTGATAACTGGGATGAGGATGAAGAAATTCTCAATATAGCGGATGGGTTTGATCATTGCTTTAAGGATCTGGGAGATAAACTGACAGAATTGTGTCCTCATCTTAAGGTTTCATATGCACGATACAGCATAATGGAAAATATGTTAAAGGATGACAAAATAATCCGCTATAAATACGGCTGGTTTCCTAAAATCTCAATATTGGAAGAGATTCCGGAGCTTTACGAACATTATCAGGAAAGAAATAATATAAAGGCAGGCCGACTGGATAGTTTAAAACATATTTTGTCAAAATATAAAACAGTTGTGAGAGCTGCGGAGTTTGCGGCATTTTTTATTTTGTTTGAATTGCTGAATGGAATAGCCGGAAATCAGGCACAGTTTAAAATGATCGATCTTCGTCTGATTTTTGTTATGTTGTTTGGCAGTACGTATGGGATCAATTATGGAATTGCAGCGGCAGCGGCAGAAAGCTTATCACTTATACGTGCGTTTGAAGCAGAAGGAAGCAGCTGGTATGTACTGTTCTATGAACCTTCAAACTGGATTCCATTTATCTTTTATTTTGCGGTTGGAGCGATCTGCGGTTATATCCGGATGAAAAATAAGGATAATGTACAATTTATTAAAGAAGAAAATAATTTGCTTCAGGAGAAATTTCTTTTTACCCGTGAAATGTATCAGGAAACCATAGAGGATAAAAACCTGTATAAAAAACAAATACTTGGAAGTAAAGACAGCTTTGGAAAGATTTTTGATATCACAAGAAAACTGGATGTGATCCAGCCGCAGGAACTATATATTGAAACGATCCGTGTTCTGGAAGATGTTTTGGAAAATAAAACCTTTGGACTTTACACATTGAATCGGGAAAATGGTTATGGACGTCTGGAGACAGCATCCGCACAGGTGCAGGGAAATTATCCGAATTCGATAAAACTGAGTGAGTATTCAGCTGCAATGGAAGAACTGGAAAATGGAAATGTGTGGGCAAACCGGGAATTCCTGGAAAAATATCCTATGTATATGGCGGGAGTCCGGAAAAACGGAGAGCTCGTAATGCTGATCTGTATTCAGCAGGTCAGTCGCGAGCAGATGTCATTGTATTTCCTGAATCTTTTCAAGATTCTTTCCGGCCTGGTGGAAACGTCTCTTCTGCGTGCATTGGAATATCAGAAAGCAGTGGAATATCGACAGTATGTGAAAGGAACGCATATATTAAAAACAGAATATTTTGAAGAGCGGTTGAAAGTACAGCATGATATGCGGGAACAGAAGCTGGCATCTTACGTATTGCTGAAAGTTGAATATTCGGAAATGTCACTGAAGGAAGCAGATGAGATTCTGCGCTCCAAGGTGAGAGAAAATGATGTCTGGGGAATCTCGGAAAGCAAGGAATTATATCTGATGCTGGTTCAGACGGATAAAGAAGCTCTTCCGATCATCCTTGCAAGGCTGAAGCAGGCCGGGCTTGTGTGCAGACAGATAGACGAAGAGCTTACAGGCAATAACAGAACAGGAGAAAACAAATGATCCGGACAGTAAGTGGAATCGTGCTGCTCATCCTGCATCTGACGGTTTGTATTCTTATATGGGCAGGAATCAGAAGTGGTATGCTTAAAGTAAAAAAATACCTGATAATACCTGTGATTTTTGTACCTGTATGGGGAGCTTTAAGCATGTTGATCCTCCATCTTCAGGTTTTTAGCAAAGCTGAAAACAGCAGAAAAATAGGTATAGAAAAGCTTCAGGTCAATGAAGAGATATACAAAAATAACTTCAGGTTAAGGGAAGAAAATGATCATGATATTGTTCCCCTGGAGGAAGCACTTCTGATCAATGATCCGGAAAAACGCAGAAAGCTGATCATGGATATTCTGAATGATGATCCTTCAAAATATATCGAACTTCTGGAGAAGGCCCGGATGAATGAGGATGTGGAGGTTGTTCATTATGCGATCACTGCCATGGTAGAACTGTCTAAGGATTATGACAGCAAACTGCAGACTTTTGAACGCACATATGCAGCTGCACCGGAGGATCCGGTTGTACTGGATGAGTATTGTGATTTTATGGAAGAATATCTGCAGCAGGGATTGCTTGAAAAACAGGTGGAACATATGCAGAGAAATCAGTACACACAGCTTCTTCAGAAGAAGATCAAAACAGATATGAATTTCCACAGCTGTTTGTGTCTGGCAGACAATTTAATGAAGCTTAAAGATTACTCAGGAGCTCAGCAGATTCTGGATGTTATAGATAAAAAATGGCACAGAAGAGAAGAATACTGGGTGAGAAAAATCCAGTTATTTGCAGAGCAGAAAAATGGCAGGGCAATTCAGGCAGCTCTGAAACAGATGAAAGAGGAGCATATTTATTTGTCTTCAAAGAGTAAGGAGGTTCTGGCTTTTTGGTTAGATTCATAAAGAAGATCAGGAATTTTCAGTTTAAGGGGATCTTGATGATCCTGGGCTGTTTTATACTGATCGCAGCTGTGCTTTTTGCAGAAAGATCTGGGGTTCAATACCAGGAAAAAAAGAGACAGATTTCTTATATAGATAAGGATAAAATCATAACAGAAAAAGAGGCGGCAGATTCATTAAAAAAGACATGTCTGGTTTTGCGTGACAGCAGCCAGGAAGAGAGTGAACAAGCCTGGATAGAGTTTCAGCGTATTTTTATGGATATGCGTGTTGGAACTGATGTGATTGATATACAAAAGGATACAATTCCCGATCTGGACGCCTATGAGACAGTTGTGCTTCTGCTCAGTGATCTTGATCCGTTAAAAGAGAAGGTTCTGGATATCTGTGAATGGGTAGAAGATGGTGGAAGTGCAATGTTTGCGCTGACACTGCAGAAGAATACATATGTGTCTCTGATAGAGCAAAAGCTTGGAATTATCTCATCAGGTTATGAGAATACAGAAGTGGATAGCATCTACTTTGATAAGGAGTTTCTGATCGGTGGCGGACAGGCTTATACGATCATGGATCCATATGACTCCGCATGGGAAGTGGAACTTGCGGAAACCGCAAGGGTTTATGCCAGAGTTGGAGATCAGAGTGGAACACCAGTAATCTGGGAAGAGGATTATGGCAAAGGCAGATTTGTAGTTGATAATTTTGGATTATATGAAAAAGCGGTCAGAGGCTTTTATGCTGCTTCTTATAGTCTACTTACGGATGCGGGAGTTTATCCTGTGATCAATGGCTCTGTGTTTTATCTGGATGATTTTCCTTCCCCGGTACCGGGAGGAGATGGTACCTATGTCAGACGTGATTATAACACTAATATTGCAGATTTTTATTCCAATATCTGGTGGCCGGATATGATGTCACTTGCAGCAGAGCATGGCGTCAGATATACGGGTGTGATGATCGAAAACTATGAAGATGAGACAGATGGAGAAATCGTAAAACAGACAGACACACAGAGATTTCAGTACTTTGGAAATATGATCCTGCATCAGGGTGGAGAACTGGGCTACCATGGGTATAACCACCAGCCATTAAGTCTGTCAAATGTGGATTATGGAGATGTTCTTCCATATAAGACGTGGATAAGTATGAAAGCAATGCAGGATGCACTTGGTGAACTGATCCGTTTTGGAAAAGAGATGTTTCCCGGAACAGAGCTGTCGGTGTATGTACCACCTTCAAATGTACTCTCAGAAGAAGGAAGAAAAATGCTGGCTGAAAAATTTCCGGAGATCCGAACAATAGCAAGTAACTATTTCTCTGGTGAATACGCATATGTACAGGAGTTTGAGACGGCGGATGATGGGATTGTTGAACAGCCTAGAATCATATCCGGTGCGATCATTGATGATTATATGCAGATGGCAGCACTTTCAGAACTGAATATGCATTTTGTAAACAGTCACTTTATGCACCCGGATGATCTTCTGGATAAAGATCGTGGAGCTGCACTGGGATGGGAAAAACTAAGAGCAAGACTGGATGAATATATGACCTGGATGAATGAATCAGCACCGTCACTCCGTAATCTTACAGGTTCGGAACTGGCAGGAGCTGTTCAGCGCTATGGTGCCCTGACCGTAGACAAAGAGATCACAGATCAGGAGATCAGAATTCATCTTGGAAATTTCTATGATGAAGCCTATCTGATGGTCAGAATCAATGATGGTACACCGGGACAGGTTACAGGCGGCGAACTTACAAATGTTACTGGAAATCTTTATCTTCTGCACGCGCAGGAGAGTGAAGTGGTGATTGAGCGAAATTGAGGAGAAAACAGTGAAGATCTGTCTGATTTTGGAGGGATGTTATCCCTATGTGTTTGGTGGGGTTTCCACCTGGATGCACCAGTATATCAATAAAATGAAAGAACATGAATTTGTATTGTGGGTGATTGGTGCAAAGGCAGAAAACAGAGGAAAGTTTGTTTATGAGTTTCCGGAAAATGTTACGGAAGTACATGAGGTTTTTCTGGATGATGCGCTGAGGATGAAGGATGCCGGCAGGTTAAGACATTTATTTTCTGATGAAGAAACACAGTCTCTCAGGGAATTGATGCTCTGTGGGAGACCGGACTGGGAAGTTTTATTCCGGCTGTATCATGATAAACATATGAACCCAATGTCATTTCTGAAGAGTGAGGAATTTCTGCAGATCCTTATAGAATGCTGCGAAGAACACTATCCGTATATTGCATTTGCAGACGCTTTTCATACCATGCGTTCAATGCTGCTCCCGGTGCTGTATCTGATGGGGACAGAAGTGCCGAAGGCAGATGTATACCATGCAATCTGCACCGGTTATGGAGGTCTTCTTGCCTGTCTGGGAGGTTATGTGAACAAAAAAGACGTGCTTCTTACAGAACATGGGATTTATACACGTGAAAGAGAAGAAGAGATCATCCGTGCCAAATGGGTGGTGCCATCTTTTAAGAAACAGTGGATTTCTTTTTTCTATATGCTGTCAGATATGATATATCAGAGAGCATTTCGCGTGACCAGTCTTTTTACCAACGCTATGCATACGCAGGTAAGCATGGGTTGTGATAAAGATAAATGCAGAGTGATATCTAACGGAATAGACTATGACCGACTGTCAGGGATTCCGCTGAAAGAGCCAGATGGCTGGATTGATATTGGCGCGGTAGTAAGACTGGCACCGATCAAAGATATCAAAACGATGATATATGCATTTTTTGAGTTGTCAGCGAGGGTACAGAATGTGCGCCTGCATATCATGGGAGGCGTGGATGATGAAGAATATGCAGAGGAATGCTATGCACTGGTTGACCAGCTGAAAATAAAAAATATAATTTTTACAGGGCGTGTAGATATTGTCAAATATATGGAAAAGCTGGATTTTACGATACTTACAAGCATTTCAGAAGGACAGCCACTATCGGTTCTGGAATCTTTTGCCGCAAGACGTCCGTGTGTGACAACGGATGTCGGATGCTGCAGAGAACTTCTTGAAGGAAGCGAGGGGGACTCTTTTGGGCGGGCCGGATATTATGTGGCACCTATGTATCGTGAGGGCCTAGCGGATGCAATGGAAAAGCTGTGTGTGTCGGAGCCAAGACGAAGAAGAATGGGAGAAAATGCGCAGAACAGAGTGAAAACTTATTACAAACATGAAGACATGATGGAGAATTATCGTAAAGTATACAGGGAGGTTGAAGAGAAAAATGGCTGGAATAGGATTTGAGCTGAAAAAACTTTTCAACAGGCGTGGACTGTTTGCGGCATTTCGGGCTTACGGATATGCCGGAGTTGTATGTACCGGACCAATGCTCCTGGGAGTTGTGCTTCTTCTTGGAGTTATGTTTTTGTGTGATATCACAGGCAGTTCAAGACACAGCAGAGAGCTTCTGGTATGTATGATCACATATACTCTGCTGGCATCCCTGACCGTCACAAGTTTTCTTTCTATGGTGGTCACCAGATTTATTGCAGATCAGTTGTATGAAGAAAATTATGAGGCAGTACTGCCTTCGTTCTGGGGCTCTTCAGGGCTTATGCTGATTGTGGGAGGTATTCTTTACGGAGTCTTTCTCATATTTTCAGGAGCCGGACTACTGGATGGATTTCTCTGCTTTGGATTTTTTGGAGAGCTGATCATTACCTGGAATGCGATGAGCTATCTTACTGCGATCAAAGATTACAGAGGAATTCTCTTGGCTTTTATCGCAGCGATCGTGGTGACATTTCTGACAGGGTGGATTCTCCTTATGACAGGGATTCCACATGTTGAGGCATTGCTGATTGCTGTTTCTGTCGGTTATGGTGTAATGATGGTGTGGGATGTGGCACTTCTGTATCAGTATTTTCCGTCGGGAAATGTAAGCGCTTTTTTCTTTCTGAGATGGGTGGATCAGTTTTTGCCACTGGCATTTACGGGTCTTTTTATCAATATCGGATTGTTTGCGCATCTGGTGATCATGTGGATGGGACCACTGCAGGTAAAAGTACAGGGGCTTTTTGTCGGGGCGCCGTACCATGACGTTCCGGCGTTGATCGCTTTTCTTACTATATTAGTTACAACTGTAAATTTTGTGGTTTCAGTAGAGGTGAATTTCTATCCGAAATATCGAAATTATTACAGTCTGTTTAACGATAAGGGTGCAATAGGAGATATTAAACAGGCCGGAAAAGAGATGCGAAAAGTCTTAAATATGGAACTAAAATATACGGCACTGAAACAGCTGCTGACTACGGCGCTGGTGATTTCGGTGGGAGGTATCCTTCTGGAGTATCTGCCGCTTGGTTTCAACGATCTGATGGAAGGATATTTCCGGACACTTTGTGTGGGATATGGCCTTTATGCGGTAGCAAATACAATGCTGCTTCTCCTGTTATATTTTACAGATTACAAAGGCGCATTGTGGTCTTCCGGGATTTTTGCGGCAGGAACTTCTGTATTTACGATAATATCCCTGTTTTTCCCACAGGTATATTATGGTTTTGGTTTTCTGGCTGGATGTGTGGCGTTTTTCCTGTTCTCAGTTCTGAGACTGGATTACTATACAAAAAGGCTTCCATATTACATCCTGAGTGTACAGCCGGTGGTTCAGGAGGACAAAACAGGTATATTCACAGAACTTGGATATTTTCTTGAAAAAAAACTAGAAGGGAGACAGGAGCTTGAGAAAATATAAAAAAGCAGCAGGATTGCTGGCAGTGTCCCTGGTCATTTCGATGTGCAGCGGATGTGTTATGGACAGAGAAAAAAGCAGCGAAAGTCAGGCAGGTGAAACAGCGAATCTGACAGATGAAGATGCAGAAATAAAAAAAGCTGCGAAACAGGACATCAATGAAGTACATCTGAGAGATAAAGATACTTTATACGAAAATGATGATGAGACCAGTGTGGTGACAATGTATCTGACTGTTTCGAGAGGAAATGTATCGGAGAATACAGATCATTCCTGGAAGGAAATCAACAATTATTCGGTATACGACTATGATGCTATGGGAGTGGAACGTTATCAGGCTGCGGCTCTTCTGCAGGTCGGGGATGAAGATGGTCCACAGCAGGGAGCGGTCGGTTATGGAGAGACTGCGCCAAATGCCACAGTGCAGGTCCGTGGACAGACATCCAGCGAATATGCACAGAAGAATTACAAAATCGAGCTGAAAAAAAACAAGGGAACCTGGCGTGGACAGAGAACGATCAATCTGAATAAACATATGGGCGAAGGAATGCGTTTCCGAAATAAACTGGCCTATGATCTGATGAAGAAAATTCCGCAGATGCTTTCGCTCCGAACACAGTTTGTACATTTGTATGTGAAGGACAATACAGATGGAACGAGTGACAGCTTTGCAGATTATGGATTATATACGCAGGTAGAGCAGCTGAATAAAACAGGAATGAAGGCTCATGGCCTGGACTCGAATGGACAGCTGTACAAAATTAACTCTTTTGAATTCTATCGCTATGAGGACGTGATCAAAAAAGAAGATGAGGTGGATTATGACCAGAAAAAATTTGAAAAACATCTGGAAATAAAAGGCAATTCTGATCACAGCAAACTGATAGAGATGCTGGATACAGTCAATGATTACTCGATACCGATTGATGAGATTCTGAACCAATACTTTGATACGGAAAATATTACCTATTGGATGGCATATCAGATCCTGACCGGAAATGTGGATACACAAAATAGAAATTCTTATATTTACAGTCCGCTTAATTCCGATACATGGTATTTTATCAGCTGGGATAATGATGGTTCTTTTATGAGAACAGAATATAAAATACGGCAATTTTCAGATCAGGGCGGCTGGGAATCCGGAATCAGTAATTACTGGGGAAATGTCTTATTTCAGAGATGCCTGAAATCACAGACATTCCGAGATAAATTAAATGATGCGATCCTGGATCTGAAGGAAAATTATCTTACAGAGGACAGGCTCACTACGATGATTGAGAGTTACAAGAGCGTTGTAAAACCCTATGCGTATTCCATGCCGGATCAGATGAATGAGCCTTTGACGGAGGAACAGTATGAGCAGGTGGCAGCTGCAATTCCCGGAGAGGTGGAAAAAAATTATCAACTGTATCTGGAAAGCCTGGAAAAGCCGATGCCATTTTATATTGGAGTACCGGTTATAGAGAATAATAAACTGAAGCTGGTCTGGGATGTTTCTTATGATTTTGATGCAGAGGATATTACATATACCGTTGAAGTTGCAAGAGATTATCTGTTTCAGGATGTTATTTACAGATCAGAGAATCAGCCGCTTCCGGAAATGGCGATGGATGTACCAGAAGCCGGACAGTACTTTGTCAGGGTGCGTGCAGGCAATAAATCCGGATATACACAGGATGCCTTTGATTATTATGTAACAGATTCCGGTAAGAATTATGGAATGAAATGCTTTTATGTCACAGAAGATAATCGGGTCGAGGAAGACACTTATGATGAAAAGTAAGAAAGAGTTATTTCGAAATGAGTGGAAATATTTGATCAGCGAGGGAGAAAAAGAACTTCTTCGTCTGCGTATGTCACCGTTTCTTCATCTGGATCCCCATGCAGATGAAGGGGGATATATGATCCGAAGCCTTTATTTTGATGATTACTGGAACAGTGCGTATGAGGAAAAAGAAGCTGGAATTCTGATGCGAAAAAAATATCGTATCCGAATCTATAATTATAGTGACAGATCCATAAAACTGGAGAGAAAGAAAAAGCATGGAAGCTATATCTTTAAAGAAAGCGCACCTCTGACTCGTGAAGAAGTAGAGAAGATTCTGGCTGGGGATTATGAATTTCTTCTGAAAAGCCAGTATCCTCTATGCAGAGAGTTTTATGTAGAGTGTGTGAGCAATATGATGCGTCCGCGTACGATCGTGGATTATGACAGAGAACCCTGGATCATGGATGAGGGGACTGTCAGAGTTACATTTGACAGAGATGTGAGAGCAGCAATTGGAAGTTTTGATATTTTTGATCCGACTTTGCCGACGCTTCCAGTGCTGGAACCCGGTAAACTTGTTATGGAAGTGAAATTTACAGAGATGCTTCCTCAGATTGTCAGAGATATTCTGCCGCCTCATGCAGCTGAATTTACGGCAGTTTCAAAATATGTACTCTGTTATGAGAAAACAAGATATATGAATGGGTTTGAATACTGGTATGAAACACAGGAAAGGGAGATATTATGAGTGTAAAAGACATGATAAAAAAGTCCGTGCTGGAATCAGGTGTATTTGATCAATATAATATTTCGAGTATTCTGGTCGCTCTGGCTGCAGCACTGGCGTTGGGAATTCTTATTTTTCTGGTATACAGAAGATTTTATACAGGCGTTATTTATTCAAGAACTTTTGCAGTGACTCTGGTAGGAATGACAGTTCTGACCTGTATGGTAACGCTGGCGATCAGCACCAATGTTGTAATTTCACTTGGTATGGTTGGTGCACTTTCTATTGTCCGTTTTCGTACTGCAGTAAAAGATCCAATGGATCTTTTGTATCTGTTTTGGGCGATCACCACGGGAATCACGGCAGGAGCCGGAATGTATGTGCTGGCGCTTCTTGCAGCAGCAATTATGATCTTTATGATAATACTGTTTTACAGCAGACAGCAGAGAGGGAAAATTTATATTGCAGTTATCCATTACAGTGGAGATGAAGCAGGAGATGAGGTTATCCGATGCTTTGGAAAACGAAAATATTTTATAAAGTCTAAAACTATGCGTAAAGAAAAAACGGAAATGGCAGTAGAGATCTTCTGTAAACAGACGGATATGGACTTTATGGAAAAAATCCGTGCGATCGAGCATGTAGATGATGTGACATTGATCCAGTATAATGGGGAATATCATGGCTAAAAAAAGAGTGATACGTTGTCTGATTATAATTCTGACAATCGTATTGGCAGCAGGAGTGGAAATGTTCTGGCTAAGCAGAAGAAAAACAATAAAACAATATAAAGAAAGTCAGGCGGCTTTTGGAAATCCGCTTATGGGATATGTCCCAAGTGCATGGTATAACGAGGTTTCGGAAGATATTTCACTTTTGTATATGGATATCACATGGGCGGAGCTGGAACCGGAAGAAGGTGTTTACAACTGGGCGTCAATTGACGAAGAAAATCAGATTTCGAGATGGCGAAAAGAGGGAAAGCATCTGGTACTCAGATTTGTCTGTGATATTCCGAGTGATGAAGAACATATGGATATCCCGGAATGGCTGTATGAGAAGAGTGGAAAGGCCGGCAAATGGTATGACGGAGAGTATGGCAAAGGTTTTGCACCGGATTATAATAATCCGACGATCATTTCCTGTCATAAAAAGGCAGTCAGAGCGATCGGAGAGCATTTTGGACAGGATGGTCTGATCAGCTATGTTGAACTTGGAAGTCTTGGCCACTGGGGAGAATGGCATGTGAACTACAGTGAGGGGATCCAGAGAATCCCAAGGGAAGCTGTAAGAGATAAATACATTCTTCCATGGACAGAAGCATTTCCTGATGCAATGATTCTTATGCGCAGACCTTTTGCAGCAGCAGAAAAGTATGGATTTGGACTGTACAACGACATGACCGGACAGCCGGAGGCCACACAGAGCTGGTTGGGCTGGATCAATAATGGTGGTGAATATGATCAGACAGGTGAAAAGAATGTAATTGTTCCAATGAAGGATTTCTGGAAAGCAGCATCTTCCGGAGGAGAATTCACGAGTTCTCTTTCAATGGAAGAAATGCTGGATACAAATCTGTCCGGGACTGTAGAAATGATCCGGGAAGCACATACTACTTTTCTGGGACCAAAGATTCCGGATGAAAACTATGTGGATGGATATAAAGAAGTTTTGAAAAATATGGGATATCGGCTGTGGATTTCAATGGCAGAACTGAAGAATACCGCTAAAGGCAGCAGATTGAAGCTGACATGGGAAAACTCAGGAGTGGCGCCGATGTACAAGGAATGGCCGGTGTATGTGTATATTGAAGATGAATCCGGCAAACTTGTTGAAAAGAGCAGGATCTCAATAAAAATATCTTCGCTGTTTCCGGGAGAAAAAGCGACTACATTGACTGCACTGGAAACGGAAAGACTGAATAGTCTTCTGGAAAAGGGATATCGGCTCTCGGTTGGGATTGAAGATCCTATGACGGAACTTCCTTGTGTTCGCTTTGCAATGGAAACTTTGTACCAGGAAGGGAAAAACTATCTCTGGTAATGAGTAAATAAAAAGAATCCATAAAAAGAAGGAGGGCCGGGCTGTCAGGCCCGGCGAGTATGAAAAAGAAAATATATGTAAAAAAGCATTTGCTTTATTTGCTTATTAATATACAGGGAATCTGTGATGAAACTGTGATGAGAAATTGAAGAAAACGTGAGGGATTTCTAAAGAAGAAATAAATTTTATTAAAGAAGCAGAAAAGCAGCTGGAAAATACAGAGACACAAAAATAAAAAGAAATTAGCCGTTGTAAAAGTCCTCCTACTCATTTATAATAAAAAAAGATTCTAAAGAGAGTTCTGTTACTGTGCACGAAGTGAACAGTAACGAATTTATAGGGAAAACAGGAGGAAAGCCTTGAAAAAAGAGTTAGTTATTGTTATTGATTTTGGCGGTCAGTACAATCAGCTGGTTGCAAGACGTGTCAGAGAATGTAACGTATATTGCGAAATCTATTCATACAAGACCGATCTTGAGAAGATTAAAGCGATGAATCCTAAGGGAATTATCCTTACCGGCGGCCCGAACAGCTGCTACGAAGCAGATTCACCGACTTATCAGAAGGAGCTGTTTGAACTTGGTGTTCCGGTTCTTGGACTTTGCTATGGCGCTCAGCTTATGATGCATGTCCTTGGCGGTAAAGTTGAAAAAGCAGATGTCAGCGAATATGGTAAGACAGAATTGCTGGTTGACAAAAAAGACTCCAGCATTTTCAAAAACGTATCAGAAAAAACAATCGTTTGGATGAGCCATACAGATTACATTTCCAAAGCGGCACCTGGATTTGAAATCTCTGCACATACAGCAGACTGCCCGGTAGCAACAGCAGAAAACGCAGAAAAGAAACTGTATGCAATTCAGTTCCATCCGGAAGTACTTCATTCTGTAGAAGGAAAGACAATGCTGTCCAACTTCGTACTGGGTGTATGTGGATGTGCCGGTGACTGGAAGATGGATGCTTTTGTTGAGCATACGATTAAGGAAATCCGCGAAAAAGTTGGCGATGGCAAAGTACTTCTTGCCCTGTCCGGTGGAGTTGATTCTTCTGTTGCAGCAGGTCTCCTTTCCAGAGCAATCGGAAAGCAGCTTACCTGCGTATTTGTAGATCATGGCCTTCTCCGCAAAGACGAAGGTGATGAAGTGGAAGGCGTATTCGGACCAAACGGACAGTTCGATTTGAATTTCATCCGTGTCAATGCGCAGCAGAGATACTATGATAAACTTGCCGGTGTAACAGAGCCGGAAGCAAAACGTAAGATCATCGGTGAAGAATTTATTCGTGTATTTGAAGAAGAGGCAAAGAAAATTGGAGCAGTTGATTTCTTAGTACAAGGAACAATTTATCCAGATGTTGTTGAAAGTGGTCTTGGTGGAGAATCTGCGGTTATCAAATCACATCATAATGTTGGTGGATTACCAGATCATGTTGACTTTAAAGAAATCATTGAACCATTACGTGATTTATTCAAAGATGAAGTACGTAAAGTTGGTTTAGAATTAGGAATTCCTGAATACTTAGTATTTAGACAACCATTCCCAGGACCAGGTCTTGGTATTCGTATCATTGGTGAAGTCAATGCTGAAAAAGTAAAAATCGTGCAAGATGCAGATGCAATCTATAGAGAAGAAATCGCTAATGCAGGATTAGACCGTTCAATCGGTCAATACTTTGCTGCTCTTACAAACATGCGTTCTGTAGGAGTTATGGGTGATGAGAGAACTTATGATTATGCTGTAGCTCTTAGAGCCGTTAATACGGTTGATTTCATGACTGCAGAGGCGGCGGAGATTCCGTATGAAGTTCTGAATAAAGTGATGAGCAGAGTTATAAATGAAGTTCGTGGGGTGAATAGAATATTCTATGATCTGACGAGTAAGCCACCGGGAACGATTGAGTTTGAGTAGCTTGAAAAATCGCGGAAAAGCCCATAAATAAAGGCTTTGCGGGGTGTCGAAAAGACCAAATGGAGTGCAAATGGAGTTTAAAAATTATTTTTTTCTCTTGTTTATATTCCAGATTCACCTGCAAATTTCGTGAAATCGGTTATTCTCATAAAATAAAATTAGAGTAAATATGAAGAACAGTTTGTTTTGATTGAAGTGATTTTCGTCAAGGCAGACTGTTTTTTTGTTGCCTGCATTTAGAAAACAGATACCACAGAAAGGTTCTTTACTTTCGATGAGCTTAAACTCCATGACACAGTAATCACACTGATGGAGAATTAAAAAACAAGAAAATTTGATAAATTTCGGAAAATGATGTCCGATTTTGCATCTGCCAGTACAGAGTATATGAAG
>OHBY01000356.1_pt1 | contig 27185 bp, 23 predicted proteins | sample 1577531 | NCBI WGS metagenome assembly OHBY01 (sample SAMEA3879564, study PRJEB24766) | human gut metagenome | biome: human-associated habitat; feature: feces | place: USA | collected 1985/1987 | reverse complement strand
CCGACTGTAATCCCCGGCACTGCCCGTGGAACGCTTCCATGCTTAATGTGCAGGTCACTGGAACAAATGCTGGCAAGTGTCACCTTTACAATGGCATCTCTTTCATGCATCAGCACAGGCTTTGGCTTTTCCATTAATTCAAATTTTCCTTTTGAAACATATGTATAAGTCTGCATCATTTCCCCCACCATTTTCAAATAATATAAAGCGATTTATTCTTTCGGATTATCTCCATCACGATAAGGCACAGTAGCTGCCGGAACAACCGTTGAAGCCGGTTCGGTATGTATATCCTGATCATCAAAGAATATATGCGCTCCAAATGCTGCAAGTACTTCTGTCTTGCTGACACCGCCTAAGAAGAACGCTTCATTGATTGATACGCCCCAGTTGCGGAGTGTTTTGACTGCGCGTTCATGTGCCGGAGCATTTCTAGAAGTAACCAGTGCGGTTCGGATTGGCTGAATATCCTTTTCTTTAAACAGCTGTTGTACATAAGACAGCTTTGTCAGGAAGTTAGCAAACGGACCTTTTGCCATCGGCGTGTTCGCATTCGCTTTCTCATGTTCTTCAAATGCCTGTATTCCGTTCTTCTGAAAAATCTTTTCAGATTCGGCTGAAAAGAGAACTGCATCTCCATCAAAAGCAATACGGATCTGATCTATCTTTTGCTTTGCATCCGCATGTGCCGCTCCAGTCAAAATAAGACCTGCTGCAATTCCATCGTTAATAGCCGATTGTACATCAACAGAATTTGCTGACAAAAACAAGTCTGTCTTAAAGGCTTTTAAATAGGGAGCAATTTCCGCTCCACTTGTCAAAGTCGCTCTTGTAATATCCAAGCCATAATACTGTATAGAATTAAAGATACGAAGACATGTGTTTGCATTGTTCCGTGACATAATGATCACTTCCACCAGTCTTCCCAACCCTGTATTATTCAGTTTCAGAAAAGCTTTAATTAATTGGAAAGCAGCACCCTTCTGAAGAATCTCATTCTCATGTGTTACCTGGTAAGCCTCATATGCTTCAACGCCTTGTTCTTCGAATATTTTATTTTCCTGTTCAAGATTAAATAAAGCTCTCGAACTAATTCCTATTACAAGAGGTTTTGATAAATCATATGACATATATTCTCACCTCCGATCAAGAAAAGAATCACCTATTAATCACATCTTTCTTACATTATACGTTTCCATACTATGAGATACAAGTAAGAATATATAAGAAAAGATTATTTTTTGAATTCCACTGCGTGTTTTCTCTTCCACAGTGGAAATAAGTTACGCTGACATACGTAATTCTTTCGTTCATCTATTGCAATCGCATGAAAGAATGTCTTCCACAGATCCGTATACTCATCTTCGTACTCTTCTGTCTTTCTCAATGTCTGAAATTCTTCATCTGTCAGATATCGGAGATAGTTCTCACCATCTTTCGGATGAACACAAGCTGTTTTGCGATTATCATCTATGATCATCCACTGTTCTGAAGGCATGCGGTCTGCAAAATGTCTGCCAACCAACATAATGACATCACTTTTTGGCTCCAGATGGCTGACATAGACGTTACTTGAATTCAATCGTTCAAATCGTGCGAACTCTCTGAAATGATGGCTTTCGTTAGACACTTTACGACGCAATTCTAATATCCGCATCACACGTGGATTCGCATATTGCTGTAGTACACTCTCTCCAATTTTGAATCCGACACGAAGGAAATTATAAATTGCCTGCAGTGCATCTTCCTCGACAGATAAAGTCACCAAATAGATATTCAGATATGCTTCATCCGAAATATCTCTCCGAATCGAGCGAATTACTTTTTCTGCTTTGGAAAGATCTTGATCTACATGAATATATTCATCAAATATCGTTTGCTGAAATACAGGTTCTTTTTTTAATTGTATCTGGTCATGACCAATCAGTAAAGCTTCAGACCATGCATCATAGATACAGGTCATGATATCTTCCAGACGGTCTTTACAAGTAAATATCTTCATCAGCATACTCCAAAATCTGTCAATGTCATCTGGGTAAATGATTCATTCGCATGTTGTGTATTCCATAGATCTTTCTTGTCTACACTTATTAGTTGTCGCGTAATATAAGATGCCTCAATAGGAGTATGGTACATCTGTTTTCCACCACACGTGATGAAATAATGCGCACGCTTTAATACTACTCCCATCTTTTTCAGGCTTGCATAATCAAGTCTGCCATAACGTCTTGCATAAGTGATACGACTTGCTGATTTCGGTCCGATTCCCGGAACACGAAGCAGTGTTGCATAACTCGCTTTCTCTACTTCTATCGGGAACTGCTCCAAATGGCGAAGTGCCCAATCACACTTTGGATCAAGCATCTCATTGAAATTCGGCTGTTCTGAGGATAATAGTTCTCCTGCCTGAAATCCATAGAACCGCAATAGCCAATCAGCCTGATACAGTCTGTGTTCACGTAAAAGCGGTGGTGGCGTTCCTATCTCCGGCAACACATTATCTTCGTTCAATGGAATGTATGCTGAATAGAAGACACGCTTCAGATCAAAGCCTTGATACAATGCCTGTGTCGTCTGCAATAATGTATAATCACTCTCACCGGTCGCACCAATGATCATCTGCGTGCTTTGTCCTGCCGGAGCAAAACTACGCTTCAATCGCGACATATCACGAGGTGCCAACTGGTTCGCATTCTCCCAGGTAAGTGCATGATCCAGTGACGTGTATTTTTTATAAGATTCTAATCGATTCATCTGAGAATTCTGAGAAATGGCTTTATCCTTCTTCTGAACATTCAAGCACTCAGAAAAATGTTTTTTCGAAGCATCAGAAAAAATACCTGCATTCAAAAACTTATTCCCGCCACTTCGCTCCATATAAGCTGACTTTCCGATTGCCATTCTGTGAGATGCAATCGTACTCTGCACCTTACCCATAGGATTCAGAATGTTCTGCATGGTCTTGTTTGGAGCCAATGTATGCAATCCTTCTTCCGTGGGCAATTCAAGGTTGACACTGATACGATCCGCAAGATATCCTGCTGCCGCAAGTAGCTCGTCGGATGCTCCGGGAATCGTCTTGATATGAATGTACCCATTGAAATGATATTTCGTGCGAAGCAGCAATAATGTCTCGCACATCTTCTCCATCGTATACGTCGGATTCCTTAAGATTCCGGAACTTAAAAACAAGCCTTCGATATAATTACGCTTATAAAACTCTACTGTTAAGTCACAGATTTCCTCCGGAGTAAAAGTAGCCCGCTTTACGTCATTGCTCTTGCGATTAATACAATACTTGCAATCATAGGCACAATGGTTTGTCATCAAAATCTTAAGCAGAGAAATACATCTTCCGTCTGCTGCAAAGCTATGACAAATGCCGCATGCCTCTGCATTGCCGAGCTCTCCTTTCTTTCCCCGCCGGCTGGATCCACTTGAAGTACATGCAACGTCATATTTTGCTGCGTCAGCAAGAATCTGTAACTTTTCCTGTGTTGTATAATTATTGTTCCTAATTTCTGTATTCATATTTGCATTATACAAACATTTGTTCGATAATGCAAGTACTATTTCGAACAGACGTTCTTTTATAACTGCTCAATATGTTTTGAGCATTCTTAAAGGTTAAATGTATTTTTAAATTCTACCTTGCAAGAGTAAATTCTATACCTGTAGAATTTACTTCTGCATGGATTTTTCCTTCTTCTTTTTATAAAATACTACTGCAGATGATCCCCTGCCTGTGCAGAAGGAGGATAAAATGAATACAGGAAGACCAAAGGGTAACCAAAAACATCTTGACTTATCTGCACGTATTATAATCGAACAGCATTTAAATAACGGTGATTCATTTAGAAGTATTGCAATAGAATTAAACAAGGATCCAAGTACCATATCCAAAGAAGTCAGACGTCATTCTATTATCAGGGAAAGAAGTACAGATGCATTTGCCCCTATTCCCTGTGCAAATAATTATGATCGTTCAAAGCCCCGGACAAATATATGTAATGTCATGCATATGTGCGGTGATAATGAATGCCGGCACAAATGTGTCCTCTGCAGAAAATTCAGATGCAGCGATGTCTGTAAATTTTATAAACCAAGAGAATGTGAAAAATTAAATAAACCGCCTTATGTGTGCAATGGATGCAGCAAGAAAACGAATTGCATGATGGACAAAAAGATTTATTCTTCAAAATACGCCCAGGACACCTATGAAGCCCTTAGGACCACAAGCAGAGAAGGAATCAATCAGACACCGGAAAGTATACAGAAACTGGACATCCTGTTGTCACCGCTTCTCAAAAAAGGACAATCTATTGCCCACATCTACGCATCTCATGCTGATGAGATCGCCTGCTCCAGAAGAACCATATATTCTTACATAGACCGTGGCGTTTTTCAAGCCAGAAACATAGATCTGCGCCGTAAAGTGGTATACAAGCAGCGGAAAAGAAAAACTACTGCCAGCCTTAAAGACAGAAGTTTCCGAAAAGATAGGAGCTATAAAGAATTTCTGGAATATATCGCAGCGAGCAAATCTGTTTATGTAGTCGAGATGGATACCGTTGAAGGAGCAAAAGGTACCAGTCCCTGCTTTCTGACTATGTTCTTTCGAAACTGTAGCCTTATGCTTATGTTTCTTTTAGAAGAACAGACCCAGAAAGAAGTAACCAGGATTTTTGATCATTTAACAGAATTACTTGGAATTGAACTGTTCCAGAAACTTTTCGAAGTGATACTTACGGACAACGGACATGAATTTCAGGACCGGCAAAGTCTGGAATATAGCAAAAATGGGGAAGTACGCACACGTATTTATTATTGTGATCCCAACCGTTCTGATCAAAAAGGTGCTCTTGAAAAGAATCATGAATATATAAGGTATGTCCTTCCAAAAGGAACAAGCTTTGAAAAAATGACAGACAAGACAACGCTGCTGTTATTAAATCATATCAACAGCGAAAAACGGGACAGCCTCAATGGACACAGTCCATATGAAGTATCCCGTCTCCTGCTGGATAACAGACTTCATAAAGCATTAGGATTGGCAGAGATACCGGCCGATGAAGTCACATTGATACCAGCATTAATAAAATAATAATAACAATACAGGCACAGGCAAGTTTCATTGCATAGAATTTAGTCTTTCCAACAGACATGTGGAATTTAGTCCTGCACACTATTTCCAGATGTCCTTTTATCATGCAAAAAACTATGCTGTTTATGCCGTATAAAAGCATTATATACTAAAAAAATTAAGTTGTGTATCTCCGAAAATAGAATTTAATCCCGCATAAAATCAAGGTATGTTAGAATGTAGAATTTACTTTTTCATTCAAGCGAGCATTCTTAAATCACCTGAAAAATCAAGATTTTTTCTCTATTATCCTCACCCGGAAACAAATCTGAAGTATTAATCTCATCATAAAAAATCAACTGTTCCTGAGTCATTAAAATACTGATATATTCTTCTGAAGGATAATAGAAAAATAATAATATATCTCTCGGATTTTCATAATAAGATTCGTAAATCCTCGCTAAAACTGACTGTAATATCTCTACAGAAAAAGGATTAAAAAAGTAACAGCGATCCACTTCCGACGGAACTTCATAATTTTCTGCACTGCACAATACAAACTCCGTGCGCGATGCGGAAACGGATACTTCTTTATTATCTGCTGCTCCTTTATAAATCCGTTCATCATACTCTACGCCTATTGTCTTGCATCTTGTTTGATACGAAAGATAAAAACATACCCGCCCTTTTCCGGTTCCATAGTCAATTAGAGTATTATTTTTCCTGATCAGTCCACTGTTTGCCAGGCGCTCCAATACCATATAAGACGTTGGTTCATAAGGATATCGATACTGATCTGAATGAGAGTCATCCCGCCCGGTTGTCTTTATCTTCAGGAGTTTATCCCATTGTGTTTCATTTTGATTCATTTCTTTCGATCCTTCATTTTTATGTTTGAAATATCACCCGGTATTTTCCCAAGTTCTGTTACCATGTACATAATCTGGCTTCCTTCTTCTTTCAGCCACTTAATTGACTTTTTATAATCCGGGAACACCTTCTCCACCTCCGACCAAAATGCTTTCGAATGATTCATCTGTTTTCTATGGCACAATTCATGAACCACAACATAATCCAACACCTCAGGAGGCGCAAGCATCAGCAGACAGTTAAAATTTAAATTCCCTTTGCTGCTGCAGCTTCCCCATCTTGTTTTCTGATTTCTGATGGTTATATTCCCGTAAGTGACTCCGATTATTCTTGCGAAATATTCTACTCTAGCCGGAATTATTTTAAGAGCCTGGTCTGCAAGTGCCTTGATTTTATCGAGTGTCACGTTTTCTACATTTCCCGATTCAACACTTTTCTTCTTTACTTTTATTTCATTCATCTGTTTGCTTATCCAAGCTTCATTCTTATTAAGAAATTCCTCAATGTATTTCTCTGTGACACCATACGGAGCCCTTACAGTGACACTTAGATCAGAATTTACCTGAATAGCTATAGTTTTTCTTCGGGATTTAATTACTGTAACTTCCATAAAATGTACCTTTATAATAAATTTTTATATATTCTTTTGCATCTGATTGCGTACCTTATCAATCAACGTAACATCCGGTGGTTCTGTAAATGTCAGATAACTTGTCGTTAATATCTTTCCCGGTATACCTTTATCACGCAATTCAGCTAGTACTTGCTTTAACGGTACCAGTCCACCTTCGGTAATAAATGCCACGCTAATATAAAAAGCATCACAATGTCGAAACTCTCGCTCAATTGCAACAGATACTTTTGTAATCATTTATAATTTCTACAATATCATTTAACGTACTAACTCAAATTATATCATATATATGTTTGTCTGTGGAAATAAAGTGCATGGATTAGGATGAGTAGATTATTTAATTGTGAAATGGTTTCCAAAATATATTCGTTTCTTTTTATTGACTTTTTGCTACTATGGGGGTACAATCGTAGCTAAGAAATGGGTTTTTTACTGAGTAATGTCTTCGGGCTGGAAAAGGGTGCTCGTTTCTTTTTTTATGTTCATTATATCATACAGATACATTTTACCATCTTTTGCATGTCGAATAACCATTATTACATTAAAAACATTATATCTTTCAATTTCCCCAACTTCATTAAACACTGGCAAAGCAAATCTTGACTCATAACGATACCAACCATACATTGCATCTATAGTATGTTTTTCTTTATAATTTTCAGTAAATTTCTTTCCGGCTGCAATTTCAATCAATTCTGGTAATCCCTGTGCGGCATTAGCTTTTGCCTTCGCATTTGCTCCTTTTAAAATATGTGTATAATTTGAATGAGTATACTCATCCGGTAAATCTGTTCCAATATAAACTGCATCATTGCTGTCATCAATTGTGTAGATATCTCCTACATATTGTTTTAGATATTTTTCAACATCCTCCCATTTTACAGATCTTTTCCCTTTGAATATGATGTCATGAATAAATACCGTTTTCTTTCCATCTATATCCTCGATTACATTTACTTTTCTTTCCACGTCTACCTCCTTCTGCTTTACTTGAATACACGCAATGCGTTATTTATTGTTAAAAAAATAATATTCAATCCTAATCATCCATTCGTTTTATTCGACATTCCGTTTCTGCTCTATAATTTAATAAACGCAACAAATATTCCGGAAGTTCTCTTTTCTCTGCTTCCCAATCCTGAACTGTACGATACGGAATACCATAGTAATCGCTAAACTCACGTCTGTTCATTCCCATTTTTTCTCTTAATTCTTTTACTTCTTTCCCTCTGCTCATCATTTAACTCTCCTATCTAAATAACGCATTGCGTTACTTAATAGTACCCGATATAATCTTTGTTGTCAATATTCGGACGCGCCGATGTTCGAAAAAGATCCAACATATTATCCAGATATATTTCTTCTCTGACATGGATCTGATATTCCGGTTTAGTCACATAATACAACAGAAATTCCAAAATCAGTACACTTCCAAGTCCTCGTCCTTCAATCTTAAAATTAGAAAATCCCATTGGCATATAAATATCTTGGATATCAGTCATACTAATAAACCCAGGGTTCTCCATTGCTTTGGAGAAAAGATAGCCTTCTCCTGCGCCTGGCACTACACAGACATGATCCTGACAATTTTCTCCCAAATTTTTCCGACTAACTGTTTCATAACAAGCTTTTCTATCTTTACAACCAAACCAAAAGCATTCATTGCATAGGAATTCCACTTTTGCTTTTTGCTGTGCATTCATCTTGTTTAGTTGCGCGAATTTTTTATTAAGCCAATCAAATAACGAGCTACAGCTCCCAGGAACCCTCCCGTTCCGACTATAATACAATTCATCATTTTTTGTCTCTCCTACAAGTAATACATTAGTTAATGTCTGCTTTATTATACCATCTGTAATACTGATCTGCATCAAAACTAGCTTTAGTTTGTAAATAATACATATTTCAACTTTCCTATCTATATGATAAATGTACCTTTTTAAGGCCTGTGGCATCTAAGGACTTTTTGCATATAGAAAAAGCTCTGCGTACTTCTCACACGCAGAGCTTAAAATCTTCTTAAAAGAATATCATTATTTGCTTTCTGGAATAGAATCTTTTCCTACTGTCATCATCAGAATGATTGCTGCTATAAAGCTTACAGCACATGCGATAATTGCAGCAAGAACAGAAGAATCAAAACCTGTCTGAGGATTAATTACCTGAAGCCATCCAAAGATTCCGTTTGTTCCATATACATACTGTTTTACTCCACCAAATCCGATGATAGCACCACCAATACCAGATGCAAGACAAGCTAACATAAATGGTTTTTTAAACTGTAATGTTACACCGTAAATGGATGGTTCTGTAATACCAACCATTGCAGAAATAATAGCTGGTCCACAAACACTTTTCAGTTTTTTGTTCTTTGTTCTAAGCATAATCATAAGAACAACTCCTGCCTGTCCAAATGCAGATGCAAGACCAGCAATTGTGATAGGATCGTAACCCAATGTTGCAAGATTGTTTACAGAAATTGCAACAAATCCCCAATGAACTCCAAACATAACACATACCTGAATAAGTGCTCCGTATAAGAAACCTGAAATAGTCGCATTCAGATTGAACAGTGCTGTAAATGCTGCACCGAGTAAGTCACTTGCAAATGTTGCAATCGGTCCAATGATCAGAAATGCAAGAATAATACTAATTAAAAGTGTCAGCGCAGGAACAGCAAATGTTTTGAACAGGTCACTAATTCTTTTTGCAAAGAATTTCTCGATTTTTGCTGCAAAATAGCAAGTTAGAATTACTGGAATTACAGAACTTGCATAGTTCATTAAAAGAACCGGAATTCCAAGGAATTCTACATATACATCTGTCTGGAAGATAGTACCGCTGAACAAAGTATAAAGTGCATCTCCAGCCATGATTGTTGTTAGAGACGGATATACCAAAGCTGCTCCGATTGCCATTCCGATAAACGGTGTTCCGCCAAATTTCTTCATTGAAGTATATCCTAGGAATATTGGCAGGAAGTTAAAGAAACAATCTCCAACAATGTTTAACATCTGATATGTTGTTCCGGATGTAGTTGCAAGCAATCCTGTTGCAGCAAGAAATGCAAGCAGTCCCTTGATCACACCTGTTGCTGTAAGCATTCCAAGTACCGGCGTAAACACACCACTGATCACATCAATAAACTGGCTGGAAATCTTTTTCTTTTTCATTTCCTGTTTGAATTCTTTTGCATCTTTCAGTTCAATTTCATTTTCCGTTGTCCCCATCATTGTCTGCAGTTCGTTATAAACGTCTGCTACGTGCTGTCCGATTACGATCTGATACTGACCTCCGCCTTTTACGATAGAAAGAACCCCGTCAATTGCTTTCACTGCTTCGTCATTCGCCTTTGTCTCATCTTTCAGCTGAAAACGCAGTCTTGTTGCACAGTGATATACACTCTCAATATTTTCCTGACCGCCAACTTCTTTGAGAATACTTTGAATCATTTTCTCGTACTTCATTTTGTTTTCCTTCCTCTCTCTTTAAAATTTTTATCTAAAAAAACCGTTTGGTCTTTTTTCAAATGTAATGGATATTCTTCTTCAGTAACAAGAGTGAATTTACAATCACGCGTTGCCGTGATTCTGATTTCATCAATATTTCCTTCCTTCCACTTCATATCCAGTACTGCGCCTGATTTCAGGCATATCCCATTGACTTCTCCATTCAAAAGACTGTTCGGTAATGCCGGTAAAAGAAATACTTTGTCTGAATAATCCTGTATAAGCATCTCCAGTAACCCACAAGCTCCTCCAAAGTTTCCGTCAATTTGGAATGGCGGGTGATTGTCGAACAGATTATTTAAAGTTGCATATTCAAGCAATTCCTTTAAGTTTTTCCAAGCTTCTTCTTTCTCCCACAGTCTTGCATAAAACAGGATGATCCATGCTTTGCTCCATCCAGTATGGCCTCCACCGTATTTCAGCCTGCGCTCAATCGTCTGTTTTGCAGCCTGAGCGAGTTCCGGTGTCTTATCCATACGTATCTGTCCTGCAGGATATAATGCAAACAGTTGTGAAATATGTCTGTGTCCGGGTTCGACTTCATCATAATCTTCACTCCATTCCTGAATCTGTCCATATTTACCGATTTGCAATTCTGGCATATGATTCAGTCGCTCATTTATTGCTTCATTCAGATCATTCGGGAGTTGATTTTCTTCCGTAATCTCCAGATAACCATTAAAAAGTTCTCTGATGATTTCTGTGTCCATAGAAGCTCCCATGCAGAGACATCCCGCCTCTCCTTTTTGATTCAGATAGATATTCTCAGGAGAACTGGATGGTCCCGAAATCCATTTTCCATGAGCATCTTTTACCATGTATTGAAGGAAAAACTTAACAGCATCTTTCAGTATTCCATAATATTCCTTCAAGAACTCCCTGTCTTTTGTATATTTGTAATGTTCAATCAGATGCAAACAGAACCAGGCACCGCCCATTGGCCACAGGGTAGATGATACATGATTGTCCTGAGGTGCACAGTCTCCCCAGATATCTGTGTTATGGTGACAACAGAATCCATCAATTCCATACATCTTCTCAGCAACGTCTTTGCCGTGCGGATACATTCTTTGCAAATGTTCTAACAAAGGCATGTGGAGTTTAGATAACCCTGTTTTTTCAGCAATCCAGTAATTCATCTCTATATTGATATTAATTGTATACTTGGACCCCCACATAGGCTCAAATTCTTCATTCCAGATTCCTTGTAGATTTGACGGAAGACTTCCTTCACGGCTAGAGCTGATCAGAAGATATCTTGCAAAATTATAATATGTATTTATTAATTCAATATCTTCTATGCCATTACGCATTTGCTCAAGTCTTTCCGGTGTTGTCAGATGCTCATAAGAGTCTTTATAATTCAATTTCAGATTACTTTTTTCATAGTAAGATAAATAATCTTTTATATGACGCTCTTGTAATGTTCCATAAGATTCTTTTTCAGCATTACTCAATACATCCATACACCACTGAAGCGGTTGTTCACTTCGGAACGATGTTCTTGCTGTGATAAACAGTGTTGCTTCTTTGGCATCCTCTACTAGTAAATGGCTTCCCATTCGTGAAATTTTGCCATTTTTAGTTCTTACCTGTACAAGTAGTTCAAATGCAATCCCATGATCTCCACCTTGTTTTCCATATAAACGGATTTTATTGCCATCCAGGACTTCAGTACCATCACAGAAAGATGAACCACGTCCTGATCGGTTATCTTTTCTTGTTAAAGATAAATCAAAATTAAGAAGTTCGCCATCTATGGATTTCATCTGATATACAATTATGTGATCTGGATTGCTGGCAAAAAACTCTCTTTCGTATTTTCCTTTTTCCGATTCATATTGAATTTTTCCAACGGCTCTTGAAATATCTAATTCTCTGTTATACGTTTGAACTTCTACGCTTTCATGCTGAACGCTTAAAAGTCCCCCTTGATCCTTTTTGAAGATCGTTTTGCCTCTCTGTTTGTAAAAATCTATCCAAACGTCCCCAAGTGTCTGATAATGTCGCATATGCGGATATGTTGCATACATACTTCGCTCTGCGAGAAGTTCGGCCTGTTCGATTTCTCCATTTAATAAGAGTTCACGAACTTTTGGATAGTTCTCTCGCGCATCAGGATTTACACGTTCCATAAAACTTCCGGTCCAAACAGAATCTTCGTTAATTTGAAGTCGTTCCGTTCCGATTTTTCCAAATACCATTGCTCCGAGAAATCCATTTCCTATCGGCAATGCTTCATTCCAATCTTTAGCTTCTTCACGAAAACATATTTTATTCATTTCTTCTTCCTCATCTTTTCACTACGCTTTCTTGAATCTGTTGTTATTATAACAATAAAAAAAAGAAAGACTGAAAAGTTTCTATTTTGCGAACTTTCCAGTCTTAAAAATTATGGATGATTTCATTTTTCCATTGGGAATCCGTATTTATTTTGATACGCAATTGCAATTCGTTCAATTAACAGCTGATATAAAACAGGATGGTTTTGGACTAAATCCTTATATTCCCAATCAATACATAGATCAACTCGAGGGTCTTTCTCCATTTCTCTGTTTGAAGTAAACAGAACTACTTTTGCTTTTGTTTCTTCAAAACACTTCTTTGATGGAGCATCTGTCAGATGCGTATACTCACTAATATACCTTCCGGAATTTGAAAAAATAAGCAGTAGTGTATTTTCTTTTGCATGACTAATATACTCTACTTGTTTTCTGTCATTTGTAGTTGTGTAAATGAACTTCTGGTAAAAAGACATTTTATGTTGAAAATTCAATGCAGCAGTCTCTGAATATCCTTCTCCAAATGCAGCTACTTCTTCATAATCATGAATCAACGTGACCAAGTGATCTATTTTTTTAGAGTCAGTATTGAAAAATAAATAGCGAATATCTGAAAACAGCACATCCAGATATTCTTCCGTTCCTTTTTGCAATATATAATCTGTAATATTTATCGTATTTAGATCTTTTATGTAAACTTCTCTTTTCCCTCTACTGTATGCTTCTGCTTTAAATTCTTTGTAATCCTCAAATCCTAATTGCTTAACGAATTTGGAGATTGTAGATTTTGAAACAGAGCATAAATCAGCCATAGCACCTATGGAAATGTTATTCAATTGATGAATATGTTCCAGCATAACTCGAGCAATATGATGTTCTATTGATTCAGGTGACATCTCACCGGTTATTGATGATAGTCTTGTATATAGTGTGCCCATATATTTTCTCCCTCATGATTTTCTCTTGTGGTGATTCTGTTTTCATAATAACATAAAATGTTTAGGGAAGTACAGTAAGATTACCAAAGATGAATTAATCACGTTGATGAGTGTTCTTGTAAATCCGATATGCGGAAATCTCCTGGAAATTTCTTTCCATCTTCTATTTGTTGCACACTACCGTTATCTTACCGATTATCAATTTTCTCCGGAAACATATCATGATTACTCATACGATTCCATGCAACCTGCTCCCAGTTGGTACCTGGCTTTCCATAATTACAATACGGATCGATGGACAAACCTCCACGTGGAAGGAATTTTCCCCAGACTTCTATATATTTTGGTTCAAGAAGCTTGACAAGATCTTTCATAATTATATTGATCACATCTTCATGAAAATCTCCATGGTTTCGGAATGAGAACAAATACAATTTCAAGGATTTACTCTCCACAAGACGTTCGTCCGGAACATAGGAAATCGTGATTGTTGCAAAATCTGGCTGTCCGGTGATTGGGCACAGACTTGTGAATTCCGGGCAGTTGAACTTGACGAAGTAATCGTTTTCAGGATGTTTATTCTGAAATGCCTCCAATACAGACGGATCATAATCCATACGGTATTCTGTTTGCTGATTTCCCAATAATGTTAAATTTTCTTTTTCTCTCATTGCTTCCTCCTCTATCTCAACGCAGGGTCTTCTACGTGATTCGCCTGAAATGCTGCTGCGCGATCAATGCATGTTCCGCATTTTCCGCAAGGCTTCTCTCCACCTTCGTAACAGGACCATGTCAATTCATACGGAACTCCCAGTTCTAATCCAATCCGTACCACTTCAGCTTTGGATACATTTACAAAAGGAGCTTCTATTTTCAGCTGATGTCCGGAGCCTTCCCAAATTGCTTCATTCATTGCCTGATTGAATACCGGTGAGCAATCCGGATAAGCAAAACCAGCAGAATCATCTGCATGAGCTCCATAATAAATCACTCCACATTCCTTGCTCAGTGCGATACTTGCTGCCGAAGAAAGAAATAATCCGTTCCGGAACGGTACATATGTACTTACAGGCTTATCGCCATTTGTTTTTGAAATCTGCTCTGCGTAACTCTCCTCCGGAATTTCTTCCGTGGACTGGTGAAGCAGTGAACAGTTGCTATATTGAAATATCTTGCTTAAATCCAGGAACAGATGCTCCACGCCATAATATTCGGCAACTGCTATTGCAGCCCTGATTTCTTTATCGTGCTTCTGTCCATAGGAAACCGAGAGTGCAATCACCTGGTCTTTCCCGTACTTTTTGATTGCCAGTCCTAATGCCGTTGTTGAATCGATTCCTCCACTAAAGAGAACTAATGCTTTCATCTCCATCACCTCACTACTTATTTATACGCCCCGTTCATTTGGATCCCAGATTACTTTATGCATCTGAATCTGCAGACGCACACCATTCAACCGATGTTTCAGCATAAATTCTACGATCTGCACTGGTTCTATGGATCCAAAAACAGGACTAAGATACACATGACACCTGTTTGTCAGATTATAAGTCTGAATCACGTCCAGTGCTTTTAACAGATCTTTCTGGCTGCCACATACAAACTTTACCGTATCATCTTTTCCTAGCAGTTCCATGTTCTCTGTTATCATATATTCTTCGCACCCGCTTGACGGTAACTTATAATCCATTGTAAATACCGGTCGTTCTTCACAAAATGCAGATAAATCAACTGCGCCATTTGTCTCAATTTCGACTTGTAAACCGGCTTGTAAAAGAAGGTGGATCAATTCTCTGATGTCTTTTTGCAGTAACGGTTCTCCACCTGTAAGTGTCACGTTGCGAATACCGGTTCCTAAAACATAATTTAAAATCTCTTTTGGGGTTTCCTCTTCATATGGGCAATCCGGTTCATTGGCCCACATAGTATCACAATAACTACAACGCAGATTGCATCCTTTGAAACGAACAAAGACTGCCAATTCTCCCGCCCGTGTGCCTTCCCCATTAATACTGGTGAATTTTTCTACTACTTTCATCTACTCTTCCTCATAAACCGCGCAATTATTCGGTGTCTCATATACTTCCACACAATGAACCCCGTATCCAAGTTCTGTTAATTTCTTGTAGAAATAATATGCAAAATTTTCTGCCGTAGGACGAAAAGAAACTTTCTCCAGATGAAAGTCCTCATTCTGAAGCGCAGCCACTGTTTCTGCTTTCAGTGATCCTGTCTCGTAAATCAGACTATGATCAAAGGAATCGCAAAGTTTTTTCAGATCCCTTTTCAGATTACCAAAGTCCACTACCATTCCCCGTGTCTGTCCTTCTTGCTCCAGCTCCTGACTTTTGATTTTTGCAACAACATTCCAACGATGTCCGTGGATATTTCTGCATTTTCCTTCGTATTTCCATAGAAAATGTGCTGCGTCAAAACTGGCTTTTGTTTGCAAATAATACATATTTCAACTCTCCTGTATGTGAAATGTATGTACCTTTTAAGAGCTGTGTATCCTAAGCGGAGCGTTTTATATATATGGGAAAGTATTTCCTGAATAATATAAAAAGCTCTGCGTACTTCTTTGCACGCAGAGCCTAGAATCTTCTTAACTAGCCCTGGTTTTGTTTTTCGACAGGAAGGTACAAATGAACTGTCGGCTGTTTTCACAGCATGAAAATTATACCACAGAAAATCAGTTTGTCAAATTGATTTTTCTATTTTAACGAAATGGTGTCCTATTTCCCATATTCTATTCTCCCAGGAAATATCTTCCGTAAGCATCTGCTGCCTTAATTGCTGCGCATACAGTCTTAGGTGTCACCTCAAATGGCATGTTATGAAGTGTATCATTCTCTGCACAGGCTGCTGTCGCAACTGCCATAAGCTTCTCGTCTGTCACTTCTGTAATACCAAGTTCTTTTAATGTAACAGGAAGTCCCAGTTCAATGCACCAATCTATAATGTCTTCCAGTTCTTCTGCCGGAATGTCTTCCAGAACAAGCTGTGTGATTGTTCCAAATGCAACTTTCTCTCCATGATACATATGATGACACTCGTCCAAAACTGTGAATCCATTATGGATTGCATGTGCTCCTGCAAGACCGCCACTCTCAAATCCGATTCCACTAAGCAATGTATTGGCTTCAATTACCTTCTCAACAGCTTTTGTGCAGGCTCCTGCTTCCAGAGCAAGTTTTGCCTTCACACCTTCATTCATCAATGTATCAAAGCACAGTTTTGCGAGTGACATCGCTGCCATAGTAACATTTCCACCAGCACAAGTTGTTGCTTCGCTAGCCTGACAGGCTCTTGCTTCAAAATAAGTTGCAAGTGCATCACCCATTCCGGAAACTGTCAGTCTGACTGGTGATTTTGCAATAATTTCTGTGTCCATCAGAACCATGTTTGGATTAGCTGGGAGGAATAAGTATTCTTCGAATACGCCTTCATCAGTATAAATAACAGAAAGTGCACTGCATGGCGCATCTGTAGATGCAATTGTCGGACAGATCAGTACCGGTACTTCTTTGTAATAAGCAACTGCTTTCGCAGTATCAAGGATCTTTCCTCCGCCAATACCAATAACAACATCACAGCCCTTTTCATTCATAACGGCTACCAAACGATTAATTTCTGTCTTGCTACATTCTCTGTTGAAATACTCGTACACTGGTTCAATATCATATCCTTCAAATCCAACTTTGAGAACGTCTTCAATACGTTTATACCCCGACTCTGTGATCAGTACAAGTGCTTTTTTACCATACTTCTGAGCATATTCACCCAGCTTTTTCATCTCACCTGCACCTTGAACATATTTGCTTGGACTACATAAAATATTTGCCATTTTTGTCTGCCTCCTAAACTCCTTATTTGTATGTTATTAAATTAACAATCTAAAGATATTGTAGTCCTTCTCAGCAAAAGTGTCAATAAAATCCAATTGAATTTTCTGTAAGAAATCGGCTATATAATCACTACTCACAGCTGTCTGTATCAAACAACCCTTTTATTCATCTCAACGTGCAAACACCCCTGCTAAAAATCCCCTCTTCTTCACCTGCTGGACTTCTGCCCCACTTCTCATAATCAGCGCAAACATTCCCATATTGCGAAGATCCTGCCGCAGGTTCACTGCCTGTTCTTCTGCCAAACCATCTTTTACTAAGAATGGCGTATCATTCAGGCTCACATTCTTCGGGAAATCATATTTTCTCGCGATGCTTACAAACTCTGACCTCTTACCGATGTAGTCAACCATACTTCCAAGCGCGATCACCTGTTTTGAAGGATACACCGATGGATCTACTTCATACACTTCTTTTTCATCACCGACTGGTTCAAACTTATATTTTGCTGTATAGAAATCCAGTGCCTCCTCAATATAAGAACACGCCTCTCCGTCAAGCTCTTCATACAAAACACACGGCAAACTTGCTACAATTCTTCTTGTTTCTGTTTTTTCCATTCTTGTTAAAATCTGCAGGAATTTAGCAACTTCCAATTCTTTTCCGTTACAATCAATTAATGTTACTTTATAAAATAGTTCTTTGTTTATCATAGCCTTGCTCCATTTTCATTTTTTATAACAAAAATTTTATTTTATTATAACTGAAACAGGGTGATACTGTCTACAGATTTTCTGTTTACAGCATCACCCTGTATTTTACTTATTTTCTCACTGAATAAAATTTAAAAACTATCAGATTTCATTTCCAGCCTGATATCCGCTGCGGATTGCTGCTGAGATATCTGCTGTTCTCTCACCGCTGCAGTCTCCAACATATACAAATGGAACTGTCAGCTTACTGTCGTCGAAGAGATTCTTCTTAGACCCGAGTGCATTCACAATTGTATCTGCTTCAATTGTAACCTCTGACTCGTCTTTTGTATTCACAGCATGAATCACATTATTCTCGATAGAATTCACTCTTGTATTCACATACTCTTTTACATCGTGTTCTTCAAAGTCTTTTTTGATCAGTGGCATTACTGTCTCGGATTCTCCTGTTGCAATCTGATCCAGCATCTCGATAATGCTTACTTTGAGACCTTTCTGTGCAAGGAATTCTGCTGTTTCAGTTCCAACTAATCCTCCGCCAAGTACTGCACATGCTCCACTCACTTCGCATCCTGCAAGAACATCCCAGGCAGAAACAACATTGCTGTCTGCAACAGACATTGGAAGATCCATGTTATGCGCACCGATAGCAAGAATTACATGATCAAACTTATTCAGCTCTTCACAATCTGCTTCTGTATTTAATTTCACATCCACAGAAAGTTCTGGTAGAATCTTCTCATAATATTCAATAGATCTTAAAATCTCGCTCTTTCTTGGCGGAACTGCTGCCAAATGAATCTGTCCACCAATCTTATCTGATTTCTCAAATACGGTTACTTCATGTCCACGTTTTGCTGCAACTCTTGCTGCCTCAAGTCCGGCGATTCCTGCACCTACAACTGCAACCTTTTTCTTCTCGTCTGCAGGTTTGATAAATATAGTTCCTTCGTTTCCGTTCTCTGCATTTAATACGCAGGAAATGTATTTACGTCCTTGAATTGCATCTACGCATCCTTTATTACAGTTCAAGCATTCTCTGATGCACTCTCCGGATATAGCTTTATTGGCAATATCTGCATCTGCAAGCATGGAACGTCCATAAGCTACGATATCGGCATCTCCGTCTTCGAGGATCTTCTCTCCTGCTTCTAAGCTGACAACACGACCAACTGTTGCAACCGGAACAGATACCAGTTTTTTCACCTCTCTGGCTACCGGAAGTGTCCAGTTATACGGAACATCTCCCATCGGCGGGATTGTATCTCCCATGTTTCCTGTATGGTTCGCCTGAGCAACCTGAATCATATCGATTCCAGCCTCATCAAGCATCTTTGCAAACCGGATTCCTTCTTCTGCCTCAAGTCCGCCTTTTCCACGAAGTGATCCATCAGGATTTACTGTAATGATTGGCAGTTTATACTCAATCATAAGATCCGGTGCAGCTTCTTTGATTGCTGCTACTACTTCGAGTGCATATCTTGTACGGTTCTCAAGACTTCCTCCATACTGATCTTCTCTATGGTTCAGAATTTTTGAACAAAGGGAACCAAGGAGACGATCTCCATGTACTTCAATCGCATCGATTCCTGCTTTCTGCGCCTTTGCTGCACATGCAGCGATACTGTTTTTAATATCTTCTAACTGCTCAACAGTTGCCTCTGTTACAAAATGCTGCATATCATGATGAAGTTTTGCATAAGCGCCTTTCGTAAGTCTGTCGCATTCTTCCATCTGTTTCTTTGCTTCTTCTGCGTTTCCCTCTGCCTGTGCTTTTGCCGCAGCCTGTCTTGCAATACCTGCTTCCATGATCATACGTCCGACACCCGGAACATCATATTCCGGATGGAATAACTGAAGTGCAAGCTTACAGTCATACTTATGTAATGTGTCTGCCAGATTTTTATATACCGGAATCTGGCTGTCATCATAAAGCTTTGGTGTCGGTGAAGCTGTTCTTACAGGAGCTACATCTCCGATAACAACATACGCCGCTCCACCTTTCGCAAGTCTTTCATAGAAGTTCAGACTTCTCTCCCCAATCGATCCGTCTCTTTCTTCATATCCTGTTGTAAGTGGTGGAAACATGATTCTGTTTTTAAAAGTAAGATTTCCAACTTTAATTGGTTCTGATAATTTATTCCCCATCTTTTTTCTCCGTTCTGCTTTATTTTTAATATCTTTCAAATTAACATGCTTGAGACTTCATGCATAATTTTTGTCAGCATTTGCTGACACCTCTTTTAGCAATTATAATTCTTCTGCAAGTTTATGTCCTGCAGCAATTGCATCTTTCAGAGTTCCGACTTTATCACAGTCTCCGATAAAATGAACTCTCTCTTCTGTAGTCTCTACCTTATTCGGTGCATAACCGACTGCAAAGATCAGTGTATCCGCATCTGTGATATGATATTCCTGTCCGTCTTTCTCATAAGTGATCGTAGTCTCATCAACCTTCGTCACCTGACTGTTCAGTTCAATCTTCACACCTTTTTTCTTGAGTCTCATTGTCAGCTGGCTCTTAGCTGCTCCGCCTTCTCCCGGCATCAGTGACGCTGTCATCTCGATCACTGTAATGTCACGGTTTGCAGGGAACATATCATCAATCAGTGGTGCAAGATAGTCTGCTGTCTCACATCCAACAGATCCACCACCAAGAATAACAATCTTTCTTCCCGGATATTTTCTTCCTGCAAGAACATCATCAGCTGTCATTGTCTGCTTAAATACTTTGAATGGAGGGATTTCTTTCGGAACTGCTCCTGTAGAACAGACAACCTCATAATCCTTAAATTCTCCTGCAAGCATTTCAGGTGTTACTTCGCAGTTCATACGAACTTCAATTCCTTCATTTCTCAGACGACGTGCCATGAATTTAATCACTTTACAAAGTTCCTGCTTAGCGATTGGAACTGCTGCAAGTCTTAAAAGACCTCCGAACTCTCCGCTTTTTTCGCAGAGAACAACTTCATGTCCGCGTTTCTTTGCAACGTAAGCTGCTTCCATTCCTGCCGGACCTGCACCGATCACAAGAACTTTCTTCTTCTCATCTGCTTCTTTGATCTCGTCAGACTCTACAGATGGATTCACTGTACAGCTGATCGGATTACCAAACATGATTCCTGTCAGGCAACGTCCACATCCGATACATGGACGGATATCATCTGTTTTTCCTTCTGCAGCTTTATTAACAAATTCACTGTCACACAGGTTCGGACGACCGATCATACAGATATCTGTCTTTCCGTTTGCGATAAGTTCTTCCGCTACCCATGGTTCATTGATTCTTGCAACTGTAGATACCGGAATGTTCACATGCTTTCTGATCTCCTCACTTGCGTGTGCATGCGGTGCCGGTGATGTACCAGGTGCAGGCATGGAACTTCCTCTCTTGATTGTATTTCCTCCGGAAACATGGATGAAATCAACACCTGTTTTCTCAAGCTGTTTGGATACATAGATCATGTCGTTCAGTGTCAGACCACCTTCACTGTACTCATCTCCTGAAATACGAACATCAATAATGAAATCATCACCACAAAGTTCACGGATCTTTGCAATTACTTCAAGTGTCAGTCTGAGACGTCCGTTAATGTCTCCGCCGTACTCATCTGTTCTCTTATTATAAAGTGGTGTAAGGAATCCACCGAGCAGTCCATGCGCATGTGCACACTGAATCTCGACTCCGTCTCCGCCTGCGATCTGGAAACGGCGTGCAGCCTCTCCAAACTGCTGAACAAGTACATGCAGTTCTTCTACTGTTACTGCTCTCGGTGCTGACTTCGCATAATAAGGACCGACATTGGACGGTGCGATCAGCTGAGGCGTTCCCGGAATTGGAAATGCCATATAAGCCGGATGAAATAGCTGTGCTAAGATCTTCGTATCATACTGATGCACTGCATCTACCAGTTTCTTCCATCCCGGAATATAAGAATCATCATAGATTGACATATCTCCCGGTAAATATGTGTATACCGGCTCTACCGTTGTAACTTCTGTAACGATCAGTCCAACTCCCCCCTTCGCTCTGGCAGAATAATGCTCAACCAGCGCATCTGTCACATAGCCTTTATCTGCCATGTTTGTGGAAATCGGCGGCATAAAGATTCTGTTCTTTACCGTTGTCTTTCCAATCTTAATTGGTTCAAATAAATGTGGAAAATATTCATTCATCTTCTGTTCCTCCAATTTGTTTTCTTTTCCCGTTCTTTTATCATCTCGCTGCAGATTGAAATTGATAAATTTTTCACTATTATATTATACCAGTTTTTTTATAATTGTGGTGTTGTATTTGTATGATTTTTACAACTCATTCTCTTGCAATTCAATATAATTATGCAAATAATCAAAAAGAGTTTCTGAATCTTGTGAATTTTCACACAATCCAAAAACTCTTTTTGTTCATCTTGTTCTTTTGTCTTACGATTATTTTAACTTATAATCATTTCTGCTTCTGTGTATATCTTAACTTTAGACATTGAATACTGACGAATCTTTTTATCCAGTAAATCCATTGTAAGAAGAACACCTTCTATTTCAGATATTCTCATTTGTACCAACTTTAGATCCTGGTATATATAGTCAGGAATCATACCAAATCCGACAACTTTCACTTCCTGTGGGATGTTCACTCCATACTTTCGAAGCGCCGTCAACGCACCGATTGAAATCTGTTGATTTTCAAATAAAATTCCTTGCGGAAGCGGATTTTTTCTCAACCAGTCTAACAAAGTCTCCGTTATCTTTGGAATTTCATCTCCAAGATCAAGAATATGTTTTGCAGATGCAGTATCTTCGTTAGACTTTGTATTTAAAAATGCTTCTTTACGAACTCGATAATTATAATTATCTTTCCCTGTGCAGAAATAATAAATATCTGATGCACCTTCCTTGTACAGATAATCCACAGCACTTTTTAGCATTTGTCTATTGTCTGCACATACGCTACTATACCGACTATCTGGAAGTTCACAGTCATAAAGAACCAATGGTTTTTTGATTCTTTCAAGCAGGTTTTGATCTTCTTCTTTTAATTCGGTTCCAAAAAGAAGAACGCCTGCCACAAAATCCATATTACATTCCGTAATTACTGCTTCTGTTTGCGCAATGTCATCATTTAAATACGTCACTCCATAAAGGTATCCAAGTCTTCTTGCTTCAGAATCAAATGTAGCAAGTACATCTGACCAGAGATCTGTTTCTGAATTACACGCAGCACCTTTGCTGTGATTAACGATCACTATTTTGATCATCTGATTCACCGGATGGCCAGACACTGTAACGATATTCTCTTTTACCGGAATCACTCCGTTATTCTTCTTCATTTCTTCCAGACATTCCAAAACCATTCTTCTGGTTTCTTCATTGACTCCCGGCTTTCCGTTTACTGCAAGCGAAACTGTCGCTTTGGAAACTCCGAGATGCCTTGCAATGTCTACCATCTTTATCTTCATGTGTGATACCTCGTTTTTTCTAGATTGTAGTAAAATTAATTTCAAAATCGTCATATATTCAAACTTTAACTATTTCTGAAAATGAATACTATTCGTAATCATTAATTCTTATATTCCTTTATTATCCTATATAACTCATTGTTTTATTATTATAACAAACTATCTTGAAATAAGACAGTTTTTTGTGGGTAATATTTATGGATTATATTTTTGTTGCTCTTCATTTCATACATGTAGCTATGAACACATTTTTAGGAAAAATAAAAAATAGACAATGAACACTTTGAATTGCGAACATTGTCTATTTTCAGCCTTTGATGTATGAGTCGGGTGTAGAAGTAATGTAGAAGTTAGCTACTTTTTACTACTTTCACCCACACTCAAAACCTTTAACTTTACTGGGATTCTTAGAATTTACCAGCCTTTGCAGCTTCCTCAACAGCAACTGCTACGGCAACAGTCATACCAACCATCGGGTTGTTTCCTGCTCCGATAAGTCCCATCATCTCAACGTGAGCCGGTACGGAAGAAGATCCTGCGAACTGAGCATCTGAATGCATACGTCCAAGTGTATCTGTCATACCGTAAGAAGCCGGTCCTGCTGCCATGTTGTCCGGGTGAAGTGTACGTCCTGTACCACCGCCGGATGCTACAGAGAAGTATTTCTTACCCTGCTCGATACATTCTTTCTTGTATGTACCTGCAACCGGATGCTGGAAACGTGTTGGGTTAGTAGAGTTACCAGTGATTGATACATCTACACCTTCTTTATGCATGATAGCAACACCTTCACGTACGTCATCTGCACCATAGCAGTTAACTTTAGCACGTGGACCATCACTATAAGCAGTTCTAGATACTTCTTTAACTTCTCCAGTGAAATAATCGAATTGAGTTTCTACATAAGTGAAACCATTGATTCTTGAGATGATTTTAGCAGCATCTTTTCCTAAACCATTTAAGATAACTCTTAATGGATTTTTTCTAACTTTGTTAGCTTTTTCAGCAATTTTGATTGCACCTTCAGCAGCAGCGAAAGATTCATGTCCAGCTAAGAATGCGAAACATTGAGTATTTTCGTTTAATAACATTGCTCCTAAGTTACCATGACCTAAACCTACTTTACGATCATCAGCAACAGATCCTGGAATACAGAATGATTGTAATCCAACACCGATTGTTTTAGCAGCATCTTCTGCTTTAGTATCACCATTTTTAATTGCCATAGCAGCACCAACTGTATATGCCCAACAAGCATTTTCGAAACAAATTGGTTGTGTAGATTTTACGATATCATAAACGTTGATACCTTTTTCATCACAAATAGCTTTTGCTTCTTCGATTGATTTGATATCATATTTAGCTAATGCAGCGTTAATTTGATCAATTCTTCTTTCATAACTTTCAAATAATGCCATTTTTTCGTATCCTCCTATTATTCTTTTCTTGGATCGATGTATTTAGCAGCATCGTTGAATCTACCGTAGTTACCTTTAGCAGCTTCTAAAGCTTCATTAGCATCTTTTCCATCTTTAATCATTTCCATCATTCTACCTAAGTTAACGAATTCGTAACCGATAATTTCATCATTTGTATCTAAAGCGATACGAGTAATGTAACCTTCAGTTAATTCTAAGTAACGAGGTCCTTTTAATTTAGTAGAGTATGATGTACCTACCATTGATCTTAAACCTTTACCTAAGTCTTCAAGACCAGCACCTACAGGTAATCCACCTTCAGAGAATGCTGATTGAGTACGTCCATAAACGATTTGTAAGAATAATTCTCTCATAGCTGTGTTAATAGCGTCACAAACTAAGTCAGTATTTAAACCTTCTAATAAAGTTTTACCAACTAATGCTTCACTAGCCATAGCAGCAGAGTGAGTCATACCTGAGCATCCAACAGTTTCAATTAATGCTTCTTCAATGATACCTTCTTTAACATTTAAAGTAAGTTTACATGCACCTTGTTGTGGAGCACACCAACCAATACCATGTGTTAAACCAGAAATATCTTTGATTTCTCTTGAATATACCCATTTTCCTTCTTCAGGAATAGGAGCACATCCGTGTGATGCACCACGATTTACAGTGCACATTTCTTCAACTTCATGTGAATAAATCATTTTTTATTTTCTCCTTTCATCACATTAATGATCACAAACATTAAAAAAGAAATAACGTAAAACTACATAAATTTCTTCCTTCAGGTGAAGGAATTCACCTGAACAAATTATAAAGTGTCGATTAAAGAAAGTCAATGAAACAAGAAAGATAAATAAATGAAAAAAGGAATTTTTTTGTATCTATCAAAGAATATTTTATAAAAAAAGGAACAAAATAGTATTTGAAGTTGAAAAAAAGTAGTCAAAAAGGGTTGACACACAAGGTTAGTATATGCTAACTTATAGACAGTTAGTTACAGCTAACCTCGTGTTAATAAATCATTTTTTATTGATACCAGATCACAAACAAAAATCACAAACACAAACAAAACAAAAATGAAAGAAGGAAGTATTAAAATGGATTTAATTCAAAGTATTAAAGCACGCGAAGTATTAGACTCTCGTGGAAATCCAACTGTTGAAGTTGAAGTTAGAAGTGAATGTGGAGCTTTTGGTAGAGCAATCGTACCAAGTGGAGCTTCTACAGGAATTTATGAAGCAGTAGAATTAAGAGATGGAGACAAATCACGTTATTTAGGTAAAGGTGTTTTACAAGCTGTTAAAAATGTAAACGAAGTGATTGCTCCTGAATTATTAGGGTATGATGTTTTTGCTCAAAGAGAAATCGATCAAGCAATGATTGATTTAGATGGTACTGATAATAAAGGTAAACTTGGAGCAAATGCTATCTTAGGTGTTTCTCTTGCGGTTGCTAAATGTGCCGCTGATTCATTAGGTATGCCATTATATCGTTATATTGGTGGAGCAAATGCTCATATTATTCCTACACCCATGATGAATATTATCAATGGTGGGGCACATGCTGATAACAACATTGATTTCCAAGAATTTATGATTATGCCAGTTTCAGCTCCTACATTCAAAGAAGCAATTCGTATGGGTGCTGAAGTATTCCATAATTTAAAAGCTGTATTACATGATAAAGGATTAAATACGGCTGTAGGTGACGAAGGTGGATTTGCGCCTAACTTAAAATCAAATGAGGAAGCTATTCAAACAGTTATTGAAGCTATTGAAAAAGCAGGTTATAAACCAGGTGTAGATGTTAAACTTGCAATGGACGTTGCTAGTTCAGAATTCTATAAAGATGGTAAATATGTTTTACCAGGTGAAGGAAATAGAACATTTACTTCAAAAGAGTTAGTTGACTTCTACGGTGAACTTGTTGAAAAATATCCAATCAAATCTATCGAAGATGGATTAGGAGAAGATGACTGGGCAGGATGGCAATTATTAACTGCTAAAATCGGAGATAAGGTACAAATCGTTGGAGACGACTTATTTGTAACTAACACTGAAAGACTTAAAAAAGGAATAGAGTTAAAAGCTGGAAACTCTATCTTAATAAAACTTAACCAAATCGGATCATTAACTGAAACTTTAGATGCTATCGAAATGGCAAAAAGAGCAGGAATGACTGCAGTTGTATCTCACAGATCTGGAGAAACTGAAGATGCTACAATAGCTGATATAGCTGTTGCAACAAACGCAGGACAAATCAAAACTGGATCAACTTCAAGAACTGACAGAATGGCTAAATATAACCAATTATTAAGAATTGAGCAAGAATTAGGATCAATGGCTCAATACAATGGTTTAGAAGTATTCTATAACATTAAAAAATAATTAAAAAATATGTAATTAAAGACCCCTCTTAGAAATTT